>ENA-ORXT01003795-ORXT01003795.1-marine-metagenome-genome-assembly--contig:-NODE-3795-length-16199-cov-45.659782_pt1 | contig 16199 bp, 8 predicted proteins | sample MGYA00237868_ERZ511482 | MGnify/ENA metagenome assembly ERZ511482 | reverse complement strand
CCTAAGAACCATAATGTCTTACCGATGCATTGCTCAGCTAATGTAGGAGAGAACGGAGAGACGGCGGTATTCTTTGGATTAAGTGGCACAGGCAAGACGACCTTATCTGCTGATCCTAAGAGACAACTTGTAGGCGATGATGAGCATGGATGGTCAGAGGATGGAATGTTTAATTTTGAAGGAGGTTGCTACGCTAAGTGTATAGGACTAAGAAAAGAGAACGAGCCAGATATATGGGCAGCCGTCAGACCTGGGGCGATATTAGAAAACATCAAATTCTTCCCTGGTACTTCACGACCTAACTTCGCAGATACTTCCATAACACAAAACACAAGAGTATCCTATCCTATACATCATATTAATAACATTTATAAGAATAATGTTGCCGATCAGCCTAAGAACATTTTCTTTCTGACATGTGATGCATTCGGAATTTTACCTCCACTTTCTAAGTTGACCCCTGAGCAAGCGATGTTCTACTTCATATCAGGATATACGGCTAAGGTCGCAGGTACAGAAGAAGGTGTAGTAGAACCGCAAGCGACATTCTCAGCTTGCTTCGGTGCACCATTCATGCCACTACATCCTAATGAGTATGCTCAGTTATTAGGTGAGAAAATAGAAAAACACAATGTCAACGTGTGGCTTGTGAATACTGGCTGGGTCGGTGGAGCTTATGGTGTAGGTAATAGAATTTCTCTTAAGCATACAAGATCACTAATCACGGCTGTATTAGAAAACAAATTGGAAGATGTTACATTTCAGAATTTTGATGTCTTCAACTTTAGTATTCCGACGACATGTCCTGATGTGCCTTCAGAATTACTAAGTCCAAGAAACTCATGGGCTGATCAAGAAGCATATGATACTAAGAGAGAAGAACTATCAGGCATGTTTAATAAAAACTTCAAACAATTCGAATCCAAAGTAAGAGAAGATATTAAAGCAGCTGCTCCAGCTGCAATGTTAGAAATTGCTTGATAAAGTCCAATCATTATTCTAATATAAACAGAAAGCCCTCGACCTAAATATCAAGGGCTTTCGCTTTTTATATTACTACATGTAAGTGGTATTATAAACAATCTTTACTATCTACATTTTGATAAATCGCTTCACGTAGATATTGTCTTCATACTTTAGCTGTATCATATACAATCCAGATTTCATATTACTTAAATCTATAGATTGCTGCTGAGTAAGATTCTTAATCTGAGACACCTGCTTACCTTCTATATTGTAAATGGTAATCTGATCAGCTATCTTATCTTGGAACACTACATTCAATATACTATATGCAGGGTTAGGATAGATATCAGCGATACTGTTAAGGCTATCCAAGTCAGCTGTAGTCGATACTAACGGGACGACAAAGGTTGCTGATATAATGCATCCATTCGCATCGGTTACTGTGACTGTGTAATCTTCTCCGCCCACAATATCGGAAATAGTTGCTTCTGTACTGATTACGCTATTATCACTATCTGTCCAGTTATAAGAGTATGGTGGAGTACCACCTACTGCTTCTGCAGTAACACCTCCTGTCCCGCCTCCTGTATCTGGAATTATATTTACAGCACTAAGACCAAGAGGATTTACATTAGGTACTATTAAATTAAATGTCGCAATGCATCCATTGCTATCCGTTATAGTATATTCTGATTCTGATGTACTGATAGATGTGATATCTATCTGATATGGTGGGACGCCTCCCGCTATTGTGGTTATAACCGATCCAGATGCACCTAAACATGGGTCGGCCATGACATCAAATTCTATACTTATAGAATCTGGCTCGTTAATGGTGAATGACTCTGTGATCGTGCAACCATTATCATCGCTTATGATGATATCATACATACCGGGAGCAAGACCTGTGGTATCACCACTAATAGTATAGTTACCAGAACCCCCCAATGGAAATATCGTAACAGACCCGTCATCAGCTCCATTACAACTTACATCGGTAGTTTCTACTGATGCGGTAACATCATTCCCAGACTGCTCCACCACAGCTGTAATCTCAGTCATACAACCTTGAGAATCAGTTACTGTAACTGAGTAATTACCAGATGATAGTCCTGATTCCATGTCGAATGGAAGTATCTCATATGGTGGTGTCCCACCTGTCACATTGATCGTGATAGTGCCGTCATTATCATCGCAACTGGCAGCAGTAGTAATGGCTTCTGCGGAAAGATCGCTTGTCACAGTCACTGTGAATGAGCACTCTGCACTATTATTACAATCATCTGTCGCACGATAAGTGACTGAATTGATCCCAGGCGGAAAGATAGATCCTGAAGCAAGACCACTCACTAATTCTACCAGTGGTACATCACAATTATCTGTCGCTAATGGTACAGAATAGAATACGGCATCACAACTATTAGTCGTAATAGTAGATTGGCTACATTCTATCTCTGGTGCTATAGTCTCCGCTACGGCAATAGATGCCATCTCAGTTGTCTCATTTCCGTTACCATCTATAAGGATAACAGGTATCATCTGAATGCCAATATCTGCACAGGTAAATGGACCTGCGTTAAACGTTATATCTACTATCCCACAATTATCAAACGATCCCATATCTATATCACTAAAGTCAAGTGCTGGTGCATTACCCATAGAGTCTAGTAATACCATCGCTTCTTCGATCATTAAGAATGGAGCAAGTATATCTCCATTACCTATGATAATAGAATCCATAATAGTACAAAGGTTACCATCTGTGAGCGTGTAAGCATATGTACCTACGGATAATTCCACAAGGGTATCTGGAAGATTAATTAGACCATTCATAAGTGTATCATTAGTAGGTCCGTGAGACCATCTCAGGTCGTAATCAGATGCACCACCTGTGATGCCTAATGTGATTCTTCCATTATCTATGTTATCACAAGAAGCATTGACTCTCACTAATATGGTAGCCATCAGGGTATCTGGTTCTATAACCATTAAGTTATCTAATATCTGCATACAATTATCATCACTGACAGTTACAGAATATGTTCCTGATAATACATTCAGCAGTATTGGATTAGTAGAATTATCTGACCATTGGAAAGTCGGTGTTCCACTTGCGCCATCGACTACAAGCTGAATAGCTCCAGTACTATCTCCAGCACATTCTATATTATTAATAAATGCCTGCACTGATAGAGTACAATCAGATCCCATTACAGATCCAGATGCCATAGTCGTACAACCATTACCATCTGTAATAGTCACACTATAATCATCTACAGCAAGATCGCTGATAGTACTCATAGTTGCGTTATCCTCCATAAATCCAGTGGACCAAGAAAAATTATAACTACCAGAGCCACCAGCAGGCATAGCCGTGATACTTCCGTTATTACCCATATCTGCATTAGTTACAGCTAAATTTGACATGATAGGATCTACGTCATCTATTGTAACCATCGTCACAAGCTCACAGCCGACTATATCAGAAACTGTCACAGCGTATGTTCCTACTGACAATGCAGTTTGTTTACATTCATCAGAGAATCCCCAATCACAAGAGAGCAAACCTGTACCTCCAGATGGCTGCATATCTACATCACCATTAGCATCTCCATTACATGTTATTCCCATGATGATAGGGTCTACGTTAATCGCATCAGGTTCTATTACTTCAGTACTTGCTTCCATGGTATCTCCATTATCATCTGTCACGACTACGGAGTAAGTTCCAGCGGATAGGCTCATAATCATAGGGGTATCGTCACCATTACTCCACATATACTCATAAGGAGGTGTTCCTCCAGAGGCAGTCACTTCAGCGGTACCATCCATGTCTCCATTACAAGTCGTCGGGGTAGAACCTATCTGTAATTCTATAGGCATCGATCCCATTATTGTAAATGTCTCGACACTTGTAATCGTTCTATCTCCACTACTTCCACTACCATTACCTAAGAGGGCCGCTACATAGAAGGTCACATCATCACTAATATTAGGTGCTGTCCAGTCTGCGTCATATGACATACTTCCTCCTGTCAGTGATTGCGCTGGGGCATGTCCCCAGTATTGTCGACCACTACCCATCTTAATCGAACTAGATGATCCAGTTCCACTCCAAGTTCCCGCTTGATTATCATTAGTGCCATCTAATGCTACTAACTGAAAGCCACCTCTCGCAGGACTCCCTGAGCCGACTGATACTGTTATATTAACGGAGTAAGTTGTATTTGGCACTGGATTAGCAGGTATACCTGACAGAGAAATACTCCCACCAAAACTGGCATTATTAGAATGACAGTCGCTACACAAACCATCACCTGGTGCACCTGTCCTTCCTGCTGGCGGAGAACTACTAAAGGCAAGAACCAATGTACATGCTATGCAGAAGATAGCTAATCGTAGTTTATTAGAATTCATAAATAAAATTTGACTTTTTTAAATATTATAACCAATTAGGGCTTATGCCATTCGAATGACAAAGCTCAGATATTGTATACCCATTATACTGAAGATATCAATTAAGCATATTTCTTCGTCTCTATACAATGAATAACAAAATAAAATCAGGAAAGGAGCATTCCAATCTAAAAATAGCTCTTATCCCTCTTAATTTGAACGTTTGATAAGTATATTTTATGGATATTTGGTTACAAAATAATTACACCATGGCAAAATGGCTTTTTACTATAATATGTCTCTTAGGCTTCGTCATTACTACGACTGCTCAGTCGAGTATCACATTAGAGGAGATATGGAAAGATTACAAGTATTACGCTAAGCGGGTTCCTGGATTTAATTTCATGGAAGATGGACGGCATTACACTCGACTGGAGGATAATACAATTAAGAAATATGATCTGACTACTGGCTCATTTGTAGAGGATATATTAGCGGGCTCTGCTTTAGAAGGTAATGCAGGATTTGACGGGAGGATAGACAGTTATACTTTTAATGATGATGAAAGTATCATCATGATAGAATCTAAGAAAGAAGGTATATACAGGAGATCTTCTAAGGCTTTCTTTTATTTATATGAAAGAGATTCTAAGCAGCTTACGGCCATCTACGAAGACGAAAAGATTATGTATGCCACCCTATCCCCTGACAGTGAGAAAGTCGCCTACGTATGGAATAATAATCTCTATTACCTCAATCTGGAAGATGGCGTCACGCTAACTGTTACTATGGATGGTGAAAAAAATAAAATCATCAACGGTGCATCCGATTGGGTCTATGAGGAAGAATTTTCAATTGCTAAGGCCTTCTTCTGGAGTGCTGATTCTAAGAAGATTGCTTATCAGAGATTCGATGAGACGGAAGTACCAGAATTCATTATGACTAAGCACAACGATGAGATGTATCCTGAGTACGAAAAATTCAAATATCCTAAAGTAGGAGAAAAGAATGCTCTGGTTACAGCCCATATATACAACGTAGATACTGACGAAACATTAGACATCCGCTTAGGGGATGACGAGCATTATATCCCGAGGCTTAAGTGGACTAAAGATCCTAATAATTTATTCGTCTACAAAATGAATAGACATCAGAATACGATTGAAGTATTAAGTGCCAACGCTTCTACAGGAAAAACGAAGACTGTGATCAAAGAGGTAGACAAGTACTATATCGATATCACTGACGATATTCGATTCTTAGAAAATGGTGAAGAATTCATCTGGTCAAGTGAAAAGAGTGGTTACAATCATCTATACCTCCATGACATCAATGGAAAAGAGAAAAAGGCATTGACATCTGGAAAATTTGACGTTACAGATTTCTATGGTGTTGATGAGAAAAGAAAAAAGGTCTACTATCAAGCCGCTGCTAAGAATGCTATGCAGAAGCATGTATACGCCGTAGGTCTTAATGGAAAAAGACCAATGTTAGTTACTAATACAGATGGTAGTAACTCGGCACAATACAGCAGTACATTCGATTATTATGTCAATAACAATAGCACAATCAATCGTCCTGCAAGCTACACAGTCTATGACAGCAATAACAAAGTTGTCAGAGTCATAGAAGACAACCAAAAGCTTCAGAAAATACAAAAGCGTAAAAACTTAAGTGAGATAGAATTTTTTGATTTTACGACAAGTGAAGATGTCAAGCTGAACGGCTGGATGATTAAGCCAAGCAATTTCCAAGAGGACAAGCAATATCCAGTCTTTATGTTCTTATATGGTGGTCCGGGCAGTCAGCAAGTAACGGATAGCTGGAAGGGTCAGAACTACTGGTGGTTCCAGATGCTGGCACAGCAAGGTTACATAATAGCTTGTGTAGATAATCGAGGCACAGGAGGTCGAGGTTCAGAATTTAAGAAAATGACCTATCAGCAATTAGGTCATTATGAGACGATCGACCAGATAGAAGCGGCTAAGTATTTAGGAAATCTGCCATATGCAGATGCTTCGAGGATTGGTATTTTTGGTTGGAGTTATGGTGGTTATATGTCATCACTTTGTTTGTTTAAGGGAAATGATGTATTTAAGGCTGCTATTGCAGTAGCACCTGTAACTAATTGGAAGTGGTATGATACCATCTATACAGAAAGATATATGCGTACAAGAGAAGAGAATAAAGATGGATATGATAATAATTCGCCAATTAATTTTGTAGATGACCTGAAGGGTAATTACCTACTCATGCATGGCTTAGGAGATGATAACGTACATGCTCAGAATACGATGGAGATGTACAATGCTCTTATCAAAGCGAATAAGCAATATGACACATACATATACCCTAACAGAAGTCATGGAATCGGTGGTGATAATGCAAGATTGCACTTATACACTAAGATGACTAATTTCCTTAATACCAAACTGAAAAGTGGAACGCTGGACAATGCTCCTGTTGAGAAACCTTAATTATAAGAAGTGAATAATCCTAAGGAAATAGTTAACCGAAAAGCGAAGTACGAATATACCTTTCTGCAAGGCTTCATAGCTGGTGTCATGCTTAAGGGCACAGAGGTTAAGGCTTTACGTAAGGGTGAAGGTAATCTAACGGATGCCTACTGTCACTTCCACGGCAATGAGCTATACATTAAGAGTATGTACATCGCAGAATACGATCATGGCAATATCCACAATCATGAGACAAGAAGAGATAGAAAATTACTGCTCAAAAAAACGGAACTTAAAAAAATCCTTCGTCGATCTACTGAGAAAGGACTTACTATAGTGCCATATCGAATATTCTTCTCAGACAGAGGGTATGTCAAAATAGAAATCTTTCTTGCTCAGGGTAAGAAATCATTTGACAAGCGACAGTCTATCAAGAATAAAGATGCTCAGCGAGATCTGGATCGGATTAAGAAGATGCAGTAGGAGGGGCAATGCTATATCAATTGCAATCAAAATTTGTAAATTAAAAAGCCCTACTTAGATTGAGATTACTCTATAATTATTCTGGGCTTTGAATATGAGTATTAGTAGGAGTGTAGCACGAATTCTTACATCATCATTAGTGTAGGGAAGCGTTATATTTTCCTATAAGATTTATCTAAAGTTCGTGGAGCAAAAAATCCTTTAATGCAGTTCGGATTTCTAATAGCTATCTGTATGTGATTGTCCTTTTTAAATCCAGCATTTGGGTATAATTCTTCGCCCTCAAAAAAAACACCTCTAACTGAATCAAATTCTTCTATTTTTTTATCCCTATTAAACTGATGAATTGACTCGATAACTGCGCAATCTAAATATCTAATTAATAAATCACCGTTTTCTTTAAGCGGAAGGTTTTTAGGTATAGTAATATTGTGTTTAGTCTCAGATGTTTTTAACGATTTATATCCAATATTGAGTAATTCAAGATATTCAGAGTCAAGAAGATCTAAACAATAACCAAGATCAATTACAGCTCCAAGAACTGCAGGTATCTTTATTTTTTGTTTTTTATTATGGGGAGAGCTATTGCTGAGGAAATCAGCAAATTTCAGAGCTCGGTTAGCATCATTTTGCCAGAAATATATACCTCCACCAAGCCAATCATAGTCATTGTTACTCTCGTTCAGCAGCACGCCTTTTTTAGAGATAATTTCATCCCTTAATTGTTCATCACATCCATGAAACCCTAATATTAAACCTTTCCTGGATGAGTACATGAGATACTGAGATGATTTTAAGCTTCCTTTGCAGGTTGGTGGGAGTAATTTTTCTTTAATTTGCCAGTAGGAGTGGTAATACCAGCTTTATTGTAAAAACTCTTTGCCTTGGCTGAAGTGGAGTTAATTTCACGAGTAAAAGCTTTAAACTCCTTAATGTACGCTGTTTTCTGAAGTTTGTTCATTCTGTAGTAATATATGAAACAATGAGTATACAAATATAACGTATTATCTATGTATTAGAGTTCATTTGAAAATAGAACTACTTTACTTAACCAATGATAAAGATAGATAAACGCAGAATTTTGGATAATCTCGAATCGATGCGGCCCGCTTAGAATTAACATTGATCATTCCCAAAAAAAATGATTTTTGTCTAAAAGATCAATATCAATCTAAATTGAAATTTTGATTGATATTGATATTGATATTGATATTGAAACAGGTACTCTTAGAACTTCTCTCTTAGACCAAATGATATAGAAAACTTATTAATTGTATCATCAGTCGGACCATAAGTCTGAGTTAACACAGACTTGTATATCTGTCCTGAAAAGTAAGCCGATAGGCTCGATGTGATATTTCTTTGCATTCCAAATCCGACATGAGCTCTAAGCATAAAGTTTTCAGAAAATGATCCTTTCTGGAATAGTCCATTATGAAAGTTATTATTTCTTCGGAATGGCCCCTCTTCATAGATCGTTGTTCCTGGCTCTGTATTAATTGGAATAGGGACTTGTATATTTAATTGTTCGTTATTCTCTTCATAACCAGTATTCACAATAAATTCTGGAGATAGACCTCCTGAGACAAATAATGACCAGTCAGGATTAGTAACAAAGTGATATTTCACTCTTAATGGAACACTTAATATGTTATAGTTGACATTGCTAAAAGCATACTTAAATACGCCACCAGCATTATCATCCCAATATTCTGCAATATTGGCAGGCTTATTATATAATGAATATGCAAAACCAGTCTCATATTCCCACTTGTCTTTCTGCAAAGAAAACAACCCACTCACACTGAAACCAAACATCTCAGCTTTTACAGGTCCAAGAGAATTATACTGCTCATTAAAAGGTGTAGAGATAATATTATTATCAAATGATGCGACGACATGAACGAACTTCTGAATAGGTGTTGCAACAACTGGCTTAATCCCAAATTGACTATCATTAATCGTTACAATATCTCTATCCGCTAAGCCCGTAATAGGCTGAGCTTTTAGAGTAGATAGTGAAGCTAATGCTATATGATCATTTGTATTATCATTTGCAACTTGACTATCAGTTATGTGACCTAATGCTACTGGTGTTGCACTTGCTGAATAGTCTTCGGACGGTCTACTAATAATTTCGCTTGCTGCTATATTCTGAATTTGTCTACTTTCTGTTCTTAAAGCAGAAGAATAATCAACTGATTGCAAAGTCTCATTATTAATATTCTGAGTCGTGAGATTAGTTGAAACAGCTGAATTAACTACTTGCACGTCTGTTATTAATTCTGACTCAGTAGTATTTCTATTAAGTTCTCTAACTGCAATTTCTATATTTGTAGATGCAGAAGCAGTTGTAATACCTGCATTTATAATATTATCAGAAGATAGATCTTCGGTGTTAGTCTCAGATAGCATAGCTGTCGGAGAAGTACTGATATCGAAAAGAAACTCGTAATGTGTACTCACTGCAAACGTTAATAATAGTATCGCAATGACTTCATAAGACTTAACTGTGAATACTGACTTACGTACAGCGTATATACGCTCTAATCTTGACTTAAGTAATGACCAATGATTAGGATCGTAATCTACAGTGGCCTCTGATACATTCTTTCTGATGCTGTTATCAAAATCTCTGTCAGCTCTCTTCACATTTTGTGCTTGGAGCTTCTCTTTGAAGAGATCCCACCTTGGCGCAGAATCACTGGAAAGGGCATCCAGTTTTCCTTTGATGATATTATCGAATTTATTATTGTCCATAGACTGTTCCGTTAGCTTTCAATATTTTTCTCAATTTTTGTCTTGCTTTCACAAGATTTGATCTTGAGGTGCTTTCTGAAATATTTAGTTTTTCTGCGACTTCCTTATGAGAGAAGCCATCTATTATATACAAATTAAATACTGATCTGTAAGCTGGGGATAGCTCTTGTAATGCAGATAGTATTTCTGATGCCGCCATATCACTTATTGCATCTGGAGCACCTGAGCTTAATCCTCTCGCATTATCCAGATCTTCTGTTCTCCTTCGACTACGTTTTCTGTAGTAATCGATGGCTGTATTGACCATTATACGTTTTATCCATGCTTTTAAGGATGTACCGACCGTATACTTGGATACATGTCTGAAGACTTTAATAAAACCTTCGTGTAATATATCTAAGGCTTCCTCTTCGTCTGTTGCATACCTGAGACAGACAGGATACATCATCGAGTAGTGGTCTTCATACATCTTTTTCTGGGCCCATTCCTCATTAGAAATGCAGGCTTTTATAAAGTCGTTTTCCGTTTGTTTAATATCTATTGTCAATTCCATGGGAGCTAAAGTATTGCTCAAATACCTATGATGAAATATAATTGCACCTGAATAACGATAAATTAACCTCAGATGCTGCTGTTATTTAAAATTATTTTAAAATAATAACCTATGAGTGACTTATGAAATGGGTGACTTTTGTACGATTAATTGACTCGAATGGTTATTATATTGATAATTAATTCTTTATATATATGAAGTTAATTCCATATGACTTATATTTTCACTTTTTATAATTGTATCTGTTAGGTAAGTTTATTTCTTAGTGTAAATGGTGAGGTCAAGCCCGAATTAGACATTGAATTATATTATATGAACAAATAGCAAGTACAAACAGAGCCTCAATAAGTTGTCTGCATAGATTAAATCATTAAATATTCTATCGAATAAAGGCATCATCTGATTATATTTGCAACACAATCAACATTATAGACATTATACAATATTCTGATATGAATATTGTCCCACATATAAGCAGACAAAGGCAATGAGCAAAGTAAAACGTATAAGTCTTGATCTAAACCCAGATGGTGGAGGATTAGGGAGTATGTATAAGGAGTATTTTTTGGATTATGCTTCTTATGTGATCTTAGAGAGAGCAGTACCAGGAATCGTCGATGGACTTAAGCCTGTACAAAGAAGGATATTGCACAGTATGAAGCAGATGGATGACGGCAGATTCCATAAGGTCGCTAATGTCATCGGACAGACGATGCAGTATCATCCACATGGAGATGCAGCCATCGGAGCAGCACTGGTCAATCTTGGACAGAAGGAATTACTAATAGATACTCAAGGTAACTGGGGTGATTATAGGACAGGAGACCCTGCCGCTGCGGCAAGATATATAGAGGCAAGACTGACTAAGTTTGCATTGGAGGTCGCATTTAACCCAAAGACTACAGAGTGGCAGATGTCTTATGATGGTCGTAATCGCGAGCCGATCGACTTACCGATGAAGTTCCCTCTCGTCTTAGCACAAGGTGTCGAAGGTATTGCAGTCGGCCTATCTACAAAGATATTGCCACATAATTTCATAGAACTCATTAAGGCATCTATCAAGGCTCTACAAGGCAAGTACTTCAAGCTATACCCTGATTTCGCGACGGGTGGCAAGGCAGATGTATCTGAATATAATAGTGGTAAGAGAGGTGGTAAGGTCAAGGTCAGAGCAACGATCAAGCAGATAGACAAGAAGACATTAGCAATTACAGAATTACCTTATGGTGTCACGACTAATTCTCTAATAGACAGCATACTGAAAGCCAACGACAAAGGTAAAATCCAAATCAAAAAAGTCACTGATAATACGGCTGCCGATATAGAGATCATGCTAGAATTACCATCTGGTGTATCTCCAGATCAGACATTGGAAGCCTTGTATGCATTCACTAATTGTGAGGTATCGATATCGCCTAATGCTGTCGTAATCATGGATAAGAAGCCCGTCTTCCTAGGAGTGGAAGAACTGCTTAAGATCTCAGCCGAGAATACGAAGAACTTACTTAAGCTCGAATTAAAGATCAAACGTGATGAATTATTAGAGAAGTGGCATTCGGTGAGTTTAGAAAAAATATTCATCGAAAATAGAATCTATAGAGATATAGAGGAGGCGGAATCATTTGAAGAAGTGATAAAGATCATCGGTAAGGGTCTTAAGAAATACGTCGCTACTCCCAGCGATAAGGCTAAGAAAGGTGATAAGCGGATACAACTCAAAAGGGATATCACGGAAGAAGATATCATCAGGCTTACCGAGATCAAGATCAAGAAAATCTCGAAGTACAACAAATTTAAAACGGATGAACTTCTTGCCAGTATAGAAGCAGAACTCAAGCAGGTCAATCATGACATAAAACATATTGTAGAATTTGCAGTGGCATACTTTCAGAACCTCTTAGAGAAATATGGTAAGGGAAGAGAGAGAAGAACTGAGATTGCAGAACTCCATACAATCAAAGCTGTAACTGTAGTTGCAAAGAATGCTAAGTTATATGTAGAGCGTAAGGAAGGATTTATAGGAAAAAGTCTTAAGAAAGAAGAGTTCGTATCTGAGTGCTCAGACATAGATGATGTCATCGGTATCACTGGGGCTGCTAAAATGAAAGTCGTCCGGGTCGGCGATAAAGTATTCATAGGAAAAAACATCTTGCATACGGCTGTCTGGAAAAAAGGAGATGAGCGTACCACTTACAATATGATCTACATAGATGGTAAGACAGGTAAGGCATTCGCTAAGCGATTTAATGTAAAGTCTATCACACGGGATAAGGAATACCCTATCGGAACTGATGATAAGAAAACGAAAATCGTATATTTTGCTGCTCACCCGAATGGTGAAACAGAAACTGTAGAGATTAAATTAACGGCAGGATGTAGGGCTCAGAAGAAAACTTTCGAATTCGATTTTGCAGATTTAGATATTAAAGGTCGAGGGGCAAAAGGCAACACAGTTACCAAGTATCCGATACGTAAGGTTACCCAATTAGAGATCGGAGAAAGTAGTCTCGGAAGTATCAAAGCATGGATCGATACTGCAAATGGTAGACTGAATAAAGAAGGTAGAGGTAAGTACCTCGGAGAATTCGATGCCGGAGATATGATTATCACCGTCTATAAGAATGGAACTTACATGCTGAGTGAATTTAACTTTGACAAAAAGTATGATGGTTCTAATCTTGTCGATGCTGCTAAGTTGTATGAAGAGACGGTGCTAAGCTGTATCTATTATGAAGCTGAGAAAGGATGGACTATGGTGAAGCGATTCTATATAGAAACGAATCATGAGGATACCTTCACCAGATTTATTACTGATCATAAGATGAGTAAGCTCTATTATGCATCATTAGATGAGAGTCCGCAGGTTAAGTTCTCGTATCGTCAAGACAAACAAAAGCATGAGGAAGAACTCGAATTGGCAGAATTCATAGATGTAAAAGGATGGAAAGCTGTCGGAAATAAGTTAGGCGAATATAAAATATTGAAAATATATGGTATCAATGAAGTACAATATGAGCCAGAAGTAGAAGAGGAAGAGGAAAAAAGTTCCACTCCGCCAAAAAAAAAGCAAATAATTAAGCGGAAACCAGTGACAAAACCACCTGCGGACAGTCTTAATACCAAATCAGAGACTGCAAAGTCTAATAAAGGAGGAAAGAAAGGTCTCTCTCCAGGTGACACCATAGAATTTGATTTTTAGAAAATTTACGAAAAAACGAAATCCTAACCGCATGACTATTTTACCCTTTTTGAGTTTTTCTGCTGTAATCGTACTAATTCTTATATGGTATCTAGCAGATAGAGGCGAGATCTAATCTACCTTACAGTAAAAGCATTTATATACTACTCCCCATTTCTTGAGAGTTCTGCTATAGATATATTATTTAAGAGAACATCCTTAAGAACAAATCTTCCATCTGCAACCATTACTTATGCAAAAGTTGTCAATACTAATGCAAAAGTTGTCAAGCTTCTATCCCTGGTAGAATCATTATATATTTTCTCTGCTCTGGATGTATTAGATTCTTCCATTTAGAATCTATCAAATGGATAATCTATCCATACTGTGTGAGTTATATTCCTCAAAAGGGATGTTCAGAAGTAATCCAATCTGCTTACACTCAGTTTATTACAGTGTTACAAATTACATCATTACTCAATAATTGGATAAATACAGCCTATAAGGGGGCCCTTGCCTATCAGATTTGTCATGATTTTTGTAAAAAATCCCGCCAAATCCCCTCAGACTTTATATCCTAATCCCTGCTATTCTTGCAGGGCTAAACATAATGTAATCCCTCTGGGATTAAAACTTCTTACTTCTGAATATCCCTAAAAAGGGATGTTCAGATACACTATAACTCCCATTTATTCAATTACTTATTTTGTAATATCTATTATTTACTATTCCCGATAATTGACTGAATTTGTCAAATAACGGGGTAATGCATCTACCGAATTTGTCATAATTTTTGGTCAGCTCGCCCAACTCCGAAGGTTATCGGAGTTCCATCATTACAAGATGACAATTGTCATCTTGTTGGTATGCACCAACATTCTGTCTTGCCAAATTGCTTCCCCACAATTCATTTACCAGAACTTACGTTCTGAGCCATAAAGGTGTGGCACCTACGTTCCGAGACACTCGCGAGTTCTCGAGACCCCGCGGAGCGCCATTCGCTTACTTTTGAACATCCCTAAGAATGACGCTTATATTCTGCTGAGCTTAGATAATCTCAGCGTTAAAAAAATATCTATCTCATAGTAGGCCAGCAGGCTCCATTGGTATAATACCCTAAACTATACGCTGCGTCCGAGCATATTCTAATCCCTCCTTCCACCATTCTTGCATCTGTTGTGGCTCAAAGAAAAAAGCATGATGGGTAAGTACTCTTGGTGTAAAGATGAAGTTGACTTTCACATTTTTATTATAAATACTTTGCAAGTGGCCTAAAAGTACATCATCATAAGCAATTTGCTTTTGCATAAACATGAAAGACTTAAGCAGTAAGTCAAAGGGATTGGAAGATTTAATATTAGTCTGTGGGCGTCTTCGTGGGTTAAGGACAATCACATCTATAACCGAAGCGCCTAAGCTTATCGCTTCTTCTATAGGAATATAATTTCCGAATCCACCATCAGCATATTCATAATCATTTTTTTCTACCACACTCATGAACGGGATGAAGCTACTCGATGCCCACATCCAGTCGATGAAGTCTTCGTAACTACAATCTTTCGCATACTTGTACTCTACCCTTGTTCTTGAGATATTAGATACTGTGACAATGACATTCTTGTCAGATGCTTTAATGGCATTAAAGTCTTCTTCTGATACAGTATTACTAATGGTTCTGCGTAGAGCTTCTGTCTCACCAAAGGTCTTCTTACCCTTAAGAAACATTTTTACAGTATTAAAATGATTTATGGAGACTGATAATTTATTATCTGCAGAGTACTTGAAGTTAAACGGACAGGTGCTATATATATCCGATTGCTGTACGCTTGTGTACATCTTTTTTATCTTATCGATATAGCCTAATGAGAGGTGAGGTATAAGCAGTGAGCCCGTAGAAGAACCTACAAAGACATCATATTCTATGCCTCGTTCTGTGATGAGTTGCTCCGCTACACCTCCTGCAAAAGCACCCTTACTACCCCCTCCTGATATAACCAAAGCCCTCATTTCTGATAAAATATTATTTGTGCAAAGCTAAATAGAAGTTTTATCTACTGCAATATAAAGAATAGTGTCTATTTTGTGGATGTAGCATACAACGGAAGATATGACAGAAAAGCAAGTAAATTCGTTCTTTGGAAACCTTTGGGAAAGAAGGGTTGCGCAATTTACAGTTGCCTACGTGGAAGTTGCATGGCATATCATCAGAGGAATACCGCAAACAAGGACAGTTAGAATATCAACAAGTTACTGAATAGATAATATAAACCAGGGGATGTACAATTGAAGTAAGAATTATCAAAACCAAAATTATACCAAGGCAAAATCAATGAAGCTAAAAATGCATATAAAATGGTCAAAGACTATATAGAATTACAGAATCAGAATACCTTTATTATAAGGACTT
>ENA-ORXT01003791-ORXT01003791.1-marine-metagenome-genome-assembly--contig:-NODE-3791-length-16214-cov-8.887402_pt1 | contig 16214 bp, 16 predicted proteins | sample MGYA00237868_ERZ511482 | MGnify/ENA metagenome assembly ERZ511482 | reverse complement strand
TTTGGTTTGGTTTGTTTCTTGAAATCAACCTGATTCATCGAACCATCTGTAGATTCAACATGAACTTACAACCCTGGTCCGCGCGCTCGTGGGGGGGTGCCGGATGCCGGTATCGATTGTCTGAATCGCAAGGCTGATTTATCGATTCTGCGCCGCTGCTGACAGATTCGACCACAATCTGCATGGATTGCAACCAAGCTCAAGTGGACCGATAAGAATCAATCGGTCCCAGAATGGGGTGGCGGATGTATTCTGGACCGCCCCGATCTGCCGCGCATTTCCACGGGGCCGGGGACGGGTCGTCCGTGGTCCAGTTGGAATCCGCCTCCATGGCGCCATCGTCGTCGTCGCGTCGTCTGCGCGGTGTCGTCGACGCGCCCATCGCCATGGCGACGCCCCCATCGTCCCGCGAGACGAAGACGTTACCCGAGTCGTGCCTGCATTTCTTCTCGGCGCTGTAGCCCGGGTTGCTGCACACGTTGTGCGTTGTGTTGCCCCGTTGCTTGTCGTTCTTTTTCGCGTCAGTGACGATACTTCCGCGCGCGTCGCGTCGCTTTTATTGGGAGCGGACGGGTGAGCTTGCGGTGACCATGACCGCCATTCTCTCGGTACCTCCATGATTGTTATTGTTCTCTTTGTTGACTTTGCTCTTACGTGATCTTCCTTTTTCCCTGTGGCTCACATTACCTGTTCTCTTGGTCCTCACCCAACAGGCGATGGAGGCCGATGTCGGTACCGTCCCGGCCGTCCCTGCGGCCGTCACTGCCGTCCCCGACGTCCCTGCCGCCGTCCGCGCCGTCCTCGCCCTACCCGCCGTCGCTGCCGCCGTGCCTGCCATCCCTGCCGTGCTCGCCGGCGTGCCCGACGTTCCCTCCGTGCCTTTCGAGCCGGCTAGCGTACCCGCCGTGCCTGCCGTGCCTGCCGTCCCCGACGCGCCCGACGAGGAGAACATGCAGTTCTTCCGGTCCTTGGGCATTGGGGACAGCACCAAGGTGGCCTTCCTTGCTCGCCTGTTGGAGGCCTTTCATGAGGTCGCCATGAAGCTGGACGAGCACCTAGCGCCGACAGGGGCCATCCTGCACGCTGCTATTAGCCGGATGTGCGAGGGCGACAACCACATGGACGGCCCTCAACACCGATGGATTCGCATCGTCGACCGCATTGGCTTCTTCTCGGACGATGACGAGCGCGCAAGCCGAGTGATCAACTTGGCGCTTTCATTTGCGTACCGGCAAAAGGAGCTTGACGCGGCCGCCACAGCCATTGCCCTAAGATTGGAGCGCAGGCGTGCAGCTGTTGGTCGGGATCCCTCGGAGGGCGCAACACTGGGACAAGAGCACTCGGGGGGAGCAGCTGTCGGACAGGGCGACGTGGCGGACGATGACGAGGTGCCTGCCGGGGGGGTTGTCGTCCGTATTGAAGGTTCTAGCGGAGGCAGCGGGCCCAAGGCATCGGGGGACGGAGTTGTGGAGCCCCACCTGTCCGACGACGACGGCCTTGACGTACCCCTTGGCGGTGCCGTCGTGCGCCGAGACGTTGCCGGTCAACCAAGCTCCGATGGACGTGGTGAGCTGCCCAAAGGCGGCGTCCTCGTCGTAGCTCGACGTGACCCACCCGGTGGTGCGGCTTCCACACGTGAACCGCTGCTGCGGCAGCTGCCGCTACCACGGCCGCGGCCGCCGCTGCTACCGCCGCTGCTGCCGCGGCTGATGAGGCACGCGCGTCGGCGCTCGTGGAGGTGGTGGGTTTCGCCAAGACCACTGACCGTGACACTCCCCCGCCGCTGCTCAAGTCCTCTGACGAGGCGGTTGCATGCGTCACGCGTGTGCTCGACTTGATTCGGGAGCGCGACGACTGCAAAGACGTGCTACGCAAGCTACACGTCGATGGCCTGGTCTGCCTGGCTCGCCTTCACGGCGGTCAGGCTGTGGAAGGCGTGATCGCAGCCGACAACGTGGAGACGGATTGGGCACCCGTGCGCACCCTTCTCAAGAAATGGTGGCCGTCATGGAGCATCCCTGCTGGGTCTCAACCCATGACACCCGTCCAAGGGACCGCCGCGGCCGTCCTCAACCCTCTTCGGCGAGCGCAATCGTCGAACTGGGTTATGTGCGTCGACATGACTACCACAAACGTGGCTATCCGCCAGTGGTTGGGCAAGGCCGAGCGGTACTTTAAGGTGAATGAGCTGACCGACACTATCGGCGTTGTGCGCATGGCCCCCTCACTCAAGCCGCCAATGGCTAACACCATTGCCTCGATGCTGCTGGTCGGTACGTGGGACCCCACCTTTTGCTCTCTCGTGCCGCAGCTGGCAACGGCCGGACGCGCCCCAACCCCCCGTGCTGCGCCGCTTGAGGATGCCGCGTGCCACAAATTCGAGGCGTCGGGTGTGAGTGAGGCCGCCTCGTTGATTTCGACGCGAGCGGTCGGCGGTATCGCGGTACTGACTACACCGCTCGCGCCTGTGTGTCCTCAGCGCTCCCAGGACGAGCTCATGGCTGATCGTCAAGCCGAGATTGACAAGCTCCTTGCGGCTGACAAGACTATCAATGCAGCAGCCAGCCGAGCCCTTCGCATCGATGCTCGACGTCGGCAAGTGCCAGCGCCTGCGACGAGCGCCCGCGAGTCGGCTGGTCGTAGCCGAGCATGTCCGCGAGCCGGTCCCAGTCGGCGCAAGAAGGGCGTGCCCCAAAGCTCGAGCGCCGGGCAGTCGGGCGCCTCGCATGGAAACTCTGCCGTCCAACGCGACGATGGCACTTCAAGGGCGTCTGATGCGTTGAGCTTGAGCCAAGTGACAGCAGCCCTACCTCTTCCTGACGCAGTAGAGGGTGCGTCCGGGCCTGTCCAAGATGAGTGCGATTCCGTGGGCGCCCCTGCTTCTTTGGCCATGTGCCCCTCTGGACCGGAGCCTCTCCCCGACGCGTCTTTTTCTCAGGGTTCTTGTCTGCCCGAGTTGGATGTACCAATCTTGGATAGTGGGGAGGATGGTGGAACCGACTAACAATAAATGTAATAATGCTACAACCGTCGACCGTCTCGGTATAGCTGCAAAGCATCCGGGTCAGCAATCACACGACTACCGCAAAAAGAGCGCACGTACGTGCGCCTCTTGTCGGGCACCCGGCTCATTGCAGCCAGCACCATGCCCGACCCAAACGCCTCCCCCACATCCAACACAGCCTCTGACAAGGTAAGGCTCTGAGACCGATGGACAGTGATGCCCCAGCCCAGGACAAAAGGAACTTGAACGCGCACAGCGACAGTCCCCGGTCGCGACAGAATACGAGACTCAAAGTCAATGAGTGGACAGCACACTCCTACCCAATCGGCGCCCGCCCCACGCACTCCTTGCCTCCCCGGAGAAGTACCGTCCGGCAACTCGTGCTCCTCAAAGCGCACGACAGGGGTCCCTTAGACCTCATCATCCACCACATGACCAATGCTGCCGTGGTACAGGCCGAGCCCAAGGAACTGGTTGCTCGTCAGCATGACGCGTGCACCACGACAATGCTCCACCCGTCGGGGAGCCACACAATCGATGAGGGCGGCGTCGCGCACCTGCGCGGATACGCTGCCAAGGTTGGGCGGGTCCACGTTGCGGTCGCGGTTCGGGTCCTCCTTGACATTGTGGATGGCAAAGGAGACTGTCGGTGGTGCACCGGCGCACAGCCGCCGCAAGCACGCCTTGTTGTGGCTGTCCACGTCCTCGTGCCGCGGCATGATGTGGAGCACCTTGTACTGCAGCGCCTTGTCCGCCTCGTCCGTCACCGAGCGCTCGTCCATCAGCGACTGCAAAGCGTACGTGCACCGCCCGAAGCGAGCGTCGTGGATGGCCGCGATGAAATCGGGCTGGCCTTGGCGGTGCACGCGCGTGAGCTCTACAAATCCGGCTCCAAACAACGACGGCCAGCAATGGCCCGCAAAGGCCATCTTGCCAAACGGGGGGCGCAACTGCAAAAAATCGGCGAAGGTGTAGATGACAGCCGCCGGCTTACCCCGCCGGGACTGCTGCAGAAGCTCGTGCATGACTTCGAGGTTGTCGGCCGGCACCATCGAGATCTCGTCGATCAATAGGACCTCTAACTTGGAGAGCCGCCGCGCGATCGGCGGCCACCGGTCGAGCGCCAGCAGGCGAGCAGCTTCTTAGGCGGGGTCGTCCGACAGGAGCTTGTAGTCCTTCATAAAGCCTAAAAAGATATGGTAGGTGACTCCCATGGCCGTCTTGGCAGCTCTCCCGGTCGGCGCAACGACCACGACAGCTCCGGTGCCCGTCAGCCGGCTGCGCATGAAGATGGCAAACGCCCGCAGAAACGACGTCTTGCCCACCCCGGGACCTCCAGTCACAAACGTGCTTAAGCCGCCCTCGAACAGACTCTGAAAAACAGCGGTCCAAGACCGGTCGGCAGCCATCCGCGTCAGTGGGCCTGGCAGCGGCGGTTGACTCGCCCTTGGCGAGCCCCTGTCGACCACCTCTGCAGGGCTCCGTGACGGAGTGGTTTCAAGGCTACTCAAGGCGTCGCCTCCAGCAGTGCCGCCGGGGTGATCGTCACCGCGGCCACTCGTCGCCACGAGCAAACGGCAGCCCGCCTCGTCAGGCGCCGCTGACTCCACCCGCCGCTGAGCGCCAATTGAAGCGTCCCGGCGCATGCCATCCTCCAGATCTTCATGGTCCCAAGTCGCGACCGACTCCGCCACCATGCGGTGGATGCTCTCAAACGTGAACGTACCCTGGCCCGGGTCGCCGGGAGCCACCCACGCCGGATTCTTGCCGTCCAAAGGCCCGTCCTCCTTGCCACACCTTCGTGAGCGGTAACCACCGACGTTGGCCGACTGGAAGCTCGGCCCTGCTCCCGAGCGACGAGAGCCGCAGGCGCCACTGGACGTGGCTCCGACCAAGAACACGGCTGCTCCACACGGGCAGGGTGATGGAGGGGGGGAGACGTTGCTCGGCCGCGCACCCCGAGATGAAAAGGGCGTCTTCGCCGTTGGCGCCGAAGCACCTCGGTTGGCCGACCCGTACAAGTGGCAGCCGTGCCGGGGACCGGCGCCAGCAACTGCACCTGGCATCGCGGACAAGCAGTTGTCAGTAGCCCGTCCCGGACCACTTCCCGAGACCGTCGAGGACGAGGCGACCGACAGCGGCGTGGCAGAGTCGCCCATCCGAGCACGCTTGTGGACGGGGGACACGTCCGCCGACCGCGTCGACGACAAATCTACGGGCGGGCGCTCCCGGGTGTTTCCCGCTGGTCCAATCTCAAGCGGGGACCGAGCGGCGGGCGCCGGCAACGCCAGCTTCTCAGCGGATGGGGAACTTGATGGAGCAGTAGTCAATGCAAGCCGCTGCATCGCCACACTTGCGTCGTTAGCCAGCCACAGATAGGCGTCAGTAGCGGCTTGAAAGCCCGCCGCCACGCACATTTCAGACGCGGTTGCTTGCATCAGCAACACAGCACCCCCAACGCCAGAGGTGTCGATCTCAAAACACGCCCGCGCATCTTGGCCATCGACGGCGAGCCAGGTAGTGGAGCCCACCGTCGCCGGCACCGCCGCAGGCGGCTGGCCGACGACACCGGCCGTCACAGCTGCGATTGCGTCGGGGTTGGTGAGCCAGCACATGGCCGTCTCCGATGAAGCAAACGAGCGGCAGGCGAGCAGAGTGCCAAGCTCCATGGCCAGCAGCTGTTGAGCCATGCTGCTGGCATCGGAGGCGTGGAGGAGAACAGAGGTGAGGGGGGTGATGACTGCAAGCAGCGGGCGCGAGCCCACCGCCGCACCTGCGGGTGGCATCCTACCACGGGAGCGTGCACCAAAAATGGGAAGAGGGCGGGGGGGGGGGGGGGGAGTGGCCCCGCACAAGTCAAGCGAGTGCGGCGGTGGGGACCGCCCGGAAGGAGAGGATGGTGTGGAACGGGGGAAGCGACCCGACCGCGACAGCAGCCCACCGCGCAACAAAAAACACTCGTGGGTGGGTGGGGACCATTCACAGCGGCAGGAAGATAGAGGAAGACCGAGCACCCGCGGAAGCGCAACGGGAAAGAGGGGGAGGGAGACGCACGACAGGCGCACGCCAAGGTGGGCCCAAATGGGACCAGAAGCATGCCTCTGCGGGGGGGGGTACACACGCCCGAGAACGCTGACCGGGTGTCCGAAAGAGGCAGAAAGGGCGCCCGAATCAGCACCCCGAGCCCTCATTTGGGGGGGTGATCAAGGCCTGGACAACAGCGCAGAAGTTAATAAGCAAGCTATCGCAGGAATTATCGTGACCTCAAGGCATTCCCAGTGGTGAAAACTGCGTCATGTCCCGCTTTTTGAAAAATACGCGCAGGCTAAATTGTAATGCGGCAGGCCTCGAGCGGCACCAGAAGCGCTAAGCGGCGTCGACCGCCCGACCAGATGGGCTGCCTGCAACGGGGATATGAAGCGAGACCGGATCTATAGATAAAACCAGAAAACTGCAACGCGTTTTCGAAAGAGCGGTGGTAGCCACATCCAAACCACAGTAGACGTCTTTTCGGATGAAGAGCGCCATCGGAGAAGAACGAATCGGACACAAGCTTTTACGGATGCGCTGACCAGGCTCCCGATCCGATCTCAGTCTTTGTTGGCGGAGCGGGGCTGTTTCCCCATTGTCGATCACAGCTCTGTGCCACCCGGACCCCGTGGAACCCGAAGCAAAATTAGAACGTTTTTCGCATGTGGCTACAATCCAATTCACATGGAAGCTATCAGCCACATTTTGGACAGTTATCTGTTGGTAGTCCTCGTGGTATTCATGCCTTGTGTGGCATACTGAGGCTGCTGAAGGGGGTGCTCCCGACCAATTATTGCTGTATTGTGCAACGATCATCGATGAATCGAACATCCCTCTTCCACGAGAGACTTTGTCGTAAAAGGTTTTTTTTGTGATCGTTCTGGCTTTGGCATGATCCTTTTCGAAGGCCGCCGCATCCGCCCAGTCGGACGCCCCGTGCTCGATCCCAGACCTTCTTTTGCTGCCGTCTGGGGGGGGTTCCTGTGGCAGCTGGGGCGGCGGAGAGCTGCCTTGCTTCGATTTTGGCCCTTCTGAGAGGGGGCACTTCCGATGTATGGCAGACACTACCTGCTCAGTGCTTTTGGGAATGTTGGCTCATCCACCTGGCCCCCTCGGCTCATCTGACGCGGCGGAATGACCCGCCCCGCCGTAGTCGCTCCGTGGTCGCTACTTCTGAGGCGCCCCCGCCTCCGCCGCGCCCAGCCCCACACCAGTGACCAGTATCTGAGGCATTCCCCAGACCCCCTCTCACCCGATGTCCTACGCGCGACCGCCGGCTTGCCCGCAAAACCCGTGGGGTTGGTTGGTATCCATTGACCTCCCTAGAGCCGTGGTCGACCACGCCCGCCACAGAGTGCCAGTCTCCGCCATCCCCTACCTGTGCGGCGGGGGCTGACAGATGGCTGGGACGCATCGCGCCATGGTGCTCAGCGGGTATGGAGTCAGCCACAGCTGTGGTGGCGCATATCGTGCGCAGCGTAGGGATATGTCGTTGCGCGAAAGAGAGCAAATAAGCAGCGGGCGGTCGGCAGCCATGGACTCGAAGAGAGAGTGGTGTCGGCTAGCCTGCGACTGCGGGATGGTTGAAGCTGGCTGGATGGGATGGAGCGATGGGTGTGGGGAAGTATCCGTCGTCGCCCTCCCAGCGGACATCTGACAGCGTTGCACCAGTGTGCAGGCAACGGCTCCCGCCCTGGCGCTGTTTTCGTGCTGCAGCGGTGTTGGAGACGCCCAGTGGGACAGGTTCCACATTCAGGGTGATACAGACCCATTTCTGGCTGTGAGTTGTCTACCGCAGTAGGGATTTGCAGGTCGTTGGCTAGCGCGAAGTGGCTCCGCGTAACTGCCACTACGAAACCCACTGCCTTCGCGACTGTTACTCCGGAGCCCGCCGCTGACTGTGCGCGCTGGAGGTACCACGGAATAGGCTCTTCAAGCGTGAAGCTAGGCGCCGACTGATGGCCGCTGCGTCCTGGGTGCCCCCCTGAAAAGATCCAAGGCTGAGCGGACCTCGCATGAGGTCCCACCGCGGTCCACCAGGCGGTCGTGGTTGAGCACGAATCGCCACCAAAGTGGGGGCCTGTCGCCGGCGCGGGCGCGTGTACCGCCGCCCACCCCCACGGCGCACAAGCGGTGCCCCACGACGCCGCCGCCACAGCCTCCCATGCTGCCTTCCAGGTGCCCCTTCCTCCCCTCTTCTCATGTTCCACCCCGTACTGTTCCGCCAACCACCTCTTCCATCCACTTCCCACAGACCCTCCAGCAACAGAGCAGTGTTCAACACTAGAAGACAAGGACACAATATCAATGGCTGTTATACACAACTAGGCCAACCGCCCAACCATGCAAGTACCGCCCCCGACCATCGCACACACAGAGCGCTACAAATCCTCGACGGGCGTGCTCGTATTGTTCACCTTCGGCAGTAGGCTGCAGGCATCCACAACTAACAAGCTATCCACATACAACACGGCGCTCATGCGCTGCCGCAATACATGCATGTCTGCTTGGCCGAAGCAGAGAGGGGCGCCAAGCGCAAAGCAATCTGCTGCCGCTAACACAAACACACCACAGCTACCGCCGTCGGACTGACGTGGAAGGCCAATATCAATCACGCCCTCCCAGTCCTCAATCCCCCACGCCCTCGCCACATCCTCCCCCAGGCAAGCCGCAACCTCATCCGACAGCCAGCGTCGCGCGGTCGCCAAGACATGCGCCGCCCCAACGCCGTGAATGGAGTCGTAGTACTGGAACCGCCGCGCCTCCATGTCGATGACCACGAGCACCCAGTGAAGGTTTCCAACGTTGACGGGGATGATCACGCGGTTGATAATATCAACGTCAAGACCGTTCTTGAAGCCCCACGTGCGCACACCGTTGTGGTTGTAGCATCCTGCACGCTCCAACAGACGCAAGAAGAAGAAAATTTTGAACATGTACGTCCGCGGCAGCGACGCGGGCGTGACCGAGTTGCTCACCGACGACGAGCTCAGCAGCTTGGCCCGATGGTTGACCAGCGCCACGAATGAGTTCGTTAACTCGTCGTTAAGCCATCTCTCCCCGACCAACAGACGGAAGTCGGCGACGGTGAGCGATATCTTGGCCTTGTTCTGCATGCGCACACGCGCCGACGGCGGGCGGTCCGCAACCAAAGCGTCAACCGCCGCGGCATGCTCGTCGCTCAATGCTGTAGTGCTCAACGGCGACCAACGGCGCCCATCCGACAAAAACTGCATCGCTGCCGCTCCAACTGCAGCGTCGTCAGGATAACGGGCGGAGCCGCCGTCAGGACCGAACGCGCCGTCGTCGACGGAAGCGGCGGCGCCATCCTCACCCACAGCCGCAGAAGGTGTTACCAAGGAGCCCAACTGGGGCGAGGTGCCCGCATCGACCAAGCTTATGAGCTGCCCAAGCTTGACGGCCAAGTTCTGCTCGGTCTTGCGGCGCCTGTCGTCGGCAATGGAAGACTGGAAGTGGCACGTTGACCCCAGCTCACATCGACGGGCAAGTTGGCTGTCGAAAAACGGCGCCAAAGGAACGTGGTCGTTCTCGGCCTTGCGGTTGGCCGAAGCCAACCGCTGGAGCTTGCGGATGTTCATTATCGCCACTTGCACCATCTTGTGCGTCATGTACGTCGCCGGCTTCATGTACGCGAGGCTTGTACGGTTGTCCACCGCGATCGAGTGCGACACCTCGGCTGCCTGGGTTGCCACTCCAGCCGTGGCACCTAAGCTCTCGTCCGGCATATAGATGGGGGAGCAGGTGTTGGTGATGGAGTGGGGGCGGTCGAGTATGCAACGCACGTTGTGGGCCCGCAGGATAGGACGCACGTGCCACAGCGCGTTCTTGTCCAACTTGCACGCTACATCGTAAAAGATGACCTTTGGTAGTTGTGAAAACCGCTCCAAAACGATGGACGGAGCCTCGCCGACGCTCTCAGCACGAAAGAGGCAGCGAAAGCCGAGCGTGATCACGTGCGGGCAGACGACATTGAAGACTCCCTGCGTGCTGCCGCAATTGAGGGAGAAAGCCTTGCTGCACGCGTCGCCATCGCCCTCCACATCCGCTGCATGCTTGTCTTTGCCCTCTTAACCGACCCGTCGCTTAAGAGCCTCACTGTCCTTGATTCCCGGCCTGACACGACTGAGGCCGGGGAAGGACTCAAAACTCATCAGCGGGTTCTCCATGTCGGCGACGGTACCGGCGGGCTTCGTGGCCAGCCACGCCGCATGGTCGGCCGGCGTCGGACGGCCGCTACACCTGCGGCAGTACACGGCGTTGATCCAGCCCCGGTCGAGCGTCTCCTTCTTGTTGGCGGCCGCCGTGAAGAGCTCGGCGACATCCCGCTCCATGCCCACGGCGCGCAGCAACTCCGTGCCCAATGCGTAGCGGAAGTTGACGTCTTGGTCAATCTCGTCCGCGAACCAGACGACAAAGTTTGTAAGGAAGCCGATGCCGTCCACGGCATCCGTCACGTCACGCCACTTTCCGGCGCCTTCGAGCCGCAACGAGTTGGCCAACAACCGCGCGGCCGCCTCGTCGTGCCCCTGAAACATGCCCGTGAAGGTCTCGCCCAGCAGTGCTTGTAGGAAAGGGCGGACGTGCAGCCACGCCTCATCGTCCCGCTTGGGGTACATCGCAAAGCTTGGCGCTCAGTGGCCGACCCTGTCGCGCCACGATTCAGACGGAAGCTTGGCGGGTGTCCCCTTCCCACCAAGGGTGAAATTCCCCTCCTCGTCTTTGCGCAGCTTCGCCTTCAGGCCGGTGCTCGGCGCTGGCTCCTCCGGATCCGCAGCAGCGTCGCCGACGACCGCCCCAGCTGACGCGGCCACTGTTGCCGCAGGAGCTGCTCGACCAGCAGGCGCATCGCGTGCCTCACCACCGGTGCCGCTTGTCTTGGTGCCAAAGAGAAAACAGCGGAAAAAGAGGCGAGCAGCGGCGGTCTCCACGCTTGTCCGGTCGTTTGTGGCCATGGTCTTGTTCCACGCGTCGAGGAGCAGCGTCTGCGGGGCCGTAAGGGCCACGGCGGAGCGAAGCACCTTGCTGATGGCGGCGCGCAGTTGGGCGTACTGCACGACGCAAAGCACCGACGCCGAGATGTCGAGAACAGGTACCTCCTCCTCGTGGCGGGCCGGGTTGACGTCGTCTGGGTCGGTGCAGACCAAGGCCTGCCCGTCAATGACGACGAACTCGGGGTTGGGACCACAAGTGGGGCAACAAGCTGCCTCCGCTGGGATTAAGAAAGTCCTCAGCATGGCCGTCCCGACCTTGACCACGTCTTGCCGCCGCAGCACAAAAGAGAGCACGTCCGACGTCTAGTGCCGCGTCGCAGCCGTGTATGTGGAGCGCGCGGTGATAATGTACCAAAACAAGTTGTCCAGTAGAGCACGTGTGAAGACGACCCACCGACGCTGCTTGTCCCGCCGCCGCAGGTTGAACAGGGCGTCCATGCTTCCTTCGTACTCCACCTGGCTCTGGAAATTCGCTCCGTCCCACTCCCAGCGCCCCACGAGCATCTCTGACAGAAGCGCAGCACACAAAAATACCAGACCATTCCATCACAAGCAGGTAGCCAAGGTGCAAAGAGTTACAAACGGTACGCTGGCATGCATCCTCAGAGAGAGAACACCAGCAATATGAGCAACAAGCCGACTGACATACAAGCGAGCAAGGAGGGGGCCAACATACTTCAATAGCAGGCGCCGTGGCATGATGCGTGTATAACACCGCCCGCTCCTTTACAATGACGCGCCGATCCTCCCGCATGCTACCACAGCTGCCGCAATACCGCTCTACCGGCACAAAGGTGCGAGGGTGCTTCAACCCGAGCCCAACGCAGCCGTCCATAATTCTGCTCATCTGCTCCAAGTCGCGCGCCCGACTGACGCCTGCATTGGAGCACCGCCCCGCAAACAGCCCCCGAAAGTCGGCCGTCCGCGCCCAAATGTCCCTTGACCGTATCTCACCCACGCACGGCAAAAGGTTGCGACGGACATGAGCGGCCACCACGGCCTCGGCCGCGTCGCTGGACGCCCGGTCCGTGTCTCCAGGCTCCGACTCGATGCCCACGTCCTCATCAGCAGGCTCCTGAGGCACGGGGCCACTGTCGACGGCGGCGTCAGGCTTGACCTTCCCGACCTTGGCACACGGGTCCTTCGCCGCGTCGGAGGCATCCATTGCCCGGCGCTCCGTATTGAGAGGACGCGCCAAAACAACGTGGCCACAGCGCGCTCGGAAGGGCCGGCAGCTCGGGGCAATACATGTTGCCACATTGGCCGCGGTGAACGACACCAGCGAGTACACAGAGCGGTAGAGCACCACCCAAAAGCGCATCGGCCCGTAAGGCTGCCGGCACACGAAGTTGGCGGGCAAGGGTCCCAGGTGCATCCGCCGCCAAAACGTGTCGAGGGAGATGCCGTTGCTGCTCAAGGACGACTGCAAAGCGGTCGCATGCTTGCACACGCTGCTCCGGGAGGAAGCTGAGATGAACAATGCGTTCTGGGTGCCCGCAAAGCAGCTGCAAAGGATACCCCCACGGAAAGAACACCACAGGATGGCGGCGTCCGCCTTGCCGCTACAGACATGCACCAAAATCGCTCGCGACCGCGAGGCAGGGTCCCCAACCATGACGGTGCTCACCGTACTGGCGCACCTGCCGATGGGCGTCGACGACGGCAACCCGCAAGCTCGCCTCACACACGCGCTCAACGCCTCCATCATCCGAGTGTCAACAGCGGGAGCAGGAGCACGGCGTGAAGAGGCACGACGCAACGCAGCACGAGCGGAGGACAATGGGTCGTCGACCCCACCCCAGCCACCGTCCTCGTCATTCGCCCCTTGTGCTGGTCCATATGGCAGCGGCCGCGGGCGCTTGTCGCTCCGCGCCCGGGCGCGGGTAGCACCGGCGCCGGCATGGGCTGGCGCCCGAGGAATGCCCCGCAAAATCACCCGTCGACCGCCGTTGGCCTGCACGCGGGCGCTCCACTTCGGGTCAGCAGGTCGAGATGCCGAGCCAGCCCAGGTCACAGTAGCCGGGGACCCGAGGGGTGCGGATGCCAAAGACGTCAGCCGGTCATACAGAGCCGGCAGGCCGGCAGGCTTACCCAGCCACACGCCACAACGGGGGGGTGGAAGCGCCGTTTGCGTGATGTCCCCTCGTCACCCATCGCAGCCAATCGTCTCGGCGCCCCCAACCACCACCATCACACAAGGGAAAACTCAGCGGGGGTCTCCAAAGTGGCACCGCGCACAGCACGGCAGGAGAGAGATGGGAGGGGGACTAGACAACCGACACAACAGGCGCCTCAGCGCCGGTGACGGGCGAGACGATGGTGCTGACGATGACGGCCGCCGACAACGAGGCCGTCGGCGCGAGCGGGACGGCGACCACGATGATGGACACTGAAAACACGACCCGTGCGAGTGGGGCACTCACAGGCACAAAACTAGTGGGTGTACAGTGCAGCAGACAGACAGACTGGATGACAACTGCGAACAGCGGCACAATGCACAGTGAGACACGATCCGCCAAATTGGGCGCGTGCTGGGGGTGCTTCAAAGGGGCCACAAACTCCTGTGAATGTTTTGGGACACCTGATTGGTCAGGAAGCGGAATGACACGGCCGACGGCGACCGCAAAAAAAGGCGGCACCGATGGCGGGCCGCCCAGGCGCGCATTCCAGGCCCCCCCGGAGATATGACCCTCCGACCGGCCACAACGGGGGCGTGCTGGGGGTGCCCCAAAGGGACCACAAACGCCTATGACTGTTTTAAGTCATCTGATTGGTCGGGATGCGGAATGACGCGGCCGACGGCGACCGCAAAAAATGGCGGCACCGATGGCGGGCCGCCCAGGCGCGCATTCCAGGCACCCGCGGAGATTCTCCCTCCCCCTCGTGTGAAATGGGCACGTGGTGGGGGTGCCCGAAATGGGCCACAACGGTTTGTGCGTTTTTCCTGTCATTCCGTTGGCTGGGTGTCGTTTCTGATTTTGTATCTAGTCCGCCTGTTGTTCTTTAGTGATCGTGAGCTGCTCGCGTGTGGTCCAATAAGAGTGGGTTTATTTCTGAACGGACCATCAATGAACCCCCTTCGCCCAGACATATGTTTGCACAGTTATCGGCCATGCAGCTCTCAGCACCCGTGGTGCGGTTGACACAATCATGTTCGCCCAGACGTAGTGTCCGTAGCCTTTCTTTTTGGCAGCTTGTCTGAGCGAGCTGTTGCTGTCTGGCACGTATCCGGTTCTAGGCCGCTGCCCATGCGTGTCGACAGGGGCCTGTGCAGGGCGGCCTCTCAGCGATCGATCTGGGCATGCTGCGATCTGATTGGTGCCTGGTCGTTTCACGCGGGGTGTTCACGCGAATGTGCCGTGAAAGCTGCTGCGCCCGTGGTTCCTTCACGCCGCCAGCGAACGCGCTTTCAGAATCAACGAGACAACAATGCGGTGAAATGGATGCGAGGGGGATGTGGGCCCGGTCGTCGAACCTTGGTAATACTAGCATTGATCAGGGTCCATCAAAGCTGCATCGAAGCTATCTAGAATATTTAAGTGGACCGGGAGAGTAAACGCAGTGGCAGCTTCCTTGACCAATGAGAGCCTCTGATTTCATATATATGCACCCTCGTTTTCAGCCCCACTGCGGGGGGGACTGGACCATCCAGGCGCACGTCGACGTGCGCCTGGATGGTCCAGTGACGCGTCAGGGTACAGTCATTATTCGCTTATGTGCCATTCACTTGCAGAGCATGCTCTTCAAATGAATGGCCCCTAGAGCCTCAGGACTGCGATCTCTCGCGATCTCGGACTGGAAGAGGGTGCTACTTGTGTGGCGCACCGCTGCCATGAAAACTCATGACGACTGTACTAAATAGAAGCTTCACTAATGAGCCCAAAAATAAAAGAACGAGATCATGGCTTGCTGATCCCGGCCAAGTCATCCACCCGCCTTTCTTTGTCATCCCCACGCGATAGAGCGGCCGTCGCATTCCCAGCGCGGCTCCTGTCTGCAGTGCCCCACCTCTCCCGCTGACATCTCCTTTCTCATGAGCAGCCCGGTCCTCTCCACCACGAGGAACGCGCACGATGTCTCCCCATCTGTTTTCCGGCAGTTGTCCCATGTTCCGTCTTGACCCCGCTCCCGACGCCGACGGCCCCGTCTGGGATCCCATCTCGCTGTGCGCCCCCTTCCCCCGCCCCATGTCGAATGCCGCCACATCTCACAAGCTCACACGGTGAGACTGCTACGCAGTGGCAAGGCCGACCTCTACGCGGGTGAATGGGACGACAGACTACCAACCCCCGCCACAGTGGTCGACCGCCTCTCCCCTTCTCCGCTCGTCGTCCGGTGTGCGCTGCATGTCGACGGGGGGTGCTGCGGTCGGGCGTTCGCTACTGCCAGATAGACCAACCCCTGCCACGGCCAGAGGAGTCGACGAGGAAGAAGGGAAACGAGGTCACAACGACAAGTCCACTATGGACCGGCCGCGTCCGCCAAACTCTGTACAACGACCAACCTTCCCCCTGCAGGGTCGTCGCAAAACCACACCCCACCGTCACGTTGGCTATCTCCCGCACGTGCTTCTCGTCTGGGACACCTGCCGTGCACTCGACATCCCCTGGCAGGCAACCAGCGCGCGCGGCACCCCACGCGGCTGTTCGAGTGTGCCAAAATCTGTGTCACCCGCGGGGCCACCGCAGTGGTTCACAGGCACTCCCGCGGTGCCGTCTGGCACGTTGCCGATGCTGACACGGCCAATCACACCGCTCGTGTTAAAGCCCAGGCCGCCCGTGATGCCATCCGTACTGCCGTCGAGGCCGCTCGTGCTGTCGCCCGGCCAGAGAGCCCGGCCGTGTTTGTTCTCTGCACACGCAGCCGAGTCACCGCCGCTCCCGCGGCACCCGTGACCTCCTTGCTGTCGGCGCCCTGACGCTCGCCTCGCCTGGGGCGTCATGTCCCTCCTCAGCCAGTCGCGTGCTGGCAGCTGGCGCGCGCACGCGAGTCGGCGGCGGTCGCCCCCCGCCAGACGGCGCCACGGGAGGGGGCACCGTCGGGGGCGGCGGCGGCGGCGCCTGTCCAACCTCCCGCTCCGGGAACAGGGCGAGGTCAGCGACGCGCAGGCTCTTTCGCCGCCCCCCGCGCACGTCGACCAAATCGCCCGCCCCCCCCCCCCCCCCCCC
>ENA-ORXT01003788-ORXT01003788.1-marine-metagenome-genome-assembly--contig:-NODE-3788-length-16216-cov-7.682880_pt1 | contig 16216 bp, 25 predicted proteins | sample MGYA00237868_ERZ511482 | MGnify/ENA metagenome assembly ERZ511482 | reverse complement strand
GCCAGAGGGGAGCAGGTCGTGATGCGGGTTTCAGGCCGCAACAGGGGGGGCAGGCGGCGGGGGGGGCGGGCGGCGGGAGGAAAGCGGCAACAGGGGGGTTGCCAGCCCGGTGATCGTCGCTGGGTTTTCCTTGAGGTGACATTGACCCTGGCGGGCGGAGTTGACAATCACAAGGGAAGTGTCGAGAGAAAGTGCAAGTCCGTGCCGCACTGTCAAAAAACTTGTCTCGTCAGGCACAGGTCGTCACGGGACCACGCGGGCGATGAATGGCTGCTCCGTGAGGCTGGCCGTCTCATTTTTAGCCCCACCCTCCCGAGGTGATTATATCAGCGATGTCGACACAGGCGTCAACCAATGCTGACGGCGTGCCCTTGGCGCATGGAGAGAAGTCTGCCCTACACCCCGGCTTCAGCCTCTGGAGGCACGTAGAGTGGTCACGGTCCGGGGAAAGGTTTTTTATATACTTGTATGGGCGGACGTGCGTGGCCCCACCCAGCAAACGAGGCGTCCAGGCCTCACCCCTCTCTGGGGCACTCCAGGCCCATACAAACTCCGGCGGGAAGCGGCCCGCCAGTCGCAGTCACACATAAAACATTCGCAGACACACGCTTGTCCGTCTTGCTGGCACCTGACTCGCCGACCGCCGGCCGATGCTCCGCGCGCGCAAGCTGGCATGTGATTGGTCTACAGCCGTCGAAATGACGGGATATCGCGAGGATGTGTCAACTGCCCTGAGCTTCGCCATGTGGCGCCCCGGCTCGCAAGCAAAAGATTCACAGCCTGGGCCCCTGATTGGATGCTCATATAGAGTCACGTTTCTCATATCGAGAGTCAAACTGTGTTCCCAGAATGGCGGCAGTCAATCACAGCACTAGCACCGCTGCAGCCGCCGCGCAGGACCCACTTGGAACTGTTGCTGTCCCCGCACTCGGCTGCGGACAGCACTGCGGGATCTGTGCCCGTGGCCGCCCTGTTTTCTTTGACACTGGGGGGTGCTGAGTCGGGGCCTGCCGCAGCCGATCCGGCGGCAAATGGTTCCGGTGCTTTGCTACCGTGGGCGTTGGCTCGCGGCTTGCCGCAGCCTAGCCCGCGGCGGTTCGGTCCGGTGCTTTTCTGCCGTGGGAGTTGGCTCGCGGCTTTCCGCAGTCTAGCCCGCGGCGCTTCAGTCAGGTTCTTTTCTTCCGTGGACATTTGCTTGCGGCTTGCCGCAGCCTAGCCCGCGGCAGTTAATTGCGGTGCTTTTCTGCAGTGGGTGTTGGCTCGCGGCTTGCGGTAGCCTAGCCCGCCGTGGTTGGTCCCGGTGGCGGTTGGTTGCGGTGGGTTGGAACTTTGGGCGTTGGCTCGCGGCTTGCCACAGCGTAGCGGTGGCGGTTCACTACGCTGCCTCTCTCTCACCTCTGGAAAGATTGTCAATAGCTGCACCATCAGGAGAGGCAGCAGCTTTGCAGGCAGCGACACAAGCAACGACAATACAAACTGGTGCACGAACCTGCGTTCTTCGTATTGGCGGCGGTCACGCAGTTGTCGGCGTACGAGGACTGCTTCTGAATTTGTTTGTGGCTGAAGTCCGTCACCACGGCGGGCATGTGCCAGTCCGTCAGATGCGGCGTCTATTTCACACCGGCGCTGCGCCAGCGGGTACCGAAGAGCGACTGTGCCATCGGGCGCGCGGGTGGCAGCCGCTTCGTGCGTCTGTCTGTCGACGGCGCCTCCCCGACCGCGTCGTCGGTGGTGGCGGCCGCGCGGGAGGCGGCAAGGGGGAGTGGCGGTCTCGTGCCGACGGGGGGGGGGGGGGGGGGGGGGGGGGGGGGGGGGGGGGGGGGGGGGGGGGGGGGCTCAGTCAATCCCCGACAATATGGCTCTTCGTTGACAGGCACCTGCCACTATAACAAGTCGACCGACGAACGCCCCCAGAGAGGCGATCAAGGCACATTCTCGCTTCATGCAAGGATCTGGTGACTATGTCCCAGCTCGACCCTCCTTGATTGCAACAGAACGGGAGAGCGTTCTGCGACGATGTTGAAAAATGTATTTAATAACCTTCAGAACTGGGTGTGGCAATAGCGTTTTTCGGCTTCTTTTGCGCCATAGTGGTGCCCGATCAACGGGAAAGGAGTGTACGGGCGCGCCGCTGCTGATGGCAAGCAGGAGGAGCAGAACCAGCGGCTGTCGCTTGACGGGGGCTTGCCGGCCGAGGCGGTCTGGACGGTGGAGGAGGCGCGCGACGGAGTGGGGGTGGGGGGTAAATGAGGGCGGGGCGGGCAGGGTGGGGGGGGCTGGAGCTCTCTTTTCGAAAGCCTCGCTGCATCAGGAAAGGTCCGCGTGGGTCAGGAAGAAAACGTTACGTGTCCATGGTTCTATCAAGGAATCTCCTTCACCGGACATGTCTCGTCACGACAATTTTCGCTGGCCATGGGCGAGTCGCAAATGGTAAGGTAGGCATGCACTCGACGGAGAACGCGGTTCATAGATGTGTTCTCGACCCCGCGGTGGACCATGTCACCACGGAAAACAAGAAACGCTCCCGTCGGTATCAACGTGCGTTCCACTAACGACGTCCGCACGATGAACTGCTCCTCAACTGGCTCAGTAACGTCACAGAACGTACCTGGCCAGGTGTCTAGAGCCGAAACGTCCTCCACGGCCATGACCACGCCGATCATGCTGGGGGGATTCCCCTTCTTGTACTTATCTGCGTCGTCTCCGTGCGTCATCTGGGTCCTTGCCGCAGGCAACGTCAACAATACTTTCGGCTCGGATGCCTCGTACCGTCGTCCGTACATGTGGAATGGGAGGTCACATAGGCAGGCGAGGTTCGATTTGAGAATCACTGTTGACGCCCAGCGCCGGTTCATAAACGTCTGACGGCGCTGCCGATCAACGGGCGCCCCGTCAAGCATTTCATGCCTCATCTCTGCTACCGACTGGGTGTTGAAGACAGCTTGAAATGCACTCAGAACATTGCGCGATACACCTTATCGCGTGGCGCGGAGCGCGTCAGCGTTCTGGAAGCCAGCAACAGACACGACGCCGGGGCCGTCAGGCCGTCTCAGGGGGCTCAGAAAGGTGTCTCTGATGCCTGCCGCGCGGCGCGGCCGGGCCGGTCAGCCTGAGTGGCGGCGGCGGAGGCGGAGACTACAGCGGCAGCAGGGACATCAGCGGCTCCTTCCACGTCCGCTGCAGCCGCTCCGTCGTGCAGGCAGGAGCGCTCGGCCCGGCCTCGACGCGTGCCGGGAAAGTCCAGTCCCGCTCCGGCGTGCGGGCTACTGTCATTGAGCGCGTGACGCCCACGGGGTTAACGGCTCCGTACGCCAACGCCTCTGCCAGCGCACGCGCCCCGGGCAGCGACTCGCCCGCCCGCCTCTTCCTATTTGAAGGCGGCGCCGACAATGGTACGCTCCACTGTGCGAGCCTACGTACCGGCGTTGGGCCCGTTGCAGGCACCGCGAAGGCGAAGGTGGTGGCAGCCGCCGAGAAGACAATTGCGGAGGTTGCGCCAGCGGCGTTCATGCCGCTTGCGGCAGCGCGACCGCCCCGGCCGGCGGCGGTCATCCCTTCTCCCTCACGTGTGGTGGTCGTGCTGGGACACGCTCCGGCTTGTGGCGCCACCGGGGCAGCGAGGCTCCCCTCGGCGCACCTCCCCCCCCCTCCCCCCCTCCGAGATCACGGAATCCTGGTTCTTACCGTGGTGGCAGCAACGCCACTTTTTACAGGCGTCGTGCAGCCACGCCGGTCGGTTCGAGTGGCGGTGTTGGCTGCCGCAGTGGCGGTGTCTATCGGGCCGACGGCCGTGGCGGCAGCGGTGGCGGCGGCAGCGGCGCACCACGCCGGCGCCCTCTCCCGGTCCGAGAAGAGTGTCCTCATCCGCTATAGCAGATGCGGCAGTAGCAGCGGCACAGATAAGAGCAACCGGAAGACCGACACCACCATGAGAATGGCTTTCGAAGCAGTATTAGTAATCATGCGGTTTTTGAGGTACTACGACAGCTTTTGAATGCGTTTGTGGCTGACGTATGCCACCACGGCGTTCATGTCTATGTCCGTCAGTTGGTGCTTCAATGTCACGCCCGGCGCCGCGCCGACGGGTACCAAAGAGCTGCCACTCGTTGGCGATATATCAGCGTTGTGCCGGGACCATCAGGACCCACGATTCAGAAGAATCGTCAAAGCCAACGAGTACAGCCGGTCATACGTCCGCTCCTCGCGACCCTTTTCACCCCGGCGCGCCCACCTCCAGGACGACAGCATGAGGCCAATGGAGAACTCTGATATCCCCTTCAAGATATCACGCGGCATGTGCACGAAGACGTCATGGACGGAGGGCCACTGTTCGGCATCAGGGTTGTAAATCTGCAGCATGATGCCGAGTGCCGTCATCATCCGGACCATCGTCCGGTCGTGTCGCCCCTTAGCGTCCAGAGCGCCTACGTCCTTCACTTTGGCAGCCGACATGGCCACCGCAGCTCCGCTTACCTTTGGTGCCCGGGAGCGCGCGAAGTCGAAGTTCTCGAATCCATCAACGGCAGCAACGTGCTTGCCTTTGCGAAGCGAAGGGTGCGAGCAAAGTGCGCCGCAGCGGTCCTCCGTGGCAGGACCGACACTTGAATTGCCACCGTGCAGGCCAACAGGAAGCGCGGGCGGGTGGGCGTTCTCGGACTCGGGCAGGCTGAAGCCGTACTTGGCGTACGCTGCCGTGATGACCATGAGGGCGTGCGCTCTGCGCACACGGCACAGCGGTTGTGCCACCGCCACAGGAACTCTCTGCGTCGCCGCGTTCAGGAGGCGCGATAACCACTCTTGGACGCCAATGCGGGTAGCTGGTGCATCGCACGTCACCTTGGCCGACGCAAAGTTGATGACATGCGACGGCGAGATGTCCTCGGCCCTGGTGAACAGCTCCACGAACTCAGCGTGAAGGTCATCCTCCCAGGACATGCCCCACTCGGAGAAGCGTGCGTGCCATGCGAGGCGCTCCGCCGTGTACGTGCGCTGCAGCGCGGCGTCGTCGACCGGCGCACATCGTGGCGGCGCATCCACAGGCTTTTCGCCAACAGACGCCAGCTTCGCTGAAGCAGCTGGAAAACCACCAGGGTCTGGCTGCACCACCATCGAGTCGCCGCCACCTCCTGCCGAGCCGTCGTGGAAGAACTCGGCTCCAGGAACTGAGGACCATCGGGACCGGACGCGTTATCTCCGAACGCGGCGATTGATGGAGAAAACGAAAGATGGCTGGAACCAAATTGGCGGCGCGCGACCTGCGCGTCAGAGTCCCCGAGTCCAGGGATCGTCGCGGTGGCGCCCGGGAGCAATGACAACGCGGTGTCGCCTTGAAGCGGGGGCGGAAAGCATGCAGCAACTTGCGTGTGAGGCAAATTGGTGGTTCCTTCCGCTGCGTCGCTTGCTGTGGCGGCAACGGAGGTTGCCGTTGCAGCGACCACCGCCGGTGGTACCGTCGACAGAAGGACCCCTGATGCAGCATCATCACCTGCCGCACAAGCAGCTGTCAATGCAGCCGAAAGAGCATCTTGCTCCCAGTTGTCCGTACTGCCATGCAACATCGCACACGAGTCTCGCCCCGGCCACGCAGTCTTTATTATCCGCGTCGACGCCCTCAGAGCAAAAGACGTATCAGGATCCGAATCGTGCTGATTGGGAGCCTTGCAGAGGCTGAAAGTGCCGCGGCCCGTCGTGTTGCCATACCGCGCGGTCGCCCCGAGCGTCGGCATCGCGCGCGGCGACGAGGCGCGCGGCGACGAGGCTCGCAGCGTCGGAGCGGGCGGCGACGAGGGGGGCGCCTTGGCCGCGGCGTACCCGCCGACAGTGCCATTGCCCGTCGTGTTTCCAGTTCGCGCGGTCGCCTCGAGCGGCCACGACGCACGCGGCGTCGAGGCGGACGCCTTGGCCGCGGCGTCCCCGCCGACAGTTCCACCGCCCGTCGTGCTGGCAGTCCGCGTGGTCGCCGCGAGCGGCGACGAGGCGGGCGACGACGAGGAGGGCGCCGACGAGGCGGGCGCCGACGAGGCGGGCGCCGACGAGGCGAGGGCCGACGAGGCGGGTGCCGTCGAGGCGGGCGCCGAGGAGGCGGGCGCCGAAGAGGCGGGCGCCGACGAGGCGCGTGCCGTCGAGGCGGGCGCCGACGAGGCGGGTGCCGTCGAGGCGGGTACCGACGAGGAGGGCACCGACGAGGCGGTCGCCGACGAGGCGGGCGCCTGGGCCGCGGTGTCGCGGCCGACAGTACCGCCGCTTATCCTGCCGCCAGTCCTTGCGGTCACCGCGAGCGGGGACGACGCGCGCGGCAACGTAGCGGCCGGCGAAGAGTCGGGCGGCGACGGGACGAGCGCCTTGTGTTGAACAGTGCTGCTGCTGGTCTTATCTTCAGTCCGCCCAACTGCCGCAAGCGGCCGCGGGGCGCGCGACAAAGAGGAGAGCGCCTTGGTCACGGTGCCGCGGCCAACAACATCGCGGCCCGTCGGGCTCCCAGTCCTCTGTGCCGCCGAATGCGGCAACTCGCGCGACGACGGCGCGGACGCCACGTTGCTGTTCATGCTGCCACCTTCACAAAAGACTTCTTTGTCCACGTTGGGGAGGCTGGTTGTGACCATCTTGCCACCTTCATCTTCAGCATCGCTGCTGGCATCGCTGCCAAACACCACGTTAACTTATTGGCGAGTTGGCGTTGCTGCGGACGCATTTCCGCGCTTCCGAAGTTTCCGAAGCGAGGCCTCAATGGGAAGTATCTGCAAGTTCCGCTTCCGTGTGGCTTGGGATCTGGTACGGGGTGCAGCACTTGATTCTTCCACCTCCTTTCTAGTCAGCTTGGCCTTTTTGGTTTTGGTCGCAGCACCATCTTTTCCCGCCGCAGCAGCCCCAGGAGCTTCGCCAGCAGGCACCTTCTGGTATAGAACATTCAATGGACATATAGCAGAGGACGGATCGGAACCATCGTACGGTGGATAGACAGAGAAGTGACAAAGACGAACGAACGAACGCGCATGTTACTAACACGAACGTTGCATGGAGCGCAGTTGTGCAGATAACGTCTTTGACGGAACGATGATGATCACAAGAAACCTTCAAATGCACGCGGCATGTTAGCCACAGCGCGCCAGATGGAGTACCACAAGCAAAAGGAGTGAGCGGATCGCTCAGACATGTGTGACGTACCGAGAAGGAAATCTGCAACGCCTTCCACGTGATACCAAACAACAATAAAAATAGAGACTCGGACCCGAAGGTTCTCTGTGCGTAGCGTAGGGCAGGAAACAAGCCCCGACCGGCCCGCAAACGGCTGTTCAGGTGCCGCGTCACGAGGAGCGTCGACAGGGTGGTGACCGAACGGGCGCCAGCATCCAACAGCCGAGCGATCGGAACAGCAATTGTCTCGTGCAATAGGTACTCCACATTCCGCGCAATACAAACTCTAGTACTATTAATTGCTTGTTATATGCAATTCAATGACAAAATGAAGTGAGACAACTCATCTAGAAGAAGATCAACAGTCAAATAACACAATAAATGTGTTGTCGTTTCGCAAGGCCAGAGCAAAGGTCGAAAATCCGCTTGCCGCTTCGACATCAACCCAGAAGCTCACCCTCGCTCAGGAGCAGAAGCTGGGGAATTCTTCCTTCTCCGCATCGCACGCAGTGCCCAGTCCTAAGCTACAAAATCAAAGCGGCGTACCACGACGGCACCGAACCGAAGAGAAGCAGATGAAATTGCTACTACACACAAAAACGCGGGACAGCCGCCACTTCTTTAGGGACAAAGGTCCGCCTTAGAGACGAGCGTGGCACAGAACTTGTACACTTTGTTGTAGGGAAAGGCCGTACCCGTACGCTTGCGAGAACCTCGCTCCCGAACAAGCACGCTGCGCAGGGCGCTCCAACCCCCGGAATTGGTGGCGGTCTTGGCGATTGCACCGCCCTTCGACAGCATCGATGAAGACACCCGGCCAAGTAGCTGCTTGTTGGATGCCTTTGCGGCGCGCTTCGTGGAGCCACTTTCAAACGTCTTGAGGGCTGGGCCGCCGTTAAGACCCTTTTCCCATGAGTCCTGCACGGCGTCAAGCATCTTGTCTCAGTACCGCGGCAAGGGCGTAAGGGTGAACGGCTTCAAATTGATCTTTACGGGGTGGCGCGCAAGCTGTACCGGACCAGTGGATGGCTTGCGACATTTGAAGCGGAGCTTGCCGCAGTCCGCTGCTGCAGATGAAGGGCTCGAATCTGGCAAAGAAGGAGGACCCCCGGTACTGGCGTCCTTTCTTGCCACGACAGAGGTCACCAACGGCGGGCCGTGCACCACCCCGGACAAAAGCTTGGTTGAAAATGTGATCTGCGCCGGGAGCCCACGGCGCGCTGCTCCCCGTCGATGGTTAACCTCCAACAACTTCATCTTGGGCATAATGGCTGCGCGAAGCGCCTTGGTGACGCCCGCATCTCCACCCGGGCTCCCACTAGAACTTAGTGCCCTTGGGAAGCGACGAAGGCCGTCGAGGTGCTCTGGCAGCGAGCGGGGAGCGAAGGCGCGGAGAATGGGGTTGATTGCGGCCGACAGCGGCAGCTTCGTCGTGGACAGCAAAGCGTGGGAAGAACCGGCAGGGCATGCCTGTGCGTCCTGCCGTAAGGCTCTGCTGGTAGAGCGGGTTGCCGCGTCAGACAGGGATGGTGAGGTCGCGGCACCGCTGGTCACGATTGATGCACCAAGTGCAGTGAGCACGACGGCGAGAGGTGATACAGGTCGCTTCTCTGTGGGACTCAAAATCGCTGAGCGAACCGGATCACACAGACGTCACCGCGTGCGCACTGCGTGACAGCGCGCGGGGCAGCAGTGTTCCGGCGCTTCTCGCAACATAGAAGGGGGGCAACTTGATTGCAGTTCTGATACAAACTGGGTCCAAAATACTAGGTACAATTCAGTTTCAAAGTTCTTGAAAGCGGGCCACTTTCGGGAACCAGGTTGACCCCATCTCGTTTCAGGCGCTCTTGGGACCGCGTCTTTGTGCTCGCGTTGGTGACTTCAGCGTTACGACCCGCTCGCAGTACGTCTGTCCGATCCCTTAGAACGCCCGTATTGCAAGTCTTTTGACTTGCTCTTGACCTCTTCGAACGACTGTGAGTCGGCGTTTACGCACCGCAACTATGGCGTTTTCTTCTTTGTCGCCGAACACTCAGGATGGCGCCACTTCTCCGTCACTATCGACGAACCGCCTGGCACACACGATGGACAACTGCACACGTGCTGCCCGTCGCGACGATTGGCAGCAGTACGTTCCACCGGCGTCTTCGTACGATGCAGTTTCTCTTGCAAAGGAGACGCAAGAGGCGGTGCGATCTTAGAGCAGCACAAAGCTTCACAAGGCGATGCGTGCCGACTACCTTGCGTTTTGCGCCGCCCTTGGCGTCAACCCGACCGATGTCTCGGCTTCCACTGGCGCCCATGTCGCAAACTTTTACAAGACTCGGACCAAGAACTTCAAGCTAGGCCTGTCGACGTCCAAGCATATCTCCGCGCAAATGACGTTGTACCTAAAGAAGCTTGGCTGCTCAGGGCTCTGGTCCACCGGTGAAGTCGGTGAAGAGGGTACGTACGTCAATGGCAATCCCAACGACAGCGACGACGTCACGAAGTGTGTAAGCGCCCACAAGGCTGCTTTTGCTGCACAAGGACGTGTGCCGGTTCCTATGGACGCGTTAGAGTACGGGCACATATGTGCTTATTATGATCGCTTCATCAAGGATCATGACGACGTAACCCCGGGTCGCCTGGGCCAGTTTGCGGCCATGATGGTTGCTACGTTCAACCTGCTACGATTTGATCAGGTCACCAAGATTCTGTACGTACTGCGCCTTGTGTCAATTGCTCTCTTTGTGGCTCGGATGCGGTGTGTGCGTTGCAGAAACCTATTGCTGTTTGCTCGATTTTGGCCGATGCCAAGCGCTTCGTCAGCGTGTCGACCAATTGTACGAGTCAAAATTGTATGATCGTTCCTGTTCAAGATGCTCATGCAAGCCAGTATCAGGCTCGTCTGATTGGTTCAAAGTCAGGATCGACCCTATTTTTCAGAATCTTTTCATGAGCACCCGCGGCCGCTGGCACGTCATTACCACAGCTGTCCTGCCCGGCGCGCATTTGGCTCTGATACATTACTTGAGGTGCTTCATGTCATTTCCAATGAGGGTGTCACGAACGGGCTCAGCTGTGAGGTGCGAAAGCTTCTTGGACCTTGCACCCAAACAAAGCCAGTACTGGCCCAGGTTGCAACAAGTTGAGTGACTGCGGCAGGGAAGCGACTCGGAGTGCAGAGAATCTGACGGCAGTCACCTGAATGTGCGGGACAGCCGGAGCAAAGCTCGTCGTCCTGCCGGTGATCGTTCTCGTGGACGGATTGGCCGCTGCGTCTTGCCATTTCTGCCTTGCATGATCCACAACTTCTCGTGGACTCCGTCAACGCCCCCTTCGTATCCGCCCCCAGTCCACCCACCGCCATCTGTTGAGCCCAACCCCTGCACCGTCGTGCTTCCATGAAGTCCCTGGAGACATGCCGGCGCCTCGTGGAGAGCAGGAGCGAAGTGTTGCTGCCTTTATATCCCGTGATCACAACAAAGTTGGTCCTCACTCAATATTTGCGGTGCAAGATGTTCGTTTCGCGACATTCGGCAATTTCTTGTAGGCAGAGCAGACTTGCGCTGCTCGGCTTTGTTGACGCGTGGCGAGGGGTGAGCGCTTCCAAATGGCTTCACATTGCTCCCTGGTTCTCTTTTTCAGGCGCCAGGACGTCCTCCTTACCAAGGACATCTTTGGAAACCCCGTTCTTCGCATCAACATCCTGCAGGGCACCAAGAATTCTACCAATGGTCATCATTACTACATAGAAGGTGGCTCAGGGCCTGTTGGTGACCCTCGTGTTGACCCTGTGCTTGCACTCGCCATTTACTTGCTGAAGCGTGTTGAGTCGCCGGGTCCTGTACGTGATGGACCCGGTGACGCCGCTTAGGGACGGTGCCTTCTTGAACGACGTGCGGGATGCCTTTGACGAAGCTGGGGTGGACTCTTACAGGTTCCTGGGCACGCACTCCTTCAAGCGCGGTGGGATGCAGCTCTATCGCCTCATTGGCGTACCTGACCAGGAGATCAAGGAGAGAGGCCATTGGAAAACCATCTCCGCCTACTTTGCGTACGTCCAGGCCAGCAATCAACTGAAAAAGAGGTTCACCTACACGACCCCGCAAGCCGCGCTCGCTGACGTCATTGCACAAGGTGGTGAGGTGACTGCTGCCGTCCTTGAAGAGCTGGGGCTTGAGGTGCGTTCTACTCCGGTGGAACACTGACGCAGCCTCTGAGGTTCTCATGCACGTGCCCGACGGCACAATGTTGCCGCGGGGTAGAGCCGGTCCGTATTCGCAATGAAGGCTCCGGCTTGAGTACGGTACGAAAAACCGTGCTTTTGTTCGGTTCTTTCCTACGCCATTCTAATGCACAAACCGCACATGAATGCTAAAACATTGTTTCAAACATGAGTTGTATTCGTGCAACAAATGAAAGTTCAACTCATTCAATGAATGATCGTGATGCATCTGTTGTTCGCGTAGCAGGCGCGGGCCCACGTCCATTGGTGCTCTGGTGCGACGCCGGGCAGCCTGCCAAGTCGTCCCTATCTTGCTTCCAGGCTTGCACTGGTCCACTGCGGCAGTCGCGCTCGTCTGCCCCATTGCTTGCGTACTGTGCTGCTCTCGCTACGGTACGCATTTCTGCAGCGCGAGACGACATCGACGAGAAGACGGCTGAACCAAGGATGTGCTTAACTCCGACGGGAACTGCGCTGGTTCAGAGGTACGTGGCCCTATTCACTGGTACGGCAATGGCGCCGCTGCAATGCACTGAAGCCGAGATCAATCCGAGAAAATTCATCGTATGATCTTTTCTAGGCTCCGATTTTCCGGGACAGGGTACACGTCGGTCATTACGCATGTGCCCGGGTTTCACGCATGCCTCTGATGAGAAAACGTCTGTGCGCCGACACTGACCAGACACCATGTGTTACCTCTTTCCAGCTATCGTTGTTCATTGTCCTCTCTCCCTGTCTCGTAGTTGCCACTGTTTGCATTCGTACACGTTGTCGGACGTTGTCTACCACGTGCTCGACTCCAACAACTCTCCTGATGATCTGACGACAAACCGGCCATCTTTAAAGTTGCTCGGCTCTCTTTCAGCGAGACGCTCCGTGAGAGGGTGTCTTGTGTCAGTTTGCGCTGCGACTCTCCAGCCTATGTGCAAGGATGCTGACGTGAGACAAGAACAGCCGTCGTGGCGAAATGTTCGGGTGGCGGATGCATCGTCCTCTGTGCAGGAGATCTCTGTTCTCGAGTCCAGCAAATTGGGGGAAGCTTGTGAGGTCGTCGAGGTGTCTTTGTCTCGAGCACCACTGAGGTGCCCAATTACTTCTTTGAAAATGGTTCAGCCCGTGCGAAGGTGTGCTGCTCCAGTTCTATGTCTGGGCAACTGTGGTGCTCTCTGTTGTGTTTCATGTGCCCATCGTGGCCAACGAATTCTACTTCTTCATCTTCGACCACCACCTAACAGCTCTCTCTCTCTGGCTCAGTGGGTCGTTGGTCTTGTGTCGCAAGCTTGAATCACCTTGCTGATCCGGAGTCGTGCCTGTGCAGCCGTCTTTGCGCGCACTCGTACTCGCTCGAGGGCATCGTCCGTCACATTCTTGTCTCGGACAACGCGGCCACAGTCCTTGGACGTGCTCCACCGTCGCTCGAGCTCCTGGGCTCGTCCACAGCGAGATGCCCAGTAGCGGGGTGCCCGGCGGTTGTCGGAGCGCGTTCTTTGGTTCTCGGATGCTCGGCAGAGGAGTGAAGCCGCGCACTCGCTCTGCTTACGAGGCCAGCGCACTGTGTTTGTGTGTGCACCATTTGCGGATGTTTCGCGGGGTGCCTGCTCCTCATGTTTTTTCCTTGTTCAGTTTCGTGCACATGAAGCCACCATGGGCTGGAGCATTGCGCCAGTAGTACCATTAAGGCACAACACGCTCTACAATAGACGAAGCGACACAGGTGAAGACGATGGGTCAGGTTCCAAAGAGTATTTGCCTGATAGTGTCCATGGCCCACTTGTTCCTACACCCTCGCAGGTGCAGTGCAACATGGTTGATCCGTGGCCAACGGCGACGGTACGACACGCCATGGGTGAGACGAAGGCGAGCCCCGCGCTCTCGCCGAACCGCGCACAAAGCTTCCTGCCCACGTCCGGAATTATTTGTGTGTGACGGCCGACAAGTCGGCACCGGAGGCAACGGTCCGCAAACAGGCTGACACGAAGTTAAGGCACCGCTGGCTGTCGTCTCACCCGTACGCTGATTTGCAATGCCAAGAAGAGGTGGTCGTGGTCGCATGTCCTGTGCGGGGAAGTCGTGTCCCACTTTTCTACGTCAAAGCGCACTTGTGCCAAGGAGCCCTTTCAAGTTTAAATACTGAAGGCCCATTTGATGCTGCATTACGTTTCACCAGACAAATGGTACCCTGATTTTGTAATCAACAGCTGGAGAATGGCCGTGATCGAGCAACGTGGGCTGCTATTTCCCAATCCCCATCTGTGTACGTGAGCCGACGTTTCAGGACAACGAGCAACAGTCGCTGAGAGGTTGACCACTGTCATTGTCTTCTTTGCCTTTAAGCACGTCGAGGTACCGGAAGCATCGTCATGGACAAGAAGGCGGGTGGTGCGGCTGCTGAGTGCATTCTGCGTAGCACGTTCGAGCATGAGGAGTTTCGAGATGGTCAACTCGAGGCCATTACGGCAGTCGTCGACAAGGACGTCCCCAATGTCAGCGTCCTCTCGGTCATGGGGACTGGGCACGGAAAGGTACGACACGCGTCACTGGCGACATCTCAAACGTGCAGGCCGGCGTCGTTGAGTCGTTTTATCTTGTCTTGTATGGGCCCTTGCTAACTCATGCAGCGCTTCGTTCCGCTTCGGGCGCCTGTGGCGTTTGTGAATCACAGACTGTTATCGTTGGGATGGCAGCCGTGCTGCTGCACAGGCATTCACGGATTTTTACGGTGTTTGTTACCCCTCTCAACGGCATCGGTCGGCAGCACGTCAAGACGCTCCAGGACGCCGGCATCGAGTGCCGTGGGTTATGGAGGAGCACCACGAAGATTGAGCGTATTCAACTGAATCAGGCAGTTGCAGCTCGTACTTTCGTCATCCTCTTCGCCTCCCCTGAGGCGGACGTTACCAACCCGGCGCTATTCACCAAGGGCAAGGCTATGGGACCCGGCCTCGTTGCTTTTGATGAGGGTCATTTGTTCAACACATGAAGCCGCTTGCGCCCGGACCTCTCCGCCGCAGCATCGAGCTTTAGGAGTGGCCGACAACTAGCTCTCTCCGCCACGGTGCCGATCAACGAAGAATCGACTCTGCGGGAGGCGCTCAACATGCAACACTCTTGTGGTTCACCGCGACCCATTCCTGCGCCGCAACCTTGTCATTCGCGTTATTCACCGCGATGCTGCTTTCTGCTACGGCCGTTTTTCCCGCATCGAGGACTGCCGCGCAAAATTTGAGCACTCCCAACGTGTGGCATACGCTTTTCATCTGGCCACCACGTGCCACGACATCGGTGGGAACATGATTTTTCTCACACCGTCGCGATCCGAGGCGGCGCGGGTTGGCACGAAGCTGCAGGACTTGGCTGATGCTTTGGCTTTTGCTCTGATCGCTTCGCAGTACATCCCCTTCAACTCTTAATCTTTCATGCTGGGCTTGACAACCGGTCGGCGACAGAGCATCTGTTCGCGTCAACGACGGGGATCGTGGTTGTGGCGACCATTGCTTTTGGCTTGGGCGTACATTGCCCTCATGTGCTAGCCGTGCTGCATCTTTTAAGTCGACACGTGCGTCGCATATGAAGGTCACTTGCTTCTGTGCATGCGTGAGCATGCGTCGGCCCGAAGAACGTGAGCCATGTTTTTGCGTGTCTTCAGCGCCTGGGTGCCAAGAGGGCTGGGACTGCTGTGCCGTGCCGGATTGCCGTCCGGCCAGGTAAGGAAGTCAGGGACTGCTACGAAGATCTCTCAGAGGATGCGCAGTCTCTGTGGAGCGCGCACGTCGCCCCGCAGTTTCGTCGACGCGTCGCAAGTCATGCTCCCGTTGCCAGATTTGACGTCCGCCAAGTTTGCCGCACGACCCCGTTTCTGTACCACGGCACAGCCGGCCCTGCTGCCGTTCATCGAGCAGCTGACGACGTGCGCCACGAAGGTCTGCTTGTCGTGGACACAAGCGAGCGCTTCGGCGACGTCATCCCGCTCGATATCGTCACGGACATCGAGCAAGACGGCTGGCCGCAGCGTCTGGTCGATACCGTCAAGATGGATGTCAAAGCGGATCTCGATTTGCTTGTGGACGTGCACACATTCTTGCAAATGAGCGGGTGCATCAACCGACAGCTTTCTTCTCTGTTTGGAACTGAGTTGAATGTCGGTCTTCTCGTGCCAAACTGCCTGTGCAGCGGGTGCGTTGCTGATGGGCCCTCCCTGCGTGATCGTTGCTTCATTCTTCCGGAGCTGTAGATCTGGTCCCCTTCTGCGTCCTGTGATGGTCTTTGCGTGTGGTTCGTGCTCTCTTTTGTTTGATCTCGGCCGTCAGGCGTCATTTTCTTTCCTCAAACTTCTGGCGTCGTCACTTGTACATGTTTTGGCGCTCTTGTGCTGTTCAGTGTTAGTCCAAGACTAGTTGACTCGCGGTCATTCGCGTATAAGCCGAGAATCCTCTGTGCTCGTCGTGTTTGGGTTGTGTGCCGCCTGCCCCCCTTTCTTTTTTCGAGCATGTGCTGGCGCTTTGGGTGTTGTGCGTGTGCGTCCGGGGCGTTTCTTTCCTTCTTGTTGACTGTTCTTGTTCTTCCGCGTGGGTGTTTAGTCGTTTTATTTCTCTGTGATAACTGTGGGTGTGGTTGCGTATATCGTCCTGCCCGTCTCTTGCTGCTCCAATCCCACACGCTTTGGTCTTTTGTCCTCGACGCGGCGGCGCTTGCCGTCCGCCCCCCCCCTCACGCCAACGTCTGCCCAGCAGCACCCCGCCGTTTGTCCGTTTGCCAAGCGCCCCACGTGCGGCCGACGTGCGCTTCCCGGCGGCCACCCCCCCCCCCCCCCCCCCCCCCCCCCCCCCCCCCCCCCCCCCCCCACCCCCCCCCCCCCCCCCCCCCCCCCCCCCC
>ENA-ORXT01003786-ORXT01003786.1-marine-metagenome-genome-assembly--contig:-NODE-3786-length-16217-cov-144.807435_pt1 | contig 16217 bp, 12 predicted proteins | sample MGYA00237868_ERZ511482 | MGnify/ENA metagenome assembly ERZ511482 | reverse complement strand
ATAACCGCAAAGCTTCCTATTTCCAAACCTCGCTTGTAAGCTCCAGCGCAACCAGAATAGAAATTGCCCAAACCTGGCGTAGAGTTACCACTCTTGCTAATATGACTTGGATCGAACCCTATGATAACTACATTTCTGCTGGACAAATATTTTATTGAAGTACGATAACTATTCTCGTTTTTACCGCCTTGTCTACTAAGTTGTAGAAAATTTACGCGACCTCGCATCCCCCAAAAAATAACATCAGTTTATGAATTATAACGTCTTTCCTTTGCTTATTATGCCCATTCATTTTACTTAATATAGTTCCTATCAGGATTCGTCCTGTAATAAATGCGTCTTGTGTAATCATCTTGTTGAAGCTTGTGATTACAGGTTGGGTTGTTTAAGGCAATTTACGCATTTATTTTTTTATATTTATAGCTACTATTTTTACCGAACCATTAATAAGTATTGTATTCTTTATTTGCGCTAAGCTCACTATCAGTCTCTTCTACTCTCAGGATATCCATAATAATAATACAATATCCCTCCAAACAAAATAGGGTGATATTTGTATAATAATAGTTCAGCTTAATACCAGTAATTATATCAATGTCAGAATTTAAAAGATGACCTACCTCTATCAATGAAAAAGAAAATAAAACAGGTTACAGAAGAGAATCTATGTATAAGTAAGAAAGCCTATGGCAGGGGATACCGTTACTATGATGAGAATGGGAAAGCTATAAAAAATGAAAAATTACTGAAACGGCTACGTAGTTTGATTATACCGCCTATGTGGTCGGACGTCATGATATGTAAGTGGGATGATGGTCATATACAAGCCACTGGAAGAGATACCAAAGGTCGTAAGCAGTATATCTATCATTCTAAGTATGAGGCGGCTCGGCAGCAAGAAAAATTTGATAGGATGATGGATTTTGGTAAGGAACTACCTGCAATCAGAAAAGCGAATAATAAACATATCCGAAAATCAAAGTGGACAAAAGAAAAGGTGCTTTCTCTGGTAGTCACATTACTGGATGAGACAGGACTGCGTATCGGTAATAGGCAGTATGCTCAGCGTAATGGCACCTATGGACTGACCACCCTCAGAAGGAAGCACATCGTGGTAGAAGACAATAAGATTGCATTCGACTATAAGGGCAAAAGTAACCAAGAACGCTATGTAGAAATAGACGATCCTTATCTCACTAATCTTATAAAGAAATCAAGTGATCTGCCAGGCTATGAGCTCTTCCGATATATGGATAGTGATGGCAAGTGGCAAAATGTAGATAGTGATGATGTCAACGAATGGATAAGAACACATATGGGAGAGCAGTTCTCAAGTAAGGATTTCAGAACATGGGTGGCTTCTCGATTAGCGATAGAATTGTATGCTGATGCGGTGAGTGCTAAGGAAAAATATCCTCGCAGAAAATTTACCAATATTCTTCTACGCCTTGTGGCTGATGAGCTCGGTAATACACCGACAGTATGCAAGTCATATTACATCCATCATAAGATTCTGGATATGATAGATGATCAGTCTATTTCTTGGACAGTACCTAAGAAGGAATCTTCAGCTAATAAGTTATCATCTTCTGAAAAGTATCTTCTGAAGTGCTTGAGTCAATAATTTCTTTTATTAAAAGCACCAAATAAATTATTGCTTCTCTATCAAGAATTTCCAATAGCGCTTAGGTACATGTTGTAGGTGTAGCTTTTTATTATTCCGTTCTTCTATGTTGACACTCTTAAAGTACTGTTTCCAGAGCTTTTGGTATTGTAATTCTTCATCTGTTACAGCTTCTTTAGTTATGAGCTTATCCTGATTTATGCTATCGATGGTGATGTAATTAATGACGTGGTTTTTGTGGTGGATGGCATAGTGTCTTTTTGTATCATAGATGAGCCATTCTAACGCAGGGTAGCGATCTTTAAAGTGCTTACCGATCAGCGGCAGAACATTGAAGTCAGGATTAATCTCACAAGCCCACATCTGATCTTTAGTCTCTTGGAATCTGACAAATGCATGCATTCTGTGGACCTCTCTACCGATCATCTTTTTGACCTTATGTAGGTCCATAATGATGGGATCAGAATAGTCACTGATCTTGAAAGCTTTTCCATCTAAGATAAATCTGATCAAGTGCAAGAGCTTCATTTCTATACCTCCTAATTCACTGAGAAAACATTCATAGATAAATCTTACAGTCCGCTTACTGGATTGCTTTAATATACCTGAGAGCACTCTCTCGGCTTGTTGTGAGTGAGTGGGTATGGCTAATGATGTAGAGAACAGATCCGCAACATTCTCCTGAGTTGTAATCTCAAGAGGGTCGAGTCTCTTATCGTATATATCATAGATAAGACTTAGTAGTCCTTCGAATGATCGATCATATGTCAGTATAACTTTATCCAACACCGAATAGAGTCAATTGGCTCGGATTCTTAGACTGTAATCTTAGAGGCTTCATCTCGTTGGAGATGATTTCTATGGATTTAGATATCAGTTGATTGGACGTCCCTTGGCAAAGGATAAAATACTTAGCTCGCTTCCATACAATGCCTATTTTTTTGAGATGCTCTTCTCTCAATTTTCTGAACTTTCTTGCCGAGATGATTTTCTTAGCGGACTTGACACCTATGCCAGGAACTCTGAGAATCATATGGAAATCTGCCGTATTTATATCTACAGGAAACAAGTGTAGATTTCTCAGTGCATAAGAAGACTTAGGATCCATCTCAAGATCTAAATCTGGGTAAGCATCATCAACGATCTCATCAACTTTAAATCCATAGAATCGCATCAGCCAGTCTGCTTGATAGAGGCGGTTTTCTCTGATGACAGGTGTCTTGTCTACCGCAGGTAATCGAGAATCTGTGGAGATAGGAACATAGCCAGAATAGTAGACACGCTTAAGATTCTTACCAGTGTAGAGATCATCTGATAATTCCAGAATTTGCTTATCATTCTCTGGACTTGCGCCTACGACTATCTGGGTACTCTGACCACCAGGAGAGATCTTGGGAGCCTTCTTAGATTTCTTTCTTTCAGCCTTAGAATCACTGATGGCGGTCTTCAGATATTCCATAGGTTCCAGTGCATCTTTGAATGATTTCTCAGGAGCTACTTTCTTAAGACTCTCCTCAGAGGGCATCTCTATATTGACACTCAATCTGTCAGCATATAGACCTGCTTCGTAGAGTAGATCATCACTGGCACCAGGTATCGCTTTGAGATGTATGTAGCCATTAAAATCACATTCTGTACGTAGTTTTTTAGCGATTCTTACTAACCGCTCCATCGTATAGTCAGCACTCTTAAATATGCCACTGCTGAGGAATAGGCCTTCGATATAATTACGCTTGTAGAAATTAATTGTAAGGTCTACAACTTCTTGCACAGTGAATGCTGTCCTCTTTATATCGTTAGATTTCCTGGTGACACAATAGGCACAGTCGAATATGCAAAAATTAGTATACAAGATCTTTAATAATGACACACATCGACCATCAGGGGTATAGGTGTGACATATGCCCATGTTCTTGCTATTGCCCAGTCCGTACTTGGTATTCTTTCTATCACTACCGCTGGATGCACAGGAGACATCATACTTAGCCGCGTCGCTAAGTATTTCTAATTTTTCTATTGTACTTAAAGCCATACTTTGATTCTTGTGGTTACATAATATGATTATCGTTATTCACGATACCTCTGTAATGAGATAATGCAGATAAGTAAGATTACCATAGGTAGATATTACTCGACTGATTATTACAACATGTCGAATATCCTGACAATTACAATGATAATTTGCCGGTTAGTAACACTATAATATGTGGATTAGTTTCAGATGTAAAAACTATTTTATAGAAATATTATAATAAAGTTATATCAATGGTTCGGTTAAGAATCAGGCTGCAATTTTGCCATAATCTAAGACCTGTATTTCATCAATTTTTAGAATATTTTGTTGAAGCTTGTGATTACAAGTAGGCTTCTCTAAGCCAATTTACGCATTTATTTCTTTACATATTTATAGCTACTTTTTACCCAACCGTTGTCATAGAAATTTATTCTTTAAATAGCTGACGAATCAATATTTTAAAATCTAAAAATGGTGAATACTGCATGGCATATGCAACATTCAAGCGATGTATTTTAATATCTCCACGTAGTCTATCATTCACAGGTATAAGACCTGGCTTCACATAAGGCAATCGAGATATCATCTCATCATTTTGATTATAACCTATAAAAGTATTCTTCCCCAATAAGCAAAAGCCGACGCCAGATAATGATATGACGGAAGTGAAAATAGCGACAGGAAGAAGCAAAATACTTAGTATGATATCAAACAAGCGTTTCATTATTCTCTGCTCCAGAAAATTTATTGAAAAGCTGACTTGTAGCGTATCTATACCTAAGCGATTCACCTGATTACCGCTAAAGAAATTAGGTATCTGATAATCATCTATGATTGACACTTGTATACCCTTTTGGGATTGTTCTTTATTGATTGCCATTATGTGATCTACAGATAATAAATCTCCTTGAATTAAGATACTATCTATCGCATGAAGATCAATTAAATAATTAAGGTCTGATATCGAACCAGCAAATGATGAAAGTAGTCTATTAGCTACTGCTTCAGAAGATATGGCGACAAACTCTGTCTTAGAGTACGTATTCTGATTGATCAACTTCTGAAGTTTCTCGGCGATGGATTCAGATGCTATCAGTCCGATTTTGGTACCCTTCTCATCAAGTCTTCTACTATGGAAATACTGAATTATAGATCTAACGGCCAACCCTGAAATAAGAACCCATACTGCACTCAAGCCTATGATAGCTCTGGAAGATCTCCACGAATTATCTAAGAGTGCATAGGCAATTAAGATGATAATCAGCCCGATAATCACATGATATATAAATCTGCTCTTTCTGTAATAGAAGCGATAGCCAGAACCCAAGGCCATAATTAAGACCCATAGTAATGCATATAAGAGGAGACTGGTATTAATTACAGAGTCATAGTAATAGGCTGGATCAGTAAAATAATAGCTCGCCCACATCCACTTTATCAATAGGAAACCCGATATGAAAACAACAAAATCAATCAATGGTCTTATAAAAAACAAGAAGGCTCGCTTACAGATACTGAGCCATTTTCTAAATGTAATGCCCATGCTGACTGCAGATGAAAATAACTTAGAATCCTGAGGACCATAATGCTTATCATAGAATATCTGCATGGCTTCATAAAAATGATGAATGATTTTACCCTGATGATTGGCCGAGCTCTTTCCTTTATAATGGGTGATCGCCTGTGTACCTAAGTAATGATTCCTATACCCAGCTTGAATACTTCTATAGCTGATATCTATATCCTCACCATACATGAAGTAGTCTTCATCAAAACCATGGAGCTTGTTAAGAACCTGCCTGCGCGCCATCATATAAGCTCCTGTCAATACTTCAACTGGTGTAGAATCAGTCGCCTCAGAAGTCGTATCATAATAAGCCTCATCACTATTCTTGATTTTGGATGACATCCCGAATAGTTTAAAAAAAGAAGCCTTTGGCGTAGGTAAGTGCCGTTTAGACTCAGGCCTGAACGCACCTTCTTCGTCTATCATTCTGACTCCGAGCAGTCCGACATCATCATGCGCACTTAAGTATTGATGTGATACATATAAGCAGTCATCATGTATCAGGGTATCAGGATTTAGAAAAAGGCACAAATCTCCATTTGCGACAGCTAAGCCTTGATTGCATCCTTTCCCAAAACCTTTATTTTCTATATTTTCTATAAGGACGATGTCCTGACCAAAGATCCTGTTTAAATAATCGACCGTGCCATCATTGGAATTATTATCGACAATGATGACTTCTTTGGATATTTGAGGGCTGTACTTCAGGATAGAGTTAATACACTGATGCAAGTAAAGCTTTACATTGTAGCTGACAATTATGATACTTAAATCAACCAAGCCGCTTACTTTTCGATACCCTGACCATAAGGGACTCTGGCCAGTATAGAACGACCTAATGTCAGTTCATCAGTATAGACTAATTCACTTCCGAAGGCGACACCTCTGGATAGAGTCGTGATATTGACCGCCTTGTCTTTTAATAATTTAGATAAGTAGAATATCGTCGTATCCCCTTCTATGGTCGGGCTGAGTGCCATGATCACTTCAGTGACACCTTTAGCTGTGATTCTATCTATCAGTTCTTGAATCTTTATGTCATCCGCGCCTATACCTTCTAATGGAGATATAACGCCACCAAGTACATGGTAAAGACCATTATAATGATCTGTCTCTTCGATCGCGATAACATCTCTGACTGATTCTACAACACAGATGGTCGAGCGCTGTCTTGCCAGATTTTTACATATCGAGCATTGTACTTCATCAGATAGATTATAACATTCTGTGCATGTTTTAAGATTTGCCTTCATGTAGTTTATGGCCTCAGTAAATTCTTTGACTTTCTCTGGAGGCTGATTGATCAAGTGGAGGACCAATCTAAAAGCAGACTTCTTACCTATACTCGGTAGCTGCGCAAATTCATCAACAGCTCTCTCTATAAGTTTTGAAGAATATCCCATATAGCAAAAGTATGAAAAGCTATACTCATATCAATGTGTGCTTCAAATTGAATACATTACATATAATAATATCTATAATATCCTTTTTATCAATATTTTATGAGACATTTTGACCAAATAGGTCTTATAAAAAAATAAATCGTTTAAGCCTCTGCTGATCCTTTTTGCATATAAATTGTTACTTCTCCTCAACATCTTAAGAGTAGAACACAATGGATTCCTCATTAAATCGTAATTTTAGAGCAATATTTAACTTTCAATGACAATTTGATATGGCTGAAATAATTAGAATGCCTCGTATGAGTGATACGATGGAAGAAGGTAACATCGTAGAATGGTTAAAAAAAGTAGGCGATGCCGTAGAGCCTGGAGATGTCTTAGCAGAAGTAGAGACAGATAAAGCGACTATGGAACTGGAGAGCTATCATGAAGGCTTCTTACTTCATATAGGTGTAGCAGAAGGGGCAGTCCCTGTAAATGGCATACTCGCTGTGATAGGCGAGAAAGGAGAAGACTTCGAAGCTCAACTGGAAGAAGCTTTATCAGCTTCCAGTGAGTCCGCTTCGGATACTGAATCCGAAGACAAGAAAGAAGAAAAGTCAGAGGCTACGGCAGAAGCTAAAACAGAAATACCTCCTCAGCAGCAGCAAGAGGAAAGCACTGGAAATAAGTCAGATGGTCATATAAAAGCTTCTCCTTTAGCCAAGTCTATGGCTGGATCCAAAAATATAGATTTATCTGATGTCACTGGCACTGGAGAAGGAGGCAGAATCATCAAGAGAGACATAGAGAACTATAAGCCTTCAGCTGCAGGAAGCAGCGCATCCTCTGCTCCAGTGGCAGCACCTATGCTATCACCTACAGTGGAGTATGGTCAGCAGCCTATCAGCCAGATGAGGAAGACCATCGCCAGAAGGCTATCAGAAAGCAAATTTGGTGCACCGCACTTCTATCTGACAGTAGAAATCAATATGGACAAGTCCATCATTGCCAGAAAAGACATTAATGCAGATCCAGACATCAAGATATCTTTCAATGACTTAATCGTGAAGGCTTCTGCTGCCGCTCTGAGAAAGCACCCAAATATCAATTCTTCTTGGCTGGGTGATAAATTAGAGATTCACAAAGAAGTCAATATAGGTGTGGCAGTGGCTGTGCCTGATGGCCTGGTCGTCCCTGTGATCAGAAATGCTGATGTAAAGCCTCTGACCATGATTAATGCTGAGGTAAAAGAATTAGCAGGTAAAGCGCGTAGTAAAAAACTGACGCCTCAAGAAATGCAGGGTAATACCTTTACGATCTCTAATCTGGGTATGTTCGGCATAGAAGAATTTACTGCCATTATCAATCTGCCTGACTCATGTATTCTGGCTGTCGGCTCTATCATACAGAAGCCTATCGTGGTAGATGGAGAGATCAAAGTTGGGAATATTATGAAGGTCACTCTGTCATGCGATCATAGGATTGTAGATGGAGCATCCGGAGCTCAATTCCTAAATACACTGAGGTCATATTTGGAGAATCCTGTGAGGATATTGGCGTAAACAAAATCACTTTCTAAAGTAAAAGGGCAAGGATTCATATGAATCCTTGCCCTTTTACTTTTATTTCTTTAGTGTGAATTCTGTTTATGTTATGGCATCTGCTTTATCTGAGAATCGTTCGCGAAAGTATCTGGTAAGACTATCACTGCTCAGGATACACCTGATTTTATTTTGCGTGTAAATCTTAACGACCTGCTTTCCGAATCGATTCTTATAACGCACTTCACGTACATCGCTTACATCTACTTCGCATGTGTATGTAAATCTAAGTTGATTAATGAGAAAGCCCATTCCAACAAGGGCCATGAATAAAGCAGAGAACGGTAATGATTCTACACCCTTATAAACCACAGTGAAAATATTTAACAGGCCAAAAAAGATGAAGACATATCCTACTATTCTTTCCGCCTAAGCGCGCCTTTGAGAGCATCATCGAAGATCATAATCGATCCTTATCTAACTCTATATACCTCAGAAGTGTATGTTACTCTGGTGTATTCATCAACATCATCGTGATTAATAACCAGAATTCTTATTACCTCTGACTTTCGTACCACTACCTACATTTCTGCTGGCTCCTTCTGGCTCAGCCATATCATTATCACCATCACCACAGACTCTGAATTCTACGCGTCTATTCATCATATGTGATGAACTTCCTGTATTAGCATTCAGTGGAGAAGTCTCTCCCCCATACATCAGCTTCAGTCTGCTTCTGTCTATACCGTAATTAGCAGTGAGATAGTCGATAGCTGCTTTTGATCTTTTGTATGATAAAGCCTGATTATAGTCATCGGATGCTCTGGTATCAGTATGTCCGTGGACAGTGACACAGATTTCAGGACATTGCTGCATGACAGTAGCGACATGATGTAGATGCCCAAAAAATTCTGGCTTAACATTATATTTATTTAGATCATAATGGATCATGGGTAAGAACCATTCTCCACATCCAGTCTCTACGACAGGTCGAGGCGCATTTTCACCAATCAATCTGATCACATCGTCTTCTGATAAGATGGTCGGCTCTGGTATCTCAGCTATGCCATCTACTATGTTATATCCTGGTGGAGAGTATACTTCTGGATCTTCACAGTCAGAAAGTCCGTCGCCATCACTATCTAAAGTCACACCCTTAGTATCTACAGGGCAGTCTATCGGAGTAGCAGGCTCTGCATCAAGCATATCTATGACTCCATCAGCATCTGTATCAGTGAGGTCTAATTCTGGCCTCGTCTTAAGTGAGGCGATATCATTCAGTGCAGCTTCATAAGGATTTACCCAGTATAGAGGTTCTGTGCGTTTGTCAAATTTGCCAAGATTGATACCAAGTCTTAGATTAGTATAGTGTATGATATCTGAATCATTGGTCTGATCTTGAGTGGTCCTCCATTCATGCCCGTCTAACTTATCATAATCCTGAGCGAGTATTTGATGCTCCAATGATAGATTAAATCGTCTGCTAAATTTTCGCGAGATCCCGACGAATCCACTAAACTGCGGAAACCATTTGCCACTATCATTCAGTAAACCAGGCACATCTCTATCGTTTTCAAATGATGATTCGAAATTTCCGTCCAATACATCTTTGATATTGGATCTCTTCTCTTTTGTATTAGGTGCTCCTAAATCTCCTACGGATGTCCAGTCATAAGCTGAACCATTTTCATCGAAGTAGTCCATTTCTACCTTGGTATTCATGATCCCGAGTCCGACACCAGAGTAGAAGTTCCATTTATTATCAGGCTTGTGGAATAGTAGATTGCCTACATTTAGAATCAAATTAAAGTTAGCCCCTATGTTTCTTGTGTTATAGTTTCTGAATGCAATACCATCTTCTCCATATTGATTGAGAAGTTGATCAGCCAGATTAGGATTATCAAGTGCTAATACATTCACTGAAGTACGCCTGCCGTCTAAGCCCTTATCTTTAGCATAAATCCCGTCTAATCTCCATGAGAAATAATAGTTAATGGACTTGCGGATATGCAATCCAATAGCAAATGGTGAGATGATGCTTCCCGAAGGAATGTCACCATTTATCTGGTAGCTGCCGACATGTATCCCTAACTCTAAGGCATTCTTCGGTCTGGCAGAATAAGGATTTTGCCCAGTCCGCCAAGCACTATTCTGATCAGCGTCTTTAGTCATCTCATCAGAAATCACTCTGATGTCATCCAGATCTATTTTCTGTGCATGAAGTGTGGCGAAAGAAAGAAATAGTGTTACTAAAATAAGTACTTTATTCATAATCTTATAGTTAAGCGTCAGTACAAAGGGGGGCAAAACATGCAACTTTCTACATTATTAGATTATCGCAGTGATATCACAAAATACTAAAAGATTTTCAATTTTTAGCACTTACAATTAGTTAGAATATAATATGTAAAAATATAAGTTTATAAATGGCTTCTACCCCATTATCAACACATGAGAGTCATACCAGACAATAATGAATCATAACCTTATACATCAATAATGAGATAATATCCTAAAAAGTAGTATGTTTTGCACTTAAATAGCTGAATAAGTGATAGATTTATATTATTAAATTATATAATATGTTTATCGACTTTGGCAAAAATTCTGTTCAGGACTCTCAACTAAAAGAAAGTCAGCTTATATCAGATTTTTATATAAAAGAACTCCCCGGGGACTCGTCTCATAATATGAATATTGTGGGACTGCACAAAAAAACAGAGCTTATCTGGAATAGACTATCACATATGTATGCTCATGGCAGATGTGATATAGTCAAGTGTGGATATGAGAAAGACGGAGCAAGCCTCAATAGAAAGCCAATGAGCAACCAATCAGTTCAAACTAATATATACTTAAGCTCCACCCTTTCTGATTCTGATTCACCTATTTCTGATTTACCTACTTCTGATTTACCACAAGACTCTGACAGTACATCCCAAAAAGCATATATCACTAATACCTTAGACTTCATACCCAAAGATGTTTTCCATAGTACTGACTTCGATCAGATAGGTGTTATCGGAATTCAAAAACACCTAAGCAAATTAAGCGATTTTGATAGCTGTTCACACAGTCTATTCAACTTCATGAGGCTGGCAGATGTCAGACATGATATTAATATAGCTGAGGTGATCCTTAGAGAAACAACTGAAGTGGTATTTGACATGAATGCCATCAGGTATGCCGATATTCCAGATCAAAACCAATCTGCTTCCACTGGATTATACATGGAAGAAGCTTGCCAACTGATGAAATACCTGGGCGCAAGTAGCCACCTGACCTCTTTAGAAATGACTCATATAAATTTTGAAAATGCAAGTGAGTCAAAATACTATGACATTATATCTACGCTCTTATGGTACTTCATAGAGGGCATGTCATATCGAAGTCCATCACAGATTAATGAATCTGACAAAAAGGAATACTTAGTCTATCCCGAAGGTGTAGAAAATCCTATCCGCTTCTTTAATGAAAATCTGACCAATCGATGGTGGTGCAGCACTTTCGAATCAGAAGAAGCATTAGTAGCCTGTAGTCCTTCCGATTATGAAAATGCAAAGAATGGTCGATTCTCCGATAGAATGATGAAAATATTGGAGCTGTATTAAATTTTATTCTAATAACCTCTCCAGTGCCATACCTCTTGAGGCTTTTATGAGTATATGTTTATGATCAATATTCTCACTGCTAAACCAAGCATAACAGGCAGCAAAATCTTCAAAATGCTTAAAGCCTGATGGCATGGTAGTTTGCGCAAATAATGATCCTACCAGAATGACTTCATCCCATGTAGACTTTTGTAATAGATTAATGATGCTTTGGTGTTCTTCTATTTCATTTAATCCTAACTCAAACATATCTCCCAGAATCACCCATTTTCCTGCTACATCACTCTCACTAAAAGACCGAATGACTTCAGTCATACTGGAGGGATTCGCATTATAAGCGTCTAAGTAGATGCTCGCTTCTTTCCAGTTGATGCGCTGTGTCCGGTTATTCGTGAGTCGCAGTGTATTTATAGCTTCTACACTGGAGCCCAAGGGTATTTGAAAATGGCTTGCGACACATATGGCAGCAGAGATATTAAGTATGTTATGCTGCCCAAATAATTCTGAATCAAGCCTCACCTGCATATTTTTACCTTGGACTATTCCTGATATCGTAGGAAACTGATCCTCAATATCTATGGAATATCCTGGTCCTTTTCTCGCATCATAAGCTATCGTATTATCATATGGCTTATCATAAAAGTAGTCTATCATCCACTGATTCGTCTCTTGAAAAAACAAGGTGGCTCCTTTTGATCTGAGATTATCGAATAGTGACAGTTTTTCCTCAGCCACTCCTGCTACTGAACCCAATCTTTCTAAGTGAGCCTTTCCGATAGAAGTAATCAGACCATAATCTGGATCTACAAGCTCCGAAAGAAATCCAATCTCACCAGGACTATTGGTTCCGATCTCTACAATGGCATAATCATGCTCCGGAGTTATACTCAGTAGTGTCAATGGCACGCCTATGTGGTTGTTATAATTTCCTTGAGTCGCTATCACCTTATACTGTGTCTTCATGACAGCTGCTAATAATTCTTTTGTCGTTGTCTTTCCATTGGACCCAGTGATTGCGATGATGGTAGCGCTCATCTGCTTTCTGTGGTGTGCGGCAAGCTGCTGTAGAATCTCCAAACAATTATCGACTAAGATGGTCCTTTCGCCTAAATCATATGCTGGATCATCTATGACTGCATATGTGCAGCCTATATCTAAGGCTTGACTGGCAAAACGATTGCCATTAAAATTCTCACCGCTCAACGCAAAAAATAGCCCTCTATCATCAGGCGATATCTTTCTGGTGTCAGTAAAAACTCTTTCGCCTGAATCTAAAAAGAGCTTATAAAGTGAATCTACGAGCATGTGGTAAAAATAGTAAAAATGATCTTTCCTAAAGATTAAGAATGCCTATTAACAGATTATGAATTGATAATGGATTGGGAAATTTAAGTGGACATATATATCGAAGAGAAATTGGTTTGGGACTTTTTAAAACAGCAAACCTATTTCATTCAGATATTATACTCGATCTATTTTCCTACCGATAGCTATCGGTATAAAATGTCATCGGTATCGTTATCAGTGAGCTATCTCCAGCCAAGTATTTAGAGCGTACGCTTACATACAATCATATTACGATGAAGTTACAAACTTCAGAGATCAAGTTTTTATAAAAGCTCCATCGTTATACCATAGCGACCAGCTCTGCTTTGATTCAAAATACACGTAGCCTTGCTCAAGCATTGATGTAACGTGCAACAAAATCAAAAATATAATGGACTGCTATGCAGCAATGACATTTGTTGCTAAGTGCTAGCAAGCGTTTTCATTCTTTATGTATTCAATTTCTATCGTTGATTTATTTGTTGGCTTGTTAGTTTCAATGCCATTTTCAATTGATATTTGATTTCCATATTTATCAAACTCACGTTTTAGCCATTCAAGACTTTTTCCTTTGTTGTCTTTTCTGACATAGTAAACTTGATTTCCATTTCCATCCTTTTCATATTCTTCAGTTTTGACAAATTTCCCGTCTATATGAAACTCTTTAATTTCTGTTAATCCATCATATCTATATTTGTACTCTTCTATGATGTCGCCATTTGTGTTTATAGTTTTCCTTTTTATCAATCTGTTCATGCTATCAAATTCTTCAACTATCGATGAGTATAATTTCCCATTTTCAGCAAATCGCTCTTGTGTTTTACTTTCTATATTCTCAATAGTTTTATGGATTATACTACCTTTTTCATCTTTGGCTATAAATACAATAGTATTCTCGTTTGGATACTCCTTTTCGTACCATTCCCAAATAACATTTTCAGAAGTAAGTTCAAGAAATTTGATTTCTCTATTTTGATCGTCAAATTCCCATTCATTTGAACTTTGAATAATCCCGTCTGAATCATATTCTTTTTTCAGGACACAATTCCCATTTGAGTCGTAACTATAAACTGAGTAGAATTTAAGTTCGCCCTTCTCATCAACATAGTCTATTCTTTCTATAAGCCCAGATGAATTATAGTAGTTGATAAAGTGCTCTCTTACTTTACCATTTTGTCCAATTAATTTCTGCGACTTTATTTTCATTCTGACTTTTAATGCTTGCTAACTTGTGTATATCCCCCTAGTTTTACTCAAATCTTTACGTTTTTTTATTTCTTCTTACAGCCCCTTCCCTCTCCCTAAACATCTCATTTTCAATACCTTAACACTCATACAAACAGTTATGACCGTTTGTATGAAGAAATTGACCTACATGTCTTGGATTTTGTTCTTTTCTCTTCTAATATATAGCTTTTGTCCCAATATCAAAAAGATATCAAAGACTTCTACTGGAATCAAAAGACCATGAATCGAATCGATACATACTGATCCTACTTACTTTGGAAAATAGATAGAGTATAATACACGAAAGAAATAGGTTTGCTGATTTAAAAGGCCCAAACCAATTTATCTTCGGTATACCTCAGCATAGCAACATCGTTCTTTTAAAAGCTCCATCGTTATACCCTAGCGACCAGCTCTGCTTTGATTCAAAAAACACGTAGCCTTGCTCAAGCATCGGTGTAACGTGCAACAAAATCAAAAATGTCATGGACTCCTACGCAGCAATGACATTTGTTGCTAAGTGTTATGAGCTGCCATTCATTTACTCAAACATCTTTCTTAAGTTTTCTTCTATATCACGAGTAACTTTGTAGTTTGCTTCACTACCATTTTTTGAATGCTGAAAAGTCTTTTTGTCCTTCGCTAATTGCTTAATGAATTGACTTGTGTTTGATAACTTAATGCTGTGTTCTTTTAGGAGAGAGGATATATCTCTACTTCTAAATGTCTTGGATTCTGAGTTTATCTGTGTATAATATCCTGCTAAAAGAGCTTTCCTTGTGTCACTGGTGTCCTTAGGGATTTTATTTAACCATTCTCCGAAAGTTTCTGGTAAGTCGGTTGAAACTACTTCAGTGGAGGATTGGGCAGAATTATCATTTTCTGCGGACAAAGTAGATGTAGTAGTTGTCGATTTGACAGCTTGTTTGGGAGTTGCTACTTTTGATAACTTGACATAAGTTTCAAGATGCTTTTCAATTTTGTCGTAATGTTTCGAAACGAATTCAGACGATCCTTCTAATTCAATTTTGATTTCTCCTATTTTGATTTCAAGTTTTGCTTCAGCCATAATTATTTTGTTTAGTTTGTTTTCCAATTTTCGTAATTTTCTTCAACATATAGTTGCCCTGGAGGAAGTAGACAGACTTTATCATCTGATGTTAATTCAATGAATTGTTTTTGTCTAACTCTTTCAATATTTTAGACTTAAGATATGTTTTATTCTCATATTTTAGATGCAGACACAAATTGTCTAATGTTAAGAATGCAGAGTTTTCAGAATACAATATCAACAATATTTGATCCTTCATTTTGAGTTTAGGATTAAGTATTCGCTTAATACCATTAAGATCAAAAACTAATTCTAATTTCCGAGATACTAAAACATCTACTAAATCTTGTGCTTCTGCAAGTGTTACGTTATAGTTAATTCTATAAAGCTCTGCTATTGTCCATTCACTTATAGTTATAATTAAAAGTGAATCAGCTTTATTAGGATTAATATCTCCACTTAAATGTCCAACTCCACGTCTATTTCTTATGTTGTAAATCGCTCCAAGGCATCTTGGAATATGTAGTCTATATGAGTCCAAAATTGTAGATGGTGCTCTTTGTATACGTTCTAATTCAGCAAATGTGTTTCTTATTGATGTCCCAATAGGTGTATATGTTCCAAACAGCACCCATGTAAAAAGCAGTAACTTAAGTAGACATTTATTAATTCATCAAAAAATATAGACATGTCTAAAAAAGTTACTACTTCAACACCTAAGTTATTCATTGGAATTGACATACACAAGAAGAGTTGGAAAGTTCACTTCTGTACTGATATTTCAGAAGGTTCTACTTCGACTTTTGCACCTACTGCTTCTAAGCTCAGGAAGTATGTATCTAAGTATTATTCTAAACATGAGGTCACTGTA
>ENA-ORXT01003785-ORXT01003785.1-marine-metagenome-genome-assembly--contig:-NODE-3785-length-16224-cov-85.854462_pt1 | contig 16224 bp, 18 predicted proteins | sample MGYA00237868_ERZ511482 | MGnify/ENA metagenome assembly ERZ511482 | reverse complement strand
AATAAAATCCTAATTTTGATGTGTGTAACCGGGTTAGGAGCGAAACTATGAAACATCCGGAAACACCTGACGGGCGGTATTTTGTGGTCAAAGGCCGTCTTTGGCGGAAGTCTAATCCAAATTTGTCGGATATTGTGCGCCAGCTTCTGGTTAATTCATTGATGACCGCGCGCCGAAGCATTCATAAATTTCGCGATGATCCGCACCGGCTAAAATTCTATCGAAACTGTGTGCAGTCTGCAAAACTATGCTTAGGTGAAAGAGGCGCAGTCTGGTGGACGGATGGCGCGCCTGATGAGAACCGGAAAATGGCTATGAACTCGAGCTACTCAGAATGGTGGGGAGCCTTTAAAACTGACGCTGAATAGCCTTTTATACATTAGTAATCGTGTAGCCTCAATCTTAGGTCTACACATCGTAAAGAACACAGGGCTGCTTCATACTAAGAAGCCCGCCAGCATGACTGACGGGCCGTGATCAATTTAAGCTAATATTGAGAGTTAGCCGTCTAGCATGTCTGCGAAACGTTCGCCGCTCTTTACTGATTGGTGCGCTTTGCGAAGAAGCGACTCTGTTGTTGAGTCGAACATGCCATCTTCGAGCTTGTCTTCAATTTTTTCAGCCAAGAATTCTTCGCCATCATCCAATGCGGAGATTGCAGCCGCTTCGTCATCACGGAACATGCTTGAAAAGCGTGTAAACCCACGGTGCACAGCACCGACCATGCTTCCTTCTTCTGCTGGGACACCACCCAATTGACGAACTTGACCTTGAAATTCATTGATTAGCTGTTGACGCTCCGACTGACGACGGTTGAACTCGGTCTGCAGGGAATAGCTGTCGTCGCTTACGTCGGCACAGGTTTGATATCCTTGACAGCTGTCGATGAGAGTTTTTGTTACAGAGTTAAGTGTTTTAATATTACGGTCAGTCATATTGTCTTCAAAAAGTTTTTAATTAATTGCAACCGGCACATCCGATGCTTCACGTAATCAACACTTTCGAATAGAAAATGTTCCGCATTAAAAGCACCTAACTAACTACGTAAAATGGAATTGTATTTGGTCGGTCAGCTATTATGGGCAGTGAGCTGACCATCCAATTAATCCAAGTTAAAGACATCCAGGCGATTAAGATTAGGGCATTATATGTCTTGCGATTTTCCCTAACTCTATCCCTCTGGAACGGAGTTAAAATCGCAAGCTGGGCGATGAAGACTTTCCCTGGTATTCATCGCCAAAATTTTGCTCACAACTGCTTCTTATAAAATACCTATCAAAAAACATCATATGCTCATGCTCATGCTCATGCTCATGCTCATGCTTAAGCTTGAGTTGCTGCAATATGCTTCAGTCTTTTCTCGAGCAGATATACTGTGTTAAGGACATCGCCTTTTTGTCTCTTAGAATGAGATAAGTGATGCAATATTACGATTCTCGGGGGAACGGGAGTTGCAATAAATTGCAGGGCTAGACGTCGGGGTTAACTCTCTTTTCCTCGACGTCACCCAACATGAATGCTTACGCGTAAGTCTTAGCTATTCTCTGATAATATATGTTGAGCTGACGTCCAAAGCGTAAAAAAGGATTCCCTATGTGTAAGATGATACTCGCAAAATTACACAGATGAAGCAGACAAATGGTATGACGTTAAGTCGACACGTTAGAAAGTGGTGCAGTTAAACTCCACCGAACTCCTGCAGGATTATAGTCCAATGTGACAATTCCCGCGACTGAGGATGCCGCCATCTGACGGACAACCGTGTCACCAAACCCCTTGCGGGTAGGGGCAGCCACTGTAGGCCCATTGCTCTCTTGCCAAGTGATTACGAAATTCTTGCCCTTGTCCCCATCGGTGACACTCCACTTAATTTTAATCTCGCCAGCATCAGTCGACAGCGCCCCATATTTAACAGCATTCGTGGCAAGCTCATGGAGCGCCATGCCTATAGCTTGGGCTGATTTTTCTTGAAGGACTACATATGGACCCTCAAAGGTCACACGGCTTTCAATACCGATCGAATATGGTTTCAGCTGCGTTTGCGCCAGTCGTAAAACATTTGTTTGAGACCACTTATCGTCGATCAAGACTAATTGGTTTGAACTTAATGCGGTTAGCCTCGCGGTAAACCGTTTCATAAAGTCTGCTGGTTCACTATTTCTCGCCGTCATACGCGCTATACCCTGCACAACACTAAGCATATTTTTCGCCCTATGAGAGACTTCACCCATTAAATACTGAATCCGCGTTTCGGCTTCTTTGAACGACGTGATGTCTTCGATCACAACTAAACCTGAAACGGCGCGAGGGTTTCCACTTTCTTTTATATCGTCGTAGTAAACTTGCTTCCTCGCCCTTAACCAACGGATATCACCATCGCTTGATATAACGCGATGTTGCAACATTATGTAATCGTCTCCGTCTGGAGAGAGCATATCCTGCACTCGAAGTTCGACGTTTTCTCGATCTTCGGGGTGCAACTTGTCGTAAAATATTGATCTAGGAATCGGCGAGAAGGCTTTGACCTCAAAGAGCTCAGCACCGCGCACGTCGAAGGAAATAGTGTCATCGAGGTAATTTACTTCGCCGAGCCCAAGCTCCGCTATCTCTACCGCCAATTTTAGCTGTCTACGAGAATTTAAATCAATCATAATGCCCCACAGGAGTGCCAGACTAAAGCTTCATGCTGGAGCTAAGGTGTTTGCGCGTTTCACATGACATATTTGCCGTCGCTATATTATAGGTTAAAGTCTAAGAGTTAATATGCAGATGGGTATTAGAAGTTTGGAACTAACGCAGGATTTCGTAGTTTCTGATAAATGACTTATTTCGAAAAACTGACCGCCGTAATCGTAGAAGACGATCCCTTCATAGCTTTAGACCTACAGGGAATACTCGAGGATCTTGGAATAACAGTTCTCAAAATTTGTCCGTCGGTAGAAGAAGCTGTGCAGGCAGCTTTAACAATTGAAGCCGATATTTTCACGCTTGACTACGAACTTGGTAAAAAAACATCGGATCCCGTAGCCGATGAACTCCTCGAAAAAGAGAAGAAATTTATCGTCATCTCTGGCAAGATTGAACAGCTCGCTGGGCAATCGAGATTTTCTCGAAGCCCGCTTTTGAGTAAACCAGTTGACCCAGATGCGCTATCTGCAGCCATCTCTGAAATTTTTTAATTCGAGCATCTTAGTCGATTCATGACGCACCTTCGAACTAGATTTTTAACTTCCGCCCCCTTTGAAGACCTCAACAATATCTACTCAGAATCAAACGGGGGGAGAATGACTTCATTTACATCTGATCAAACTCCCAATCCTATTCAAACTACTCGTTGTGAAAAAACAAAGCTTGGCTAATCGCGGCTTTTAAATTTTCAGGTTCAAAGGGCTTCGAGATTAAATATGCAGGCTCAGGCCTCTCTCCCGTTAACAATTGCTCTGGGAATGCTGTCACAAATATTACTGGTATCGACGACCCGGCAAGAATGTCGGTCACGGCATCGATGCCTGAACTCCCATCAGCAAGATTTACGTCAGATAAGATTATGCCAGGATTGGTCTTTTTTATGAGTTCTAACGCGGATTTGTGGGTCGCCGCGATACCGCAAACGCTGTGACCAAGCTCTTCGACAATACCCTGAATGTCGCTGGCGATAATAGGTTCATCTTCAATAATAAGAATGTTTGTCTCAAGCTCAGTTTCTATATCTACTTCCGCCGATGCGAGTAGATCAATCGCATCCGTTAAAGAGACATCCATGACTTGAGCTATTTCTTTCTCAGTCATGCCTTCAAGAGCGTTAAGAACGAATGCTTGACGTTGCTCGGGTGCTAGCCGACGAACACGGTTTGCGGGCGAGGGCTCATGATCCACATCTGATTCCAATTCAGAGCCGGTATTTGACCAAACTTTAAGCAAGGCTCGGTAGAGTTGAATCTTAGGAGGCGTAGTGACTTCACCGTTTTCAATAACGGCCATGAGTGCTTGTAAAGCGGTTTTGACGTATAGGTCGCCATTTATCTGCGACCCCGTAAGAGCCCTCGCGAAACGACGCAGATAAGGGACATACTGGCCGTATTTTTCAATAGACATAGGTTTCCTTCAAAATTTGAAAATTATTGGTGAGTAAGCGTAAGATTATTTGCTATTTCCGGTGGGCCGCGGCTTTCGGCGAGGTCCCCTTCGACTGCCGTGACGTTCGTAAACTGATTGGGCTTCTAGCTTTGCCGCTGCTGTTGACCGTATCGCCCAGAGCTTTGACTTGGATTCTTTTACCGCATCTTGATGGATTACAACTCGCTCTGGGTAGTTAAACGCTCTCTCTGACTTCCAAGGCTCATGAATAGTTGACCCTTCGAGACAAGATAATTCTGGGACCCACATCCTCGTAAAATCTCCTGTTGGATCTTGGTCGAAACCCTGCTTGACGGGTGAATAAACCCTAATCGCGTTGATGCCGGTTTCGCCCGACTGCATCTGGGCCTGAGGCCAATGTATGCCAGGTTCATAGTCGGTAAATAAGCGCGCCAGAACGTCACCACTATCCTGCCAACGAAGCCATAAATCATACGACGCAAATGAAGTTAACATCGCGCGCATCCGGAAATTAATCCATCCCGTCGCCCGCAAGTAGCGCATGCAGGCATCTACAAAAGGATATCCTGTCATTCCAAGGTCAAAAGCGTGAACCAAATTTGGATCTGAGGACTTCCCGCGCAGGTCAGTATATATTTTAGCCATTGGAAGCCATTCTAACTCCGGCTCAGCTTCCAACTTTTGCATGAAATGGCAATGCCAATGAAGTCGCCCGATAAATGACGTGAGCGCGCCGCGCCACATTTTTGCATCAGGTGATTGGATTCCGGTTAACTCTTCTTTCCGAGCAAGTGTTCGATGGTAGGTTTCACGCATAGATATCGTTCCAAGGGCGAGATAAGGCGAAATTCTAGAGCACTCACGTTCTGCGCTTATCGGTGATGACATCCCTTTGCGATAGTTCTGACCGCGCTCGGTTAGGAAACTTTCGAGTGTTTTTTCGGCTACTTTTCGCCCGGCTTTCTGACGTTCTTCGATTCCATCATGCGGTAAACCAAGCTGATCGCCGGTGGGTACGGGGTCACTTGTAATCTCTGAAACCCAGTCGAGACGATTGGGGACTGACATAACAGGTTCGCTCATAAATGCGTCCCAGCGCTTTGCCCACTTATTGCGGTCAAGATCTCGTCCCCGCGCGATACCATGCTGCTTGAATTCAGTAAACGTTACATCGTTGACTCTGCACCAAGCTCTGACCTGTTTGTCGCGTTGAAAAGTCCAATAATTCCCCGTCTCTTCATGTGCGACTATATCGAGGGATCCAAATTTCCTTAGCAAGCTATCAAAAATACTGACCGCGTCTCCAACCTTAATCGTCAGAGTTCCGCCGATCGCTTTACATCTATTCCTTAGATCAAGAAGGCTATCCCTCAGAAAAGAATACTGACGATATGAAGTGTCTGGGAGAGCCCAATATTGTTCCTCCACGACATACAAGAAAATCACGGGGCCTTTATTTGCTGCAAAATTCAGGGGTCGGTGATCTTGCAAGCGTAGATCTCGTTTTAGCCAAACGATGGTGGGCATCAAGACGCCTGGCGCGTGCGTGTCTCACCTTGAAGATGTGGCTTCAACAGCCATCGATAGATACCGACCAAATTGATGAAAAATAAGACGCCATTTTGAATGGTCAGCGGCATCTCATCAGAAAGTAGTCCGAAGACAACCCACAAAACGGACGATATCGTGAAGATTACAAAACCCCATCCCGCCATCTTCGGCGAAATATTAAATGCCACCATGACTGCGGCAAGAATGCCTAAGATTGTGGCGGCCCATTGTATGAAATCTTCGAATAGCATTATAGGCTCGGAGTAGAAGTTTTAAGAATAATATCATTCCAGTAAAACATTGAAGGCGGTAATGTTCCGAGTTTGCCTTCTGAAATCCTAATGTTCGATAGCATATGATAAGGAACAGGTTGGTCATTTTGACGTTAATAACCTATGGAGATACATCAAAACCTAAGCGAAGATTTGAGAGATCGGAGTCGTTCACTTAATGATGTCGCAATTAACCCACGTTCGAAATACATTCTTTGTTGGCTACAGCAAACACTGAGGGCATTCGACAATCCCGTTATCGATGCAGCGATAGAATTGGGAAATAAGTTAGGTCTGCCGGTCGTAATTTATCATGGTATCCGCCAGGATTATCCCCATGCGTCGGACCGTCTACATACCTTCCTACTCGGCGGCAGTCGAGATTTGCAAATTGGGTGTGAGGAACGGGGTTTAAGGTGTGTGACATATCTCGAGACATCGGAATATGTCGAGAAAGGGCTTGTTTATCGTTTAGCCAAGAATGCGGCTATTGTCCTTGTGGAAGACCAACCAACATTCGTCGCGCGCTGGCAGTCAAAGGCCTTCAGCAGCAAAGTTAATCGCCGCGTGATGGCGGTAGACGCGGCGAGACTAGTGCCGACGCGTATCTTGGAGAATGGGTTAACGACAACACCAGCGTTCAGGGCGGCCAATAAATCGCGCCGCGCGACATATGCCGGTGTCCAAAGGGATTTTTCGTCCGCATATCCGCCCTACGCAGGTAGTTTAGATTTTAAAGCCATCGATTTAAAGCTTGCAACCGACTCCGAATTGGCAGCAATGATAGCACGTTGTGATATCGATCATAGTCTTTGGGCATGCGCCGAATTTCCTCCAAAAAGAGAGGAGGCGATTGACAGAATGAACACTTTCATTCGCGACCAACTGCCATCGTATAAGTGGACAAGAAACAATCCCGCGAAAGACGGATCTGGATCTTGCCTGTCACCCTATTTGCATTTTGGCCTACTGGGTCCCCGAGAATTATTTGAGGCGGTTTCCAAATCAGATGTCCACGCCGCAGCGAAATGGAAATTTCTCGACGAGGCTATAACGTGGCGCGAGTGGTTTCATTACCAAGCATTCCATGTGCGGGATTTTGAGTTGTTCGATGGCCTACCGAAGCGGGCGAAGGATACTCTGATCGCACACGCGGCAGACGAGAGGAGTGAAATCTTTGAATTAGGCGATCTTTTGCATGGCCGAACCTCGGATTCAGTATGGAATGCTGCGCAAAAGCAATGGCTGACAACCGGATATATGCACAATAATTTACGAATGTATTGGGGAAAAAAACTCATCGGCTGGACTCGTAATCCGGTCGATGCATGGAATACCGCTTGCTACATTAATGATCGGCTAAGTTTGGATGGCCGAGACCCCGCAACCTATGGCAATATGCAATGGTGCTTTGGAAAGGCGAAACCTGGCTATATAGAAATTGACGTTTACGGTTGGGTGTCGCCTAAGTCCTCATCGGCTCTGATGAAGAGGGAGGGTGTGCGGGAATGGATAGAAAAAATGGAAAGCCTCGCGCACGCTGAAATCGATGTTCCAAACTATATCGTTGACCCTCTTAAATTTTGAGGGACATAGTTTTCGAGATAGGCAGCTGCTGAATGAAGCAAATGTAGCAGCTATAGATACGGCACGGCTCACTCACAAATAGCGTAATCTATCGGCTTGTAAGTGAAATTGTTTGATTGCCCTGCTGAACATGAAGTTAGAGCCACAATCATATCCATTTCGGCTCGAAAGCTTGTTGTATCTCCGGGTTTGCTGAGCGGCGGCCTGACTTCAATTTCACCTGATTCACTGTCGACATGTACGTACATAAAAATATTAAATGCGATCGGTATGTCATCACCAATTATTCCGTAAGGCTCGACTGCCGCTAACAAGTTTCCGAAACAACCTCGATGCGGATTTTCTTCTCGATACAATTTTCTAAACATTTCTGCTGAGCACGGGGTCAATATGAAGTCGTGTCGTCCCACATCGTCTTCTAATATTGTCCACATCTCATTGCTACGATTTGAATAAAGTGAATCTCCCGACGTTAGGAACATCCGACTAGCGTAATCTATAGAACGACCTGAAGAAATATATTCGCGCCTGTCGCGCGAATTAAAGGATATCAAATCTGATACTTGCTCCCCTTCAGGGTCTCGAACCGTAAGTATTTGTCCCTTAAGGATCTCAAAGCCTACTCCCGAACGGGGAGGTATTCGCGTGAAGTTACTCATCGTCAGATCCCTTGAACTTCATTGGACACGTCCAATTGCTCGGGAGTTTACGCCCCGAATATTGCCGAGCCTCTGAGGATCTCCCGTGATCGTCAAGCATTGGATTTATTGAGCCATTGAACTTGATTTCTCGTTTCCTGATTTCTGCCTTAAGCTTCTCATATCTGCCATCCGATTTAAGCTGATCAAACTGTAGGTTGGAATTGAAAACAAGAACGGGAAATGGCGTGCGCCGTGCATTGCGGCTAGAATTCGAATGCATACCGACGACGAAAAACGGATGCCCGGCTATACTCATGGAAAAGTGAGGGTTCTCGGGATCTGGGGAGACACTCTCATGCCAGCCAAAATCCAGACATTCGGACTCAGCATTAAGATCACCGAGCCGGTCGAACAGGAGAGTCTCAAATTCAAGCTCGCTGACTTTTGGCGAATCTGGGAACAATGCGACGAACGACCTCACTCTCGGATCGGTCAAATCGATAGTGCCTACATATGACAGCAGGTCAAAAAGAAGACTGGTGACGGACCCACTGTCGGCAATATCCCGGTAAACTCGAAACTCAACGTTCCCTTGAACGAGTGCCGCCTTCGCGCCGACGCATGGAAATTCGGGATCGCCGATATAATCTCTTATCGAACGAACCATCGTAAGGTCATCGACCGAATAAAAATTTGCTGGTGAGACCGAACTCTCAGGCTTGTGTTTAGCACGGGGCATTTTTTCTACCTAAACTGTCTAGAGATATTTGGATAAGGTTTCATAGCGGATGCTCTTGGGGATTTTTGTCCAGGTCGTCCTTATCTCATGTTAAGGGTCCTGAAGCTGAAACTTGTGTGAGAAAGCGACAGGCGAGATTTGGTTTTCAGGATCGTTTTACGGCTTGCAAAACTTGTTCGCTCAACGCAGTGTTTCCATCGGATGTGTGTAAAACCGAAATATCACCCGTCGTCTCAAGAACAACCGCGCGAACTTGACTGAAATTCAAAACATTGGCTTCACGCAGCTTCGCGATGAGGTCATCCTCCGTCACGCGAGTGGACTTCAAATTCTCGTATAATATTTCCTCACCGAGCATGAGCAACTTTGGTTGGTTATCGATTAGATCAGCAGCCCACGTCGTCTTTTTACGAAGAAGTGCCACAACATACTGAAGAGCAAAAATTGCGGCTAAGGCCACCATTCCATCAGCAACTGCAGTGGACTTGCTAAGTAACACGCTCGCGAGGATTGAGCCAACTGCGATCGTCATCGCAAAATCGAACGAACTCATTTTCGAAAAACTTCTCAATCCGACCACGCGCGTCAGTATGACCAATGTTAAAAAGATCATGATACAACTTACTAAAATCATGACGATGGAGGATGGTGACGTTGTGACCCAGTCTGGCATAGTTTTGACCCTGCTAACTATCGATTCCGACAATTGGAAAAATGTTTAAGTGCGCCCCTAATTTAGGTGGCCGCAGTGGCGATGTCGTACAAGTCGCTACTTCAGATTAACACATCCCCATCGTGTGAGTTCCCAAACAATCGCTTTATTAAACAGGCGTTCTGCCGTATCTGCGAACGCAGGAAGGATCATTATGGCCAAACAATACCTTGTCGACTCGCTATCAGATAATTTCGGTATCGACGCAAAATCAACAGGCGTGCTTGACGACGTGATCTTGACACCGAAACGACTGCTGAAAGGGCAATCTTTGTTCCGGGCTGGCGACTCCGTAAGTCATTTGTTTTGCGTTGCGGAAGGGTGGATGACAGCGGCTGCGGAGCTGGAAGATGGCGGGCGTCAGCTTTTGAATTTCCATGTACCGATCGACATTGCGGGCCTGGAGTTTTTGTCTGAAACCCGTGCCACATCGACAATGACAGCCTTTGAAAATTCGCTCGTCTATCTCATCCCAGTATCACAATTTCTATCCGGTCTAGAGCGGTCGCCTAAAGCGTCACTTGCACTCCTTAATGTCCTGGGGCGGCGATATATAACGATGCAGGACCGAATATGTGTTTTTGCGCACGGTGATGCGAGAGCAAAAATAGCATATTTGCTACTCGGCCTACGTTCGAAACAGCATCGAAATAGCTTTGCAGACCCCGACGTTCTTCGGTTGCCGCTTACTCAGCCTGATATTGCAGATGCGCTTGGACTGAGCCCCGTAACCGTAAGCCGAGAGTTTACAAAGCTGACGACGGGGGACATTGTGAAATACAACCGAAATGAAATTACAATCATAAACGCGGATGCGCTTCGGGCCTGCGTGACGCCGCTCATGACGCAGAATGCCTTCGCTGATGAATTTGGATAATGGGCTCTGTGTGGGCATGGAATATGCGTCGATGGGGCCTACGCACCATCGCTAGGCGTTATCTTTCGAATGACCGAAACTACCACCCCGACGAGCATGAGTACAATGGAGACCGCTAGAGCTGAGACGAAGACAGTCAGAGAAAAAGTCACGTTGTAGAGTGCTGCAAAATACCATTCTAAACCCCATCGAATTCTGAGACTGGAAGCGTCAAGGTGAGCAATAGAATTATTGATGCGACCAGGCACACCGCGCTCGTTTTGCTTACTAGGGCAACGGTTTGATACATCTCACGGTCAACGTCTTTATCCATGCGACGCACAAGTCCCACAAGAGTGAGCATGAGCGCAAGCGTGGTTCCGGAGCTAGTGGCTACCGCGCTACCCAAACAAAGGCCGCTCGATTGAAGGGTTGAGAAAAGGTCAAGGATTACGGCTTCATGATACATCGCGCCTTTCAGCTTCCATGCGCCGAAACCGAGAAGGCAGATCCCAAAGAATCCCAGAATTGCCAGCTTCTGTTCTAAAAATATTTTCAGCATCCCATTCTCTCATCAGCTGTCAGAAAGATTCTTTAGGACCCGTATCTTGGCGCTTCAATAGACGCCTTTTCAGACGAACCGCATCCATTCGTAGGACACGGACTAGAATTTGCAATCTCTAAGCTGCCGCAGTTCGCACAGCACAAGGTGTTGGTGTCGGTCCGCTGCTCGGTGGTATCTTCCGCCGGGTCAGGTGGTAAGATCGATAAGCCTGCCGATGCCGACTCTGCGCGAAAGATACTTATCTCGCAGCTTGGTTCGAGAACGCACAAACTAACCTGGCTTAAATTGCAAACCCCTTTGACTCGTAACATTTCCAATAAGGCTTGTCGGCCAACGCTCGTGCTTTGCAAAGCGGCCAATTGAATGACCCCGCCCTTAATAATCGTTGTGGCATCACCTTCTATGATATCCCTAATTTTGTGACTGCGTTGAGAAACCTCGATTAGCAACTTATTGAATCCCACAATTAAGGTGATGACCAGTAAGCAATGGAGGATCGGAACCTTAGGGTAGAAAGCGACATCCCCAACCGCCGACCCCAGCGCGACAATCACAATTACATCCATGATCGACATAGAAGCTTTGGTCCGTCGACCGAATAGGCGCAACAGAACAAACGTATAGATATAGATCACGAGCGTGCGGACTAAAATCTCTAAGTAGAAAAGTGCTTCCTGTTCCCCCAAAAACATACGGGTAACTTCGAGCGGAACGACAGGATCAGACATCAAAAACTCCAAAGGCTATCTGCGAGATTGCTAGGTAATCAAATAGTGACGTGCGCCGCAAGACCAAGAGCAGGAATGCTCGGCAAATGAATGAAAACGCGACAACGCAATACAGAAATAATAATAGCGAACGACAGCAACGAGTCGAACCGTGCGAAATCATTCAACTGAGTAAGAGACGGCTATAGTCCGTCTTAAAAGAACATACCTTGTCGTGTGATATGCTTTAAATCTATCGCTTAGACTGCGCGTTTATTTATGACGGCTTTGTCACGTTAACTGAACTAGCTGCGGTCTTCCGCAGACGGGCTTCTTAAGCGCAAGCGGCTTTGTCACGTTAACTGCACTAGCTGCTGTTTTCGCCGAAAGGTCTAACTCAAGCATAAATTGGTGCCGTCACTGAATCCCATTCCATACTGGCTTGAAATCTAAATTTTCTAAGCGTGTTTCTTGAAATGAGATGGCGTCGATAGTTGAAGAGGTTGTAGATTTGACTGTGGGCTGAGAGTAGTTTTTGAGCAGCTTGCACAGATCGGAATTTCTGAGATTTTCGTTCTCTTCGCCGAATTGGAACATGTGAACACTCGGCGCGATTATTCTTCCTGCCTCCCACATCGTGGAGGTCTATCAGACCTAAGAGTTTGAGGGCTGCTCCATAAGATCCAAGTCTATCAGTCACAATCCGTTTTGGTTTTATGCCTTGGTTTCTAAGGAGCTTGCGGAGCAATCGACTAGCCGCCTTGGTGTTGCGGCGGTGCTGAATGACGACATCCAATACGGTTCCTTCGTCATCAACCGCTCGCCAAAGATAAACCATCTTTCCATTTATCTTGGTGTAGACTTCATCCAGATGCCAGACAGGTGAGGGGGGTTCGGATCGAGCCTTTATCCGCCTTGCATAAGTTGACCCAAATTTATCGACCCACCGACGGATTGTTTCATACGAAACATCGACACCGCGCTCGATCATCAGCTCTTCTACATCCCGGAAGCTGAGGTTGAACCGGAAGTACATCCAGACGGCACGGCGAATAATATCCGGATGGAAGCGATGACGAGAATAGATGGAGGTTTTCATCGCTAGACTTTAGCGTAATGTCTGAAAACTGGCATTAACGTGACAAAGCCGCTATGGGATACCCAAATTCTGGGTTTTGGTTTGAAAGTCTCAAAAGCAGGACATCGCACCTTTGTCTATAAGTTCCGCTCGAACGAAGGCCGGCAGCGCAAACGAAAAATTGGCGACGCAAATTCAATGCGTATGGAGGACGCGCGCATCGAAGCTTTAAAGCTGCAAACCAAACACGCCATGGGCGAGGAAATTGTGCGCAAGCGCCAAAGCCGCCCCATCACGGTCAGCGAATTTTGCGACATCTATATGAAGGATTACGCCAAGCTTTATAAGAAGCCCAAGAGTATTGAAGAGGACGAGCGCACGATACGCCTCTCTATTCGGCCACGCTTGGGCTGGATTCCGCTGACCGAGCTTGAGCGCAAAGATATTGCCCGATTGCATCAGTCCCTCGCGGATAAGCCCTACAAAGCAAACCGTGTTGTGGCGCTTTTATCGAAGATGATAAATTTGGCGCAAGAGTGGGAAATGTTACCCGACGGGAAAAACCCATGTCGCCATATCCGCAAATATAAGGAAGTCGCCAAAGAGCGCTATTTGTCGAAAAAGGAAATTGTGCGTCTCAATGAAGCCCTCGACGAATGTGAGATAAACTGGCCCGTTTCGCAAAGCGTGATTAACGCAATACGGCTTTTGATGATGACAGGGTGCCGATTGGGTGAAATTTTGAAACTCGAATGGAGCTTTGTTGATCTTGAGAACGCACGGCTAAACCTGCCAGACTCCAAGACGGGCAAGAAAACGGTTTGGCTAGGTGATAACGCTGTGAGCTATCTTCGCGATATCGCGCCTAAGGCTAACAATCCTTACGTTGTCACAGGTCAGCGCCGAGGCAGTCATTTGGTCAATATACAAAAGCCTTGGCGCTTTGTTCGTAAGATTGCAGATTTGGATGATGTGCGGCTGCACGATCTGCGTCATACGTATGCAAGCCTTGCTGTGTCGCAAAATTTGTCCTTGCCCATTGTCGGTGCGCTGCTCGGACATAAGAGCACCAAATCTACGGAGCGCTACGCGCATCTATATTCAGATGTGATTGCAGAGGCCGCAATGAAAACGGCCCGTCAGATGGACGCCATCACTAGTCCTGACGTGGTAGAATAAATGCGCCTTATTACGTGGCCCATAAAGCGCTAACAGGAAGCGCAAAAATATTATCGCCAAATGTGAGCTTATGTTCGCCGAGATAAAAGACGATACCCGTAAACTGCCGTGAATTTCCCGGCCCATCTTTTGCGAAATTGCGAAGATGTTTAAGGTCGGCGTCATCAATGGAGCTGGAGGCCTTAACTTCAATCCCAACCAAACGTGTCGCGCTTTCGGCCAGAATATCAATCTCTTTTTGATGGCTACTTCGCCAGTGGTAGAGGCGGAAGTCATGTTGTTGATAAGGGAGTGATTTCAATATTTCGCCATGCACGAAAGTTTCAAGCATAGCCCCCAAGGCTGTTGGGTCTGCGTCTAGGTTAAACGTAGCAGGGGTCATTTGACGGAGTGCAGCGGCTATGCCTGTGTCAGCAAAATGATACTTGGCTTGTTTGATGTCACGCTTGCTTTCACTTGATGTCCAAGCTGGTAATTTCACAATCATTGAAAGCCGCGTGAGGACATCCAAATAATCATCCGCAGTCATGCGGCCAATGCCTATGAGCTTTGTAAGCGTGGTAACATTGATTTCATTGGCCGTTCGAGCTGCAAGTTGGTCAATCATACGGCGTAGGGCGTCGCTTTTGCGTACTCGTAAAATATCCGCCACATCGCGATCTACGACAGAGTCGATATAGCTTTGATATTGACGATTGCGGTCTCTTGTCTCCAGCTCGCGCATTTCAGGAAAACCGCCCCGTAGAATGAAGTCAATATAGTCGGCACGGCTCAAGGTCTCTGCTTTTCCAATATCCGCCAGATTTAGCGATCTTGAAATGCCCCAATCGAGAATATGATTAGGTTCTGTGTTGCTAATCTCTGAAACCGTCATCGGCCAAAGCTTAATGGTGCGCATTCGCCCTGCCAGAGAGTCTGCGACTTCGAGGGTGGTGAATACGTTAGACGAACCTGTAAGGATGAACTGACCCTTGCGGCGGTTTTCATCGACGATTTTCTTAATCGCCAGAGCCATTTTTTTAGAGCGTTGAGCTTCATCAATAATGAGCGGATAATCGCCAATATCTTGCATCAGTGTAGAGAGCTGACCCGCTGGGTCATTCTCTATTGCGGCTAGTAAATCAGCATCGTCTAAGGTTACAAATTTAGCGCCTGCCTGTACTAATCTGAAGAGGTCACGGACAAAGGTTGTCTTACCGGCCTGACGTGGCCCGACAATGTTGACAATCCGTGCAGCAGCAAGAGCGCGGTTGAGTTCAGTGCTTAAGTGTCTTGGCGTTAAACTAGACTCGCGTGTCATAAAGGCCTTTATTCCTGTGCAGGATGTAAGTTAGATGTTGTGCGAAATGTATAATAGAGTATGTGCGAAATGTATAGTAGAATGTGTGTGAAATGTATATTAGTGATGACTGAATTGGAATTTTATAGTTCGCACATCGCTTCATATAAGGGCGTATGATGTCTAATATCTTCAATTGTTGCAACGCCCTTCAAGTAAAACGGACGTTTTAAGGAAGGCGTTAGCAAGTACTTAAGCTTGGATGTTTCAACTAGCTTTTCAAGCTTTGGCAATGGAGAAAACAGATAATCCGAGATGGCTAAGATAATTGAATTATGTTCAAAAATCACCCTTTTAAGGTGCTTATAGTCTCGCCGAAACATATATAACGGAAAGAAATTCCCGATATGGCCGCGTAAATTTTGCGGCTTGAGATTTGATATTTCCTGCAAAGTATCTGTTAAAAACATGCTACAAACCTTATGGAATATATGGATTTGGTCACTATCGTCGTAACATTCCATGATGCCGTCACTATGTCTTGGACAGGCGGATTCATTGAGAACAGCTCTAATTCTATTGATGAGAAAATTGACATGATGCGGGTCAGGATCGCCGCATTTAGGGCAAGTAATCGCTCGAGTAGAAAGCCGATGGTCGCATAGAAAGCAGTTGGCAAATGTCATGATTGATCATCCTTTTAGGTGTCTTAGGAAAGGATAACGGCTTATCCTTTCTTAGTGGCCTCGACTAAAAAAGGTTAAAGCCCTTCAAAATGATGCTAGTTTTAGCGTAAGAAACACAAGGCTTAGGGCTTAGGGCTTCGCCCTCGGCGCACTTCGTCAAAAATAAACACGACCGAGGCTCGGCTTTTCAAGCCTGCGCCCGCACCACTCGCATTGATTTTTAACTCCGTTTGCACACCCCTGCTCGCCGCGAGGCAGGGGTGCTAGCGCACCC
>ENA-ORXT01003784-ORXT01003784.1-marine-metagenome-genome-assembly--contig:-NODE-3784-length-16225-cov-8.901536_pt1 | contig 16225 bp, 17 predicted proteins | sample MGYA00237868_ERZ511482 | MGnify/ENA metagenome assembly ERZ511482 | reverse complement strand
CCCCGTCCCCTGTCTCCATCCCCTCTCCTCTTCCACCTCCCTCGTACTCCTCCCGCGCCTCTCTCCCGTCCCCCCCTTCCGTCCTCCCGAACATATCCAGCTCAAAGGTTGGCATAAAAAAAATCATAGCAAGACGTCTCACAGCGTCTACATACCTTCATATAGGGCACGCTCCAAGGAAGCAAGGGAGGGGGGATACGTGCCTGGGACAACGGCAAGGACGGGGACAACAGGTGTGCGCGGGGAAGGGAGGGGACGACCAAGATCCGGTCGAGAACTGAGCGGTACGGTGGTGCTGGCAGCGAGGGCCGTTGCAACGGCGACGAAGCAACCGATCTGGTAGTGATGTCGATCTTACCGACACGTTGGGAACTTTCCGGAAAATTTCCTTCTTGCGCGCCCAGGGGTCGTGAGGGCCGTTTTCCAGAAAGAGGGATTTCCTTTCCCTTTCCTCTCGAGACCCGCCACGTGGTGTCACTGTCCTCCATTTGATTGGCTATCGCAGCCGGTCTGTGGAGCTGGCGCCCGGTACGAAGCGCCAGGATCTCCCGGCGTTCCCCTTCGCCGCGACGTGCACGTCACGTCCTAACCTCTACTTGTCATCATCAATCGATCTTGACTTGCATTCCGAGCACGCTACCTCACCCCCCTCCCCTTTCCCCTGCCTCTTGTTTCTTTTATTGATACCCCTCGAGTCCCCACCCCCATTTTTCTAAGCCTATTCCCCAGATCACCATTGGCGCCTTCTCTGGACCGAGGCGATGTGCGAGTCGTGCCTACCCCTTGGCTTTTTCGACACGCCGGCGTGGGCGGCGGCGCTGGGAGCTGTTTCGAGCGGGCGGTTTACATGTCAAGGCGACCGCCGTGTGCTGGCGTCAACGTATGTGCCTCTCGTGGCGGCCAAGTCGGACGAGCGGACGGTGGCCCATCTCCAGTCGGCGGCGTCAGCCGCCGTGTCCATGGACGGGGCAACGGTCAACCGTCAAGGTGTTTACAACTTCGTGGTCAACACCCCACGGGCATTGCTGTATGCCACCAGAAGACTGGGCACAGAGACCCCGACGGGGGCAAATCTGCTCAGCGCCCTCAAGGCCTCCCTGCACCAGCCAATCATTACAGCGGCACGTATGGGGAGCCGCGCCGGGGTTGGTGCCGCCGGTCAGGCCCCGCGCTGGCGGCGGCTCTGCGAGGAGCGGATTCCTGCGGTGTGGTCCTACTCTCCCAGCACAATGGTTCGCATGCGCCGCGATGGGGTGGCTGACCGCACATTTATTTTTGGGTACGGCTGTGCCGCACACGCTGGAAACCTGGTCGCTCAAGACGCGGCGCGGCTCAACCCATTCTCTACGGCTCTGCGCCGCGCGCTGGGCGCAACCATTTCTTTTATGCGGTGTGGTCGGGCACGTGCTCTGCACGCGTCGACGGTGGCAGTCATGTCGAACCCAGGGCAACGTATTCAGTGCCTCAAGTCGCACAGTCGGACACGGTGGGCTGGCGAGGCCGTAACCATATCGGCGGTTCAAGAAAATCTACCCGCACTGCGGCGCACCCTCCTGTCGAATGCCCACTCAGACAACCCGTTTCCTGTCCCCGACAGTTTGACAGCTGCTCTCGAGCCAACCAGTCGGGACTCTATTCACCAATCCACGCCCTTTTTCAAGGTTCTGGCGGCAGCAGTGGCCTTGCTCGAGGCCGACGCGGCACCTCTCTCGTCTTATGCGGGCCTCTTCGACACATTACGATCCACATTGGATACATTCTTCCTCGAGCTCCCTCTGGCGGCGCGGGTGGGGTTGCAGAGCAGCCTGTCCCCACGGTTTGCCTCAATCTCGGACCCGATGGTGGCGCTCGCATTTTACTTGGAAAGGTTTTGGGGTCCCGCCCGGGGGCGTGTCGCGGGGCTCCTGTGGACGGCACGGGCGGGGGAGGAGGGGCGGTCTCTACCAGACCTGTGGGATGCCGCCATCACATCATTGGCGGACGGTGACGCGCCACTGGCAGCACGACAGCAGTCTGAGCTGAGCGAGTTTCTGCCCTTTGCGGCCCAGCCCGCGCGCGCCGAGGCATGGACGCGGCTCCACCCGCTGGCATGGTGGCGTCTACACGGCGAACGCTTTACGCTGTGGTACCCCATCTGCCTGCGCTTGTTTTGTTTTCCTGCATCGGCGGCTGGCGGGAAACGGGCGTTTAAGCGCCTCCACCAAGTGCTTACCCCAAGGCGGAACCGTCTGTCCCCAGACGTGGTGGACCAACTCACTCGCATTGCTTCAATGCAGCACAACTTCGGCGTCCGGACCCAGTCACTCTGTTTTCGCGTTCTCTCACCGAGCTGAAGCTGCGTGCTTTTTTTTGTCCCCAGGGTGGCAAGGAGGGCATTGCTATTGGAGAGGATGGGGGTGACATTGATGCGGGCGTCGACGAGGAGGGCGTCGGTGGCGCTGGTGACGACGGAGATGGGTTGTGATAAGAAGAGGAGGAAGAACTCCTTCCTGACCTGGGTGCCTGGGACGTAGACGCCATAGTTGCTGAACTGCTGTCGTGATAGATAAACAAGAGACCGCTCCGTTTTTTTTATGACCGCCACACCGGTGCACACGGGTGTGGACGGCAGCAGCAATCAATCTCTTGTCGTCTCCAGTCGAGAACAACTGCCAGTGAATGGTCGGAACGGCATCCCGGAATGTTCTTTCTTCGCAAGTTCTCACCCGAAACGACGACATCACTACCCAGATGACGTGCGTTCGCCCCCCCCCCCACGGCCGCCGCCCCGAAATTGATGCCAGTACGGCAATCGGGCGGGTAGTATTAATACATGAATCTTAGTCTAGTACGCGTCTTAGTACACGTCCAGTATGCGCCCCACTTTGCCGACGATCCACGACGAAGCCCTTTTTTCTCGATTCGGCGACGAGAGACCTGAGGAGATCCCCCCTTGAAGCCCCTTGTGAGAGCTATTCTCGTCGAATTCCGTATTCTGCTTGTCTGTGGCTACGTATTTGCACTTTTCACGCTGTTCTTGGATGCTCCAGGACCGTCACGGAGAGCGCCTTCAAGTGATGTGGAACAGCATGGTGTGAGATAACGCATGAGGAAGGAAACAAGGAACATCGAGGCCTCATCGACTAAGCGAGCAGGGTCGCAACGATGTTTGAACATGAAGCTCGTTGGGCTCTTAAACCCCGCTGCTAGCAAGCGGTCATTAGCAAAGCTTCTAGTAGGGATCCATTCGTGTTCTTAACGCTCAGGCAGCCACGTTGCATGGAATGAATGGCCCTAGTCGGTTTGATGGTCACCCTCTAGGCCATTCGATTGGATGATCCTATCTGCACGCCCAATCAAGAATATCGACGTTTCAGCATTCGATGGGTCACGATTGCTCTGGTCCATATGAATTACTCATGCAAGCGATGACAGATTCCTCCAAAAGCTTTTGCAGATGCCTTCGGGAAACTGCCACTGTGCAGTATATACTCCACACCAAGGCCCAGAAATGGTCAGCAGCTCGCCTGTTTGCGGCAGTGTCAGCACTGCCTCTCCGCTCTCTTCCGTCGTCTCGCTATCTCGCCATCTCGCCCCTCCGTCGGTCCTTTCACACCACACCACTCCATCGACGTCACTGCACCCCAATGCTCTCTTTTCGACGCGCGCGCCGCATCCGCTCCTTCTTTGGGCCCGCGCTCCGCATCCGCCCCTTTTCCCCCCCCCCTCCCCTCCCCATTTCTTTGCGCCCGCGCGCCGCAACTGCCCCTTTCTTTGCCCCCTCCCTTCCCCTATCCGCACGCCATACATGTCGCGCTGTACTCACGTTCGTTTTTTTCCTCCATGCGTTCCACGTCCTTCCCAGTTCATACTGAGAAACATACGACAAAGATGAAGATATCAAATGGGGACCGACAATGGGGACGCCACAACTGGAGAAAAGAAAGCACACAACGACAACTGGGGAGAAAAAGGGACCCAACGCCGTGGTGGTCAGAAGAGCAAAGGTACAGGACGACTAGCCGCCATTAAACAGAGGAAGCTCAGAATTCTGTGACAGCATCGCAAAGACACGCTCCCTCAATGTACAACACTTATGCTGAATAATACATAACAATGCCAATTGCTCTTCATCACCCCAGCAACTTTGACATTTCACACGAATCGGCTGCTTCGCCCATTCTACACATTGTGTAGACTGGGCGAAGCAGCTGGTTCGTGTGACGGGAAACAAATGGGAAAAATGCATACTGAGAACCACTGCACTGCGCAGATTTCCAGCTTGTGGAGGGTGGCGCTCCGGCCGTGGTGCGGACACTGTCCAGCTCACCCTCACCTTGTCCGGGACCAGTGCTATGCCTCACAGGCAGTGAGTGTTTTCCGTATGTCCGACACGAAGCAGCAGAGCAAGACAGGTCGAGAAAAGGTGGCCATCCATTGCGTCCGTGGATGAAGGCCACGGCGCGGCAACATACGGACAATGCGCATTTTTCTTAGGGACGGAGACGTCGGCATCATCCTGAATAGTTCAAAGTCTCACGAATCGCTGGATGCTACGGAAGTGAGGGGCACACGACATCATTTTTTGCTTCATTTCCTTCGACGTCGACTGGGACAGAGCACTGTTTACAGTACGCGGAAACCAAGTGCGAGCTGGTGATTGCTAAAGTTTTCCAAGCTGTTCTTCTCTGTTCTCACGAAATGGGAAAGCTTCGCTACCTGGTCCCTGCCCTAGGGGACCTACTTGTATTATGTCGCTCACAGGGTGGGGAGATACTGCCAAGACGACTGTCCGTGCGAGTTGCACGTGGATTCAAGCGAGCAGTGTGGAACTGATACGCCCAATGTGGACGCCAGCTGTCATGGATTCGAGGATTCAAAGTATGGAAACACAACTGAACTAAGAATCAATCAGTCTCATCGACCGAGCTGAAGCGGGATGCATCCGTAGCCGAGCGACGCGAGTCGCTGACGTCCAAGAACGGGGATGAGGCCCGTTTGCAGACTCGCATAACGCTGGTTCGCATGAACATAACGCCGCCCTGATTGGTCAATCACGGATCAGGCGTTATGTAACAATATGACATACGCGAGCCGCTCGCGTATGTCATAACGTTATATCACGTTATACAAGTACGATTCAGCCCACATTTGGTAAACCGATTGCATGAAAAAATCTGTACTGGCGTCTGTTCAGGTGTCCGGTCGGACGATCCAACACCCGCCTTCGTCTGGCGCGGACCTCACCTCGTCATCACACCGCTCCCTGCACCGACCACCAAACCGAATCACCACCGCAATCGTTACTGGGTCACACTCCCGTCTGTTCCAGCTTGGCCTCTCGAGTCACTATTAATCACCTCAAGGAGGAGCTGCGGCGCCGATGCCTGCTAATTTATGGCAACAAGAAAGCGTTGTTGGAGCGCTGTAGTGCGAACGGCGTCTCGTGGAAGAGTTTACCGCATCTACTGCTGATCCCCCAAATTTGTCCTCATCGGTCAAGGTCGGGACTGCTTTGTAAAACAGGCCAATCATTGGGCTATAACAGCAGCAAACAGCTGCTGAGTGCGAACCTACGACGCGCCATTGGCTCTTCATCCGTCAGGTCCGCGCAGAAGCGAGACTCTCCGTTTTCTTGAGATATTCTTCCTTTCTCAGTCGTCTCATGGCGTAAAGTAGCCGAGAGCAGTTTGTTATCGAGATTTTCTTCGAGATTCTCAGATAATCTCAGAAAAAGGAGTGAGCCGATTGTGCGTTTGCGGGCCGTATGGGCACATTCTGTAGAGATGGGACCCGACATGCACTGCTGTCGATCCTCTTGGCCAATCAGAAACGTCCATGCATTCCTGTTGCACTCCCGTTCTCTGGCGATGAGGACAAAATCGGGGGATCAGCAATATCACCGCCCACAACGCACGGTAGACGGAAGCAGAGTGAACTCCCAGGGCGGCGCCGATGTCAAAGTACCTTCCGCCGCCAAAATGTCGAAGCGCAATCGCGGTCCGCGCATCGGGTGGCACGCCGAGCCGAGAAAGGCGCGGCCGCAAAACGTCCGCGAGGTCACAAAAAGCGCCCAGGGGCATACGCATAGCTCGTTGAAAATTAGGCCCGTACCTTTCTTGTACATCAGAAAAAAAGACACGGGCGGGGGTGTGGTGCCGGGGAGGGGAAAAAAGCCTCGCTAGGCATACACGACGTCTCCTACTGTGGTGGCAAACTGACCATGGCGCAGCATGGAAGCGGGGTCCATGACGACAACCCGCTTCACGCGTGAGAAATCTGTGGGGTAGGTGAGAGCACGCGCGCTGGCCGAGAACGAGGGATTCATCCGCAGGGGGATGTCAACGGTGCGTGATGGTAAGGCCGGTCTGTAATTTGATTTGTTGATGGTGTATTTGAAACGAACGCTGACCGGGCCTGTGCGTTTCTTTCGCAGCGTTTCGGGCGTTTTACCGGCGTCACAGAACGGCCACGAAGTTAGGCGCCCTCGAAGATGGTCTTCGCGACCATCTTCGAGTGGGTTCAGACCCGGTAGCCCCTCTGTCAGTGAGACAGCACTGGTTGAGTCAGATTTGGTTTTAGTTCGGAGAAGCAACGAAATTGTAAGTGGCAGCAGCCGAACTAGCAATGAGCAGGTACTTCGAATTGAGCAGCCCACGGCGAGCGGACGACGGCGAGCCGCCGGCGGCGTCCATCTGGGCGCCCCCCCCCAGCGATTTTCTTTCTGTAGGCGCTGGACGCAAGCGCACGGCACCCTCGTGATCGGACGCGGTCTCCCCTCCACCTCCCTCTGGCTCCAGCCGCCGCCACCCCCATACGGCCACACTCATCCCCCCCGCGTGATCCCTGGACTCCCTGACCCCGTTGCCATGACTAGTGACGGTGCCGGTAGCGCTGGTCCCGACGATGGGCTACGGGCGGCGCAAGCCGTTTTCTCCCTGGACCTGGGCGCCCTGGTGATGTCCTCGATCTCGGCTGCGGCGCTGGCTCCCCCTGGATCGGCGGGAATCAAAATACCGTCGGCGTCGGTGGCAGACACCAATGAGGCGACGAGCACGGCATTTTCTGCGGTCATGGCCGCTGCTGGTGCCGTCAGTGGGGCTGACGGTTCTGTGGTCCGTGTGTTCGTCCGAGCCTCCAATGACCCTCTGAGCGCTTCGTCAGCGCCCGTGGTTCCCACCCGATGGCCGCGCGTGCTCACCCAGGGCGCAACGTGTACGATTGCCAAACGTGGCACAATGACCCTGCAGCAGCAATTATCGCTCAACACCCCAGTGGCTGACAAAGTGCCGAGAACTGTCCTAGCGGTAGTATGGCTCTAGCGGCGGGGCACGGGACCCCATGACCGAGATCAAGATGGCGGAGCTGCGCGAGAAGCTTATCGGCATTGACTCCGGCCTCATCCTGAACATGGACGAGGCGGCGCTCTTCTACCAACTCGCCCCGACCAGCTCGTACGTTCTCTCCCGCGACGCGCGCGAGACGCGCGGCACCGCGCTGCAGAGCGCCGAGGCACGCATCACCGTCATGTTTTTCGTCAACACCACGGGTACCTTCAAGTTCCTGTCCGTGGATGTGGCCGCGGTTGTGCGAGAGCTACTCGACGGCGCCCCGGCCGCTCGTGATCCGCCCGTCAACGACGACGCTCACGCCATCGTTGGCATGCTCCACGGCGCTCGCAGCCTCGGCCCTGACACGACGGACAACGGGTGTGGGGCGGCGCATGGCGACCTGCTTGTCTCGGGGGACGACCCCAATGCGCTCCCGGCCGTCCAAGTGTGGTAAGGCGAGAAGGAGCGCATCCCCAAATTGATGGCACTGGTAGAGTTAGATGAGCTTGCGGGTGAGTGGGGCGGTCCCTGGATGCTCATGGTTGAAATATAAAGTTCTTTTGGTGCACCTATCTTCCCTCATCCCACGCAAAGCAGTCTTCCCCCTACAGTGGAAATGTCCACTCTGCCACCTCTCGCCGTACAACATCAAAAATGGTACAGAGAGAGGGATAAAGCGTTGCATGTGGACTACAAAAAATGACCGCAGAAGGGCTTGAAACACGAGTATGCAAGCAGTACATGCACGAAAAATATTACAGGCCATGCAGAACCAAAGCTCAAGCATTAAACGTCCATCGGACGGTTCCGAAAAACCACAGAAAGGCTGCGTGCGTCAGATTGTGGAGACATGGCGGTAGCTCCGAGCCATCTTGCGCGCTGCTCAGTCTCTGGGGTGGTCGGAGCAGGCACGCGAAAAGACAGGCACAGAAGAAAGAACAGGCACATACCAATGTAGCGCTGTCGAGAAGCAACACAGGAGATGGATGCAAAGAGATCATGTGACACAGACGAAAGCGCAAGGCAGAAGTGGGTCGGACTCTGTGCAGCACGACATTCATCGGAGCACAAAAGCGTTCGAACGGCAGCACCAAATGAGCAAGAAAAAGTGACGACGCGCGCTGCAAATGTCTACTCCCGTACAGTCATGCGTCCCCGGCGCCACCAACGAGCACCTTTCAAACCATTGGAACATGAGTGGTCCGACTTGGCTGTATGAGTGGCATATTGCTGATCCCCGAATTTTGTCCTGGGGGACAGAGACAGAGACTGACTGCGAATAACAGCACTCTATTGTTCTAAAACGACAGTAAGAAGGCATCGAAGCCAATAGACAGCCCGCATTCGGTGCCAGGACCTTGCATCCAGCAGAACTCACTGTTTCTTGCGGCATGATCCGACATTCTTGGCTCGGAGCAAGCTGCCCACGCGAGATCTTGAGAATTCCTACTATCTTCTTGCCAAAAGTGCAGAAAAAAAGAGGAGCTGATGTTGATTTCCAGGCTGTATGGGCACATTTAAGCAATCAAGAGCACCAAGTCAGTCCCAGGGGCGCATCTGATTGGTGGAGAGAGTCGGTCCGCGAGTCAGTCTCTGTCCACGCGGACAAAATTCGGTGATCAGCAACACCTGATATCGTTTCAATGGGACCAAGCAAGCTGGACAGGCACTGCAAGTGGACGAGGGAGAGAGTAGCATCTCGGCAGAAATATCTTTGTTCGCAACAAGAAAGCGCTGGAGCAGGTGTCATGTACATCATTAAAAGAGATACAGGCTGTAGCAGGTCAGCGTTCGTCCACACAAGCACACAGATGGCCTGACCACGTGTCTTCATAAACGTCCACCTCTGGCGCGCCGAAGCGCGCTCAGTCCAGGTCCAACACTGTGCGTACTTGGAGAGCCAAAAAGACCCACCACATGTCGTGGACACTTACGTTGATGGACCCGCTTCTCAACGGAATATGGAACTGATATCGACAACGAACCCCAACCGGGAAAGCCAGGAGAAGGGAGTGTGACTGACGATGGGGGTGAAGCAGAAAGATGAAGCAGACAAGGGGGAACGACAGCAAGCAGTTCAGCTCTTGTCCATTCTAAGCGGGATGCAAGATTGTCATTACATGACTGAAGGAAAGTTGGTGGGGCGTGAACAACACAGCGCATGCCTGCATGCATGTGGCAGCGACGGTCACACCTGGTTCCCTGACACATGGCTTCCCTCGCTGTGTACATGGGTCAGTGAAGACACACCTCACAGCCGACGCCGCGTACTTGAAAGGACATTCCTACTGCCGAGGAAACGAGCAGTTGAAACCTTCATGATATCCACACAGGAGGCAACGCTGGGTGCGAGAAAAAAACAGAAACAGGATGGACAATGCGTGCGGTCAGAGAGATATGCACCCCGCATGATGGATCGAGTAGAGACAGAAAAAGAGTTGGCAGTTGTCCATTGCATGCAGAAAAACGAGGTGGTGTCGGCCTCACCGTCACAACGACCGCAAAAAAACAAGGACGCTTCTCGGGGACAAGACTTCTCAGCAAATATCAGTCTCCAGGCACTCACCCTCGCGAAACCGTGCGACGCAGGGCACCTCGCGGGCAAATTGTTGATTGCTGCTGCGTCGAGGATCAATGGATGTCGGGGTGGCGGCGGTGGGCGCCGGCAATGCGCGGTCGCGAGGGAGGTGGGTTCGAGGATCGGCGGATCGGGGTGTGGGGGGGGGGAGGGGGTGGGGAGAGAGGGTGCGGTAGAGAAAGGCTGGTGCGTGTGTGCTTCCAGACCATAAAATGCGTATTTCTTGGTCATCCAATCCATTTCCGAAAAATGCAATCACGCAGCAGCCAGACTGTCGCGCTTGTCAAATCACGAATCCAAACTGCTCATTCCAGTGAGGGTGCTACGCTAATGGCCTAGGAAGGGTGCTACGTTTGTGGCCTATCCCAGGCGTTCTTCGGGGCCGTACTGTATGCGAAGCGACGTTGGGTCTGCGAACGGGCCTGAGAGCAAACCCAGCGGTGCTCCGCGAACGCATGTTATACGATTTTCGAACAGAAACGTGGACGGCTCTGAGTGGACTGCCGTAGCTGTTAGTATAGGTGGCGTTGGCAGGAACCCAGCGGTACGGGACGCTTGCAGGAGGATCCAAGTGCTCAAGTTCAGAATTTCAATCCGAAATGCTCTCCTCGTTCGGTAGCTTGGAACAGTTTTCACCCTTCTGTCCGGCCAGTCACGCGCAGAATCCCCCGCCGCCGGCCAGACGCAGCTATCCGTCCACAACAGCCGGCATCGCTCGCCAGCTTCACCACAGCCCCCGTGCGCGCTGTCACGATGACGGCTGTCATGGACGCTACTTTGCTCTGGTCGACTAACTTGTCTTCGTCGTCCGGCGCAGGGGCTATGCTCTCTATCACAACTGCTACCGCGGCTAAATGCGAAGCGGTCTCTCGTCGCCGTCGACGTCGCCAGCGCCATAGTGGCCGGGGGGGGGGGAGGGGGGGGACACACACCTCACCTGCGTAAAGAAGACACAGCCAAAGGCTGGCGGATCGGAATCGACACGGTGTTGACCGGCGGCGCACTCGAATCGCTCGGCACCCACTCTCGTACTTGTGCGAAAGTGGGGTTCGGTCTGCTTGGGATGTTCCTGGATCCACACAGGGCTGCGTGGTACCACCACGTTGCATCGAAGAGAAAAAGTCACTCTTGACTATGGCTGGCCAGGAGCACACGACAAGGGCGGCATCTTGGTCCTGGTACAGAATATGCTGAATGCAATCATCTATCGTTGCATTCATCTGATCAATATTTGCGCTTTTGAAGTGCAAATGGTCGCAAAGGACAGTCGCAAGCACAGTATAGGCCACATCTGATCGCAAACAGCCTGATTATAGGGAAGGATCTGACGCATATCAGCTTTTAGGGGCCGTCCCCACTTTTAGGGAACCACCGCTGGGTCGTGCCTTTCCCCTATGCCTGGCGTTTCGATCGATTGCGTCGCCAAATCCGCACCGCTGGGCTTGCTCTGAGAGCGCTTTGCGATTCGCTTGTGATCCCGGCTGAGTCCGCCAATTCCATGCGACCGCAGCGCCTTCGTCGAGCGAGTCAAGTCGATGTGCAGCGCAATGCCCCCATGCAGCGCCATCGCTGCCGCTACACTGCGTGTCGGTATTTCATCGACAGCATAGTTCTGAATTTGCCGTAACATGTCTGGGTCCGTGGAGCGCTCCACTTCGGGCCCCTCTTCCGCAACGGCGTGAGCCACATGCGCCTCGCCGTTGGCGTTGCCGCCGCCCATCGCCATTGCCGCGGGATCGTCCATGCTGGTGTACCTGGGTGTGACCCTTTCCCGCCTCCGCAGGTAGTCGCAAGGCGAACTGCCCGCGCTGCCGGCCCTTGTCGCCCGTGCCGCAAGGCGAACCGCCCGCGCCGCCGGCCCCCGTCGCCCGCGCCTCAAGGCGAACGGCCCGCGCCGCCGGCCAATGCCGCCCGTGCCGCCGGCCGGTGCCGCCCTTGCCCGTGCTTCTGGCCTTGATGCCCTTGCCGCCCTCGTGCCTTGCCGCCGGGCGCGCCGCCCACACTGCCGTTCTTGCCGCTGTTGCCGCCCTTGAGCCTTACCGCGGGGCTCGTTGCCCGCGTTTTCGACCTTGCGGACCTTGCCGCCCTTGCGCCTTGCCGCCCTTGCCGCCCTTGCGTCTTGCCGCCCTTGCCGCCCTTACGCCTTTCCGCCGTGGCGCGCCGCCGCGGCCGCCGTGGCGCGCCGCCGCAGCCGCCGGGAACTTCGCCCCCGGCCGGCCCGCTCCCCCCCACCCCCCTTCCCACGCTCATTGGGTCCATAACCTCGCGGTTGCCCACCTCAAGGTGGAGCGCCCAAATTCGAACAATGCCGTGAGGCCTCAACCTGTGCGCGATCACGATGACACGGGGTAGCCCCGTGCCGAAAACTCGCAGACCCGCGCAGGACACGGTGTCAACCGGCCGCAGGGTACACACCCCCTCGACATTACGGACCCGCGCCCCTGCTTTCGCCTTGTCGCCGGGATAGTCAAACCCAGACGAGGCTGGCGCCACCCGGCACCGACGACGGTTACCCCAACACGTGCTGCACAACACGCCTGCACACCGACGGATCTTAATCCCGGCACTCGGCACCCGGCACCCGGCCGATTCACCTGCACTCATGCGCAAACCCGCTTGCTCTGGCGTGCTTACGCGTAAGCGTCGAGCTGACCCGCAGCGCAAGCTGCCCGCCACGCACGCACGCGTATGCGTGATCAAACGGTCGCGGCCGACGACGGCGAACCGCCCCCTCTCCCCGATCGGTACATATCGGCGCCCCTTCACGACTGCCGCCGCCCGGTCGGTCACGGCCACGCAGGCCCGTCAGATGGCGCGATCTCCCAATCGGGTGTCACCATCCTCGGATCTCACCGGGACAGTTCGAATCTCGCGGTGGAGGTATGTAGCATATCTTCGTCCGCAAAGGGAAAATTGCCACAGCAAGCCTCCTTGACTGGCCAAAGCCCACGTACTGTGCGAATTGGCCTGTGGCATGCTCTTTGAGGGGTTACTTCCGCATTGTTCATTTTATATTATTTGTTTGCTTGCCTGTCTTATCTGTCTGCCGGCACTCATTACGATCGCTTGTGATCGGACGGTCGAACGACCAGTGCCCTCGTTTATATTAAATCACCATGTGTCTGGGGTCGCCGTCGTGGGCACCACACGGCTCCCCATCGCATGCCCTTCAACAAAAGGTCTTTATTCCTCGCCACGGCGGCGATAGAACTCGCTTTATTGCTTGGCTACGGTCGGTCCCAATACACGGGTAATTGAACCAACGTGATTAATGCCACACTAACCCTGCTCGGGAAAGCGGGGGTCACCTTGAGGGCGTCTAAGTGCCTTTCTTCCAAGAGGAAGTGGAACACCTCGTTCATGTGATCCGACCAGGACGGGTATATGTCCTGGAAAAGAACTTCCGGGCGCTTCAGGGTCTCCGTTATCCGGAAACCCAGACCCAGATGAGGAGTTTTCTGGGTATGTGCGGTGTATACCGCCGCTTCGTAGCAGATTCCGCCAAGATAGCGAAGCCCCTAAAGGCGCTTATGATCACTGAGCTTCCTAAGAAGCTTCCTTCTTCTTCAGGGAAGGAAGCAGACGCCCTCAAGATACGCCGAGGACGTCTATACGACGCCCCTATCCTTGCCCTGCCCAACAGGCACGGGCATTATATCGTCGACGTCGACGCCAGCTATGAATAGTTGGGTTGTTGCTTACAGCAGCAACAGTCCGACGAGGAATACCACCGCGTCGAGTACTACAGCCGTGCGCTTCTCCCAGCGGAGAAGAACTATTTTGCTACAGATATCGAAACGCTAGGCGTCGTCTGGGCCATGACCTATTTAAGGCCCTACCCAGAAGGTGCGGAATTTGTAGTGCGGTGCGATCACCGTACCTGTTTATTGCTGACCGCAAAACATGGCGGTTGCAGAGTGGTTGCAATCATTCAATAGCATACGCGGACCAGTGGAAAGGCTAGGAAACATCTGAAATCCTTACAGAGTCTCCTCATGCAGCTCTGCGCACTGGAACCGCACATCAGGATCTCAAGAAATCTGCAGAAATTTGTTGATCTCATGAGAAGTCACAGGTCTGGCCCAGAACCCTCTCCATGCCCTCTTCAGGCCCAAGCAAGCGGCCCAAAAGTCTCAGGAAATCTCATTGTGGGTTGCAATGGCGCTGCGTGACTCCTGCAAGACACGGTGATTGGTTTGCAAGATTACTGGCGGCAACTCCAAGCCAATAGCTCGATCGTGGTTGGTCGAACAGCCAATCAGACTTCATTACTATGCCCTGACGTCGTCTCTGCCTCCCTTCTCTCTGCAACCGCCATTTTTTGGAGGTTAGCAATATCGGTTCTCACTAATATGAGTCCGAATGCTGGGATTAACCGATAGCGACTCCGATTGTCGGAGTACATCTGTGAGATACGGAATAAGCCGAGAAAGAATTACAGGGTGGCAGATGTGCTATCGCGTCTCCCTACGGAGGGTCTGGACACCTCGCATTTGGACGAGGACATCCCCGTTCTAGCCGTCGAGACCAGAGCCAGGGACGCCTTAAAGAAAGCGACACCGAAAGCGGCGCCTATGGGGGCACTATCAGCCCGAGACATCATCCTGGGCCAGACTGAGGACGCCTGTTGTCAGGCAATGCTTAAAGAGCTCGATGCTCTTTCGCCTCCCGACCCCACTTGGAGTCAACGAGCGTTTTTCTCCCGGGAGAAGAACGGGCTACTCTGCCGTCGCTCGATGTACGGACGGGAAACCCAAGTGGTCATCCCGGAAGCGCTGAAGAAGCGCCTCCTGAATCACCAACACCAGTCCGTGCTAGCCTGGCATCCCGGCTTGAGAAGGATGTACAATACCATTCGTAGGTATGTGTACTGGCCAACGATGGTCGTCGACGTGTACAAGCACGTGGAGCAATGCCCCGCGTGCGCCAGGAACCGCCTCTCAGACAGAAAGCACACGACGGTGATGAAGCTTTTCACCGCCGACGAGTCCTTCTCGGGGCTCGCTATGGACTTTTTTGGCCCACTGCTCACCTCTAGAGGGGGTCACAAGTACGTCCTGGTCATCTGGGACCGGTTCAATAAGTTAACAAGAGCCATCCATCTAAGGGAGGCCACGGCACTGACCGTGGAATCGGCCTTCATAGATACATGGGTTGCCGCATATGGCATCCCCGACACTGTCCTTACGGACAACGGACCGCGGATTTCCTAGATATATCTTCAGGGAATTCTGGGTTTACTCGGTATAGCTTCGAACTTTACCTCGCCTTACCACGCGCAGACGAACGGGCCGGTGGAGCGGTATAACCGCACCCTCGTTCGACAGCTCCGCTGCTATGTGACAGAACACAAAGCCGAGTGGGACAGCCATCTTTCCGTTTTGACGACTGCGTACAATACCCAGGTCCATTCTAGCACTGGGGAGATCCCCTTCGCTTCTGGCAGCCCGAGGCGGCTCCAACATATTGGTATCGAGAGAATGCCTCGGCTACGACAAGCCGATGAACGACCTGTCGATGCCAGCTCGGCGGTTGAGGAACTAAAGACTCTCATACCCATAGTCCCAGAGCACCTGGGAAATTCCCAGGTGGCGTACAATCGTTCATTCGATGCACGCGCTCGAGAAAAGAATAACCAGCTAAAAGCTGGAGACTGGGTGTATCTTGACGCCCACTCCGGCTCGCCAAAGAAGCTTGGGTTCAACACTCACGGGCCTTACATGGTACTACAGACCGATGGATACCGATTCCTGATAGAGAGCCCCAGGGGCATCAGAACGGTAAGCAGTGACAATGCCACCGGAGCTCCCACGCCCCCGGCGCGACATGCCAAGTCGACCCGTGCCCTTAGGGCACAGGCCCTCGTTAAGAAGGGGACCCAATTGAAGGATGCTCCAGAATTCGCGTTTGAAAGATTTATCAAACATTGCTAGAATGATGACGGGCAATTGAAGCTCTTAGTCAAATAGTTTGGGTTTCCCGAAAAGGAAGCTACAGTCGTTCCACCAAAAACCTAGCACACCTGCGGGACAAATAGTTCCATCGACATCTCACAAGTTCCTCTTCTGCTCTCCAATGCTGTCTCTTTTAGACATGCGCTGTTGAAATTCCCTCGAACATGATCAATCCACGATTACAGCGGAGGCCCGGCGGGCCTGAGGGACCTTCTCAAGAGGGGCATGGCCTTTCCGAAACAATTCTTCCGAGACAGCTAAAGCTGCACCAGATTTCGAGACTGGTTGTGGCCGTCGGGGGTCTTACAGTTGGAAGGGGCGTGGCCCCTCAGCTGTGGACAGCACACCCCCGGGGGCCGTCCCAAAATATCCCGATCCGGGCC
>ENA-ORXT01003783-ORXT01003783.1-marine-metagenome-genome-assembly--contig:-NODE-3783-length-16227-cov-4.719505_pt1 | contig 16227 bp, 12 predicted proteins | sample MGYA00237868_ERZ511482 | MGnify/ENA metagenome assembly ERZ511482 | reverse complement strand
ATCAATAGATAAAGCACTTCCTTCTCTGATTAAAATTTTCATTCCAACAGCAAGCTTATCCAAAGCCTCCTCTGCAGAAAAACATTCGTGGTCGGTAGAAATACCTGCAGCGGCATACGTTTTCGCCTGTTCCCCTTTCAGACCTGGAGCATGTCCATCTATTGGCTTACCATATTTTTGGGCAATTTTAATTTTTTCATACACCATTTCATCCTTAAACAACACACCCGGCCAATTCATCATTTCGGCCAAATACTTAATGTCGTCAGACTGCATCAACGTTTCAATGTCTTGGACATCAATGGTCGCCCCAGCCGTTTCAAAAACGGTTGCAGGTACACAAGAAGGCGCACCAAAGTTGAATTTAAAAGGAACCGTTTGACCATTTTGGATCATAAATCGAACCCCTTCCATTCCCAACACATTTGCAATTTCGTGCGGATCAGATACTGTTGCAACAGTACCATGTACGACAGACAGTCGAGCAAATTCCGATGGAACCAGCAAAGAACTTTCTATGTGTACATGCGCATCGACAAAACCTGGCATGATGTAGGAGTCCTGTTCTATCGTTAAAAGTTTTATTCGACTTATTTTACCATCTTCAACAAATATTTCTGCTGGATAAATCCGTTTTTGGTGAAGGTCTATTAAATTTGATTGGATTGAATACATGTTACAATTATACAAGCTATCTTTGATTCAAACAAGTTAAGTACATTTTGAATCAAATAAAACGACCAATTAACTGCTCTCTCAAATCATCAATCAGTTTGATTTTGTTGGGAATATTTCTAAGCATTTTACCAGCGTTTGCTCAATCCACCACTTTATCGCTTCAAAATCCACGTGCGTATCATATTTTAGATCGTTTGGAGTTACAATCGGGTGCTTTATTGCCTTCCATACATACTTCTGTAAAAGCCTACGATGCATCAATGGTTGCCAAAGTGGTGGACAGCTTACGAAACGAATCCTTTTTTTACAGCAGCCTGGACCGTAAAGATCATTTTTACTTATTAAAAGATATGTGGGAGTGGTCGCCCTCTTCGAAGATTAAAAGCAATAAACCATTCCTTAAATATTTTTATAAAACCAAAACCGATTTTTTCGCATTGGACACAACCGATTTTATGGTTCGCATCAATCCAATTATCCATTTTGAAGTAATGAGTGAATTGGACAATGAACGTTTTTTATTTCAAAATACAAGAGGTATTGAAGTAAAAGGACGAATCAGTGAAAAAGTTGGATTTTATAGTATGTTGACTGAAAATCAGGGGCGTTTTCAAAACGATGTTTCTGACTATATTTTGACGGGAGAATACCCAGCATTGCCCAATGGAAATCGGTTTAAGCCTTTTGCCAGTGGAGATGATTTTGGTGGAATTGATTGGTTTTTGGCAAGAGGTTATATTTCGTTTTCGCCCGTTAAAAACATTGACATTTATTTTGGGCATGACCAGCATTTTATAGGGAATGGAAGACGGTCTTTGTTGCTCTCTGATTTTAGTGGTCCTGTTCCTTTTATAAAAATAAAAACCAATGTTTGGAAGCTCCAGTATACCAATCTTTTTGCACAATTGACCAATCAATTTAACAACAATGATTTTTTCCCTGGAGGTTTTGCAGATGGATTGAGAGGCAAGAAATTTATGGCATTACACCATTTGAGTTATAACGTAAATTCAAAATTAAATATTGGTCTTTTTGAATCGGTCATATTTGGCAGATCGAATTCCGTTGAACTCAGTTACTTTAATCCAGTCATTTTTTATAGGGCTGTTGAAAATGATTTGGGCAGCCCCGACAATGTAAATATTGGGTTGGATTTCAAATGGCTGTTGGCTAAAAACATATCTGTTTATGGTCAATTATTGATAGATGAATGGAACTTTGCTGCCCTGCAAGCACAAGAAGGCGATTGGAAAAACAAGCAGGCTTTTCAGTTGGGTGCAAAGGTCATCAATATGGCTGGAATTGATCATTTAGATGTTCAGGTAGAATACAATCAGGTTCGTCCTTATACCTATACCCATTACGATACCATTGCCAATTTTACTCATTTCAACAACCCGTTGGCACATCCATTGGGTGCAAACTTCAGAGAATTCTTGGGTATTATCAAGTATCAAACCCGCAAGGATTTATTCTTTCAATTACAGGCTGCTTACTATCAAAAAGGACTGGATAGTGAAGACACTAATTGGGGAGGAAACATCTTTTTAGACTATCGAACGTTGGAACAAGAACTAAACAATTCGATTGGACAAGGCATTCAGAACGATGTTTTTGTTGCTCAATTTCTAACCTCTTGGCAATTCCATCACCATCTTTTTATTGATGCCTTTTACCGCTTCCGCTCTAGCAATAATGAAGTAATAAGCAATGAAAGTCATTCTATGGGATTGGGTTTTCGAATGAATATTGGGAGAAGGGAATTGTTGTTTTAAAACTCAAGTTCAACACTTTGTTTTTTGAGCACTTTTACAGATCTAATCCTTTCACACTCTATTCTTCAAACACCTTCGACAATTCTTCAAAAATACGTTCCAACAAACGTTTGTCTTTCGTAATGATATTGGCTTTTCCAGTCATATTATAAACAAAAGGAAGTTCTTTATGGGAAGTGGTCACCAAGCTTTTAGGGAAAATTGCTTTTACTTGATAATAAGCACCTCCACCATTAGGCAAGTTTGTAACGATGGGAGCGATGTCTTTTACAATGGCTTTTACATAGCCAAATTCTTTCTGAGGATAATCATCAAAAACTACATTAATGGATTGTCCTTTCTCCATCCGTCCAGCACCAACTGTCGGAATTAATATTTCGCCAACCAATCCACTTTCAACATTGGTTACCGTCAGAATTTGTCCCAACTCCTGTCCAGCTTGAATAAAAGCAGTGTTTTTTATGTAAGGACCAAATTGCAGGTTCCCATCTGCTGGCGCTCGAAGTAAATAGGCTTCTTCCCATTGTTTTATGGTACTGATTAAATCGGAGTATGCCGTAGCTATGGCATTGTTTTGAGTACGCATTTGGGCTTCTGTAGAAAAATCCAGTTCATCGCGCTGACTGCCCACTTGTAACAACCGACTCTTTGTTTCATTAATAGCCGTTTTACTATTGTCGGCCATTCGTTGTTTTTGGAGAACGTCTTGTTCGTATTGCTCCAATTGCTCTGCCGAAATAACACCATCGGCATATAAAGATTTATAGCGGTTTTCTAAATTGCTGACCGCAAATTTGTAATCGTCGTATAAAACTTGATAATCTCTTTCTTTTTGTCGCAATTGCTGCTGCAATTCAGACTCTTGTTGGGCAATGATTTCTTTTCGCTGTTTGTTGTCCTGCGCATTGGTCTGATAATTACTCTGCTCCCGAATTTGTGTCAACAGTTGATTGTATGCTGGTTGGATTTGCCCCAATGACAAACCATTCCATCCATTGATATTTACAATTTCTCCACGAGCTAATTTTTGCTTATTATTCTTTAGTCGCTTGTTCAATGTTTTTATATCTTCAAAAACAGTTGCACTGTTGATTACGCCCATAACTTCTCCACTGACCAATTCGGTTCCTTCCTCTCTAAACAAACTCAATGTCCCCGATGATTTTGCAACAACTGGAGCAGGAGGCTGTTCTCCGTTCAACACTATTTTGCCAGTCAATACATCTGGGTATTTTATCATCCAACTCATGCCTAGAATGCCTGCAAAAATAAAAATCATTGCAGTTGTTCCCCAACGAATCATCCAGTTGGGTACTTGGGTGAGGATTTCATGAATTTCTTCTGAATAAAATGCCTGATGGTCGTTTATGGGTGTGTCCGATAAAATTTCTGGGTGTAAATCAGGTGCTTCTGTTATGGGTTGGAAATTAGCTCTTTGCGTGATCTTTGGTTCTTGCTTGACCTGTTCTTTTTGCAATTGCGCCAATACATAATCTGGTAAAACCTTAGGCTTTTCACTTATGACATTCTGCAAAGTATTGGGTTGGGACAAACCTCCTCCATACTGCGAATTTAGCGTTTGCTCAATCTGCTGTTTGTCCTGAATCGCCTGCTGCAATTCCTTTTGTAACCGTTCAATATGTTGATCTTTTGGATCGATTTGTTTTGATTTTTATTTGGTTCGGGTAGGCGGTTGTGTAAAACGTATTTACAATGGTTCGGATAGACGTTTTATAAAACGTCTCTACGTATGGGTTGTTAGACGTTTTATAAAACGTCTCTACGTATGGGTTCATTTCTGCATTACACTATTCAACCATCATCTACGACTAACTTCCCAACTCCAATTGATTTTTAATCAAACTGTAATAAAATCCTTGGTCTTCTATTAATTCTTCGTGTGTTCCATCTTCTATGATTTCGCCATTGTCTAAAACGATGATGTTGTCTGCATTTTTAACCGTACTCAAACGATGGGCAACAATAACCACAGTTTTACCACTAAAAAACCGCTCCAATTTTTCTTGAATGGCTGCTTCATTATTGGCATCTAATGCACTGGTTGCTTCATCAAAAAACAGGTATTCAGGATTTTTATAAACGGCTCTTGCAATCATCAGTCGCTGCTTTTGTCCTTGGCTGATTCCCAATCCTTCTTCTCCTATTTTAGTCTCTACACCCAAAGGCAACATTTCTACAAACTCATGAATATTGGCAACATATAAGGCGTGGCTCAATCGTTCCATATTAATAAAATCAGAAGATAAGGCAACATTATTGGCTATCGTATCTGAATATAAATAGGCATCTTGCATAACCGTTCCACATTGGTCTCGCCACCATTTTGCCTAAAAATTATTCAAATTTTGTTGTCCTAAAAACACGCCTCCACTTTGTGGTTCGTAAAACTTTAAAAGTAGTTTCAACAAAGTCGTTTTTCCACTTCCACTAGGTCCTACAATAGCTGTAATTTTTCCTTCTGGAATAACTAAATTTAATTCGTTTAAAATATTGGGAGAAGATGGTCCACCATACCTAAAGGAAGCATTTTTTAATATCAGAGAACGATTCGAAGAATAGGCTTTTAACTTCTTAATTTTTGGAGGATCTTCATCTTCTCGCTTGCGTACTTCATTCAAACGGTCCAAGCTGATTTTGGCATCTTGCGCTTCTTGAACAAAACCTATTAGACTTCCCAAAGGCGCATTTGCCTGTCCAACAATATATTGAATCGCAAGCATGGTTCCCAAAGTAATGTCTCCATCTATTACTGCTTTTGCCGATAAAAAAGTAATTAAAATGTCTTTGAGATTGCTCACAAAACTTGCACCAAATTTTTGGTACTGACTCAATTTTAAGCCATCCACACTAATTTTAAACAATTTGGCTTCACTCCGCTCCCACTCCCATCTTTTTATATTTTCACAATTGTTCAATTTAATGTCTTGCATCCCTTTGACCAGTTGCACTTGTATGCTTTGTTGGCTCGCCATTTGATCAAAAGCCCTAAAGTCCAGTTCTTTTCTTTTCTTTAAAAACAACCAAACCCATAAAAAATAAAAAACCGTACTCACCATAAAAACAGTGAAAATCGGAATATTAAATACGGCAAGAATAAATGCAAATACCACAAAATTCACCGCAGAAAACAGTACACTAATGGTAGATCCTGTAATAAAACGTTCTATGCGTTCATGGTCTTCTATTCGTTGTAAAATGTCTCCCACGATTCTGGAGTCAAAATAGCTAATGGGCAAACGCATCAGTTTTGCCAAGAAATCAGAGACCAAAGAAATATTGATTCGACTACTGACATGCAACATTATCCAACTTCTAATAAACTGAATCGCCATACTGCTCACAAACAACATCAATTGTCCGGCAAGAATTAAATACACAAAATTTATGTCTTGGAATGCAATTCCTCTGTCAACAATACTTTGGGTAAGAAATGGAAAGATCAATTGTAAAACACTCCCTATAATCATTCCCAACATCAGTTGAATAATAAAGGAACGATAAGGCTTCAAATAATCAAGCAAATAACCCCAACTCAGCTTCTCTTCTGAACTGATGTTCCGATTATAAAATTCTGGGGAAGGCTCCAACAATAAGGCAATCCCCGTCAACGACTCTACATCACCACTCAAAGTGACTCTATCTGTCCAACCTTTCAAAAAATCTTCCCGACTGTATTTGACCAATCCATGTCCAGGATCTGCCACCCAAACCCAATTCTTCTTTATTTTATACACCACCACAAAATGACGTTGACGCCAATACACGATACAGGGCAAAGGCGCTTCTCTAAGCTTTGAAAAAGGCACTTGAACCGCCAATGTACGCAAGCCTATCGCTTCCGCTCCATCACTGATCCCCGCAACCGTTACCCCATTGCGACTGATGTAACATTTCTCCCTCAAATACTCCAAAGAGTAAGCCTTCCCATAATGCTTTGCAACCATGCGTAAGCAAGTTGGACCGCAGTCCATAGCATCGAGCTGCTTGTAATAAGGGAACTTTTGGGGCATTGTCTTCTATAGAGAATTTTAGTCTCTATTGTATACGATTAATAAAAGGTCTATGTTTCGTGCTTTCTATCGCAATACTTCAGTTTACCAAAAACCCTTTAATTACTCAAGTTACGCATAAGGTTAAAAATGATCAATGGAGATTCATTTCATAATTTTATTATGATAAAAAGAAGCGTTGGCTATGCCTGTATACGGTGGCGAAGCGTGGCAAAGCAGCGTAGGCACGGTTATACACGCGAGATTTTTGTTTCGTTTTTATCGATTGAAAAATGAAAGCCACTCCGGCGAGGAGAAGTACCAAGGAATGCGAAACTAAGCAACATCAAGAGTGCTGTTTTACTCCAAAACTTACTTTGTGTTTCATAGTGCGTAACTTGAGTTAATTAAATGTATAAGCAAGCTTTTATTCATTCTTTTTTAGATCACACGCTACATTGCTATTTGTTATTAATTCATTGAAGGATTACTTCACTGAAACATTACAATATTGTCATTAATCTCTCCTATATTTGTAGGAATCGTTTTTGGAATAAAATTTGAGACCTTTAGATTAAAAAATAACATGAATCATTCTCCTTATAAATGGGCAATCCTATTGCTTTTGTTTACTTTCGCTGTCCCATCTTTTGCACAGGAAAAAGAGACCAAAGCCGATGCCGAAGTCATCAAACAAATTTTTGATACCGAACTGACTGAAGGTGCGTCGTACGAAAACTTGCGTCAGTTGTGTAAAGACATTGGTCCTAGGCTAAGTGGTTCGCAGAATGCCGATAAAGCGGTCAAATGGGGCAAGCAGTTGTTGAGTAAAATTGCTGATACGGTCTGGTTACAGCCTGTTATTGTACCGCATTGGGTAAGAGGGGAAGAATATGCCGAAGTTCAACTCAATAGTGGTGAAGTCATTGAGGTGCCCATTACGGCTTTGGGAAGTTCTGTCGGAACAGGTCCCGATGGTATTACTGCTGAAGTTGTCGAAATCTTTGACCTTAAACAGGTAGAAGAAATGAGCGATGGTGAATTGGAGGGTAAAATTGTTTTGTACAATCGTCCTATGCAGCCTACTTTGCTCAATACCTTTGAGGCATACAGCGGCTGTGTCGATCAACGCTCTAGTGGTGCTCGAGTTGCTGCTCAAAAAGGTGCTTTGGCGGTTTTGGTGCGCTCGATGAATCTGCGCAACGATGACTTACCACATACAGGTGTACAGCGTTACGGAAAAGACATTGCCAAAATTCCTGCGGCGGCTATTAGTACCAATGGTGCTCGTTTGTTGAGCAAACACCTTAGAGAAGATGGTTCTGCAAAGGTCTCTTTAAAAATGACTTGTAAAAACTTACCAGATAAGTTGTCTTATAATGTAATTGCCGATATTAATGGAAGTGAATATCCTGAAAATATTATTCTAGTGAGTGGTCATTTGGACAGTTGGGATTTGGGAGAAGGGGCACATGATGACGGTGCGGGAACAGTTCACGCCATTGAAGTCTTGTTTTTAATGAAAAAACTGGGCATTCAACCCAAGCATACCATTCGTTGTGTCTTGTATATGAATGAAGAAAATGGTCCCAATGGTGCCATTCAGTATGCAAAAGAAGCGAAGGAAAATAACGTAAAACATACGGTTGCCATAGAATCTGATAGAGGTGGTTTTACCCCTAGAGGTTTTAGCTTTGATGGAAATGGAGCGGTGCAACAAAACTGTTTGTCGAAAGTAGAGGCTTGGAGACCCTTATTGGAGCCTTATGGATTGCATATTTTTGATAAGGGATTTGGAGGGGTTGATATTGGTTATCTTAAGGATCAAAATGTGCCTCTTATTGGTTTTTTACCAGATTCACAAAGATACTTCGACCACCACCATGCCGCCAATGATGTGTTTGAAGAGGTCAATAAAAGAGAGCTTGAATTGGGGGCTGCCTCTATTACTGCTTTGGTTTATTTGTTGGATCGTTATGGTTTGGGGACATTTAAACTTATTGAGGAAGAGTCTCGATAATGATTCCATTTAATTTAAAACACATACACAATGAAATATCTCATTTTTTGTTTTTGGTTGCTCTTCTCTTTCCAAGCTTTTGGGCAAGATAATATGGAGCCAGAACCCTTTATTCCTGTCACGGATACTACAATTGAAAAAGAGATAAATACCACAATCGAAGAAGAGGTTTTTGTCATTGTTGAAGATATGCCCGAATTTCCTGGTGGTGAGCAAGCAATGGTCGATTTCATATACGACAATCTTAATTACCCAACCGTAGCCCAAAAAAATGGCATTGAAGGACTGGTCGTTGTTTCCTTTATTGTCAATAAAGACGGATCGCTTTCAGATATAGAAGTAAGAAGAGACATTGGTGGTGGATGTGGTCAAGAGGCGGAACGGGTGATTCGCTCAATGCCTAGTTGGGAGCCAGGGAAACAAAGAGGAAAGCCCGTTAAGGTATCCTATAATATGCCTGTCCATTTTGATTTAGATGCTAAAAAACGGAAGAAGAGGAAGAAAAACAATTAAAATCAAACCCCATAGAGACAATTCATGAATTGTCTCTATGGGGTTTGATTTTTATAATATTTCCTCCAATAATTCAATCCGATTGTCAAAAGGATCATAAAACGAAAAACGTTTGTATCCAGGAATGGGTGGATCTTCTTTTATCGGCACATCATTTTCCAACAAATATTTTTTCGCTTCCGCCAAATCACTTATCACAAAAGCAGGATGTCTTTTGGATTTTCCAGTAACAGGTTCCAATCCAATATGCAATTCAATACCCGCAATCTTCAACCAAAAACCTCCATTGGATTTTAAGTACTCAGGCTTTTCTATTTCGGATAATTGAAGTAAGTCAACATAAAATTTTCTAGCAATTTCTTCTCCATCTAAAGGAACACAAATTTGCAAGTGATCTATTCTTTTAAATTCAATCATACGCCAAATTGTGTCAAATGATGGTCTAAATGTTTGTAAAACATGGTGTCCCATTCTTTAACCGTCATTGCCCCAAAAGAGTGCGACTCTTTTCCATCAAAATGAGCATCACCCAACTTTAAAGTTTTATCCATATACCCAAGCAAGCGTGCTTTCTCTGTTTCAAAATCTTTTTCGGTAGTAATCAAAAAAGCAGGTGCTGTCCGACTGTTCTTTTTATAAGGCTTCGGTCCCACAACAGCCTGTTTGACAAACAATTTCAACATAAATCGGGTCAAACCATTGGGCTTCGGATGATGGTCTTCAAACGTCATTTCATAAGCCACATTGCAATGCGCCAACATTTGTCCAATTGACATCTTCCCCCAATCAGGTTGGGTTTCTGCGGTCAAATTATTGATGCGATTCATCAACTCTTGAACGTCTTTTTCTTGAAAAACACTTTTCATTTTGTTTGGTAATTTTTTAAAATTGCATTAGGCATCACAACTAATAAAATATGGAGTCTATCAAAAACATATTTCAATCTAAAATTTCACTTCTAAATCATTCTCACTACTTCTTCCAAAAATCAAGCAATACCTTTAGCTTTCTATTCAACATTATGCTGTCAGCATTCAACGCCAAGCCTTTCCGCAAATAATTTTCGGCTTCTGGATAATTCTCGTTTCGCACATAATACGCAGAAGCTTCCGCAAACAAATTGTCTATTAAAAGCTGATCGTGTTCACCCAGTTCATCAGGCAAAGTTCCCTTCAAAAATCTCCCCAAATATTGCTGACCTTTGGTAGGCTTGTCTCGCATAAAGAAAAAAGTCGATAGCTCTAAGCTACAAAAAGAATCAATTTCATCCAACCACACTGCTTCTTCAAGTATTGTAAAGTCGATTTTCACCTGATTGATGGTCTCAAAAATAGACTCACTGATTTCAAATTCTCTAAGATAAGTCATCACACAGGCTTTAACCAAGGTAAGCGACGCCTCATCGTTTGTATGGTGTTCTTTTAAAATCGACATCGCTGTTTCTATTTCTCCAGAAAAAAAATATTTTTCTGCCAACAGCATTTTACTTTCGTAGTCAAGCGATGCTATTAATTCGGGATTATCAAGTCTTTCCGAAAGACATTGAATAAATTCTTCAGAAGCATTTCTTTCACTATTGCCGTTTGAAACTTTTGTTAGCAAAAATAAAAAATAATCTTGATATTCTTGATTGGAAATATCCATATAGGAAGATGCGACATAAATTTTATCTGCCATAATACAAAACTGATTGAGCGTTAAATTGCTCTCTTCTTCTTCTAAAATTGAATAAGCCAAGCTGTGTTCCCAATCTTGTATGGTTTCTAAAGTGTATAAAACTTTTCCTTTCTCCAGTTCAATCAGTGCTTTATCGAATTGTAGGGAATCGGACTTTAAAATGGAGTTGTTGTAGTATAAAATGCCTATCAAATTGGTCAAGCTGATATCTGAGTCTTTACCATATTCTTCTGCATATATTTTTTCTGCATCCATATCAAAGGCGGCTTCATCTGAAATAAAGCCATTGGATTGCAAGAATTTTTTTCGCTTTTTCATTTGTGATTGATTCAATGGTAAAAAGCCAAAATTGGAGTTGGTGGTTTCCAATACAATTCTGTTGTCGTCTGGATAGGCAATCAAATAAACATGGGAGGGCATTTCTTTAATGACATACGGAATGTCTAAATATTCAAAGGCAATGGCATACAAAGCGGAAGCGGTTACACAGTTGTATGTTTTGTTTTCAAAAATTTTATAAAACAAAACGTTTTCGATATATTCGTCAAAAAAGACTTCGTGAACCAAGTCAAATATTTCTTGGATTTTCTTTTGTCGCTTTTTAGGAGGAATATCCTGAGCCAATTTTTCTAAAAAGTCAAAGTATTGTTCTTGCATTTGCTGCAACTGTTCAAACTCCGTATTCCCGACAGAAAAAAGCAAAGAAAAGGATTCTTTTAAAACCAGTTCTTTCTCTTGTTCAGCAACTGTCTGCTTCCCTTTTCGTTGTTTAAAAAAATCAAAATGGGTTTCCTCTACATTGGTCATAAAATACAAATCATCAAAAATAAGCAGCTCTTTCTGAACCCTTACAGCCTCCTCTGGGATGTCTGCTTCCGCTACAAACTCAAAGGTTGAATAAATGTCTAAAACCTCTTGTTTCACATCTATGAACTCCTCTTTTTCGGCGATGTAGGTAAAATTATAGGCATCGCCTTGATACAAAAAAATGCTCATCATCATTCGTACAGGAATTCCTTCTTGTTCGGTAATAATCTGAATTTGGAATGCCTTACGATTCAACACAACCGCTTCCTTTTTTTCTTCAATAACAGAATTGGGAAACATCACCAATAAGTCTGAATCATTGATGGTAAAAAGCTCCTCTTCTGTAACGCCAAAATCCTCAAAAGATAATTTTACAAAATTTATGGTTGGCTGAATAGTAGTAGCCAATCCTGCACTCGGATAAGTAATACTGTAGACTTCTTCTATAAACTCATTGTTGATGCTGTACCAGCCCTCAGACATTGCAATACGAAAATAATCGCTGTCTATTTCTCCGTAATGTGACTGGAAAGTTTCTTGCGCACAACAATTTTGGGCTATTCCTATTGATAAAGTTGTTAATAATAAAACTAAATTAAATATCCTTTTCATTGTTAAAATTTTAAAACGCCACTTCGGGAATTCTCAATAGGCTACTTTTGGTCTTTCTACCAATCTAGGCTATCCGTCTAAAGTTGCCGAACTACTTCGTTGCATGTACGGTTCGTCGCTACGATCGAGGGGTGGTTTAGAAAAAATAATCAGCAACCTTAGGCGAGTAGCCCAATCTATATGTAAAATCCATATTTCATGCCAACACCAAAATCTCCCATAGAGACCCCGCTCGTTTCCTATCTGAATATCATTATAAATATAAAGGAATTTCACCAAAACAAAAAACCCATTGTAGAGAGACAAACTTTGCGTCTTTACAATGGGTTTTATTCCGTTATTTAATGAGTAGAAAACTAGGTTTTTTCGCTTCTAACTACATTTGTAAATTTATTTAGTAGACTTCTTCTTCTTTTTAGAAGGAGCCTCCACACTAATGACAATCTCTTCGTCTTCGCTTAAATCAATGACAAGAGTATCACCTTCTTTTACTTTATTGTTAAGGATTTCTTCTGCAAGAGGATCTTCCACGTATTTCTGAATGGCTCGGTGTAAAGGTCTGGCACCAAACTGAGGATCAAATCCTTTTTCCGATAAAAATTCTTTTGCTTTATCACTGATGGTCGTTGTAAGACCTTTTTCTTCCAAACGCTTGTACAAGTCAAGTAAAGCAATGTCAATGATTTTGAAAATCTCTTCTTTGCCCAAAGAATTAAAGACCACCACATCGTCGATTCTATTTAAGAACTCTGGAGCGAATGTTTTCTTCAAGGCTTTTTCGATTACGCCTTTCGCTTGCTCTTTGGCAGAACCTTGACGAGCCGTAGTAGAGAATCCAACACCAGAACCAAAATCTTTGAGCTGACGTGCACCAATATTGGAAGTCATAATGATGAGCGTGTTCTTGAAATCGACTTTGCGACCCAAACCATCGGTCAACTGACCATCGTCCAATACTTGTAGCAATATGTTGTACACATCTGGGTGCGCTTTTTCAATTTCATCCAATAAAACCACACTGTATGGTTTTCTACGAACCTTCTCCGTCAACTGACCGCCTTCTTCGTAACCTACATAACCTGGGGGCGCACCGATTAGTCGAGATACAGAGAATTTCTCCATATATTCCGACATATCAATTCTAATAAGCGTGTCTTCAGTATCAAATAAGTAACGAGCCAAAGCTTTTGCCAATTCCGTTTTACCAACCCCTGTTGGACCTAAGAAAATGAACGAACCAATAGGTTTTTTAGGATCTTTAAGCCCTACTCTATTTCGCTGAATAGCTTTGGTAATAATTTTCACCGCATCGTCCTGACCGATGACCTCTTTGGTAAGGTCTTCTGCCATTTTGAGCAATTTCGTACCCTCAGACTGTGCTACTCTCTTGACAGGAATACCCGTCATCATTGCCACTACTTCAGCTATTTGTTCCTCATCGACAGGATAGCGTTTTGTTTTCGCTTCTTCCTCCCAACGACTCTTAGCATCTTTCAATTCTTTATCAAGCGTTTTTTCGGTATCACGCAATTGAGCAGCTTGCTCATATTGTTGATTGCGCACCACTCGATTTTTTTCAGATTTTACTTCTTCGATTTTTGCTTCTAAGCCAACAATTTCATCGGGAACGTGAATATTTTTGAGGTGAACCCTTGCACCCACTTCATCCAATACATCAATAGCCTTGTCTGGCAAATGTCTGTCGGTAATGTAGCGATTACTCAAGCTGACACAAGCCTCAATGGCTTCATCAGAATATTCAACATTGTGAAATTCTTCGTATTTCTCTTTGATGTTGTTTAGGATTTCCAATGTTTCCTCTGCGGTTGGTGGTTCCACCAATACTTTTTGGAAACGTCTATCCAAGGCACCATCTTTCTCGATATACTGACGGTATTCATCTAAGGTAGAAGCTCCAATTACTTGTAACTCCCCTCTTGCCAAAGCAGGCTTAAAGATGTTCGAGGCATCCAAAGATCCCGTTGCACCACCAGCGCCCACCATTGTGTGAATTTCATCGATAAAAAGAATGACTTCATCGTTCTTTTCCAATTCGTTCATAATCGCCTTCATACGCTCCTCAAACTGACCACGGTATTTGGTACCAGCGACCAAAGCGGCCAGATCGAGCATAACGACTCTTTTATCAAAAAGAACCCTAGAGACCTTACGTTGGTGAATTCTTAAAGCGAGCCCTTCTACAATTGCCGTTTTACCCACACCAGGCTCCCCAATCAAAATAGGGTTGTTTTTCTTACGACGACTTAAAATTTGCGATACCCGCTCAATTTCAGTTTCTCTACCTACAATTGGATCGAGTTTATCGTCTTCAGCTTGTTTTGAAATATCTCTACCAAAATTGTCTAAGACAGGCGTTCGGCTTTTGGTATTCCCACCAGCACGGCTAGAAGTTCCGCCACCGAATCCGCCACCACGTCCACCTCTTCCAGGCTCACGAGGATCGTCGAATTCATCGTCCGAAGGAGGAAATTCATCGGTTATATCCTGACGAACATAATCCAGCTCTGCCCTAAAGAGTTCATAATCTACATCGTAGTGACTCAATAGCTGCGTTGCTAAGTTTTCCTTATTTTTTAAAATAGACAACATTAAGTGTTCAGTATCTATCATGTCGTTCTTCAAAGACTTCGCTTCCAAAACCGTAACTTTAAGGACGTTTTCTGCCTTTTTGGTTAACGGAATATTGTTAGCGTCAAATGTATGAGAAGCAGATTGGCTGTAAATAGCCGATTCTATACGAGATTTTAATTCTTGTGGATTAACAGATAAAGACTGAAGAACCTTCATAGCCAGTCCATCGCCTTCTCTGACCAAACCCAATACCAAATGTTCGATATCTATGCGGTCATGCCCCAATCGCAAAGCTTCCTTGCGACTTGCAGTGATTACGTCTTTTACTTGTTGTGAAAATTTTGCATCCATAGTTCTATATCTATCTAAAATCAGACCATTTCTTTTAGCAGGTAATTATGTCAGTTCTAACTGAAAATTAGTCATTAATGTTATGTGATGTTAACAATTCAATACGCAAAAAGTCAGTATTTTTTCTTAATTTAACTTTATGTGATTTAACCATATAAATCATCTTGCCTAAAACCATCTTTTTTGAAACTACCCTTTTTTGACTTATTTCAAAAAAACACTCCCTCAATCATACCTAAAATACAAGCATTTGGGTCGTTGTGAATCGTTTGATTGTTATTTAAAATAAATGTAGTACTTTTTATTATAAAAAAACAAACAATAACAAATTCTATTTCAAAATTATGTTTATAACGACAGAATGTAGTACTGCAAGTTATTGAGGAGAAACAGATTTAAGGAGAGAATTGGTTCCTTTTAAGGCGAAAAATAGAACAGGATGATACAAAGGTCTATTTTACGTTTTAGAGGATCGACAGAAAATATACTTTGGAGAGAATCATTTATATTCTACTCAAAAATGATTGAAACTTACATAAAAGTACAAAGGTGATGATGCGCTATTGCCTTTCCCCTACAAATCACCCCCTTTTCTATTAGGTTATATTTATGGGTTTAGCTACCTTTGTTTGTTTTTTATATTTAGATAGAATCTAATCTCAATTCAAACATTTGTCTGATGAAATATACGATAGATAGAAAAGAAAGTTATACAATTATTCAGTTGCAAGAAAAGCAGTTGAATTCTGTTATTGCACCAGAACTAAAAACAGCTTTAATTCTTATGGGAAATGAGGGTGTTAAAAACATCATCTTGGATATGACCGAAGTAGAATTTGTCGATTCGTCTGGATTGAGCGCCATTTTGGTTGGTCATCGTATGACAGACAGTGAAAACGGTGTGCTTATTTTGGCAAATCCACAAATACAGGTTACTCGCCTTATTGACATCTCTAGGCTAGATCAAATTCTGACAGTAACCGAATCGGTTCAAGCTGGTAGAGACGAAGTTATGCGTTTAGAATTTGAGCGACTGACGGGTGGGGAGAATGTTTCTGACAACGAATCATAAGTTTTAAATAAAAATTTTTAAGGAATCAGTGAATAATAAGTTGCCGATTTGGAGATAAATATTTTTGATTCATTATAGGCATTTTTCAAGGTAATAGTAGCACTATTGCCGAAAAAAATA
>ENA-ORXT01003782-ORXT01003782.1-marine-metagenome-genome-assembly--contig:-NODE-3782-length-16230-cov-3.938959_pt1 | contig 16230 bp, 8 predicted proteins | sample MGYA00237868_ERZ511482 | MGnify/ENA metagenome assembly ERZ511482 | reverse complement strand
AATGAGTACAGCGGGGGCCGCCTCCGGTACTTAGATGCTGCTATAGAAGCAGCGAAGCGGTTCTGGGTGGGGCCGCCCAAGCCGGAAATTTATGAAACACTGGGGCGAGTGTCCTTTATGTGTGAAAGTATGTCTGTTCCATGCCTACAACGGTAAGTCTCTGTTCCTGACACAGTGCGCAGTAGCGTCGCACAGTTTAGTGCCCTATCAATCAGCATTGGGAAGAATCGGTAGCTTCCAGCATCCTGAATTTTGTCATAGCCAACGTATGAAACGGATTGGTTAAACATCACTGTACGGTTTCCCAATTAGCCTATTGAAATACGGTCTGAACAAGTGTCGGAGCAGCCTGTGTTTTTTAGGACGTATTGTTGGGTACACGCACAGCATTAAAAAACCAAGTCATACCAATAACCCGCACGCATCTTGGCTCAATTGCTGCAAAAGATTAACTTCCCGGCTGTCCGGTCCTCAAGCCCTCTAATAGCTATGCCTTACAGTAATTTCAATTACTAGCGAATGAATATGCCGAACGATAATTCAGTTGATCCTGACCGGTCATTGCCACGACGAAGAATCCTGATAACCGGATACGGTGGTTTTGTAGGTCAGCATCTAATGAAGTCTGAAGAAGCCATAGCCTTTGCGGATCAGCAAGGGCGCATCGACTTACACGATAGTAAAAGAGCAATCAAGTTTTTTGAAGATTGCCAGGTCGATTATGTTATCCACTTGGCAGCCCAGTCCAACGTACCAGATTCCCTAAAAAATCCGCAAAGCACAATAGAGACAAATCTTCTAGGTACTATGAATTTGTTGGATTGCCTGCAAAAAACCGGATTCACAGGTCGCTTCTTGTTCGTCAGCAGCGGGGACGTATACGGCAAGGTGGATGTTAATGAACTTCCGATCACTGAACACCAAATAGCGCGGCCTACGAATCCCTATGCTGTAAGTAAGCTGGCTGCTGAGTTCTATTGTCTACAGTTCGAGCCAACTTGTAAATTTGATATCGTGATTGCCCGTCCGTTCAATCATATTGGACCAGGTCAAACGGATCGATTCGTAATTCCAAAATTATTAGTTCAGGTCAGTAAAGCAGGTAACAGCCAAATAAATCGCCCTATCATCGCGGGCAATCTCAACGTTACTCGTGACTTTTGTGACGTGAGGGATATTCTGAAAGCCTACCATGCTCTGCTGGAACACGGCCATTCAGGGGAAATTTATAATGTATGCAGTGGAAAAGAGTCACGCCTAAGTGATCTGCTGGATATTGCAAAACACAGATGCCAAGTTATCAATCGCGTGGAAATAGATAGCTGCGCGATCAGACCAAATGAACAACTCCGCGCCAGGGGTTCCAGTAAAAAAATAACACAGCATACAGGCTGGGTCCCACAGATAGAACCACTCGAGACTATAAACGACATGATATCCATACTTGAAGAAAAACGCACTGGTAAAAGAGCTCTGATCACCGGTATCACAGGTCAGGACGGTGCATATCTGGCACAACTATTACTCAGTAAAGGCTATCTGGTTTTCGGACTCACCCCAAGGAGATCTACCAGTTCAAACTGGCGTCTGGAATTCTTGGGAATCGAGAGTAAAATACAGTTGCTGGAAGGTGACGTGACCGACCTTTCCTCGCTGATTAGAGCCATGGAAACATCTGAGGCTTCCGAAGTTTACAACTTGGCAGCTCAGAGCTTCGTGGGCTCCTCTTGGGACCAACCTATTCTGACGGCTAACGTAACTGGAACCGGTGTAGCTAATGTTCTAGAAGCTGTTCGGATTGTCAACCCGAAAGCTGCCTTTTATCAGGCTTCAACTAGCGAAATGTTTGGTTTGATTCAGGAAGAAGTACAGTCTGAAACGACACCGTTTTATCCGCGCAGCCCTTATGGAGCAGCCAAACTCTATGGTCACTGGATGACCGTGAACTACCGAGAGAGTTTTGGGATGCATGCAAGCTCTGGAATCCTCTTCAATCATGAATCTCCGCTTCGTGGACTGGAATTTGTCACACGTAAAGTTACCGATGGTGTCAGTCGTATTGCTCACGGTCTTCAGCAGGATCTTCGATTGGGTAATATTGATGCCAAACGAGATTGGGGATTCGCTGGCGATTACGTAGACGCCATGTGGCGAATGACTCAAGCCGACACACCAGACGATTATGTGATTGCAACAGGGGTTACATCCACAGTTAGACAGATGTGTGAAATCGCGTTTGATTATCTGTCCATGGATATTGAAAAGCATGTTGTAATCGATGAAAAATTCTACCGTCCCGCTGAAGTTGAAGTGTTGTTGGGAAACCCTGAAAAAGCGAAAACCAAACTTTCGTGGGAGCCAAGAATGGATCTCACCGAACTTGTGCGGTCTATGGTGGATGTCGATATGGCCAGACTGGATTCTGCACTCGCTAACTCGAAGTTCGACTCTACAGTACGCAGTCGACAGGCTGCGTAATGACGGAAGAAACCCAAAAAGGTATTCCTCACATTATGACAGTTCAGGAACCTGAGACTCTCGCTGTACCTTCGGACCTAGACCACTATTCCAAGGAGCAGGATCTGCAGACTAACAAGTGTCAGGGTAATGTCGAATGTCTGGGGCTGGAAGGCATCAGTGGCTGGGTCATCGACACTCTTTCACCTGGTAAAAGGGTAATAGTGGAATTGTGGATAGGCGAGCGCTGCGTGTCCCAGGTACGTGCGAACCTCTATCGGCCTGATGTGGAATCAGCTGGCATTGATGATGGGTATAGCGGTTTCGAGATTGACTTACAAGTAACTACTCTGCAAAACCTGGATCTGCAGGGAGTGGAGATTGAACTTTGGACGAGCTGCAATAACAGGCGAAGCTTGTTGCACTCGGGAAACATGCCTGGACCGTTTGAACATTGGGATTCAGCCTGCATAGATCAGATCAGTCTGGCTATACATAGTTACATGCTTGATGTACCACAGGCTCAGGCACGACCCCAACCCTATAATTATTGTCCTACTGATCCAGCAACACCATGTATTACAGAAAAGCTCTTTGAGTCCTGTAACACATCTGTGTCCATGCAGACGACAATAGCCGTACCATCGCCGTCTAAATACACATGCTTTACTCGCGATAGACTCAACCTTCACAAAGAGTTTGATTTTGAGCAAGATCCCCGATCAGCTATAGAGCTACTTGTCTGGTACCTTGAACACTATGGTACGAGTCGAAAACCATACAGGATACCGTTAAGTAAGCAAGAAATTGAATTTTGTAATGAATTGATTGTAATTCCAGGTACAAGGTTCTCGCTAACCAGGCTTCACTATTATTTCTACCTACGAAAAAACCCTGGAAGTAACCTGATAGCACTTCTAAACAACGAAACTGCGTACTGCGAAGAACTGACAGGTTGGGCGACTTCGACCTGCCGTGAACTGAACATAGACGATGTATGCGTGCCTTCTGACTATACTGACTTCCTGCGCAATGTTGATGGGACCTGGAAAGGGAAGGAGTTTCCGTTGAACCGATACTTTGAATTACTGTTTGCGCAGCGTGAAGAATGGCAATGCTTTGATCGGACCCAGCAAGCACATCGTGGTGCGCTGTATTTGTTAGCATTACTGGAAGGTGCGCAGGGATTCAATCATGTTCATTTAATGCCTGAAGAAGTCAAAAAAACACTACTTTCCACTAGTGAATTCATGACTCAAGTCAATCGTCATATCATCGCACCTGTATTCGAACGCGATTTGAATATGGATATCTTCAGTAAACAGCTGGAGAGTGCGCACCTATCAGCCGGCTACGCTTTGAGAACTGGAGCTTACACAAGCATAACGCCGAGCGGTCATCGTTATGCATTTGCGAATTGCTCTCCTGAGGCCAGTTGTGAACAGGTGGATGTGCAACTAATAGGACCACTTGAAAAAGCGTCCGGCCTGGGACAAGCAACACGACTTTCAGCCAGAATGATCGAAAGCATCGGTTTTAGCCACAATTTTGTTAACTTTGACCTTGATAACCCCGCTCCTGAGGGATTCAGTTCCAGGATTAAACATACTCAGATTAAAAACGCAAAGATAAACCTGATTCACCTAAACGCAGAAAGCGTTCCGTTTTCCTTGGCCTACACTTCTGATGCCTATACAGGTAGCTATAACATAGGGTACTTCTTCTGGGAGCTGGATACCCCAGCACGGTGTCATCAGTTAGCGTTAGACATTCTCGATGAAGTCTGGGTTTGTTCAAAGTACGGCGTTTCTCAATACCAAAACAGCACACAAAAACCGGTTGTAAATGTTGGTATGTCTGTCGAAGAACAGCCATGCATTAGCCAAAAATCTGCCAAGCAATATTTGAGCGATGAATTCGGTGTCAGGACCAACACTAAAGTTTTTCTTGCAACATTTGATTCATTCTCCTTCGTTCAAAGAAAGAATCCGATGGGTGTTGTACAAGCCTTTAAACACGCTTTCGACAGTGGAGAGGATGTATGCTTGTTATTAAAAACACAGAATAAAACATTTGTTGGAGATCCAGTACAGCTGAAAATATGGAAAGCTATAGAATACGCGATTAGAGAGGACCCACGAATTCGAATTATTAATAGGACGCTACCTTACGATGAGCTTTTGATGTTCAAGAAGGCAGCGGACTGTTATATCAGTCTGCACCGGGCTGAAGGCTGGGGATTTGGTATGATCGAAGCAATGAATCTGGAGGTACCAGTTGTAGCAACTAACTACTCTGGAAACTTGGAGTACTGCAACGATGAGAACTGCTGGCTCGTAGATGCAAAGGATCAATATTTGTCAGAATCCGACTATATATTTGTGGCACCTGGACAAAAGTGGGTAGAACCCGATATAGCCCATGCCGCAGAAATACTGCAGGAAGTGCATCAGAACCGTACTCTGGGGATCGAAAAAGCAACACGCGCAAAAAAATTGATAACAGAGAACTTCTCTGAAATTGCCATAGCTAAGCGCTATGAGGAACGTTTAAAGCACATATTAGATAGTCTTGCGAATGGATAAAGTGTGCGGTTATGAGCATCAATAATCCAGAGCCGCCACTGCTCATCCATATACACGTACCTAAATGTGCAGGCACATCTATCAACACATTTCTTGGTCAACAGTATCCTGGACGGTGTCTGGCTTACAGTAATCCGGCAGACTATCAGTATTTTCAGAGTTTGCCACGTGATCAGCGAAACAATAAATATTCATCGGTTTTTGGGCACATTTTCTATGGAGTACACACAGAATTCGATAGGGAATTTACCTATTTTTCTGTGCTTAGAGATCCAATTTCTCGAATATGTAGCTATTTTAACTACATTCACCTGACAACAGATCACCCCGATCATCAATTGTTCAAGGTTAGATTCCCATCAATAAGTAGAATATCAGCTGAAGATATACGGACTATTCCAGCACTACGTGACAACATATTCAATTATACTTGTTGGGCATACAGTGGAATACGCTGTGAATCCTCCACCAGTTGGCAACAGATTTTGCAACAAATAAAGATACAGATTGAAAAACAGCATCTTGTTCTTGGCAACGTTGCATCTATACACAGATTCTTACTAGATAAAAAAAATAGTCAAGATATTCACAGCCTCCCAGTCGTAAATATTACCAAGTCATTGTTCAGTGAATCTCTAGATTTTGAGTTGGCCACCAAGAATACGTTGAATTCTCAAACGAAAGATCTCTTAGAGTCCTTCAATCAATATGATCAGTGTATTTTTGACCAATGGAATACAGTCGAATAAGTTTCTGGATATCGACCCAGTCAAAGGTCCTCATTACTTTGGGGCGTTCGAAAGAAATGGAATTACGTTACTGTATTCACAGCTCCGGTTGCGCCGCTACCGACAGTAAGCTTCAACTTACTAGAAAATAGACAGAAATCGATAATTTTTTAATAGAAAAATGTACGAGGAATAATATTCCCGTTTGCCAATACCGGTCGGGAAAAGCTATTTATTGATGTTTATCCCTTGTATATTCACGATATTAAGGGGGATTTATCCTGACTTGAGTGATATTTACGGGGCCATGAGTTACCAATGCGTTTTGTCTCAGGAATTAATTCGAAATTTTATACTTACTTTACCTGCATGTTATGGCACATAAATTTCTTCGTTTTATGGTTCAGGCTGCTCATCGCATATTGGTATTTAAATTCGTGCGCGTTAAAAGTAAAAATACAGTTGGTTAGTACAGAATCATCTGTGAACTGAGTTGATTTAGGGAACTATTTGATCTGCTTCGATATGTAAATTGCTATTGCCATAACAAACAATCATGACGAGAAAAATACACCAATTGATAAGCCATTCCGATGGGGACAGGCTGGCGTCACATATCCAAAACCTGTCGCGAGATAGAAAAGAATGTGGTGCATTTCCGATATCCAGTAGGCTATTAGCTAGCAAAGATGTCGAAGACACTGAGATGAATGACGGTTTTGACCTTGCTAAAATCACAGCAGATATTCAGATAGCTGTTGGCTTGTCAATATTGCAAAATGCTTGTGTTCATGAGCAGTTATATGGAAGGCATCAAGGTCGTAAAATTCTGCAAAAAATTCGTAGTGTTCAGCCTGGTACGATTATTATCGTCGCACCAAGTTATCAGAAGGAATGCGGAATAGGTGAGTACGCTCGTTATCTAGAATCTATATTCAAAGATTTGGGGAAAAAAGTAATCTGCGTGCGCACCTCAAACGCGCTCCTCAAGTTTGATGATAGTGTGCTTGACGATGCGATGGTATTGATTAATCACGGCCCTGGTCTTTTTGACGGATTCAATCCAAAACTAGGTCAAGGTGAGTCAACAATGCTACTACTCTCCAACTTAGGTCTTGCTGCAAAGAGGGGTGCGCTACCAGTTTTCCTACTTCATTCGCTAATTGATATAGATCAACCAATTCTATTCAGCAGACAACAAATGATAGCGGATTCGCCGTTTCCGACCATCACATTCGTATCTTCTGCAGCAAAGCATTTTTACATACCTTATACGGAGCTTGGAATTTCACCCGTTTCCAATCCCATCAGTGTTATCAGAACTGAAGATGTTCGTTCAACTAGACAGGAGAGAATCGGATTTTTTGGTTTTTTTCAGTACGGAGGAAAAGACTTTGACTCTCTATTGCACCTTGCTAGTTCCCTTCGTGCAAAACTGGTTGGAAGCGTCGCAACCAGTACGTCGGACGAGGTAAAGCAATTCGAGACGATATTGTCAGATTCAGGTATCTCCCATGATTTTGGATCTGGCTGGGTTACAGATTCAGAACTTGCAGAGCGTCTATCCGATGCGGATTATTTCTATCTGCCCCAAAACGATTACGATCATTGGAATAACAGCGCAACTGCGCGGTTTGTAATGAACTTCGATAAACCCGTTTTCGTGCCACCTCATCATCCCTTTTTGGATGCAAGCGAGGGTGTAGTTTTTGCCACCAAGGAAGATTTACCGCGAGTAGTTTCGTACTTTCGAGAAAGTACTAATTACGATATGGCAGTATCTAAAACTCGCAAGTTTAGAAATAAGGCTGATATGCATAACACAGCGACTTCAATGATGGGTTCCGCCTTAGACGCATACATTGAGGATTCCATGGACTTACTTACAGGAGTAAACGAGCGATCGTTAGAGCGCTATATTGCAATGGATGCCGAGCGCCAGCGTATCTATTTAGATACGCTCGATTTTGAGGGCACTGTGATTCTAGAAGATGATATCGATTCGATTATGAAAACCGGATTGTTCGATTCTGTATACCTGTCTGTAGGTCCCAAGCAATACTGGCGAAAACATTATGACATTCAAGAATTTGTACAAAATTCTATCTTGGAAGGAATACATACAATCTACAGAGCTCTTTATAAGCAGGAGATTAGCTTTAAACAAATTCTAAAAATTTGTCAGTATGTACGGGAAACTGATTTAAAAAGTGCCGCTGATATCCTATGTCATGCTATCCAAGATGCATTGTCTCAGACAGGTGAAAATGACCGCTTCAGTCATACACAGTTTGCACTAAGTTGTAACGGCAAATTGATCAGTGACGAATCAGAATTATTAATAAGTATGAAAAAATGTGTGACCAGTAGCACTGATATCACAGCGTACCTGCGATCTAAATCTAATGAGGATAGCTTTTTCCAACCATCAGTAAACAATTTTATTGAACTGCTTGTTATGCCTCCGGATGAGATATGCAATAGGCGATTCCCTGTGTGTTTTGATAATACAGAATTGGTTAAATCCCTTGCAAGCGCACTGACTGTGTCCTCGCTCCATCAGCGTTTCAATGCTGTAATGACTGTACTAACTGATCACGATATCGATATTAGTAGTAAATTTTTGATGGACCACCCAGTAGTTCGGGCAGTTGAGTCAAAGCGGATGTGCTATCGTATCGAAGATTTTATCTACTACGACAATGATGACTTCATCCTTAATGCGGTTCGGTCGTTGTGTAAGCGTGACCCCTTTGCGATCGAGCATTATGCATTACAGCAAATGCTAATCAGTCTGGGCAAGGTTGATGTTCTATCCTACATTTCAAGTAATCCTTCCTGCCAAGCTAAACTAGCGTGTATTGATACCACTTCGGTGAATTTCACCATGTCCGCGTTCACAGATTTCGTCAATCTTATGCGTGATCCTCTCTCTGGCGGGATTTCCCTGCGTAATGAATATTTGGTCCGTTCCAGACACAACAATCGCTGGAAACTTGCTTGCTCTAGCCTTATTGATCAGTATTATTCAGAAGCAGATGCTGATTTCCAGGCAATGCTGTCGACCTACCACTGTCTTGCAGGACAGAAGGCGGACTATGAGAGCAACAAGCAATATGTAAATGAATTTGGCAATGTCAGTAGCTGGTTAAGTGCAGATGGTTATTTTCACAATCTTCAATTAGTTGAGAAGAATATTGTGCGGTTTGTTCCCGGCGAGACGTTGCAACTCGGCAGACTTCCACCAGATCAGTCAAGTTCTTTGATCGGCTTCCATAAGGTTGAAGTAGACGGTGCCTGGACGATGAGTAAGACTGCAAAAATGATGCTATGCGTAGAGGCAGGGAGTAGCGATAAGTTGGTACATGATGAAGTGCCGGTCAATAAAGAAGAGAAACAAAATATATCCACTGATGAATCATATTGTACTCAATATCAATTAGAACTTAAAATGCGAGTGTTTGGATCCAATTATCTGGCACCGAGAATCGTTAGCGTTAGTATTACTTCTGAATTATCAGATAGCTGTGTGGTTTCGACTGAAACGAGCGTGGATAAAGATGAGTCGTTTACAACGATATTGAAACTTCCAGTAAACACGATAGGGAAAATGTTAGTTATAGATTTCTCTATATCCGACACCGCGAACCCATCAGTATTGCAAGGCTCAGTGGATGCGCGAGACTTGGGAATAATGGTACAAAGTGTGACGCTGCAGTATTCAGGTAATCAGTTGATCTCCAAGAACAGTATTGCAGCGTAGCCTACTGGTGGTCGTCAAGCATGTTGCAGCAATTTTTCTGGATCTCTTCGGGGCCGCCTAGGCCTGGAGTGACTAGGCCTGCGCGGCCCGACTCAATCCAGTAAAAATTCCGTGCAGTGGGGGCCGCCTCCGGTACTTTTACACAACTCTATAAGCTTCTGGACTCAGAAAATTATGCAACACTGGCCTGAATGAATCGCCCATCGGTACTGTGGAGCCTCGGTCTGCCGATAGCTAGCCCGCCATTGGCAGCGTAAAGTCTAATCAAATATTCCGTGAAGAATGTGATGGATTACTATTGAATGCTTAGTAGACTGGTTACGCTTGTTGAATAACGTTTGCATCCAGCGAGTCATATCCAGCTAAGCGTCTTATCTCGTTCATACCGCCCAACTTCGATATAGTGCTTTCTGTAAATTTATTCACCCCTTTGTACAACTCAAATGACGAATGAATAAATTGCTCCAAATTCATGTGTTTGCCTTGCTCGTGTATCTGGGAAGTTCTCCATTTATCAGGTGTAGTCACTAGTCCGTGGTACTCAGCAATTTCCGGGTACATCGGCCAAATAACACTGTCCGCCATGTAGTTTTCAACTGTAAGTCGGGCACTCTCTACATCATTGGAATTCAACATATCAGGGAAGTGATTTTTCATTGCAATATGTACGATATCGAAAAAAATTGAAGTGTGGGGATGATTAACAGTGTACAGAAAATTGCCATCTTGAGTCCAAGATTCAAACTTTTCGCTTAGATCGATATCGTGAGCGTTGAACTTACTTAGCAATTTGTCCCGACATTTATCGAACTCATCGAAATAGCCTAAGAGGTTGAAGTGCTCCTTGTTAAACAGCTTCAGAGTTTCCTCCTCGTTTCTTCCGGCTAAATATGCAGAAGCGGCGATCCTTGAATGGATCACGCCTAGCCCTAATGGCGATGTAATTCCCGGTAGAAAAATACAATCCGGTAGATAGCCAAAGAAATCAAAAGAGGGAATGAAAACATTTAATGCTGAAGTGGGTACTATTGATTTAATACACTCTCTATCCGTCAATCCAACGAAAACATCTGCAGATTCGACATAAGAGAGGAAAGCTTCGTTCTGCTCTTCCACCCAATCATTTGCCTGGACTAATAAAACGGCTCTGGTCTCCCAGTTAGGAAAGCACTTTTTAAAAAATTCAGTAAAAGCTCGAGTTGAGCAATTTCCTACTATTAGTACTTTCATTTTTGAGTTCGTCATATGAGAAAGTGATATCTATATCTGCCGAGTAAATATGCTTGCTCTTGGGTAAAGCGATGAACTAGAATCCAACACTCTTCTCAATATTGACATCATCACAAACTGGCTCATTCTCTATCTCTTCTTGAGAGTTATCTGACTTGACAATAGGGTGGATATCGAACGCTACATTTTTTTTGAGTGATTGAGTATGAATATCCTTCTCGAGAAATCCGTGTTCAAATGTACGCATGACAATATCCACGATTTCAGCATTAACCGAACGCTTGTTGTCTTCAAACGCGTTGCCGTCTCTGAATGGATTAACTACAATTTCGAACGAGGGGAAATACTTTACATGGTTAAATGATTTAGTTATTTCTCCACAAACAGCACGCAGTACAGATTTGCTGTATGACGTTGCGCTCATTACATGATCATCTGTGTAAGTTGCCGTTAGCGGAATAGGTGACACGGTGACAATTATATTGATCTTGGTATTTATCGCGGTAATCAATTCAACACATTTCCGCATATCGTTGATCACATCATCAAAACCATAATTAACAAACTCAAATTCAACCTCATTGGTAAAAATTCCAGGACATACTGGGAACGTGCGGCCTGTATCTTTAGAAAACCAAGATTCTGTTAATCCTAACGTAAATACGAAGACGTCGGACTCCTCAAACATTTTAATCACGTTGAGCAAGTGATCCTGTCTAGCTTTTATGACGGCTGTTGAAGTACCAAATCCAGCTTCCTCTACAAACGGACGAAAGACATCTACGAATTGGCCGTCTTCCCTTTGGACAGCACAGCTCTCATCAACATCACCACTTTGGGCTTCTTGTATTAGCTCAAGTAGTTGGCGAGCTGTGTATATATTGCCATAACGAGCTGAGAATACTGGTTGGCCAGGCGATACTGGTTCTAGTTCCAGAAATTTTATAGCCTCATTGGACTTGATATAGTTCGCTACCTTTTGAGCAAAACAACTACCCGCAGCAGAAATTTTCATATCTCTTTTTATAAGAGGAAGTGGTTCTGAGATAGGCATTACTTCCGTCCACTCTTTGAGTGCAACGGCGGTTTTCCAGAAAGATGCATCTGGTCTATTCAAGTAGGGGTTTGACATAATTCACCTAGGGTTACTAAATCGAATATTTTCTGATTGGTCGCCTACGCAACCTCCTCAGCTTCATTATCAGCTCGGAATCGTCCGTACACCATAAAAATTCCAAGATTGGAAACGTCCTCAATTAAATGGTTAGTTGCAATATTCTTTCCATGCTCTCCCGAATTATTACCTGAACAGTGGTCATGTAGATTTGCTTAGCAATTTTCTGAAATACAATATTGTTGGTATGCTCTGGTTTAGCATAACAATATGATTCCAGAAGTTCATAGAGCTGTATAGAAGTACCGGAGGCGGCGCCCGCTGAACTAAACATTGACTGGATTGAGTCGGGCCGCACGTGTTTATTCACTCTAAGACCAGGCGGCCCCGAGAAATTCAGGAAAGATGAGTACAGTAGGGTCGCCTCTGGCTACCTAGAAGCTGTTTTAGACTAGAAGCTGTTTTAAAGGCAGCGAAGCGGTTTTGGGTGGGGCCGCCTAGCCCGATAATATGTGCAAAGCTTGGGGGTATATTCTGAGTCTATTAATTTTTGTCAGAGTGCTTAGTGCTTAACCGCATAATCGTATTACATTTTCATACTCTTCAGTGCTCATTGTATTCCTGTACGGTTCTATATATGTATTTAGTTGCACAGGTCTAAGTAAACCAGAACTTTTTGGATGCTGCTCCATGAATTTAATGACTGATGACACTTTTCCACTTTTTAGCCAGTTTTTGAATAACAGCTCTAAGAAGTAGGGTGATGGTCCGTAGTTCTCTAGGATCTGTTCAAGATAATGCTCTGGGTTTTTACCATCTGGATCCTTCGATCTTGCCGATCTTTCCAATTCTGCCATTGAAGTGGAAAGGCTACTGGTTGTCTCTACAGAGTTTATGATCGCTTCAACACTAGACACAAGTGGGTTTTCGAAAATTGAGTGCAAAGTGGATTCAACTGGCCCAATGTATTCAAGTTTAGACAGCCATTTTTCAGGAATTTCATTACTGACAGTAGACCTGAATACAACATCGCTACGATCAATTACTACATCTATTTTTAGTAAATCCAAAGCCTTCTCGTAATCGTCCCAGACTACGTTGATGCTATCTTTAAAAGAACCCGCATCAAATTCCCTATTAATAAACGAATTGTTTTTCATTATGTTATTGCCAATATTCGGGGCGATGTTGCGATGTAACGCACTGAATTGCCTGTTGGCTATTAACAAGTCACGTTTTGGTAACACGTATAGAGATCCGGAAATCGCAACGGTAACATCAGACCTATCACTGTAAAAACTTGTGGGTGAAGTGAAGCCCCTTGCAGGGTTTTGTGAGAAATCGAATCGCCATTGCTCTGGTAGGTTGGCAAAGCTTCGAATCTTGTCTTCAGTGTTTGTATCTCGCGATGCGAACGAGAACCCATAAACATTCTCCGCACCGAAGCGGTCAATATAGAATTGAACTCTGCTGGCTAGAGGGTAGATATAACGAGACATGACTGAGGGCGTGTAGATGTTATGGGCCCCCATTCCATGGATTTGAAAATTTTGGGCTATATCGTGAAGATAGTGGGAGTACATGCGCTCGAATGGATTGCGAACACATAAAACAATTTTTATCTCCTGCCCTGCCAGGCAGTTTTCTATGAAATTGGTGTTTGGCAGAATATCATCTGAGTACAATGGTGAGCAATCTAGATAGACTTTATCTTCACAGTTTTCCACGAATAAACTGCGATACTCGCTCAAAGACTCACCTCTCCGAAAATAGTCAATTTCCTTTCGTTGAGCTGGAACGTTGAAGTGCTCAGTTTGGGAGCTTAGTTGCGCGTATAGGAATGTCGTTCCTGACTTAGGCAGTCCAGGCACTATTAGATATTTAGACACAGGTTTAGTTTTTCCACCAAGCTATGTTCAGATTTTACTCAACACGCTACATTTGTTTGAGGATAATGGATAAAATTGCAAGGTTTGAGCCTATGCTCGTTATGCTTTGTAAATGGATAGGGTTTTCTGTGAATATGCTGTTATAGAAGCAGCGAAGCGGTTCTGAGTGGGGCCGTCTAGGCCGAAATTACTTACATCACTAGGGTTAAATTGATGATGTGGTCAAGATGATGTTATATCGGCGATCTAAATACAGGCTCTGGCGAGCTGTGTTTAAAGAAAAAATCAACTATTGGCTGCGATCGAAGGTGCGATTGAAGGATAGTCACTCTGAGGAAGTATTTGATTATCTGTTCTACGTCTCCCGTATTTATCTTCAATGCGAACTATATCGTCTTCACCCAGGTAAGATCCAGATTGAACTTCAATTAGTTCCAATGGAATCCTGCCGGGATTTTCCAACCGATGTGTTTGACCAAGTGGTATGTAGGTACTTTGATTTTCGTGGATAAGTGTTTTTGTATCTCCACAGGTAACCAATGCAATTCCTCGAACCACTATCCAATGCTCAGCTCGGTGAAAATGTTTTTGAAGCGAAAGTTGCTCACCGGGAGTGACCACGATGCGCTTGACCTGATATCGGTCGCCTTTATCGACACCTTCGTAATCGCCCCAGGGTCTGTAAACTCTCGGATGGTGAGAGGCTTCTATACGATTTTCGCTGGATAGCATCTCTACCAGTAGTTTAATGTCACTTGTTGCATCTCTTGGTGCCACCAGGATAGAGTCACCGCACTCGATTACTACCAGATTGTCGCACCCGATGACTATAACAAGCTTATCTTGAGAACGTAAATAGTTATCTTTGGAGTTAATTTGTTTTACATCACCCACTAATACATTCCCCGATTCGTCTTTAGGAGAAGACCTCCAAACGCTCTCCCAAGTGCCTAGATCGGTCCAGTCACAATCCATGGCTATCATCCGTACAGCTTTAGTTTTCTCCAACACTGCGTAATCTATAGATTCACACGGAGATACCGAAAACGCTTCTTCATCGACCGTCTCGAAATTGCTGCAAGTATCTCGTTGCGTCCAGGCTTTCAAACAGGCCTGATGGATTGAAGATCCATGCTCTTTGATCTCATTAATCACGACTCTCGCCTTGACTAAAAATATCCCGCTGTTCCAATAATGATTTCCTGAGCTAGCATACTCTGCTGCTCGTTTAATATCGGGTTTCTCGACAAAGGCTTTTATACTTGTCGACTCTTTAGGGTCTGCCTCTATGTAGCCGTAACCTGTATCAGCATGGGTAGGCGTAATGCCGAAGGTAACAATATGATCGTCGCTGGCTAACGGTACAGCTTTCAAAATAGCCTGTTTGAACCTATCCACGTCTGGAATGTGGTGGTCGGATGGACAGATAAGCATCAGTGAATCTGGATCGAGTTCGGACAAAGCAAAAGCAGCAAGCGTAATTGCCGGTGCAGTATTTTTTGCAATCGGTTCAATTATCACCGATGCATTGGAGTATCGTGATGTTCGCAATTGCTCGGCGACCAGAAAGCGGTGTTCAGAATTGGTAACTACAATAGGATTTCTCTTACTGATTCCAGAAAGCCGATCCAGTGTTTTTTCGAATAGAGTTTTTTCATCGATAACATTCACGAATTGTTTTGGCATCGACTTTCTTGACAGCGGCCAAAGTCTTGTACCAGATCCGCCGGAGAGAATTACTGGTGTGATTGTTTCGATATTTTCCATGATTTGGTTGGTAGAAGTTCGGCTATAGGATCTGACCAAGAGCCAGATGGTATCGGCTGCAGATACAGTTGATCAGGTGTTATGCAAACCAGCTGCCAAATCAAATTGAGCTACTGTTATTTACTTCAGAATTTACTGTGCCATTTTTCAAGACTAGGTACCACTCGAGCAGATTGCTCTCGCTAAATCGAGGAGGTTGCAACGCACTGTGCGTACCCTGATGATGAGAAGTATGAGCATAGCTAAGCGACTAGAATTTTCTGCTACCCACCATATCCGACCCGCCTGCAGCGAATCATAAAGTGGTGCCAGCGAGAAAAAGTAACTGTCTCAGCCCACCGCCTCTACTCGCTCGGGTCTGATCAAGCAGCAAGTATGATGCAACGCGGTGAATGGCTAGGAGCGCGGTGGCATGACAGTTCTCATCGGCTCATATCGAAATGCTCAGTCTTACCCTGTTGAACATCAAATAGTTAAACCTCGGTTCAATATTTGCGAGCTCAGCCCTAGCGCACATAGCCGCGAATAGCGAACGGTCGTAATTTGTCACACCCGGATATTTTTAGATCTCAAAATCAACAAAGTTGCACTGTTTCTCTAACTAAGGCACAATCTCAGATATAAAGATATGTTTATATGTGGATGATATGAAAGCACCCAAATTATCGTTGGAATACTTCCCACCTCGAAGCGAGGC
>ENA-ORXT01003781-ORXT01003781.1-marine-metagenome-genome-assembly--contig:-NODE-3781-length-16240-cov-9.614304_pt1 | contig 16240 bp, 16 predicted proteins | sample MGYA00237868_ERZ511482 | MGnify/ENA metagenome assembly ERZ511482 | reverse complement strand
CGCCTCCGGTACTCTATGATAATGAACAACTTATATATTAATGATAATCTCAATATTTAGAGTCTAATTTTCCTCTGTGCCAACATTGTGCCAACAAATTCAGCTCTTTGACTTATATTCTAAATAGTCTTATCTTAAGTAAAAACACTTTTACAAATTGGAGATACAAACTAATCTAAATATCATCTGTCTAGAATCCCAAGCATTCTATGCGCTGGTAGAGGAGGTAGTTTCGAGAATTAAAAGTACCAACAAAGACAATCCAAAATGGATAGATGATGATGAAGATGTCATGGAGCTTCTGAAAATCAAATCTAAGACCACTCTCCAAAATCTAAGAGACGAAGGCAAAATCAGATTTTCCCAATTAGGAAGGAAAATGATTCTCTATGATAGAGAATCAATATTAGAATACATTGAATCATATGCGAAAGAGACATCCTAATGACTGAACAAGAAATATTAAAACTGGCTTTCAATCAGGGCTATGAACTGCAAAAGTCTGACCCTAATCTAGCAGCGAGAATTGCATCCTCATTCAGTGATCCTAGTGTCCCATATGCTGATGGATTTATTAGTGGAGCAGTTGAGTTCATCAAAGAGATTGGGCAGTCACCTGATGAGTATATTTCTCTAATAACTAAAAGTAAAGATCGAGATCAGTCTATTCAGAGGTAGATCGAATTATGACAATATCTATTCTAGGACATAAATGCAACAAGAATAATAAAGTTTTGAATATTTTAAATTTTGCCTATTCCAATTATTGTCGTCGAATTGATATCTTTGCCAAAATCTGTCTAATACTTAATAAACATGATATTTGGGAAAAAGCTCAGAGAACTCAGACAACAAAATAAACTAGTATTAAGAAAGGTAGCTGCTAAATTGAGCATAGATACAGCAACATTGTCTAAAATTGAACGTGGTGATAGATTTGCGAAAAAAGAACATCTTCAAATATTAGCTGATATATATAATTTTCCATTGGCTGAATTAAAGACACTGTGGCTTGCAGATAAAGTATTTGGCCTTGTATGCAATGAAGATGTGGCAATAAAAGCTTTAAAAGTGGCAGAAAATGAACTAGAGAGTTTTTAAGTAACAAGAATCAAATAATGGCATATACATTCACGGGACATGATACATTTACTTGTAGGAACTATTGGCTTAAAAAGGGCTTAGATCATATTTGGAGTGGTAAGAAGTTTGACAATCAAGCCATTAAAGATCTTGGAGTTGGAAAAAACATGGTGGGTTCTATTAGGTATTGGCTGAGGTCTTTTGGGCTTGTCGATTCAAGCGAAATCAATGAAAACATTGCCCAATTGATTTTTCATGAAGTAGAAGGAAAAGATCCCTATTTAGAAGATATGGGTTCCATTTGGCTATTGCATTTTTTACTTGTCACTTCTGAAAAGGCCTCGATCTACTCTTTGGTTTTTAACCATTTTCGAAAAGAGAAAATGGACTTCAATAGAGAACAACTTCAATCATTTGTTGAGACAAAATGCCAAAGTAAAGGATTTAATTATAATTCAAACTCCATAAAAAGAGACATAGGAGTGTTTATAAATAATTACAGGTTGGCGAATTCTAAGAGTATTGAAGATGACTTTATGGGTTTACTTCATGAATTAGAAATTGTTGACTTAAGTTTTAAAACTGGAAATCAAGAAATCTACAAAATAGACAACAAGAATAGACCTACTCTTCCAGCGGAAATCATTCTTGCATGTGTAATCAAACAAATGAATGGCAATTCAATATCCTTTCACGAAATATTAACTGGGATAAATCAAGTGGGTTCTGTATTTGCTATTTCTAATAATTACTTATTAAATAGAATAGAGCAATGTTTAGAGATATACCCTAAACATCTAACATATACAGATGATGGTGGTGTCCAAGTCTTTCAGATAATTAAAAAACTTGATGTCATAGATGTCCTAAATAAGTATTATGGTAAATAGTTACTCACCCTCAATAAATATTAAAAGGGATATTGATGGCAATCATCTTTATGTTCCAACAAAGAATTCGATAGATGCTTACGAAGCGATTTCCCGTAACTTTAAGACAGGTGTTCACTCCTATAATCTGATCGGTAGTTATGGGACTGGTAAGTCTGCATTCCTTCTTGCCTTTTACAAACATTTAAATAAAGAAGAAAAATATTTCAAAGCAGTCAATGGTCAATTCAATGGATGCAAGGAATTTGAATTTATCAATATAGTAGGCAATTATGAGTCACTTACGAAAAGTCTAGCGGATGAATTAAATGTAGATAATGATGAAGACGTTGTTTACAACAAAATAAAAACGCTTCATACAAAACTTCGAAAAGCAAATCGTTGCTTGGTTATCGTAGTCGATGAATTTGGAAAGACACTAGAATATTCAGCAAAACATAATCCTGAGAAGGAATTATATTTCATTCAACGAATTGCAGAATATGCTAACGATAAGAATAGAAACATTCTTTTCCTCACCACATTACATCAAAACTTTGATGCCTATTCTATAGGGTTAGAAGAGAAAGACAGGAAAGAATGGGAAAAGGTAAAAGGAAGAATCAAAGAACTGCCTTTTAATGAACCCGTTGAGCAATTGTTAGACTTAGCTTCCAATGCTATTGTCAATGAGTTTCCAAATTTAAAAACCAAGAAAATATCTAAATCTCTAATCAAGGTGATTCGAGATACTAACTTATTTAAATTAAGAAATGATCTATCAGATAATCTGATCAAAAAACTGTTCCCACTAGATCCTCTAGCTGCTTCATCTTTATTGTTTTCATTACAAAGATATGGCCAGAATGAAAGATCACTTTTTAGCTATATAATATCCCTAGAACCTTTTGGGCTAAAGAGCTTCTTGTCATCAATTCAAAGTACATTCTATTCAATTAGTGATGTCTACAACTATCTAATTTACAATTTTTCTTATTTACTACAATCAAGAAATAATCCAGATTTTTTCAAATGGAGAGTTATTGGTTCTGCGTTAGATCGAGCGGACAATCTGTTGATTAATAGTGTCCCTGAATCCAAATCACTAATAAAGGCAATTGGTCTTTTGGATCTCGTCCATAGTCAGAATGCTACCATCTCTAAGAGCTTTATCCTTAAATACGGTAAAGAGGTCTTAGGGATAACTAATATTTCGAGTATACTAAAAGTACTTGAAGAGAAGAAAATTCTCAAATTCCAAAAATTCAGAAATTCATATGGAATTTTTGAAGGGACTGATATTGATATAGAAAAACTGATTGCTACTAAGAAAAAAGATGTAGGGAGACTCGCATCGATCAATGAAGATTTACTTAAGTATTTTAAAGTAGATTACGAAATAGCCAAAGCAATAAGTTATACTGTTGGCACTCCAAGAATTTTTCAATATAAATTGACAACTGACCCTGTCAAAAATTTTGACGAAAATCAATCAGAAATTGATGGCTTTATAAACATAGTTTTTAATAAGAAAATCAAAGATAGTTCATTAAAAACCAAAAGAGATGAACCGATCTTGTTTTGTTTAATAAATGAAATTGATAGAGTGATTTCTACGATATCTGAGATTCATTTAATTGATAAAATTTTGTTGGAAGAAGATCTCGACAAAGTTGCTAAACAAGAAATTATTGCCCATAAGACAGTATTAGAAATAGATCTTAAAGCGGATCTTGAGCAATTAGTTTATTCTAAGACTGCTAAGTGGTATGCTAATGGCAAGAAAGTAGGAATAGTCTCTAGGAAAGATCTCAACAAATATCTTTCATCATTAGCTGCTGAAATATATCCAAACACTCCGAAACTGAGAAGTGAACATATCAATAGATCGAAACTATCAGGATCGATACACGGATCAAAGAAAAATTATATAAAGGCACTAATTGCTGATTGGGATAAACTCCAACTCAATTTTGAGGATGACAAATTTCCTGCGGAAAGATCAATTTATCATTCTTTATTGGAAGAATCTGGCATTCACAAAAATGGTGTCCAAGTAGCTGAATTTCAGACTCCAACTGATAAGAGTTATAAAAAACTATGGGATGCATCTTTAAGGTTTATTGAAAAAACTAAAAAAGGAAAAAGGCCAGTTTCAGAATTCGTTGATTTACTAAGAAGACGACCATTTAAATTGAAAGACGGTTTTGCGGAATTTTGGGTGATCACTTTTCTATTCATCCATAGAGATGAATATGCATTGTATAAAGATGGTGCGTATGTACCTAACTTTACTTACGAAATAGGAGAGCTAATATATAAAAAGGCCGAAGTATTTGACATTAAAGCCATTGAGGTTGATGGAATAAGACTTAAGCTTTTTAATAAGTATAGATCGCTCATACAAAAAGATCGCAAAACTGAAATCAAGAATAAAGGTTTTCAAGAGGTAGCTAAGCCCTTTTTAACCTTTTATAAACAACTTTCCACATACACCAAAACAACTAAGAAGAATCTATCCGCCAAAACTGTAAATTTTAGAGAGGCCTTGCTGAATGCGAAAGAATTAGAAAAGACATTTTTTGAAGATATTCCAAATTGCTTTGGATTCGATCTTAAGTCTCTAGAGAAAGATTCTAAAATATTAAAGTCGTTTTCAGACTCAGTTCAGAGATCTATTAAAGAGCTAAGGCTAAATGATGATAAGTTAATACTAAGAATCAAGCAAAACATAGCGCATTACATAGGTATAAATGACGAGGATTTCAAACTTATTAAATCGAAACTGACCGATCGATACAATCATAGGTTTGACCATTTATTATCAACACAACAGAGGACATTAGTCAAAAGGATTGAATCACCATTAGATGAAGAAAGGTCATGGATATCTAGTATTTCTCAAGCTTTAATAGGCAAGCAAACAAAGAACTTTAATGATCAGGATGAAATATTGCTATACAATGCAATTAATAAGGAATTTAAAGAACTTGACGCATTAGTTTCGTTGTCAGGTGAGAATATTGATCCTAAGACTGAAATTGCCATCAAATACGAAATTTTCGGAACAGATCAAATCAAAAAGGACAATCAGATTGTTCTCAATAAAAAACAACTTAAAGAAGTGTCCAAACTCAAAAAAGAATTGAGTACCTTTTTGAAAAATCATGATCAATCTGTAGTTGAAGGGACTTTACTGGAAATATTAAAATCTATATGAATCAAGGCATAAAACACGTATTGGGTATATCAGGAGGTAAGGATAGTGCTGCTCTTGCTATATACCTAAACAACACTTATCCTGCATTAGATATTGAGTACTATTCTTGTGATACAGGTAAGGAGTTGCAGGAAACATATGATCTGATTGATAATCTCGAAGTTTATCTTGGTAAGAAAATTAAAATCCTAAAAGCTGTTAGTGATGAAAACCATGATCCTTTTGACCATTTCTTAGATGTTTATGGCGGATTTTTACCTTCTAATACAGCTCGCTGGTGTACTAAGAAATTAAAGCTGATGCCTTTTGAAAAGTACATTGCTGGTGAAGATCCTATTGTGTCGTATGTTGGCATTCGTGGAGATGAAGATAGAGAAGGCTATATCTCAAAGAAATCAAATGTTCAATCTATTTTTCCTTTTAGAAAGAACATATGGAGTGAAGATGTGATCTCAAAAGTATTGAAGAATGACAATCTGGAATTTATAGTCCGTCTATATCAAGAATCATGTTTTCATACTAACAAGGATAGGATTTTAGAGATTGCCAAAACTCCATTATCAAATAGTTATAATAGAAAAACTAAACTAGACTACTTATTAGATAGTAGCACAGAGGCTTTTAATAAAGTTGTCTTTCAATTTTTAAAAACGACAAATTATCCTTTAGGCAAGGTAGATAACTATCCTCTTATACAAAATGAAGATGTTTTAGTAAGAAGTGATATCTTCTCTATCCTTGAAGATTCTGGTGTCGGAGTACCTGCCTACTATGAGAAAAGAGAATACAAAGTTGACATAGATGGTGAAGAAAAAATAGGCTTCTATTCTAGATCTCGATCTGGGTGCTTCTTTTGTTTTTTCCAGCAAAAAATAGAATGGGTTTGGTTATATGAGAATCACAATGAGCTTTTTAATAAAGCACTAGACTATGAGAAAGAAGGGTACACATGGCAACAAGGTGAAACCCTAAAGGAATTATCACAGCCCAAAAGAGTTAAAGCAATTAAGAAAGAACATTACACAAGAATACAACGAACGAAAAATAAATTTAAATCACCAAATTTAGTAGACATCTTAACTGACTCTGATGAATGGGAAATTGATTGGGAAGAAGAAGAAGGAAGGGGATGTGCAGCATGTTTTATATGAACGATATTGATTGGAAAAAAGATGGAGAGCTTAAGAGGCATGTAAAAAAATTCTTCTTGTATCCTGTTTTTTGGGATGATAAAAAGAATGAATTTACGCACAAACATAAGAAGTGGAAAAAAATAAAATTTATTGATGCAAATCATTCTAAGATACCATCAAAAAGAGGTGTTTATGCATTTGCACTCAAACCAAGCTACAAATCACTATTTCCTACAAACTATCTTTTCTACGTTGGTAAAACACAACGAACATTAAAAGAAAGATATAAAGAATACATCAGAGAAAGAGACAGTGGGAAGAAATACAGAATAAAAGTGAAGAAGATGTTGAAACAATATGATGGATACTTATACTTTTACTATTTAGAGCTTAATACTGCTAAGCAAGTTACAGAATCTGAAAATGTGTTATTGAATACATTTGTTCCTCATATAAATGTTCAAATTCCCAAAGCTAAAATTGATCCTCTACTAAAATATATATATGAATAATAATAATAAAATTAGAATTCCGTGTCTTAGGGGAAAGATAGGTGATTGGTTCTACTATTCTGGAGTAATGACTTTTAATGATTTGGCCCAACGTGTCAATTTACCGTCTGAAATTAACAAGAAATATAAATTAGAAGAATTAAAACTTGGAGATTGGATCCAAAGAGATGTCGATATTAAAAGAATATCTCCGATATCCAAATATTTAATTGATAACGACCAAAGATTTCTAAATAGTCTCATTTTGGGAATTTATGATGGAGAACCAACATGGCAAGAATTGGATATATACATTGACAAAGATGATGTGCAAGTATTTAAAGAAGACGAAATTGATTATTTTAAAAGGACGTTCGGAGTGCTGACTTTAAAAGGTGATGAATCAATCTTTGCTATTGATGGGCAACATCGTTTACTGGGCATTAGAAATGCTCTTAAAATAAATAAGAAAATATTTTTTGAAGACGAAGTCTCAGTAATTATTGTTGCTCATAAGACTACAAAAGAAGGGTTGGAAAGAACAAGAAGACTTTTTTCAACCTTAAATCGTTATGCCAAACCAGTAAATAAAAGTGAAATAATTGCACTTAGTGAGGATGATAATTGTGCCATACTTACACGAAGGTTGGTTGAAAATTTTAACCTTTTTGAAAATAAAATCATAGTCAATAAAAACAGATCTATTAGCCAAAAAGACACATCATCATTTACTAGTATAATCATGCTTTACGATATTCTTGTAACATTGATTACAAACTCAAATATTGTAGGTTATCCCGGTATTATAATAGGGGAAGACAAATATTTGTTCACAAATAATAGAGCATCGGATAAAAAGTTAACTCAATATGAACAAGAAGTTAAAAGCTTATTTACGGAAATCGTAAAAACGATACCAACATTTAAGGTCTTTTTCATCGAGGGCAAAAGCATTAATAGATCTTCAAAATCCTCGAGTCTACTATTCAAGGTTATTGGACAAAATATATTTTTCGATATTTTAAAAGTTGCAAAGCAAGAAAATAAATTAATTGAAGCAATTAATTTTTTCGTTAATAATGAATTCAGTCTAACAAATAAACATTTTAAGAAAATATTTTGGGATAGTGAGACCAAAACATTAATTAAAGATAAGTCTAGACAAAAATTTTGTAAGCTTTTAATTCTTGAAAGTATGGGAATCGAGGTCAAACGTACTAAGAAGGACATTGAATTACTAGAAACATTTAAATTGACAGCAGACCAATTCTCTTAAGAACTACGATTCTCATACAACCTTTTAACTAATTTTTATTAAAGCTATTTCTAAATTAATAGCTACTAAATATATGTTTTTTGTCTGTATAGTTGCAATTATTTGTTTTCTATTATCACTTGTATAATCATTTAATGATTACACTATTGTAAACTATTTATTCATTCCGATTACACTTTTGATTGGGATAATTTTTATGCTTCGAGCCATTGACTTTTTAAAGTATGAACATCAAATTATTGACGACACTAATTCAATCTTAGAATAACAGTAAAAACTGCACTTCTCTATTCCGCAATAGACTCCAACAACACATCTGACCCATAATTTAAAATGAATGTTGTATAAAAATTACTAAATATATCTTTCAAATAAGTACCTACGTCTATATCCTCTTTCTCCTCATTAGTAATCCTAAATTTTCTATTTAGTGTAATGGTATACAGAAAGAGAACGTGGAAGTAAACGGATGTATAATACTTTTTATTGGTAATCTGAATTTGCTCTTCATTCTGATTTTTATTCTTTGATCTGAAGTTCATTAATACGCTACTTTCCATATTAATAAAAATCTTTTCCAAAGTATTATCAGAAGCGCCAATACAAACTACTTCCGAATGCTCCATGTCCTGTCCTGTTGCGGCATTGACTTCGTCCCAAGTAACTTCATTACCATCTTCTGTCTTCTTTTCATAACACAAGACTAATTCAGGCAGTCCGACCATGTCAGGCTTATCCTCCTTATCATCTTTAGTCTTTTTCTCTTTCTGCTTCTCAGCAATCTTAATAAAGAAGTTTTGCTCAAATGGGCCACCAGGTCCTGACAAAGAAACCATAACTTCTCTTTTATCTCCAACCTCCATTTCTTCAGGAGCACCAATGGCTATTTTTATTTTTCCATTATCAGGACTACTTTTAGCTACGTTCAAAACTTTCGATTCAGCTGAAGGCTTTTTTCTTTCTCTTTTCCCATCTTGTGCATCGAACTCCTCTTCAGGTCCGAGAATAGTTACTTGTAATTCTCCTGGTTCATCTAATCTATCGAAATATTCATTCTCCACATCTGTATTGAAAGTGAGTCTTTTTTCACCGCCTTTAGGAATCTCAATAGTTTTTATTTCTCCTTCCTTAGTTTTATCTAGCCTCAGAAAGGTTGGAAATCGTTCTGGGTTGAATTTGAATTCGTCTCTTTGCTTTTTCTCTTTCTTTGGTTTTGGCTTCTCTTTTTTGGGAGCATTTACATCAAATTGATCAAGCTTAAAAGTTTGATTTAAAAGCTTCATCAAGTCGCTGTTCAAAGGCATATCCCTAGATAGATTCTTAATCAGATCTTTGGTATCCAGTGACGAATCAATGTTTACTGCTTGCTTTCTTATCCTTTCTATCTCTCTTAATCTAGAGCCAGCTTTACCTAACTGAGAGGCTAGAAACTTTCTTAAGTGTTGTGTTTCTTCTCCCTCTTTTAGTCTATCTCTAGATGCCATAAATAGCTCCTTCCTGAACCCATAATTGATTTCAGTGCATTCTACATGGATTAATAAATAACTCTTAAGAAGGTTCATTTTTAGGGATCGAGTTATGAACTCTGTAGTATAATGCCCATGTATCTGTCCATTCATAGTGAACATAACTGACATCCGATTCTTGAAATATCTATCTTGGATAACCTGTTTAGTTCTTTTTGCATCAAACTCTTTCACCTTTCGCTTAAAGACAAAACAGGTTACTTTTAGCTTGCCAATCAAACTGTCTTCAAATTCTTCAGAAAATTTTTCTTCTAAATAGTCTTTCTCCTCAGATGCTAAACGCCTACTCAATCCAAAAGCATTATTTACCAAAACTTTGTTGTTTGGATACCTTTCTTTTTTATCCTTGGTAAGAATCGGCAAAGCAGGCCTAAAGAGATATTCATTTACACTTTGATTCAGCTCCTGTGAGAATGCGGAATAGCCAGATGGGAACTGATAGTTATATAATTTAATCACAGTTCCCGTTTTGAATTTTCTGTTCTCTAGACCAAGTTCAAGTTCTGTAATCGGGAATGATGGAATTACGCCTCCTAAAGTTAGGTATTCAAACCAGGTTTCCTTCGCGTTGTCAGACTCTTCTTTGACATGTTCTCTTATCAAAGTAAACCCAAAATTGCCAGTGTCATCATACCTTTTTGAAGCAATTAACTGATATCTTTTTTTTCCACAAAAAACAATTCCCCCTGATCCTCCCATGTTGTATTTGCCTTGAACAAAGAGAATATTGTTTTTATTTCCCTTAATAAGGGACAAAAATGTATCCTCAAATTTTTTTGGATGTTGTCCCTCTCCATTATCATAGAAAATAACTCCTGTCTGTCGTTTCGGACCATCTGCGATAATTTGAAGTTCTTCTGCTTGTTGTTTTCTAAATGAAGTTAACTGCGCCCAATGATTATTGTCTGGAAAAAACTTGTCCAAAGCTTCTTGCATAGACTTAGGTGCTTTAGGGCTTTTAGGGTCTATGCCAGCCTCATAACACTTCTTTGTTAATATTGCATCAATGGAGTTTGTGATCTTCTCAATTAACGCTGCAATTGGATTTGACTGTTGATTCTTTACAATGCTGAAATTACTTTTGTTTCCGCCTAGAGGCTTCCAGTTTTCTGGTTTGTTTAGTTCTGAGTTTGATAAAATGATTTGCTCGACCTTTGTCTCAGTTTGGGCCTCAAAGAGTAACTCGAAAAGTTGTTGATTATTTTGCATTCTCTAATATAAACCCTTTTGAGAAGTAAGTAATCTATTCCAATATTTCATAATTTATTAGAATACTTGATTTAATTCTAAATTCAAGATTCTGTAAAATTGACTTAAAAAATATTGGACAATTTAGAATTGCACGCAATGATTAAAATCTAATAATAAAATAAAAAAACCCCATTATCTAATCAATTGATAATGAGGCTTTTAAGTAGCGCTTCCTCAAGGACTTGAACCTTGGACCCTCTGATTAACAGTCGCAAAGGATAGTATTATCAGTTTTTATCACTTTTAATCATCCCTTGTCACATAGGCGGTTCTACGAACTATCATCTTATCGTACTTCATTATGATTCAGAACTATTATTAATAACTGTTTTGAAAATGTTTTGAAGTATGAAAGTTAATACAAGAAGAAGTTTGCCGACAACTGGCCTATATTTAGAAAAGTCGCATCCAAGAAAGGATGGTTTACTGCCGCTAAAAGTAAGAGTTTCTTATCGTCGTAATAGTAGATTCTATAAAACAGAATTCTTTTTATCTTTGGAACAGTATGAAGATTCACATCTATCACAAAATGTTCGTGGTAAAAATAAAAAGTTGAAATCTGAATTAGAAGACTTACTTACCAAGAGCAAGGGCATTATTAAGAATATGGATGTATTCACCTTTGCTGAATTTGAGAAACAATATTATAGAGCGAACTATGATAATGACGATCTCGCAAATCACTTCAAGTCTAAAATAGATGGCTTAAGTGTACAGGAACGATATTCTTCCGCAGATGCTTATAAACACACGTTAGCGAAGCTACAAGAGTTCTTTCTAACTAAGAGCATCAGGACAATCTCATTAACTGACATTACTGTACAGAACCTTCATCTATTTGAATCATGGATGGATAAGAATGGATACTCTATATCTACTACAGGCATTTACCTAAGATCACTAAGACATATTATGAATAAGGCTATTAGAAAAGGAGATATTCCTCAGGGTATTTATCCCTTTGGTAAAGAACAAGAGGAACTTTATACTATACCTACCTCACGGAATGTTAAGAAGGCTCGAACTCTAGAAGAAATCAAAACTATAATTGAAGTGGATTTGACTCATGACAGGTGGAAAGCAAAAGCAAGGGACTTCTGGCTCCTATCCTTCTTTTGTAATGGCATTAATATGAATGATCTATTACGATGGAAGTATTCTGACATAGATGATGGAGTTGTATCATTTTTCAGGGGCAAAACTAAGAATACTAAAAAGACCATTCATCCTACACAGATTCATTTAACACAGCATGCAGTGCAGATTATAGATAAGTACAAATGTAACGGAGATTATATTTTTGATGTAATCGAACCAGAAGATTCAGAACTCAAAAAGCGTAACAAAATCAGAAACTTCAATCGTTTTGTCAATCAACATATGAAAGTAGTTGCAGAAGAACTTAGCATAGTTGGTGGATGTAGTTTAATATGTGCTCGCCATAGTTGGGCTACTTGTGCCTTGAATAAAAGTGTTCCAATAGAGTTTATTAGTAGCGGATTATCTCATAATTCTATAAATACCACAAGAAACTATTTGAAAGGGTTCGATAAGAGATATCTTAAAAGAAGTACTGAGTTGATTTTTGAGGACATATAACGAGTTGTAAATAAAAAAGGTAATAAACACATATAATAATTTTGTTATATTAATTTTAGTTTTATCTTTGCATTATAGATACCGCAATCATAAAGCACATTCTTTTCCAACCTGATCTGAGAATTAATAATTTATTCACTATATGTAGATAGAACTTGTCATTAATATAAATATAACAAAGGCCTTTCTACAGATGTGGGAAGGCCTTTTTTATTTGGCCTTCTTTCGTTTGAGAGAGGCCATTTTTAATTTTAAGTAATCATGATGAAATACGTTACAGTAGAGGAGGTAGCACAGCATTTAAGATGCAGTATACCGACAGTTTATAGGTATGTATCCAACAGAACCTTGCCTTATTTTAAACAAGGGCATAGAGTATTGTTCGACCTAGAAGAAATTGATAATTGGATGCAAAAATTTAGAATAGAAGTAATAAAGTCAAATTAAGAAACATGAAAATTAGAAACATTTTTATTGAAGCTGCGCCAGGCAGTAGCGAGAAGATTGAAGAATATGTAGATCGACTCTCGCATCTGGCTCCTAGTACAATGTTGCAAGTAAATACTGACTTAGAGGTCATGTCTAAATCATCAATTAGTTCTGTGATTATTAAAGCAACATTGCTTTTAAATGAGTTAGACAAAACAAAAGATTTTGAAATTCTTTACATGGGTTTTATAAACCATCACCTGCAATGGTATGAGAATGCATGTTGGGATTGTCCAAACCTTTTTAATCCTGAAAGCATATGAGCGGTATTACGAAAGCAATGAATCATCCTGAATTTGTATCAGATGAAAAGTGGAAACAATGGACATGGGATAATTTACCAAAGTCTAAAAATTACTGGGTAACTGATGTAGATAGTTTTCACCGTAGTAGGAAAGGTTGTGTTTATCTTATTGAGATCAAACGAAAAGGTCAAGTAGTTAAGGATTGGCAAAAACATAGTCTTGGTTTATTGGCAGGAGCTTTAGCTGCATGTGAGGGTACTTATATAAATCACGCTTACCTACCTCATAGCAAGACCTTTCTAAGAAGGTTTCATGGAATAGTTGAATTAACTTTTCAAAATACTTGGTTTGATGATGGCATAGTGTATTGGTCACTTAATGGATCAGATAAAGTAATTGTTACAGAAGGGGAAGTAATTTGGAGACTGTCATTCATGGATGATTGCATAGAGTGTATAGGAGAAGAAAACCTTTGCAATTGCCCTCCTTTCTTAAAAGCTTAATTAAATAATCTAACTCGGAATATGCAAGAGCGCGTAAGACACACTTACACGGTCTAGGATACCTATGTCTATGTCCTAAGCCTGCTCTCCGAGCTAAAAATTAACTAAATAACAATGGGAAACAATCCATTTACCAAATGTTACGTCGGGTATATTCCAAGCAATCTAAATCTAGATCATGAGCTTTTAAGACATCCGCCAAAGTTGACTTACAATAAGAATAGGCCACAGGTAATAAAAAACAATTTGTTGTATCTCCTGTCTCTTCTTTACAAGAAAACTATGAAGTCTTGTGACGGAGAAGTAAAGGATATAAACCCTGATCAGTATCACAGGCTCTGCTCGGAATACTTGAAGCCTATCATCCACAACTATAAACAGTACATAAGGTGGCTTGTAGATCGTCAGATATTAGAAGATGAAAGCAGTTGGACTAAAAACTATAAATGTAACGGCTACCGCCTGAACATCAAGTACGTTAAGGGGTTATATAAGCCCAGACCGGAGATCATCTATGACAATAAGCTATTGAGCAAGCTTAGAGCTTTTAACCTGCCTGAAAGAGTCATAAAGGGTTATGATTATCTATATAAGTGGTTTAGCCACATAGATGCTGATTTTACTTTAGCTGATAAGATACTTGATGATATAGAATCATCTAATAAGGACTATCATCTTATGAGATTAACTACCATTACTATTCCTGATTTACAATCATTTAGCATAGGTGATACTAATAGACTATATACTCCTATTACTAATATTAAGAAGGAACTGAGAGCCTCTCTCCTTGTGGAGGGCTCTCCTTTAATAGAGATAGATATTAAGTCTTCTATTCCTATGATTAGTACTTTCTTATTTGATTATAGCTTCTTATCTAAGATTAATGATATAATTACTTCATTAGGTATAGCTATAGACTTAACTACTACTACATCCCTTACCTATAGTATGTCGCTAAAAAAGGGCAAGGTAGTTCTGGTAGACCCAACAAAACTAGACATACAACAATACATAGATGATGTAAGAAATCGTGACATATACATAAAATTTAGGGACAAATGGAACGATCAACTAGGAACTGATTATACGCGTCATACAGCCAAGAAAAAGCTCTTATCTATACTTAACGCTCCTAACTATCTAAGGTCTCCAGAAAGGGCTGTATTGGCTTCTCTGTACCCTTCCGTCATGAGCTTTGTAGAAGGGCTAAACGGTAGATTTAAGCTTAACAGTAATAAGTCTAAAACAAAGGATGATGTAGCTCCATTTGCTTTTCTGACTCAGATGATAGAGAGTAGATTTATTCTGGATATTGTATGTAAGCGTATCTCAGAAGAGTATCCGCATGTGCCCATATTTACGATTCATGATAGTATACTTACAACATTTAAGTACCAGGAGTTAATCAAATCAGTGCTTGAGGAAGAAGGATTGAGTTTTTTCAATGCTAAAATTGTAGTTGGATAATGATGGAAGATAGATATGGCAAACACGGTACGATTATCTGCTCACAATTACAAGTTAAAAAATGGTATGACTATCTAAATGGACCAACACTGGCAGACCCTATTATGGATAGGTTCCTTCATAAAGTACATCTATTTGAATTAAAAGGAAAAGCATGAGAACCAAAGAAATGTAATATATTGACCTTACAAAACCTGATCTGAGTCCTAATGTCAAACTGCCGCAATGGGGTCAGTTTTAACGGAATACGCATAGAAAGACTAAATCAAATGAATAATCTCACATATCTTGCTCTAATTATATATCCATTATCAATATTTATTGGCTACCAATTAGACAAATTATACAATAATAAAGTCAGTAATTATTTTTTAGACAATTTATACCAATGGTCATCTGCTTACACCTTAGGATTTTTGCTCTTCATTATTTGTGTAATTTTTCAATCGTCAATATTCTTTGAATCCATTATTATTTGGCTTATAGCATTATTTGTTATGCCTTTTATTTCATTATCTATAGAAAGCAAAGAGCATAATATTATTTCGTCATTAACATTCCTAATAGCAGTGAGTCTAACAATTGGCCTTATGTACAATTTAGATAAAACAAGAGACTTTATTGGGCAAACATTTATTTCTGATTATAGAGTTGAATATGATTATGTACCTGTTCACGATGAGATTAAAAAGATTATATACATAAATACAGATAATAAAAATTTGGATTATATTCTAAGAGATGTATTTCCAATAGTCTATAATTTATTCACCATTTCTCTTTTGATTATCTCATTTTTACTAAATATTATGATTGCAAATAGAAAAGAACTTCTTAAGATGAAAACTTAAAATATGGCCATTATGATATTCAAATGAAAAAGCACTAAGATGCAATCTTACAATTAGATGTTAATAGCGTTTGTAGGTATGGGGTTTGGTGCAAATATAATCAGTGTAACTTCTTGGATAATCAACATTGCAAGGCCACATTACTAGTACCTTATCTTTTAGGCGCAGCGCTAATTTTAAATACTGATAACAATTTTCATCCTGACATAAGACAATTGGTTGACCATACTTTTT
>ENA-ORXT01003780-ORXT01003780.1-marine-metagenome-genome-assembly--contig:-NODE-3780-length-16246-cov-6.006123_pt1 | contig 16246 bp, 14 predicted proteins | sample MGYA00237868_ERZ511482 | MGnify/ENA metagenome assembly ERZ511482 | reverse complement strand
ACCGCCGAGGCCCAAGGCTGCCCCGTAGCAAGTGGGTCGATGCGATCGGGACGGATGAGGGCGTCGTTGGTCGCCTTAGGCTCCCTGCGGAGGCGCAGGGACGCACCTCCCTGCCTTTCGCCAACCCCATGCCCGAACCGCTCGGGGGTTCTTAACCAAGCGTCATTGCTTCTAGAGCCCCGTCGATTCCTCGGCCCCCATCATGAGGTTGAGATTCTGGACTGCGGCCCCTGAGGCTCCTTTGCCGAGGTTGTCGAGCCGGGCGCAAAGGTGGATTTGGTCGTCATTGCCGAAGACGAAGATCTCCAGTTCGTTGGTTCCGTTCAGTGCCTGAGGATTGAGGACGCCGCCATCGATGGACGGTATCTCTTCAAAGGCGCGGACTTGGACGAAGCGCTCGCCCTCGTAGTGGGCGGACAGGGTATCGGCGATTGCCAGGCTCCTCGGTTTGCCGGGCAGGGTTCTCGAAAGGAGAGGCACGCTGACGATCATGCCGCTGTGAAAGGCGCCCACGACGGGGACGAAGAGCGGCGGGAATTCGAGGCCGGCGACCGCTGTCATCTCCGGCAGATGCTTATGGGCGAGACTGAGGGCGTAGGGCCGCGAGCCGCGACAGAGAGCCGTCTGCCCTTCATCAGCCGGTTCTTCGTAATCGGCGATCATCTGCTTGCCGCCGCCCGAGTAGCCGGTCAGCGAGGTGCAGGTGAGGGGATGGTCAGCCGGGATCAGACCCGCCTGGAGGAGAGGGTAGACCAGAAGATTGAAGCCGGAGGCGTGGCAGCCGGGGTTGGCGACACGCGCCGAGCCCGCGATCGCCTCTCGATGAGAAGAGGAGAGTTCGGGGATCCCATAGGCCCAGTCGGGATGGGTCCGGTGCGCCGTCGAGGCATCGAGGATCCGGGTGCGGTCGTTGTCGGGCGCGATCAGGCCGTCCGCCTCGATGGCGGCGTCGTCGGGAAGGCAGAGGATGGCAAAATCAGCCTCGTTGAGCAGACGCTTGCGCTCCGCGACGTCGCGCCGCTTTTCCTCGTCGATGAGAAGAAGTTCGAGGTCGGGGCGGTGGGCGAGCTGATCGAGAATCCGGAGGCCGGTGGTGCCGACCTGGCCATCGACGAAGACGGTGCTGGGCATGCGACAGTCTTCCCTGCACTCGCCACTTCGCGAACGCTTTTCAAGCAACGGCGGCAGTTTCGGCTGAAGAGTCAGAAAAGGGGCAACCCCCGCTAGCGTGCTCTTCGAACCACGCTATGGTGCCGCCCCGACTCACTCTGCCATGGCAAAAAAAGCAGCAAAGAAAACCAAGCCCCCCGCCAGGAAAACGGCGGCCAAGAAAAAGCCGCCGGCCAAGAAAAAGGCAGCCGGCAAACCTGCGAGCAAGGCGGCCTTCAAAAAAAGCCCCCACGCAAGTGATCCCATCAACAAGAATCTCAGCGCGGAACGCAAGGTTGAGATTCTGACGCAGATGGTGCGCATTCGCCGCTTCGAGACGGAGTCTCTGAAGCACTACCAGGCGCCGGGCAACATGGGCGGCTTCCTGCACCTGTACATCGGCCAGGAATCCGTGGCGGTCGGCTGTGCCTCTCTGATGGGTGAGCACGACCACATGATCACCGCCTACCGCGACCACGGGCACGCGCTCGCCGTCGGCATGACGATGGACGAGTGCATGGCCGAACTCTTCGGTCGCGAGACCGGCTGCTCGCGCGGCAAGGGCGGCTCGATGCACTTCTTCGCGCCCGACAAGAATTTCTGGGGCGGGCACGGCATTGTCGGAGGTCAGACTCCCCTTGGTGCCGGCCTCGCCTTTGCGATGAAGTACCGGGACATCAAAGGCACCTGCATGTGCTTCATGGGAGACGGCGCCGTCAACCAGGGTGCCTACCACGAGTCGCTCAACCTTGCCTCGCTCTGGAGCCTGCCCGTCGTCTACATCATCGAGAACAACGGCTACTCCATGGGAACGAGTCAGGCTCGTTCCTCGGCGCACCCCGAGGAAGGGCTTGCCGCCCGTGCCGAGGGCTACGACATGGAATGGGATTCCTTCGACGGTTCGAACGTCTACGAGGTCCGCGCCGGCGTGCACAAGGCACTCGAGCGCGCTCGCAAGACCTGCCGCCCCTCCATTCTGGAGATCGCGACCTACCGCTATCGCGGACACTCGGTGGCGGACGCCAACGCCGAGAAGTACCGGACCAAGGATGAGATCGAGGCCTACAAGCGCGACCACGACCCCATCGAGGTATGGAAGGCCACCCTCCTCGCTGAGAAGGTCATTACGGAGGATGATTTCAAGGCCATTCAAAAGGCAGCCGCCGCGGAAGCCGTCGCCTCCGCCAAGTTCGCCAAGGAAAGCCCGGTGGCTCCGCCCGAGAGCATCTTCGAGGACGTCTACTGGGAGGTAGACAACAAAACCGAGGCCGGGCAGACCGGTCGCCACTTCTTCAACGACAATCCATAAGACTCATGGCCGTCATTCAATATCGCGAAGCACTCAACCAGGCCTTTGACGAGGAACTGGCTCGAGATGAAAACGTCGTCCTCATCGGTGAGGAGATCGCTCAGTATAACGGTGCCTACAAGGTGACCGAGGGACTCTGGGACAAGTGGGGCGACAAGCGCATCATCGACGCTCCCATTTCCGAGGCCGGGTTCATCGGCATGGGCGTCGGTGCTTCCATGATGGGCATGCGCCCGGTCATGGAACTCATGTTCTGGTCTTTCGCCTACGTCGCCTTCGATCAGATGATCAACAACGCAGGCACCGTCCGCTACATGTCGGGTGGACTGCTCAACTGTCCGATCGTCGTGCGTGGCCCCGCCAATGGCGGTACCAACGTCGGTGCCACTCACTCGCACACCCCCGAGAACCTCTGCGCCAACATGCCGGGCTTGAAGGTGGTCGTGCCCTCGACGCCTTACGATGCCAAGGGTCTCATGAAGGCCGCGATCCGCGACAACGATCCTGTCTTTGTCATGGAGAGCACCGTCCTTTACGGCATGACCGGCGAGGTGCCTGAGGAAGATTACGTCATCCCGATCGGCTCGGCCGACGTCAAGAAGCTTGGGTCCGACGTCTCGCTCGTGGCTCATGGCCGTGCGGTGCACACCTGCCTCGCGGCAGCCGAGATTCTTGCCTCCGAACACGGCATTGATGCGGAGGTCGTCGACCTGCGCTCGATCCGCCCGCTCGACGAGGAGACGGTTCTCAAGTCGGTGCGCAAGACTCATCGCTGCGTCTATGTCGAGGAGGGTCGCCCCTTCTGCGGGGTCGGCGCGCAGATTGCCTCGACCGTCGGCGAGAAATGCTTCGACGATCTCGACGCGCCGGTGGGCAGGGTGAGCGCCCTGGATACCCCGGCGATCTACAGTCCGGAACTCGAGAAGCTCCAGATGCCGCGTCCCGAGGACGTCGTGAGGAAGGTTCTGGCGATCGGGTGATGGGCTAGGGCGGCGAGTGGCGCTTATTTAAGGGCGGCGATGTTCGTTGGGTGGACCACTCAGCGATGCGGTTCTGTCCCCGTCCAAAAGAGGCGCCTGATCATAGCCCGCGGCAACGCCCCGGGAACTCCGCCCCTCCGATGAGTGTGCCTGCGGAAGGTGGAGCGTGACGTCCCGGCGCGCTGGCGTTGCCAGAGGGCGGGGGGGGCGGGCTTCGCCCGCAACTCGCCGGGGACGTCGAGTTCCACCTTTAAGGCAAAACGCTCGGGCCGACGAGGAATTCGAGACGGAACCGTCGATTCCACCAGTCGGTGGCAGCCACGTTCACCTACCGCTCCGGCAGCAGCGGAGCGAAAAGATCCTCCGGGCGGTTCTCCACCACAAGCCGCGAGATGAAGTCCACGGCGACGTCTTCGTAGTGTGAGCCGATCAAGCCATGCACCGAGGTACGGCTGATACCGATTCGGATGACGGCGCCGACCTTGGTCTCATCAGGGTGAAGCATGATGATGCCCTTGCTCCTGCGGAAGTAGTCGTTCCGCGACTCGCGGCGACGAAGGCTCAGGTGTTTGAGAATGGATTCGGGCGTGCCGTCTTCGTCGAGCTTGTGGAGGTGCCAGCGCACCACGGGAGTACCTGCCACCTCCTCCACGCTGGTGGAGACGATATCGGGACTGTTCTCGAGGTCGAGGATGGGGATGACGTCCTGAATGTCGATGATGGCCATGGGCAGCTGAATGCCTTCGACGGTGAGGATGATGAGGTCCTCGTCGGTGATCGCGTTGTTGGGGTTGAAAAACAGCCGGGTATTCTCTCGGTTCATTCTCGACCAGTCTCCGCTGGGTGGGGCGATGGCGAGCCTGGTGAGGAGATCACCGGAGGGCGGGAGCTCGGGGGATCGACAACTGGTGACACCCGCCAGAGCGAGCGCCGAGAGAAAGAGACAGGCGATACGAAACATCATGTTGAACTCGTGACCCTGCCATGACTCCGCGGGCAGTGTCAACGACGGCGCGGAAGCCCGTGGATGGGGGATGGAAGTTGACCGCCGTGTCGGAGAATTTTGGTTTGGAGGCTGCCTCCACCTTAAGGGTGATGGCGCCGACCTCGGTGGCGACACCCTTGGCTGCTTCAAAGAGTGGGGATTTGATGGCCTCCTTCACGCTGCCAGTTTGGAATTTCAGGGTGGTGCGTAGGGAGATCGAGATCGTGGTCTTCTTGTGCTCCGCGTTGAAGGGCTGGAGACTATCGATTCCTTCCCGTGTCTGATCTCGGGCGATGCGTATCCCGGGACGGTCAGTTCTGGTTCGGCGCACCCGCAAGCATCGCCGGCCGCTGTCGGATCTGATTCACCGGCATGCGCCAAGGGGCGGTGGGCGGTGGGCGATCCTATCCAGGGTGCTCGACGATGGGGAGATCGACGTGGAAGACGGTGGGTTCGCCCGGGTTGCTGTCGAATCCGATGCGCCCCCCGTGGGCGCGGACGATCTCCTGCGAAATGGCGAGACCGAGACCGATGCCCTCGACCGTCTGGTCGGGGGCCCGATAGAATTTCTGGAAGATCTTGTCCTGAGAATCACTCGGGATGCCGGCGCCCTGGTCGGATACGGTCAGCCGGACGTATTCGCTGTCGCGCTTGGTTCCGCTGATGCGGATGACCCCGTCGTCGGGGCTGTGCTTGAGTGCATTGGAGACCAGGTTGGTAAAGACTTCGTCGATGCGCATGCGGTCGACGAGCACTTCGGGCAGATCGCCGTCGATCTCCATCTCGATGCGGATGCCACGCTGGGCGGCCATTTTGGAAAAGATGGCGGCGGCGTTCGCGACCAGATCGGCAGGGGCGGCGGCTTCGCGGTCGAGACTGTTGCTGCCGCCTTCCATCGAGGAGAGCTGGAGCAGACTTTCCAAGGTGTCGAGCAGACGCTCGCAGTCGGCTTTGGCCGAGCCGACGATCTCCGCCTGGGTATTGTTGAGCTCGCCTGTCTTTTGCTCGTCGAGCAGATGAAGCACCATGCGGATGCCGGTCAGCGGGGTCTTGATCTCATGGCTGACCGTGGCCAGTGCATTCATCTTCATGTCGTCGAGCCAGCGAAAGCGCGTGACGTCGGCGAGCACCACGGCCCAGCCCTGTCCGATGCCGTCTTCGCCGGCCATGCGGAAGATTCGGGGCAGGAAGAACTGCTCCTCGTCGTCGATTCGGAACAGCATGGCCTCGGTGAGGTCGTCGGGCAGGTCGTCGCGCTGTCCGTCGCTGGCGGTCTGGAGTCGATGCGCCACCTTTTCAGGAAGACGTCCGGCGATGCCGATCTCATCAAGGAACTGCTCCCCTTGCGGGTTGGTCTGGACGAGTTGCAGGTCCGGGTCGAGCACGAAGATAGGGGAGGGGAAGGCGGTGAGGATCGAGCGGTTGCGGAGGTCGGCCATCGCAAGGTGTTCGCTGGTCTCGCGCTGCAGAAGGCGGAGTTCGGCGGCCATTTCGTTGAAGGCCTCGGCGAGGTCTCCGATCTCGCCGCCACCCAGATCATGTTCGGGGATGCTCAGCTCGAAGTTGCGCTGCTGAATCTCGCGCACCGACGCGGTCAGCCGACGGATCGGTCGTAGGACGCGCTGGTACTGCTGGACAAAGAGAGCTCCGCCGAAGATCAGGGCCATTCCCATTCCGAGCGCGAGCATGCGCTTGGAGTTGCGCACCGACTGGACCGCCGCCTCCTCACGGCCGAGCATCTGCACCTCGCTCCGGGTATGGACAATATCGGCTTCGGAGCTGACTCGTTCGCTCGCCTCGGAGGCGAGGCGCAGCAGCTCGAAGCGTTCCTCCTGCTTCTGAGGGGGTGCCTCGACGACTTGGGTCATCGCCTCGAGGTAGGCGTCCAGAGCATCGCCAAGGAGTTCCACCTCGCGTATTTCCTCGGCGCTCTCCATCTGCTTGAGGATGGCCGACTGATGGAGGCGGAACTCGCGTTCGCTCGTTTCGAAAAGAGAAGGGTCGGGCGCCGGACTTGACTGGGACAGATCAGGAAGGTATTTCGAATTCAGCGTGGCCTTGATGGTGCGGATCTGGTTGATGGCCTGAATCGCTTCATAGTCCCGGTAGAGGATCTTCTCCATGACGACGCGCTGCCGTGCGAGTTCGAATAGTCCAAAACCGCCGACCAGCCCGACGAGGACGACAAACAGCAGCAGGGAGGCGGCGAGACGGCGGCCGATCATGGTCTAGTCGAGCTCCATCGCCTTGCGCTTTCGATACAGGGTGGACTGATCGACGCCGAGAATGTCGGCCGCTTCCTGAATCGTCTCGGCACGCTCCAGCACGCGCCGGATGTGTTCCTTCTCGATCTCGTCGAGACTAGCTTCGGCACCCAGCGAGGTTGGCGTGTCATGCTCTCCGCAGTCAGAGACGTCCGCCGAGTTGCTGTTTCCCGGCAGGTCATCCGCATCGATCGCCGAGCCATTCTCCGCAAGGATCACCGCTCGTTCGACGGCGTTGCGGAGCTCGCGCAGGTTGCCGGGCCACTGGTAGTCGAGCAGCCGATCGGTGGCCGCCTTGGTGAATCCCGTGACGCCCCGACCCGTCTGCTTGGAAAAGAACTCGAGGTAGTGCGTGGCGAGGTCAAGCAGATCGGCGGGACGCTCCCGCAGCGCTGGCATGCAGACGGTGATCACGTTGAGCCGGTAGAGCAGGTCCTCGCGGAACGCGCCTTCCTGGACGGCCTGATCGAGGTCTCGGTTGGTTGCCGAAATCATTCGCGCGCTGGCCTCGCGAGTCTTCGTTTCCCCGACTCGCTCGTACTCGCGCTCCTGAAGCAGACGCAAAAGCTTGGGTTGAAGATCGCCGGGGAGTTCACCGATCTCATCGAGAAACAGGGTTCCTCCGTCGGCTGCCTTGACCTTGCCCCATTTGTCCTTCATGGCGCCCGTGAAGGCTCCGCGCACGTGGCCGAACAGTTCGCTCTCCAGCAGCTCGCGTGAAAGGCTCGGGCAGGACACCGTCACGAAGGGCTTGTTCGCGGCCAGGCTCCGTTGGTGCACGGCCTGGGCCACCACGCTCTTGCCGGTTCCGCTTTCGCCGAGAATGAGAATGCTTGCCTGCGTGTCGGCGGCGCGAAACAAGGTGTCGAGAACCTCCTGCATCGGCGGGTCACGCGTTTCAAAGAGCAGCGGCGGGTTGTTCTTGCCGACTTCGACCTCGAGCTCCTCGACCCGATGCGTCAGCGTGCGGGTTTTTTGAACCTTGGCGAACAGCAGGCGGAGGTCGGCGGGGGTGAACGGCTTTTCCATGTAGTCGAGCGCCCCCAGTTTCATCGCCTCCACTGCGGTATCGACACTGGCGTGGGCGGTAAACACGACCACGGCGGACTTCGGAGAAATCTCGAGAATTCTGGGCAGAACATCCAGGCCGTTTTCGTCTCCGAGCCGGAGGTCAAGCAGCACCAGGTCGAAAGAATCTTCCTTCAGGCTCTGCAGGGCCACGGTGCTGTCCGCCGCAGTTTCTGCGTAGTGACCCTCGGAGTCGACGGCGATGGCGGTGCTTTTCCGGATGGATGGCTCGTCATCGATGATGAGTACGTTCATGGCTTGAGTATGACCGCAGTGGGCTCGACCGACAGCTGCAAATGCGCGGCTTGGCGTTCGAGCTCCGTGATCAGCATCTTTCGACGATCTCTTCGAGAGGGTAGGTCCAAATCTCAGAGAGGGTGGGGTGGTACCAAGGAGCCGAGACGACTTCGCTGGCGGTGGCGCCCAGATGAATCGCAAGGGACATGGGGTGAATCAGTTCCACCCCCTGGGGTCCGACTGCGGAAGCGCCGAGGAGACGCCCCGAGGTCGGCTCGGCAACCAGTTTGACAAATCCTTCCTCCACCCCGTGCAGAATGGCCTTGCCGTGATCGGCAAACGGATGCTTGGCAGCCAGGTGGGGCGTGCCGGAGGAAATCAAGTCGGCCTCGTTGGCGCCGACAGCGGCGACCTGAGGCTCGGTGAAGATGCCCATGAGCCCGCTGGTGTCGAACTCTTCCAGACCGCTCGTCTTGCCCCGGTGGCGTCGGGCCGCATTGCGGGCGGCGATTTCGCCCTGTTGCACGGCTTCATGCACCACCTGGTGCTGACCACTCGCACAATCGCCCACCGCAAAAATATGGGCCGCGGACGAACTCTGGAGCGTTCCGAGAATGGCGACGCCGCCATCCTCTTCCCATCTCACCCCGGCCTTGCCAAGATCAACGGTCTGGGTCGCAGGTTTGCGGCCGAAGGCTCCGATCACGGTCGTGGCATCGATGTGCCTTGCATCGCCTCCCTGATCAAATTCCACGTGCACCGCGTCCTCTTGGGTCCGCTCGATCTTGCGGATGTCGGCGCCCGTATAGACCGAGATGCCGCGGCGGATCATCGCCCGTGCCAGAACTTCGCCCAGTTCTCTCTCCATGGCGCTGAGCAAATGGTCGCTCCTCTGGACGATGCTGGTCGTGACGCCGATCCCGTCGAAGAAATGAGCCATCTCCACGCCAACGGCGCCACCCCCCAGAATGACGGCCGACTCGGGAGTCGAGGACATCGCCAGCACCTCAGCACTTCCGAGAACCCCCGACTCCTCCATTCCTGGAATTTCAGGCCGGAAAGGCCGGGATCCGGTAGCGACAATCGCCTGGGAAAAGGAAACGCGACGGGTTCCGTCATCACGCGATTCGAGTTCCAGCGCGTTCGGAGAAATGAAGCGGCCTTTGCCTCGCAACAGATCAAACTGACCCTCTTGAAGCTGCTCCGCCCGGTACTCGGCGAACTCGTTGACGTGCATCTGCTTGCGGGCCTGCAGTGCCGGCATGTCAACCCTCGTCGTACCCTCAATCAGGAGCCCGAAAGTTCTCGCCGCGCGGAGGTCAAGGTTGCGGTTGGCGGTTTCGATGAGCGCTTTGCTCGGCATGCAGCCACGCAGGATGCAGAGTCCGCCAAGTTCCTCGGCCCCTTCGACCACACAGGTGCGGAGTCCTTCCTCGGCCCCGGTACGGGCCGCCGCATAACCGGCGCTTCCGCCGCCTAGAATCAGGAGATCGTAGTCCATTGAAATAGTATGAGAGCATGGGCACGCCGCTGATTTCCAACGGGCGAGCGATCGCTCAACGTGTCGGTCGGCGGTCCAGTCGGGCCCCGTTCTACCCGAACGCCTTCGCGAGCATTCGGGCCACGATGGCGGTACGTTTGCGGGTGCTGACCGTCACAGTTTCGGTGTTCGTCCATTGGCCACCATCGCAATCAGAAAGAGCACTGCGAAAACAAAGGCAAGAATCTTGGCAATGCTTGCGGCTGTCCCTGCGATCCCCGAGAAACCGAGGACGCCGGCGATCAGAGCAATGACCAAGGCGATAATCGCGTAGCGCAGCATGTGTCCGTGGGGATCGCTTTAATTGGTGGCGTCCTTGATGGCATCGCCTGCATCCTCGACCTTGTCGCCGATCACATCGCCGGCATCCTCGATTTTTTCGCTGATGGCGTGGCCGGCATCCTTGACGGTGTCAGAGGCCTTTTCGATGCTCTCGTCGAGTTTCTCTCCGGGCGTGTCCGGTGTCTTCTCACAACTAGTGAGCGCAAGGGCGCCGAGGATGCTGCAGATGGTGATGATTGCTGATTTCATTGTTTTCATGGTCGGTGCGTGGTTGGGACTACGATCTTTCTAACTGCTCTCCTTGATCGCTTCAAGCGCCGCGAGGTTTCGATCGATCGAAGGGAGATTGGTCTTTTTAATCAGCTGCGCGACTTCAGGGCTGAAGTTGTCCCTGCCCAAGTGATCCCGGTAGAGGTCGCGACCCAGGATTTCACCGACAACGAGAGCAGATACCGCAGAGCTTTCTCCGATCAGGGCCGCCGAATTATCGATCAAGGTAACGATGTGGCCCCATGCACCTGACGACATGCTGGGGGTGCTTCCTGCGCTGAGAACGATGGAGGTCAGTTGTTCGGCGTGTTTCTTGTGCTCAGCTTGAATCTGCCGAAGAGGTCCGACTGCCGGCTCGGAAAGAGACTTGTCGACCGCAATCGAATAGGTTTCGACAGCAGAGATCTCACCGGTAATCAATACATTGGTGATCCCCATCGCCTGACCTTGGGATTCTTGTTGTTGATTTATGGTTCGCAGGTGACCTCGCTAGAACCGTGCCAGATCGCTTCGCCCCTGTCTAGCCCTGCCTCTCCAAGGGAAAATGCAGTTGTGTTGTGGAGGTCGTGCAATTTCGGAAGCTGGGACCGGTCCCCGTGCGCCTGTGAAGCGCGAATGGTTTGTCGGCTCAAGGCCAAGGCGGATACCGCGAGGAGCGAGGACACGCCGCTGAGTTGGAGAGTGTGCGGATGAACCCGCGCCTCCCGGTCCGTCAGCTGCGATCACTTGTTGTGCAGTGGCGCGACACTTTATTTCGGTGGGATCACCATCGGCAGAAAGTGATCTCCGACGGCCAGCGCTATTGCTGCTTCCCCGACTCAACGCGCAGAGACCCGTGATCAGGACTTCGCCGCCGACGACAACGAAGACCATGCCGTCCTTGACCTGAAACTCGAAGTCGCGGGAAATACCCCGCAGGCCGTGTTTCTTAACATCCCTTGCGAAATTGCACGGAGGTTGTGGCGCGTCTTGCGCAGCCGCACAGCCGTTGTTTCGTCGATCAACTGACGAGGGCGGCCTTTTCCCCGCTGACCCGCCAATCAGAGGGTCTCCGTGCTTCGAGGAGGCAATGGCATGGCACCTGCAACTTCGGATGGCGATGACAACGACAGCCGAAACCATCGACATTGGATTAAAAACCGACGCCCTCACGGAGGTATCGGACATTCTTCAGCAGGTGCTCGCGGACGCCCATGTCCTGTATCTCAAAACTCGTAACTACCACTGGAACCTCGCGGGTGGACGATTTCACTCCCTGCATGCTCTCTACGAGGAGCAGTACAAGGCCATCGAAATCTCGATCGACGAGATTGCGGAGCGAATCCGAATGCTCGGTTGCGCGTCGCCCGGCTCGATGTCCGAAATGCTCTCCTTCGCCTCGCTCAAAGAGAGGAAGGGGCAGCTCATCACGCCTGACGACAGCCTCGCGTCGCTGTTGTCCGATCACGAGACTGTGATTCAAATGCTCCGCGCGGCCATCGCCTCCATTGAGGACTCCTATCAGGATGCTGGCACCGCCGACCTCCTCACCGGCCTGCTTCAGGATCACGAGAAGATGGCTTGGATGCTTCGCAGCATGACAGCTCTCGAGACGAACGACTCCCAACAAGATCCTTCTCGGAGTCAGTGAACGTCACCACCCAGATCGCCTGCTCCATGCAGAGACGGCGGGAGAAACTCGAGGCGGTCCGCGAAGCGTTGGCGGATCACCGACACTCAGAACGGCGGCAGCTCGAGGGTCGCTTCGCGGCCCTGGAAATCTCCGCCGCCAGGGTCGCCGCAGAGATCGAAGAGCGGGCAAACGGCGATAAGATTCCTAGCCGCACGGCCCTCCGCCGACTTCGAGACCGGGCCCAGCAGATCCGAGCCATGACAAGATGCTGCACAAGCCAGGCTCAACCCCTGGGCATGGCTGCTCCGAACAGCCTCACCGCCATCACCGACTATGCCTTCTCTTTGGTGGACGGACAGTTCCGACGCGAGCGTGCCGCCGCGGATGCCGCGGCGGAGGATTCGGCGACAACGAGGTAGGCGCGCTTTGTTTCAGCGGAGGCCCCAAGGCATGTGGTGGGAGACGCTGCGAATGATGGGTCCCTGGCAACAAAAAGGGACTGCTTTCCTGCGGGCACCACTCGCACCCTTCGAAGATCCCCGCTAGAGTCGTCGCCATGGCAGCCAAGCAGCAACCCAAGCGCCTCTTCCTTCTCGATGGGATGGCCCTCGTTTACCGGGCGCATTTTGCCTTCCTCCGCAACCCCGTGATGACCTCCGACGGCCGGAATGCGTCGGCGTTATTCGGATTCACCAACACTCTCCTCGAGCTCATCGAGAAGCAGAACCCGACACACCTTGCCGTTGCCTTCGACACCTCGGCGCCGACCACGCGCCATCAGCGCTACCCCGAGTACAAGGCGAACCGCGACGACATGCCCGAAGACCTTTCCGCGGCGATTCCCGAGGTGAAGAAGCTGGTCGCCGGATTCCGCATTCCGATTCTCGAAGTCGACGGATTCGAGGCCGACGACCTGATCGGCACCCTTGCGACCCGCGCGGGCAAGGAGGGCTTCGAGGTCTGGATGGTGACCCCCGACAAGGACTTCGCGCAGCTGGTGAACGAGAACGTGCGCATGTACAAACCGGGCCTGCGCGGGTCCGGGGCAGAGATTCTCGGTGTCGAGGAAGTCTGCGAGCAGTGGGGCGTCGATGATCCGGTCAAGGTGGCCGATATCCTCGGTCTCTGGGGCGACGCCTCGGACAACATTCCAGGCGTGCCCGGGGTCGGTGAGAAGACCGCCAAAAAACTGATGGCCCAGTTCGGCAGCATGAAAGCGATCCTGGCCGGCACCGATCAGCTCAAGGGCAAGCAGAAGGAGAACCTCGAGACCTACGCCGACCAGGCTTTGCTCTCGAAGGAACTCGCGACCATCATCCTCGACGCCCCGGTCGCCGCGACCTGGGAAGAGCTTGAGCTCTCACCCGAGCGCGACGAGGAAGCGCTTTCCGCCCTGCTCGGCGAGTTCGAGTTCAACACGCTCGGTAAACGCATTCTCGGCAAGGACTTCCGTGTCGCCGACCACGGCGCGGGAGGCAGGGCCGGCGAGCCGCCGAAGCAGATCGAGACCATCGAGACGGTCGATCACGACTACCACCGCTTCACCGAACCGAAGGCCCGGCAGCTCCTGCTCAAGCTGCTCAACAAGGTCGATCGCTGGTGTTTCGATCTCGAGACCGACGGGCTCGATCCGCTCAAGGCAAAGATCCAGGGCATCGCCTTCTCAGTGAAGCCGCACGAGGCCTTCTACTGCGAGTTTCCGGAAGACCCCGCCGCCAACAAGGCCGTGCTCGAGGAGTTCCGCGAAGTCTTTGAGACGCCGGGCAAGGTCAAGATCGGCCACAACCTCAAGTTCGATATCGCTGTCCTTGCCGCAAACGGCGTCGAAGTGGAGGGCCCCTACTACGACACGATGATCGTGCACGCGCTGCAGGAGAGCGAGCCCGACCAGCGGCACGGCATGGATCACCTGTCCAAGACCTGGCTGCACTATCAGCCGATCAGCTTCTCCGAGGTCAGCGGCGACACCGGTGAAGAACAGCTCGACCTGCTCGGCGCGGCCGGGGCGGGCCCCGAGAAGTTTGCCGAGTACGCGGCGGAGGACGCCGACGTCACCTTCCAGCTCAGTGAAGCCCTTGCCGGCGGCTTGAAGGAAGCCGAAATGGAGCAGCTCTACGAGACCGTCGAGGCTCCGCTCATCCCTGTGCTGGCGCGCATTGAGAATGCCGGCATTCGCCTCGACGAAGCGGCGCTCCAGTCCGCCGACAAGGTCTTCACCGGTCGCATCGTCGAGCTGGAAGAGAGCATCCAGGAAGAAGCCGGCATAAAGTTCAATCTCGCTTCGCCCAAGCAGATGGGGAAAGTGCTGTTCGAGGTACTTGAGCTCGACGACAAGCCCAAGAAGACCAAGACCGGGCAGTACGTCACCAACGAACAGGTGCTCAACCTGCTGGCGGTCGAGCACTCGATCGTGCGCGACATTTTGGAGTATCGCCAGGTCAGCAAGCTGAAGAGCACCTACGTCGATGCGCTCCCGCTTGCCGTGTCGAAGGTCGACGGTCGCATTCACACCAGCTTCCATCAGCTGGTCACCGCCACCGGCCGCCTCGCCTCCAGCAATCCGAACCTGCAGAACATCCCAATCCGCACCGAGAACGGCCGCGAGATCCGCCGCGCTTTCGTGCCCCGCGACGACGACCATGTTCTGGTCAGCGCCGACTACTCGCAGATCGAGCTGCGGATCATGGCTCACCTCAGTGGCGACGCCGCCATGCTCGAGGCCTTTCAGGAGGGCAAGGACGTCCACCTCGCCACCGCCGCCAAGGTCAATGGCGTGCCCGAGAGCGGGGTGTCGCGTGAGATGCGGAGTGCTGCCAAGATGGTCAACTTCGGCATTATGTACGGCATCTCGCCCTTTGGCCTGAGTCAGCGGCTGCGCATCCCGCGCCGCGAGGCCGGTGATCTGATCGACGAGTATTTCAAGCAGTACCCGAAGATCCAGAAGTTCATTGAGAACACCATCGCCGAGGCTGGCGAGAAGGGCTGGGTCGGGACCATCGGCGGACGCCGCCGCCCGCTGCGCGACATCAATTCCCGCAACGGCACCACCCGCAGCCGCGCCGAGCGTTTCGCCGTCAACACCCCGATCCAGGGGTCGGCGGCCGACATGATCAAGCTGGCGATGATCCGCACCGACCGCGCCCTGCGCGAGCGCGAACTCGGCGCCCAACTGGTTCTCCAGGTCCACGACGAACTGGTCCTCGACGTCCCCAAGTCCGAGCTGGAAGAAGTCCGCGCTCTCGTCATCGAAGCGATGGAAGGAGCGATGCCGCTGGGCGAAGTTCCTGTCCTCGTCGAATGCGGTCACGGCGGGAACTGGCTGGAGGCCCACTAGAACGAATGGCGCTTGGTTAGTGGGGGGTGTCGAGGATTCTGGGCGGGATCTCTTCCTCCGGGATCGAACCGGATCGACCCTGCCTTGCCGTTTGGAGCGATCGCAAAACTGCTTGCCTTGAGGTAGGGACGAGGGTCCCTCCTCGTCCGGGGAGGAGCGAAGCGACGGACCGCCGAGGCCCAAGGCGAGCGTCGACGCTCACCTTGGGCTCCCTGCGGAGGCGCAGGGACGCACCTTGGTTGATGGAAACGTGCAATGGTAGCTCTGCTTTCCCATCGCGAGGACTGGAGACTGGCTTTTGTTGCTGCGCCGTCTTTGGGACGGATGGGGGATCCGGCCGCTATCAAGGCTCTGCAGGAGAAGGGACTGAAACATTGGTTCCCGATCGTCCAGCAGGCGGCGCGAAAGGCGATCGCCGTCCTTGAGGCACCGAGATCCGACGACGCCGAACCGCAGGATACATGGGAGCATGCTCTCGAGTCTTACGTCTTTGTCGATCGTTCTCGGCTCACCCTCGACGCTCCGCCGCAAGGGCTGGAACTGGGCGCTGACAGTCTCGCGGATTTCCTGATGTTTGTTGAATTCCTGACGGAGACTCCGGAAGTGGCGGAAGAGTTCATCCGGGTTCGAAACACGAACGGTGTGGATTTCCTGAAGAGAGGTGGCTTGGTTCACCGTCTGGCTTTTGAAGGTGGTTTCCTGATCGGAGCTTCGGCTGGCGAATGGACCGGCAGCCTGCAATTCGTCGATGGAGAAGGAGAGCATCAACTTCTGCGAGGCGGCAACTTTGTCGGCATCGAATTTTGGCAGGACAAGGTGATCGTCGCGGAGGGCAGCGATCACATGGGAATGAACGAGGGCATGCTCTACGAAGTGCGGGTCGAGGAGGGAAAAGTGGTCCTCTCTCCCTGGTTCGTTTTGCCCGGTTGCCCGCACTCAACGTGGCTGACCCGTCATGGCTGGCTCGTGGTGAGCTGCGAGGGGGGCATGATTTCTTTTCCGCCCGCCGAGGGGGCTGGTTTCCGCTATGACTCGATGTGAAGCGACACGGGCCGAACGACTGTCTGGGCACCCTACCGCGCTGGTCTACCCTCCCAGGTGACCGCCAGTCGTTCCCGCCGCGCGCACGTGAACGTCCTGCTGCGGGAACGGGAAGGAGATTCCGGCGTCGTCGAACTCCTTCTTCACCCGATCGGTGATCTGGCTGGTGACCGTC
>ENA-ORXT01003779-ORXT01003779.1-marine-metagenome-genome-assembly--contig:-NODE-3779-length-16251-cov-216.763942_pt1 | contig 16251 bp, 11 predicted proteins | sample MGYA00237868_ERZ511482 | MGnify/ENA metagenome assembly ERZ511482 | reverse complement strand
CTTGCTAACACCAACTTTAAAAATAAAACGCAATGAGGTTGAAAAGAAATATATGGACAATTTTAAAGCTTGGTATAATCAAAAAAGTCCTGTAATTTTCCAAAATTAATTGATATTTTTTAGCTAAGCAATTTCACTTGTCCCTACCTTTTATAGTATTTTTTAGAAGCGAAGCAACTTTACCATAATAAGTGGGTAATGTGCTATTAGCTGTAGCTTTTGTTGTACTGCATTGCAAAAAAAGAATGTCGCTGCTATCAAGGCTATCCGATAATTATTGGTATTGTAACTTTATAACGCCGCACTAAGTTTTCTTAATTTAAAAACCTGTTTTTTTACTACTATTTAATATTTTAAACTATTTGCTCAACAACTAATCCTATAACATGTTTAATTAGTTTTAAAAAAATTACTACATTTAAATTATAAATTATTTAAAATGAAAAAATTATTATTATTATTTATAGTGGCTTGCTTGGCTACCAATGCAGTATTTGCACAAAAAGGAATATTTAAAAAGAAAGACAAAAAAGCTGCTGAAGAGCAAATTGACGAGAAAATTGATGATGTAGAAGAAAAAATAAAAGAAGAAACAAAAGAATTAAAGGAAAAAACAGAACCTGCAGCTACACCCAAAGCAAAGCCTAAAGCAAAACCGATTAAAGAAAAGGAAAAGAGTGCTGCCAATAATAAGAACTCAGAAATGTCGGTAGAAGCAGCTCGTAAAATGGCTGATATAAAAGAACAGATGCAGCAAAAAATTACTGTTGAAGAAGGGGAGGCATCTATGAGTACGGGCCTACAAAACGGCTATATTGTTTTTGTAAAAGGTGGCTCGGCTAATAAAGTTGAAAAGCATTGGAAAAAATATCTCAAATCTGCCTTTAACGGTAAAACAGACTTAGATAAAAATGGGGAAATTTTAGCACAAAGTGTTAATATACCTTCGGTTGGGGAAGCAGTAAATATATTTGCTCGTATAAAAGAAGTTTCTGACGGTGTAGAAGTTACTACTTTTTATGATGCCGGTAAAGCTGGTTATTTAACTTCTGCCAATGTTGATGGACACGAACTGATTAAAAAAATTATGTATGACTTTGGTGTACAAGAGCGTGTTTTTGCAATAGAACAGCAAATTGAAGACGAAGAAAAAGCGCTGAAAAGATTAGAAAAAGATCTTAAAAATTTAAAAGATGATAATGATAAATACCTTAGAATTATTGAAAAAGCGAAATTAGACATTGTTGAAAATGAAAGAGATCAAACTGATAAGAATGCAGAGATTACGGAGCAAATGAACATTATTGAAGCAGTTGAGAAAATGAAAGATGGAGTAGAGTAATAATCATACTTTTATACAACTATAAAAAAAGCAAGGCTACTTTAGCCTTGCTTTTTTTGTTTAACAACTTAACGGTTTTTATTTCTGTATCATTTCTTAACCATCAATTTCATATTAAAATACGTGAAAATACTGGCCCATTTGTCTGCTACTTGCTCGTTGGTAGATGCGCCTCCGTGGCCACCTTCAATAGTTTCGTGGTATAAAAATGGATATCCGTTGTACTTCATTTTTGCAGCCATTTTACGAGCATGACCTGGGTGTACCCGATCATCTTTTGTTGAGGTAACAAAAAACACTTCCGGATATTTGGTTTCTTTTTTTAAATTATGATAAGGAGAATATTCCTTTATGTATGCCCATTCTTCTGGTATATTGGGGTCGCCATATTCGCCCATCCAACTAGCGCCTGCCAATAATTTCGAAAAGCGTTTCATATCTAATAGTGGTGCGCCTACTACAACAGCTTTATACAAATCGGGCCGCTGAGTAAACAACACACCAGTTAACAAACCACCGTTACTCCAACCGTAAATGCCTAAGTGTTTAGGCGATGTAATTTTTCTATTTATTAAATCTTCTGCAACAGCAATAGCATCGTTATACGCATTTTGACGTTTTTCCTTTTTTGCTGCTTGGTGCCAACTTGGGCCAAACTCGCCACCGCCTCTAATATTAGCTAAAACATATACACCACCCTGCGCTAACCAACCAGCACCAATAAGCGAATTGTAGTTGGGTTGTAAAGAAACATTAAAGCCACCATAAGCATCAATCATTACCGGGTTGGCACTATTAAACTGAATGTTTTGTTGATGCACTATAAAGTAAGGCACTTTGGTACCATCTTTACTATTGGCAAAATATTGATTTACTATTAAGCCAGTAGCATCAAAGTTTTCTTTTTGCTTATCAACTATTTTAAATTCGTTAAGCTCGGTATTGTAAAGATATAGCGTTGTTGGTGTTATAAAATTACTGTAGGTTAAAAACATGTGGTTCGCTTCATCAGTTGATGATCTTAAATAAATAGAACCCAACTCTAATGGTTTTACCTCTTGCTGTTCCCATTTACCGTTTGCAAGTTTATATTTCAACAACTTGTTTTTTACATTTTCCAACACATTAACCACCAAATAATCTTTGGTTGAACTTACAGAGGAAATACTCGTTTTTTCGTTGGGTTCATAAATTAGCTGTGGCTTTACAGTTCCTTTTAAATTTTCTTCAATATTAATACTAACTAATGCGCCTTGTTTAAAAACTTCACCGTTCAATTCCCAAGCCGATTGTAATGCAATAACAACCTCATCTTTAAAGTAGCTTTCAAAATTTGCATCAGAAGGAATGTTGAATTTTTGAAATTTCCCAGCTAAAAAATAATAAATATCGCTGGTATAAAAAGTTTGAGAATCATAAATAATTTGATGCAATTTGCCGTTGCTATAAAAAGTGTTTCCAAAAGCACCAACACTAGTGGTGTCCGTTTCAAAAACTTGTTTCGCCTCGGCTATCGATTGCCCTCTTTTTAATATTTTTACCAACCTAGGGTAGCCAGACTGAGTTAAGCTACCTGCTCCAAAATTTCTATACACCAATACCGTGTTTTCATCAACCCAGCCTATTCCGCCTTTGCTGGGTTCAAAATAAAAACCATCTTTTACAAAACTTTTTGTTACCGCATCAAACTCTCGCACTTCGTTTTCATCAGTTCCCCCGTCAGAAAGTGATAGCAAGCATTTGTTATTATCTGGTTTTAACCAAGTTGCTCCGTTATACACCCATTTTTTGCCTTCCTTTTCCGATAGCTGATCAATATCTAAAACGGTTTCCCACGCGGTTTTACCAGCAACATAATCTTCAAAATTCATTCTACGCCACAAGCCTCTTTCATTTTTAGCATCTCGCCACAAGTTGTAAACATAATCGCCAACTATACTTGGGTAAGCTATCTTTTCATCATCATCTAAAATGTTTAAAATTTTTTGCTTTACCGGTTCGTAAATTGCTGCTTTGGTTAATACTGCCTTACTTCGCTCATTTTCATTGCGCACCCATTTAAGTGCGTTTGCCCCTTCTACTTCTTCTAACCACAAATAAGGATCCGCTGTTTTGGGTGTTTTGGGTGTATCGATTGTTTGCGCATATTGGTTTTGTGCTACTATCATTAAAACAATTATGGTAATTGAGCTTACAAAGAAAAACTGTTTTTGCATTTTTTTATGAATTGTGAGTCGTAAAAATACAGGTAAATTGTTCTTTTTTAGATTTATTTTCACAATAAATATTAATACCCAACTAAATAAGCAAAATTAGTTAGGCTTTACTTATAGTTTTGTTAAGGTTTCCATTGTTTTACTATCAAAAAAAATAATGCTAGCATCGCTTATATTTATTTAAAAAAGAATTTAAATTTCTACCGAAGTTTATTGGATCATTTTTTTTTGAAGCGAAACGGTATTGCTTTATACAAACGGTCTCCCCGCTTTCCGTTCAAATGCTATTGCCCTCGCTTCAAAATGCCCACGCTACACAATAGCATAACCACTACAATCGGGGCTAATTTTTAGATTGCCTGCTGTCGAATTAACCGCTTTAAAGACAGATACTCAAACAGCCAACAACAATTTGAAATTTAACTCAAACAAGCAATATTTAAACTTTAAAGTTGAATTTATTGATTAAAAAGATTATTCTTGTTGCAATTAAAACGAAACAAAGTTCATGAAACAAATAGAGATAATAAAATTAGAATAAATAATGAACAAATTCGAAGTTCAGATTTTCCTTAATCAGTTTAAGGATAAGATGAAGATTTAGGAACTCCTTTTTAGGGATGACCGTGGAAAGAATTCAGCCACTTTGGCTGATTTAGAGATTACTTTTACAGATGTACAGCAAATATTACAACAGCTTAAGGTTGAAGAATATTCCGAAGGGCCACTTGAAGACCAACTGCATAAAATTGCAAATATGTGGGTTTTTGGCAAGCAGGTAAAAAAGCGTGAAATCTATATTAAAATCTCAATGGGCAAACCAAATTCAGGTACAATTTGTATCTCCTTTCATTTTTCTGAATATCGAATGAAATACCCTTTTAAATAATCATTTTAAACAGTTGATTATGTTTAAAATGATTTTTTAACTAATCAAATTTGTTTATTTTTATGAAAAGTCCGATTAACGGCAAAGAAATGGTTCGTTTTAAAGAACCCAGAAAACTAACTTATAGAAAAGAAGAATTTTCATTTATTTTTCATGGCTACCGATGTGTAGATAGCAAACAACAATTTACCACAACTACCTTAGGTAATGTTAATTTGTTTCAAATTTACAACCAATACCGTGAAAAATACAATTTACCCTTTCCCGATGAAATAAAAGCCATTAGAAAAAAGTATGAACTGTCGGCACTTAAAATGTCAAAAATATTGGGCTTTGGCGTTAATGTGTACCGCAACTACGAAAACGGTGAAGTACCCAATCTTTCTAACGGTAAATTAATTCGCTTAATTGACAAACCCAAGCAATTTAAAACATTAGTACAATTAAGTAATGGGCTAAAAGAAAAAGCCAAAATAAAACTGCTACATAAAATTGACACTTTATTGGAAAAAGAAAGCGCACCCGTTTTCGGTAACTTTACGAACGCCTATTTGCCCGGCGAACTTTCGGGCTATAAAACTTTTGATGAGCACAAGTTTACTGAAATGGTTATTTATTTTGCTAAACAAATCCAACCCTGGAAAACGCAGTTAAACAAGTTGTTGTTTTATGCAGATTTTTTAATGTTTAATAAATACTGCACCTCTATTAGTGGAATACGCTATCGAGCAATTAACATGGGGCCTGTACCACAAAATTATAATAGCCTTTTTGAGCAGCTCGCTAACCAAAATAGCATTGACATTAAAAGTATTGCCTTTGGCAATGGAGCTATTGGTGAACAATTTTATCTAAAAGCCGATCAACAATTGAACACAACCGTTTTTACAGAAACAGAATTTACTATACTGCAATTAGTAGTTAAAAAGTTTAAACCTTTTAACACCCAACAATTAATTGATTACAGCCATAAAGAAAAAGCGTGGTTAGAAAACCGTGATGAAAAAAAGTTAATTAGTTATCGGTTTGCTTTTGATTTAAATGATTTTTAATGGAGTGCTTAATTTTGGTAATGTTGACAATCAAACAGCAATCGCAATTGGGTAAGTTTGCTGATGTTTTACTCCATTACGTTACCTAAAATTCTGCGATGACGGCCATTGGTGAAATCTTGATGAACAACTTCTTATCAAAAACAAAACCTAAAACTATGGTTGTAAGCAAACCAGTTTATAAAACTGAGAAGCCAATTATTTCCCCTCAGGTGGTGTAACATCAACCTTAATGCGTTCCTCTCTGTTAGCCAATTGCCAAGCGGTATGAAATACTAACTTGGTAATGGCTTCAACTTTTGGGTAAACTATTTTGTCTTCGGTGTCGGTATGTTTATGATAATCTTTATGCACCCCGCTAAAGTAAAATATGGAAGGAATACCTTTCTGAACAAAATTATAATGATCGCTACGATAATAAAACCGATTAGGATCTTCGTAGTTATTATAACTATAATCTAAATTAAGTTTTGCAAATGCTTTGTTGGCTTGCTCGTTAATTTTGTGCAAATCGGTACTCAAAAAATCAGTGCCAATTACGTACACATAATTGGTATCTTGTTTTGCTTCGTGTGCCTGATCTAATCGGCCTATCATATCTATATTTAAGCAAGCTACTGTATTTTTAAGTGGAAACAAGGGGTAGTTGGTGTAATGCTTAGAACCTAATAAGCCCTTTTCTTCACCTGCATTATTAAAAATAAGTATGGAGCGGCGCGGCCCGTGTCCTTTTTCTTTAGCCATTACAAACGACTCCGCAATTTCCATTAAGGCAACGGTACCTGTGCCATTATCATCTGCACCATTAAAGGTTTTTCCATCGTGCACGCCAAGGTGATCGTAATGAGCGGTTAACACAATCAATTCGTCTTTTAAATCACTCCCTTCAATATAGCCAAACACATTTTCCCCAGCTATTTTATCGGCTACTTTGGCTACGCTAATGTTAACATTACTCTCAAAAGCTTTTGATAGCGATTTCTTTTTTGCTGCTTTTCTAACTTGCTTACGTTTAAGTTTGGCAAATTTATTCGCCATTATGCGGTCAGCTACTGCCTCCGAAATATAAAAAGTTGGAATGTAATTGTTCTCTTTATTGTCATCATCTTCAATTAATTTCATTGAAGTAGAAGTAATTGAATGATGATAACGTTCAATTTGTTCAGTTACATCATTTCTTACCACTAATAAAACTTTTGCGCCTTCACTTTTTGCCGCACCAATTTTGCTGCGCCAGTTAGTACTCCATTTACTGGCATCTTTACTGTCGCCAATTATAAATTTTCCATTTTTACATTTTGGTTCTCCAGCCAAAGCCATTACAATTTTACCCTTTACATCAATGTTTTTATAATCATTGTAGGCATCATTTTTAATGCCGTAGCCCACAAAAACAACATCGTTGGCGCTAAAATCAAAACTGTCTGTAGTTCTCCCAAAGGCATAAAAATCTTCTAAAAATGTAAAAGATTTTTCGTTAGCAGTAATACTAACAGCTCCCCATTTTTCAATTACCAATGGTATGGTTTGGTAGTAAGAACTGTCTTTTTCAACAGGTGGCAAGCCTAATGTTTTGTAAAAATTGGCTAAGTATTCCGCCGACATTTTCTGGCCTTTCTTGCCTGTTTCTCTGCCTTCATATTCGTCAGATGCTAAAACCTCCAAATGTTTTTCTAAAGTTTCTGCTTTAATATCATCGGCATAAACACTTTGCCAAGCACGCTTTTGAGCAAAACTGCTAATGGTTATAATTATTAGTAAAACCGAAAAAATAAATCTCATTTTAAAAATTATTTATAAAGTGAATGGTGTAAAACTAAATAAACCAAAGCCCAAATCAAAACTTATAAGTATTCCGCTCAAGGCAATTGCGTAAACATTTTCTTAAAAAAATAAATTTAAGAAGCGAAACGGTTTTTCCTCACAAAAATTTTGGTCCCCGCCATCCGTTCAAATACCATTTTGTCAGGCTTCAAAAGCTAAATTCGAACACCCAACAAAAAATGGTATAACCTCTTCTGTCGGGGCTAGTTTAAAAACAGTATTCTTCGAAAAAATTTCCGCATTGCGCTGTTTGCCCATAAAAAATTTGCAATACATCGCATCTGTAAATTAGCTTATTTAAAATTTACTTTTAATTTGTTGTTTTAATATGGAGATACACAACTTAAAATTAAGCACATGTACTTGGTAAAAAATACTCGCCGAAACTGCTAGCTATGCCTGCGTATTTTGCCTCAATCTCACCAAATGAAATTAAAAATTTTTGTGTAACATCTCCTACTCAAATTGATGTTATCTATTAATATCTTACCAACATTTCTTTGGTGTCTATTACCTTTCCATCTACAATTAAGGTGTAAGCATAAACGCCAGTTGACAAATTTTGTAATGAGACATTTATGTTACCAATTCCTATGTTCGTTAATTTTACTCGTTTTATTTCTTTGCCATTAATATCTAAAAATGCAATGGCAGCTTTTTTAGTGTTGGCAGGTATAAAGTATTCAATTTTTGTGTTGTTATAAAATGGGTTAGGTACGTTTTGTGCCAGTAGGGCTTTTTCATTCTCATCATTCAAACTTACGTGTTGACTATAAATATGATCTGAAGCTGCAATTGCTTTTTCATCTTTCAAGGCTTTAAATTCTTCTTTAAAATCATCAATTATTATTTGTTGTTCTTTTACAGCGTTTATCAACATGTATATTAACTGCGAGGCATCTAATGTAGAAAATTGTTCTGTTGCTTTACTTGATTTTCCTTTTGTTGAATAAGTATATGCTTTTGCCGATTGTGGCGCAATTTTTAAATATTCTTCTGCTAATAAGCCAACATGTTTGCTGCCAGTATCTTTAATACCTCCGTTACCATTGTATTTATAAATTATTGGGTTTAGTTTTAACACTTCGTTCAACCCTTTTTCATATTGAGCTACTACATTTTTAAGGTTTTTGCCTGGTATTGTAGGTACATTAAAATTGTTGTTTTGAGCAAGTGCTATGTGTAAAGATCCGATTGTTAATAAACCAATTATAGTATTAATTTTCATTTTATGTATTGTTTTTAAATTTAATAATAAAGTGCATTAACACTACACAACGTTATTAAGTTAAAACAAATTGCATCCTACATAAATGCTCATTTTTTCTCCATAAAGCAAATCTGAAATGAGTACTTTATTATTGACAGTTGTCAATATATGCACTAAAGTAGGAACCACTTTTAAAACCGGTGGTCAGTTTTATTCTACTTGCTGCTTTTAAATTAACGCTATCGTTGGCAAAGGTTTGTGCATTGCTATATATACTATCAGCTGCAGCATAATTAGCGGTATAAATGGTGCCTGTTAACTGCATAAATGGTTCACAAAGGCCACTTATGTATTGTATTACCAATTGCTGCGACACGGTTTGATCTATAAACGCATCTTGTAAATATAGGGTTAACAAAACAGTAGAACTATCGCAAGGTTGGGCCATATTTTGGGCTTTAAATATATAGGGCGTATGGGTATAAATTCCTGCATAACAGAAACCTGAAGAGTCTTTTCCGGTTTGCTGCCCGCCTATATATCCTAAATCAGGATCTAACAATAACTTTGGAAAGCCTCCATTTTCTGAATACACTAATACAGAGGACATTTCGGAAGGTATTGCGCTACTATAATCGCCATAAGGGGGGCAATCTGCTATAATACTTTGGGCTTGTAAAAATAATGGTACATCTGTATTGCAAGGCACAAAAATGGTATCTACACTTAGGTTATTTTGCCATAAGCTTAGTTTATTAATTAATAGTGGTTGTGCGTTGCCCGCAAAAACATTATTAATGTTTGCTACAACTGTACCTAAACTTAGTATTTCGTATTCTGTAGCATTAAGCGCACTATAGGCTGTTGTATTGGTAGTTAAAAATGTGGTGTCTGTAGTGGCATAAATTGCTAATTCAATGTCATATACAGCACCATCGCACGGTATAAAGTTATAGTTGCTATCTATTATTATGGTATCAATTGCAAAGGTATAACCGCATAAGGAGCTGTTTCCTAAATTAAATCTGGTAAAACCCAAAACATTATCTGGTGTTTGACCAAGTACGCTACAACTTTCAATTCTACTACCATCGGGCAAAATTTGATAAACGTAAACATCTAACCCAATATTAAAATTGGTTTGGTTACATTGTATGTTTTTAAACTCTACATTTGTAAGGTTTATGCTTTTGCTTGTGTTATCAAAGTATACAGTATCAACCGCAATTTTTGAAAGCCCATTGCACGATAAAATATTACATTGCCCAAATGTAATTTTTGTGCCTAACAAAAGAAATAGTATCAAAAAAGTGGTAGCTGTGCGTTTATAGTAAACCATATTTATAGCTTTAAAATTTGCAATTTAATTCAGTTTCATATATGTTGCTTTGTTTTTTTACCATTCTATATAAAAACGACAAAAGAGTATTTATCAAGTACCTAATAGGTTTTTCATTAATTTTAGTTTACCAACAATTTAATTAGATTCGTTTTTGCCAATGTTTAGATTAAAAAGATTACTTAAAGTGGCACTTATTTTAATAAATATGGTAATGGCCTTAATTTTAATGTTAGCCAATACTGCCCCTTTTACCAACCCATCTAATTTTTACCCTATTGCCTATTTGGGCTTAGGTTATAGTTTTATTATGTTTATTAACATTGGGTTTACAACATTTTGGATATTCAGTAGAAAAATATATTTTATAATATCTTTTATTATACTGCTATTTAGTTGGTCTAACATTAGTAAGTTAATCGCTTTTTGTGATGTGGTTAAGCCAACAGAAAAAACCCTTGTTTATAAATTGCTTAGTTATAATGTAAAAAATTTTGATTTCTATAACTGGCGAGAAGATCAAAAAAACAAAAACGCCATTTTTAAGCTTATTGATGAAAAACAACCAGATATTATTACGTTTCAAGAATTTTTTGATGGCAGTAAAAAAGGGTGGAACAACCTTGCTCAGTTAGCAGACAGCTTAGGATATTCGCATCATTATTTTGTACCTAAGGTTAAAATAATTTCAAGAGGAGAAAGCTATGGTTTAGCTACTTTTTCTAAGTATCCTATTATTGAAAAGAAGCATATTCCGTTTTATCGTTCTAAAGCCAATGCTGCTTTGTATACTGATATTAAGCTTGACAATGATACTATTAGGGTATACAATGTTCATTTACAATCAATACACTTAGAGCAAGACGAGGTGAATTATGAAGATTTTAAAAGCTATGTAAAAGATGCTGGTTCGATGCTTAAAAAACTAAAAAGAGCTTACATAGCTAGAAGCGAACAAGTTGATTTGTTACTAAGGCATATTAAAAATTCTCCTTATCCTGTTTTGTTATCTGGCGATTTTAACGACACCCCAATATCTTACGCCTATGAAAACATTGCTAAAACTTTAAATGACAATTATCTAATGGCAGGCTTTGGTTTTGGTGGCACTTATAATGGCCCTCTACCTTCTTTTAGAATCGACTATATTTTTAGTAGTAACGATTTTAAGACGGTTAAGTTTAAAAATCTTAATGTTAACTATTCTGACCATAAACCCATATTTTCTACCTTTTACCTTAAAAAATCAAATTAAGTGGTTAGTAGGCCTTGCTATAAATAGTAAAAATACGAATGGTGATATTACATTCCTCTATATTTTAGACTTATCTCCATAAAACATCAATTAACGTAGCTATTGATACAACAAGGTGCTTCAGTGTAACCTTTTTAAAATGGTTAATGATTTATAAACTTCTTTTACCTTTTCAACTCTATAGTTCAATAGTGGAGCCTTACTACCCTATTGATACGATCAATGTTATTTTTCTGACGTGCTTCCACAATTATTGTACAATGTTTAATAACCTTAAATTTAGAGAGGATATTTACACACGTGGGCTTAGCATTATGAGAAATAGTAACAGGCGGTTTGCATCACCAATGTTCCACGTGAAACAGTACAACCAGTAAAATCTTAATATTGATGTTGATATAGGTAAATTTATAACTGACATAAAATACATTTGCACCGAACATATTGTTCCACGTGAAACATGATACGATAGACAGGGCCTTGATGCAAACCAGGTGTCAAGTATTACTATAACGCTACCGTTCATTATATAATGTAGTAAACATCACCTTATAAATATAATAATGAACCCACAACAATTTATTGATACGACGTGGTATAAACACCACAATGTATGAAACGATCTTAACATAAACTATGTGTTCAAAATATAGAGATCAGATTGTATCATTGAGTAACTTGTATGTACACAATATTCACTAATCTTCCTACGCTACAGATTAATAATGTACAAAATAAAAGAATTTTGATATAAATGTAAATGTTAAGAATTTCCAAAACCCCCGCTAATTATTAAATGTCCTTCTACCATTTGTTTTATAATAGAATAACAATTTACACTATACTGTTTATTATTAGACCTAATTATTAATACAATACTTATTGAACAAAGTATCGTATCGAAAGTTGAATAAAACCTTCTTAGCTTTTTATAGTAAGACCATATAGACGTCTACTATAGTTTGCAAAAGATGTTTTTTCATAACCTATAAAAGAAGTAGCTCATCAAATCTTCCTTAGTAGTCTTACCAATATTTCATATTTTAACCTAAATTTTTTAAAGAGCGCTAGATATTAATATCAACTTACATAAATATAGCAATAAAAATTTACCTAAATTTGTTAATGATATGAGAGTAGCATTATATTTCGGCTCGTTTAATCCTATACATATTGGTCATCTATTAATAGCACAAAGTGTGATTGACTTAGCTACAATTGATGAACTTTGGTTTATTGTTTCGCCTCAAAGCCCCTTTAAAAAAAAGAAAAACTTATTAGCTGAAAGATTGAGATATAACTTGGTTCAAACAGCAATTGAAAATAACAACCAATTAAAGGTATCAGATATTGAGTTTAAATTGCCCAAACCATCTTATACAATTGATACACTTATATATTTAGAAGAAAAGCATCCTAACATAAAATTTGAACTTGTAATGGGTAGCGATAATTTAGATCATTTACACAAATGGAAAAATGCCGATTTACTAATAGATAGGTATAATATTATAGTGTATCCGAGAGTTGAGGACTTTAGCTTTTCATCTAATAAAATTAAAACCACAATATTAAACGCACCCTTGCTAAATATTTCATCAACAACAATTAGAGAACGAATAAAGCAGAACAAAAACGTAAATTTTTATGTTTGCGAAAGCGTAGAAAAGCAGCTAAAAGAGTATAATTACTATAAATGATAAGTAATCAACAATGTAAAAATTATAAATTTATAATTAATTGATAATCATTACATTGTAAAAAATATTTTATGTTAGCTAATTGTGTCAGAATAAAAAGTTATCCACTTCTTTTTGTAAAATATTAGTGTAATGTAAATAATAATTGACTAATAACAACCAACTTATTATGTCTCTATAAACAGCATTATGTACGTCATCAACACCAAATTTTGCAAATCTTTTTCAACACTATAACTACCAACAGATGTTTAAAACAATGTTAAGCCTTTGTTTACTTACCATCTTAACAATAGTAAAATGTTAATTAACAGCTAACTAATGTTAGCTTTGTATAAAACAATAAATGCCTAACTATATTATCCCCGTATCCACAGCCTATATACTTATTATAATATTTATAATTAATTAAAAAGAAGAAACAAGAGCTGTTGACAAACCAAAAAGTAATTTTTTAAAATCGTAGTTTTGCCAAACAAATTATTTCAAATGGCAGAGGAACGAGATTACATTTTGGGAACGCACAAAGCCGAGCTGGAACGCTTGGGCTTGCAACACGCTGTTTGGCTGCCCTACGTTTTGCAAGGTTGGCAAACTGCTGGCCTAACTGCGGGCAGTTCGGTTTTAGATGTTGGTTGTGGGCCCGGTTATGCCTCGGAAGATTTGTTGAAAATTGTAGGAAATGCCGGCAAAGTGGTGGGCGTAGAACGATCGAACCAATTTGTGAAAAGTTGTAGACAGAAGTTTGAAACCGTTAAAAATGCAACATTTTATGAATTGGATTTGATGAAGGATGAAATACCCGAAAGCGATTTTGATTTTGCTTGGTGCCGGTGGGTTGCTTGTTTTGTAGAGGATCCCAAATTGTTAGTTGATAAAATTTCAGCTGCTTTAAAGCCAGGTGGTAAAATTATTTTTCACGAATATATTAATTATGACGGTTGGCGATTTTTACCTCCAAATAAATATCACGATGAATTTAAAAATGCTGTAATTAGTAGTTGGCGTAACCAAGGTGGCGAACCAGATATAGCCGAGCACTTACCAAGCTATTTGTTGAATAGGGGCTTTAGCATCAATCAAACTAAACCTTTAACATTTTGTGTAAATGCAGCTCATTTTTTTTGGCAATGGCCCATAACGTTTATTAAAATAAATTTACAACGCCAATTAGATTTAGGATTGGTAACTAAAGAATGGGTAAACGCAGTATTAGCATCTTATAAATACGATAAACCAAAAAGTGTGTATATGACTACACCAACAGTATTAGAAATTATAGCAACAAAAAATTAAAAGCCTTACTTTTTATTATTTTTTATAGTGATTAATAATTGATTGAATGGTTCTAAATCACCACAATAATCTGTTCCTTCACTGAGCAAGGTTTTTGCGGTTTCAAAATCTTGTATATTTATAAAGTATTGAACAGCAGCAGCATAAGCAGAACCTATTTGTTGTGTGTTCAATTTTTTATCATCATTAATAGAAAAGGAATTTCTTAATTTATCTAAGCCAGCTAAGCCTTCAACTTTGTTTTCGCTTTCAAAATTATCGTAAATGTAAGTTGTTAATAAATACAATTTGTAATTGATTAGTTCTACATCATCCTTTAAAAAAGAAAAACTTTGTTCGTAACTAATAAGGCTGTCAATACGAACGCTATCCTCATTAATTGAATATAAACTTTGTATAACACTATTTTTTATATAATTGTGATGCACAGTGGAGTCGCGTTGATATAACCGTTTAAAATTATGAACTGCTTCTTTATACTGCGCCTTACTATAATAACTTTCGGCCAATACTAAATAAATTTTTTCGCTTACCGTGTTTTTCAAATCTTCATTATCAATACCATTTTCAATGCAGTTTAAAAAGCGTTCTATTTTTTGCGGCTCGTTGGCTAATTGCTGGGCTTGGGTAGTTGCCACATTCATTACTTGTTGTTGAATATTATCTACATCCCAATTTACATCGCTAAACTTTAGTAAAAAATCGCACTCAGCAGTTGGGTCATCATTGGCTTTTTCATCGGAAAGTGCAACACCTAAAACCAGTTTCATCCATTGCTCAATATAAGGAACTTGGTAAAGTTGATACGCTTTTTCTAATTGTTTTAATGCTGGGCTATAAGCTTCCGCTTTAAACAATTGTACCCCATCATTAAAATATTGCAATGCAGGTAATTGGTTAATTTGTATAACGGTATCAATCACAAAGTTTTCATCAATAAAAGTATTATCATTGGCATTGGTTTTTGTAATACTTCCATTTCTAAACAAAGTATTTTTAAACGGATTAAAGTGCCGAAGTGAAACATTATCGGTAGCCTTTGCCACATCTTCTGAAAGCAATAACGTATCGGTATTAAAAATAACATTTGCTCGCAGGCCAGTTTTAGTATCTCTTAAAATATAATTTATATTAAGATGCTGTAGCGCTAAACTCTGCAACATAACTGCGCTAATACTATTGAAGCGACCACCCAACAAGGCATCTTGCGGAATAGCGTCTTCAACTCCTTTAGTAAGGTATTTTGCCAAAAATTCATTTATTTTGTTGATGCTTTTTAGGCTGTTAAAATTATGTTTTAACGATAGCTCATCTAAGCCGCTGTAAAACTCGGTCTCAAATTTTTTTACATCAAAGTTATTAGCTGTATTTAAACCGGTAAGAAAACACTCTTCAAATAAAGAAGTAGTTGGTTCATTAGCGGAGGCTTCCTTATCATTAACTATTGGCCCAGTATTTAGTTGCGCAAAGCAATTACACACTATTAAAAAGCTAAAAATTACAATGGAGCATTTTATTAAGAAGAGCTGATAATTATACATTGGAAACATAAAGGTAGTATAATAACAGTAATGTTGGGAAAGGTGTTTTGGTTAAAGCCCATAGCATCAATTAGGTTGATACTATTGATAGTATTTTTTTGCGAAAAAAACGCCTAAACGCTCCCAAGAATCATCTGGCAGATTTTGGATTTATCACGAATATTAATTAAGAAAACTCACTATTCAAGAATGTTATCGAATAATGGGCTTTCCAAAGAATTTCAAATTCATTAATAATCGTTCGGAATGGTATCGACAAGTCGGTAATTCGATTACTGTTCCAATGATTAAGGAACTTGCTATTCAAATCAAACAACAATTAATTACGTCAACTAAAATAAAAGATGCCAAATAAATTTCTTAAAAAAAGTTTGACCAATCAATGAAAGTGGTTGGTTAAGACGACAAAATCAAATCTGATTTATCCAAAACAATGGAATGTTATAATTTCATCAATGTAACACCACCTACCCCACCAAACCATAACCCCCCAACCAATTTGTTATCATGTCCAAACCATAGCTGGTTAATACCGATTCTGGATGAAATTGAAAACCAGTAAGCTTTAATTGTTGATGATGCAACGC
>ENA-ORXT01003777-ORXT01003777.1-marine-metagenome-genome-assembly--contig:-NODE-3777-length-16269-cov-4.629138_pt1 | contig 16269 bp, 11 predicted proteins | sample MGYA00237868_ERZ511482 | MGnify/ENA metagenome assembly ERZ511482 | reverse complement strand
GCGGTTAAGCGTGCCTGCGTCCGCTTCAAACCGAGGTGCTGGTAAAGCAGTCAAATGCACAACCGCAGAACTGACTTTGGGTGCGGGGGTAAATGCCTCTGGTGGCAGATCAAGCACGATCGCCGCATCCGCGCGCCATTGTGCCAACAGTGCCAGCCGCCCGTACGCTTTGGTGCCGGGTGCCGCGACGATCCGCTGTGCGACTTCGCGTTGAAACATCAATGTCAGGCTGTCCCAAAAGGGTGGCCATTGCGGCGGCGTCAGCCACCGCACCAACAGCTCTGTTCCGACATTATAAGGTAAGTTTGCCGCGATTTTGATCGGTTGGGTCAAATGCGCGCGAACGTCTATTTCCAAAGCGTCCGCATTGATCACTTCAAGCTGGCCAGGGTATTTTGCTGCAATCTGAGCCAACGCAGACATACACCGCGGGTCTTTTTCAACAGCCAACACGCGCCGCGCACCTTCGGCCAAAAGACCACGCGTCAGGCCACCAGGGCCAGGCCCGATCTCTAGGATGTCCGACCCAGACAAATCGCCTGCCATCCGTGCAATCTTGGCTGTTAAATTCAGGTCGAGCAAAAAGTTTTGCCCCAAGGATTTCTTGGCCGCGATCCCGTGCGTCTCGATGACATCACGCAGTGGGGGCAGATCATCTATCTGGCTCATCGTATCATCTTGCCCTAAATATCCCCGCCGGAGGCTCTGCGATTATCAAACATCGCGCGCATCGGCCATTTGTCCCGCCATACGCAAGGCAGCGATCATCGACGTTGGATCTGCTATGCCTTTGCCCGCGATATCAAACGCAGTCCCGTGATCCGGTGACGTGCGGATAAACGGCAGCCCCAGTGTGACGTTAACGCCACCTGAGAAATCAAGTGTCTTGATCGGGATCAAAGCCTGATCGTGGTACATGCAAATTGCGGCGTCGTACTTTGCGCGGGCGGCTGCGTGGAACATCGTATCTGCCGACATCGGGCCGCTTATCTGCATCCCGTCAGTGCGAAAACGATCAACGATGGGGGCGATCATGTCTATCTCTTCCATCCCCATTTTGCCGTCTTCACCTGCGTGCGGGTTCAGACCGGCAATCGCAATGCGCGGTGACGCAATTCCAAAATCACGGCGAAGTGCTGCATGCGTGACCAAGATTGTATCCACCAGAACGTCAGCGGTAAGCGCTGTTGCAACATCAGCCAGCGGGATGTGGATTGTTGCTGGCACAACCTTAAGCATGTCACACGCCAACATCATCACGACGGGGACGTTACCCGCAAGCGCCGACAGAAATTCAGTATGACCAGGGTAGGCGAAATCAGCGCCGTCGATCAACGCAGCTTTATGAATAGGCGCTGTGCAAAGCGCGCGGGTGTGGCCTTGCAACGTTAGACCAACACCTGTTTCGATCGCAGCGATCACGCCTTTGGCATGGTGCGGGTCAGGGGTTCCGGCGATACGCGGTGTCCCAAAACCTTGGGCAAGTACGGGCAAGGCGTCGGTCACGCCCTGCGCTTGTGCGGCGTCGGTTACAATTTTGATCGGGGTGCCGGATGGCAAATGCGCCGGATCACCGATCCAAAGCAACGGTATGTCGTGGCGCAAGGCGCGCCATGCGTCAGCTGCGATTTCAGGGCCGATACCACCGGGTTCGCCACAACTGATCGCAATGGGTTTTGACATTATTGCGTGATCGTCGCAGCAGCGCGCAGGTCAGCAAGCAGCGAGTCTGCCAAGCCTGACAGACGCTGGCTGCGCAGCTGGTTGCGCAACACGTCGCGGTCAGCGTCAGCCCCGTCAACGTATTGACGATTGCACAACATCAGTAAGGTCTGATTGCCCGTCAGCGGCTGGCGAATGTTGGCCGATATCTCGCCCGGGTCAAGACGCGCAAGTTCGAGTGCGATGTCTTGTGCGATCGCGTCGGGTGCGGCGGTGACGCGGTCAAGGACGTCTTCGGGCTGGCCTTGTGCTTCGCCGTATAGATCGTCGCATGTATCGATACGGTCAATCACGGCTTGGACGTTTGCGTCGGGTGCCAGATAAAGTGCCGCATATTCAAGGGCTGTGGGTGACGGGCGGGCCGTCGCTGTTTCGCGCACGGCGCGCATCTGGAACAAGGCCACGCCGTTTGGAATTGGGATCGGGGCTGTCACTTCGCCGGGCTGTAGTGACAACAACAATGTGCGCAGTTGCTGCGGGTAATTGCTGATTGGCAACCAGCCAAGACGGCCACCGTTTGTGCGGCTTGGGAGCGCTGACACGCGGCGGGCTTGTGCCTCGAACGCGGCGGTGGATGTGAGTTGCGAAATCCGTTGCGCTTGCGCTTGGGCTTGTGCCGCGCGCGGTGGTGGTGCGGGGATGATGATCTCTGACAGCAGAACTTCGATACCGGCGGTTGTGTCGCCTGCGCGCGACAAAGCACGGTCAATTTCGGCGTCGGTGATCTGCGCCTGCGCCCCAAAGCGGTTGCGGATAAAATCGCGCCACGTCACACCGATACGGACGAATTGTTCGATTGCAGGGCGGTCCACGCCGTTTTGCGCCAAAAGCCGGATAAACTGGTCCGCATCCAGATTGGCGCGGCCTGCGAATTCTTCAAGCGCGATTTGCAGACCCTCGGCAGGCAAGCTGACACCTGCGCGGTTCAACAGCGTGTCTTTCAGACGGTCTTCGATCAGTTGTTCACGCGCAAGTTTTGGCAAATCGCCGGGGGTGCGGAACAGGGTTAGCAGTTTGATGCGTTGGTCCAGTTCATAACTGGTGATGACTGTGTCGTTGACCGTAATGACGCCGTTAAATTTACTTTGAGCGTGCGCCACAGGGGCGGTGACCAAAAATAAAAGCGTCAGGAAAGAGCAAATCACACGCATGGGTCGTCCAATCATCATCCGTTATTACACTGGGCAGCGGCCGGGTTAGCAGGCCGCCCTGTCGAAAATCCGTTCAAGGTCACAGCCAAGCCGTAGTCCGTCGATGCATCTACACTAGCGGAAGTGGTAAAGCGGCGCGAGACGGAAAAATCGACGACCATACATTCGTTCCGCCATTGTAGGCCAAGACCCGCGCGCGAGGGTTCATTCTGGATCGCGTCAAAGCGTGTGTCAAAGCTCGCAGACCATGCGTCGTTGATGCGCACATCGGTATCAAGCGTCCATTCGGATACATCCGATGTGCGCCCTAATTCGGCATCGGCAATTTGCCAGATGTAGGCTGCGGCCAAGTTGATGTCGTCGTCTTCCCAGCGAAGGCGTGCTTCGGTGAGTGACGGTTTGAAATTGTCGGACACAAGGCTGCGGGCTTCGACAAAGATACCGGCGGGCAAGCGCAGTTGACCTGCGATCAGCCAGTCTGATCTGACGCCGCTTTGTCCTGACCCCACGGTAAACGCGTCGTGTGCCGTTTGGCGAAACACGCGGCCAAAGGTCAGCGTGCTGGTGGCGCCTGCGTCGCCTTGGCGTGTCCACGTCAGACCTGCGGCGGCACGCAACCCCGTTTCAACCGCGTCTTCACCCGGTAGGTGGTCGGGTGATAAAAGGTTGCCCACGTCAAATTCGGGCAAGCGGCTGTCTTCGTTCGGGGGGGTGTCGCCAAGCGTGTCTGACCACGCCAAGGTGACAACAGGTGTGATCAGGTGTTTTGCGCCTGCGGTGCGCACACCAAGCGGATAGCGCAATGTAACGGCGGCTTGTGGCGTGATCCGTGCCAGCTGTGTGTCAAACGCGAGATCGTCGCCAATCCGGTACAGGTCTGCACGCATGTCCGCGCGCGCGCTGGTCACAAGCCCTGACGAAGTGATCCATGTTTTGTCCCACTGCGCGTTTGCGCCCAGCCTGGCGACATCGCGGCCTGCATCGCCTGTAGCTGTGCCTGTGCGGATCAAAGCGTCACCGTTCACACCGTAGCTGAGTGTGCCAAATGACGGGTCGTGGTGGCGGCGCAGGTAAGTAAAGTCTGCAACCAGCGGAGGGAGCGAGCTGTTCACCTCGTCATCGCGCAACGACTGGTAGGCTGTAAACCCCGCAGAGATCAGTTCGTTGTCGCGGACGCGTGTCAGCGTGATCGCGCTGTCCAGACGGTCTTTGCCCGAGTAGCGATAATCAAGCAGATAGGCGCGGTCGCTGACGGCTTCGATGATGGCTTTGAGCCGCTTGAGTTCGGCGTAGAAACTGGAGGTGGATTCGCTGAGATCGTCCTGAGTACGCATGCTGGTCCAGACTTCTATGTTCGGAGGGAGTTTTATCCCCCCCAGCCCCCCAAAGGGGGGAGTTTGCTCCCCCCTTTGGGGGGCTGGAGGGGATACGCACACGGGGCCTCCCGCCCGGGCTAAAACGAGGTTGATACCTACCGTCCGTAACCAGGTCGATTTGCCGGCCATGTTGGAGCCGGTGATGAGATGGATGTGCCCGTCGGTCCGGATGCTGAAGTCGTTCGTCACCCGCCCGGCGGGCGGCAGTAGCGGGTGGCCGAGGCCGGCGGCTTCCACGATGGGGTCGCTGGTGAATTCGGGGTCCGCCCATTCCGGGTGGTTGTAGCGGAGGGTGGCCCAGCTGACCAGGGCATCGGTCTCGGCCAGTGCGGCCAGCCAGCCGGGCAGGTCGTCGCGGTGAGCGTCGCGCCAGGCGTCGAGCTTGCGCAACTGGTTGAGGCTCCAGAGGCCGCCGATCTCCAGCAGGATGGAGAAAGGGTTGTTCCGCACGTCCAGCTGCCCGATGAGGTAGCTGAGGCGGGAGAGTGCTTTTTGCGGGTTGCCGGTCAGCGGCGCGGCACCGGGCCGGGTTTCGGCGTGGGCCAGCAGGGCGGCGTAGGTATTCAGCAGCTCGCCCATGGCGGCGGTGTGGGCGTGCTCGGCGGTGATGGAGGGCAGGTACTTGCGCAGCATCCAGCCGGCGGGCAGCAGGCCGAGGACGCCGAGCTGCCAGGGGTCCATGAGCAGCATCCAGGCCAGGGAGGCCAGCGTGAGCAGCGGGGTGATGAAGAGCAGAAGGCGCGTCCCGTCGGTCGGTGCCACGGCCGGCCGGTCGAGCCAGCCCAGCAGCCGGTCGAAGTTCCGGAGGTCGTCCTCGAGCCCCGAACCGATGACGCGAAAACGAAGGCACCAATCCGGCATGGCTTTTAAATCCTCACTTTGTACCCGCGTCCCCGCCCCTTCCTTCCCGTCGTGGTTGCCCAGCAGCGCATCCGCCAAACGCGCGCGGCCCGGCGCGGTGACCGTCCGGTTGATAAACTGAAAGAGCGATTTGCGGCCGAAAAGATCGAGGTCGAGCGCGTTGGGGTGCGCCGGGTCGAGGTACTCCGCCCCGTCGTCGAAACGAGCGAAATCATGGGCGAGCGCGCCGAGTTCGCCCTCGCACAGATCAGCTAAAACCGCTTCCTCCTCCGCCTCCCGCTTGATGGCCAGGTGCTTGCGCACGCCGTAAGCGATCAGCGGAACGGTAACGAGGAAAAACACCAGCCCCACCAGGAATTTGGTCGTGATCAGCACGATCAGCGCCGCCACCCAACCCACGAACACCACCAGCCGGATCAGCGCGAGGCGGTCGTAGCGCACGCGCAGTTGCTTCGAGCGGGCGAGGGCTTCGGCGGCGGTGCGCTCGTAGTGAAATTTGGGGGACATAGTTAGTCGTTAGTATGTAGAAGTTAGTCGGTAGTGCGCATCGGCAAGCGGAAGCACTATCGACTATCTTCTACATACTAACGACCGAAGTATTTAAAGGATGCGATATCAGCCTCGATGAGCCAATAGAATTACCTGAACCTTAAATTTAATACACCCAGCACCGCCTCCTTCACAATCGAGCCGTGCATTTTGCTCGCCCCCAGTATCCGGTCGGTGAAGATGATGGGCACCTCCACGATCTTATAGCCCAGTTTCCAGGCCGTGTGTTTCATCTCGATCTGGAAGGCGTAGCCGATGAAGCGGATGGCATCGAAGTCGATCGCCTCCAGCACCGGCCGGGTGTAGCACATGAAACCGGCGGTGGAATCCTTGACCGGCATCCAGGTGATGGCGCGCACGTAAATCGACGCGCCGTAGCTCAGGAAGCGGCGGTCGAACGGCCAGTTCTCCACGCCCCCGCCCTTCGTATAGCGGCTGCCGACGGCGACGTCGCCGCCGTCCACGCAGGCCTGGCGCAGGCGCACGAGGTCTTTCGGGTTGTGGCTGAAATCGCAGTCCATCTCGAAAAAATAGTAATAGTCAGCCGATTTGGTCATGCCCCAGCGAAAACCGTCGAGGTAAGCGGTGCCGAGGCCGAGTTTGCCGGCGCGCTGCAGCAGGTGCAAACGACCGTCGTATTCGGCCTGCTTTTGCTTCACGATGTCGGAAGTGCCGTCGGGCGAACCGTCATCGACGATGAGCAGATGAAAAGGGTACGGCAGGGCGAAGACCGTGTCGATCATCCTGGCGATGTTTTCCTTTTCGTTATAGGTGGGAATGATGACGAGGCTGTCGCTCAAGGGGAGGTTTATTATGAATGCGCAAATATAGGACAAACAGTTCGTGCGAATGGCCGTCACGGGTATGCGTAAGCGGGGCAAGTTGGCTACGCTCGCCGGCCGAGTGGCCTTCACCCGAACCGACAAACGTCTGTTCCCGACAAAAGCACGCCTCGGCGCCAACCTTAACGTCCTCCCGACCGTAAACAACACATGAAATTGCTGCTCCCCCTCCTATTGTCCTTCTTACCCTTCACCCTCACCTTCGCTCAGGGCCCGATCAGTGGTTTCCCGACGCCGAAGGGGGAAATCGTCGTCGCGCTCAGCTACAGCGAAGACAGTTACGAAAATTATTTTTTACCCGACAACCGGGAGGAAGGCCGGGAGATCACCACGGCCATCTACAGCCTCTTCGTCGAGGCGGGCCTGTCGGACAAAACCGCCCTTGTCGCCACCCTGCCCTGGATGCGCACCAACGACCGCGACGGCAGCTTGCAGGACGGCTCCGCGTGGATCAAGTTCATGAACTCCGACAAACGGCGGGGGCGGACGAACCGGCGGTTCTTCACGGCCATCGGGCTGAGTTTCCCCGTCGGCAATTACGAGACGACGGGCGTCGAGGCACTCGGCCAGCGGGCCACGGTTTTCCAGGGGCGGTTCACCTATCAATTGCAGCACGACGAGGGGTGGTTCCTGAGCGCGCAGACGGGCCTCGACTTCCAGTTCGCGCCGGAGGCGGCCGCGGCCTGGCCGCTGCTGCTGCGGTCGGGCTACGGTAACCGCTTTTTCTACGTCGAAGGCTGGCTGGAGTTCGTCACCGCGCTGGAAAGCGGGACGGGCGTCAACGGCGCGGCGGCGGGCACGGGCAGTAGCTGGCGGCGGATCGGGGGCACGGTTTACGTGCCGTTGACGAAATGGGTGGGCCTGAACGTGGGCGGCGCGCGGGTGCTGGGCGGAACGTACATCGGGGAGAGCGGGCGGTGGAATGCGGGGGTGGTGTTTAAGGTGGGAGCGGGGAAATAGCCATCGACCTGATCAACGGCCTCTTCGCTTCCCTGCCCTACGACGTCTGGAAGCGGGATGACGAGCATCTCTTCCACGCCATCGTCCACCTGACGCTGGAACTCGTCGGCGTATACGTTCGCTCCGAGGTACACTCCGCCAACGGCCGCTGCGACGCGATCGTTGAGACAGATAAGTACATCTACGCGCTGGAGTTCAAGCGGGACGCATCGGCGGCGGTCGCCCTGGCGCAGATCGAGAAAAAGGGTTACCTGACGCCCTACGCCGACCAGAAGAAAGAGAAGATAGCCCTGGGTATCAACTTCGCCAGTGAGACGCGACGGATTGATGACTGGGCGACGGCATAAGGGAAAATAACCCTCATTAACGGAATTTAACCGAATCTGGAAGGAACCGCCCCGAGTTTTGGGGAAAACCCAAGCATGCGTCCAGCAATAACCACCCTCCTCCTCGCCCTGTCCTTTTTACTCAGCGCCCAGGATTCCGCCACGCCCTTCACCGAATCCGGCTTCGAGAGCCAGGTGCTCGACTACGCGCCGCCCCACCGCGAGGGCGTCGACGACAAAGCATACGAATTCGGCACGATGGTGCTGCGCGAGACGGTGCGGCAAACGAATGATGACACGGGCAACTTTACCGTGTCGGATTACTTCAACGTGCTCACCGGTTTCCTTTCCCTCCAGGAATCGGAAGAGGCCATCAACCTCGCCTTCGAGCGGTTTTTGCGGGCACCGGGCGCTTGTGAATACCTGCGTTACTTCTATGAGGAGCACATCAAAAACAAGGAGAAATATGCACCCATCATCCTGCGCTGGGAAGTGGAAATGGCCCGCTGCGTCGAAACCGGTGAAGGGATCATGGAAAACCTGGACGCGGAGCAGTACGCTAAGGAAAACGGCTTCGATCTCCCGCTTGTCCTGCTGCTCGACGAGGTAGCGGAGCGGGACCGGCGGCACCGTAAAAAGAAGTACGACGCGGACAAGCAGATGCCGCTTGACCGGGAGAACGAGCGCATCATCGACTCGTTATACCTGGCGCACGGCGACTACGTGGGCCGGTCGTTGGTGGGCGAGAAGATGATGCACGTGATGTGGCTCGTCGTCCAGCATTCGCGGGCGGAGACGATGGAACGCTACCTGCCGATCATCGCCGCGGCGGTGAAAAAGGATGAGCTGAACGAGACGCCGCTACGGATGCTCATCGACCGCGTGTACGTCAACCGCACGGGGAAGCAGGTATTCGGCAGCCAGGGCGGCGTCGGGCTGTTACCGGAGAAGAAAAGGAAGGAGATCGAGCAGGCGTTCGAAATAGAGTAACGGCTCTCAAGGGCGCGGGCGCGGGATACAGCGGAAGGTTTTCATGCCCCCGGTCAACGCGTCACAACGATGCTTTTTGACGCCAACCGTCCCCGCACTCCCGCGGCCCCGCCCACCCTGTTACTCCTTATTCCCCAATACTTACTGCCACCATCCTTATTCCTTATTCTTCCCGTCCTTATTCCTCACTCTTCTCGTCCTAATTCCTTATTCTTCTCGTCCTTATTCCTCACTCTTCTCGTCCTTATTCCTCACTCTTCCCGTCCTTATTCCTTATTCTTCCCGTCCTTATTCCTCACTCTTCCCGTCCTTATTCCCCTCCTCCTTACTATTTAGTCTCAACTCCCAAACTAACACCACAATTTGTTGTTTTTATTCCTAATCGTTTCGTATGTTTGTGCGGATAACAGCAAAGAATGGCAGAGGTAACGTACAACGAAGACAACATTCGCTCCCTTGACTGGAAGGAGCACATCCGCCTTCGTCCGGGCATGTACATCGGTAAACTCGGCGACGGGGCCAGTGCCGACGACGGTATTTACATCCTGCTCAAGGAGGTGATCGACAACTCGATCGACGAATACGTGATGGGCCACGGCAACAAGATCGAGATCAGAATAGAAGACGGCGTCGCCTCGGTGCGCGACTTCGGCCGGGGCATCCCGCTCGGCAAGGTTGTCGACGTGGTCTCGAAGATGAATACCGGCGGCAAGTATGACAGTAAGGCCTTCAAAAAGTCCGTCGGCCTGAACGGCGTCGGTCTGAAAGCCACCAACGCGCTGTCCGACGCCTTCACCGTCTACGCCGTGCGCGACGGCAAGATGAAGCAGGCCGACTTCTCGGTCGGCAACCTCGTAAAAGACCACAAGCCGGTCAAAACGAAGGAGCCCAACGGCACCTTCATCAGCTTCCACGCCGACCCGGCGATCTTCAAGAAATTCAAGTTTCGCGCCGACTTCATCGAGAACCAGTTGTGGAACTACGCCTACCTCAACGCGGGCCTCAAACTGATCTTCAACGGCAAGACCCTCGTCAGCCGCAACGGCCTGCGCGACCTGCTGGAACGTAAGGTGGCCGAAGAGCTCCGCCGCTATCCCGTCATCCACCTCAAGGCGGACGACGTGGAGGTCGCCATCACCCACGGCAACGCGTACGGCGAGACGTATTTCAGTTTCGTCAACGGTCAGCATACTACCCAGGGCGGCACCCACCTGAACGCCTTCAAGCAGGGCCTGGTGGAAGCCTGCCAGAAGCACTACGGGAAGAGCTACGACCGAAAAGACATCCTGGCCAGCGTCGTGGCCGCCGTCGCCGTCAAGGTCGAAGATCCCATCTTCGAGTCGCAGACCAAGACCAAGCTCGGTAGTACCGACATGGGGCCCGGCTCACCCACCGTCCAGACCTTTCTGCGCAACTTCCTGATCGAGCATTTCGACAACTTCCTGCACAAGAACCCCGTCACGGCCGAGGCACTGGAGAAGCGCATCAAGCAGTCCGAACGCGAGCGCAAGGAGATCGCCGGCATCAAGAAGCTGGCCAACGCCCGCGCCAAAAAGGCCAACCTGCACAACAAAAAACTGCGCGACTGCCGCGTCCAGTACAACTCCACCAACAAGAAGCACAGCGAGGAGCAGAAACTGGCCACCACGATCTTCATCACCGAGGGCGACTCCGCCAGCGGCTCCATTACCGTAGCGCGTAACGTGCAGACCCAGGCCGTATTCTCCCTGCGCGGCAAGCCGCTGAACTGCTTCGGCCAGACTAAGAAGGTCGTCTACGAAAACGAGGAATTCAACCTTTTGCAGCACGCCCTCAACATCGAAGACGGTGTAGACGAACTCCGCTACAACCGCGTTGTTATCGCCACCGACGCCGATGTCGACGGCATGCACATCCGTCTGCTGCTACTCACCTTCTTCCTCCAGTTCTTCCCCGACATGGTGGAAGGCGGTCACCTCTACATCCTAGAAACGCCGCTGTTTCGCGTCCGCGATAAGCAAAAGACTTTCTACTGTTACAGCGAGCAGGAAAAGCAGGAGGCCATCAAGGCCCTGCGCGGCAAGCCGGAGATCACCCGCTTCAAGGGCCTCGGCGAGATCAGCCCGAAGGAATTCGGAAAGTTCATCGGCGAGAACATCCGCCTCGAACCGGTCGTGATGGCCGAAAGCACCAACATCGACGAGTTGCTCTCTTATTACATGGGCAAGAATACGCCCGCCCGCCAGAACTTCATCATCGACAACCTCCGCGTTGAGCTGGATGCGGATATGGACGGTGACGGGGTGCCGGACGTGGAGCAGTTGGCGGAGGAAGCGGCCTAACGGGGCAGGGCAATAGCAGAGAAGGCTGCTTCGCAGCTTTTTTGCCTACAGAGTCTCACGGAGGACTACGCAGAGTCTCGCGGAGCACAACGTCGGAGTGTAGGAGTAGCCGACTTTACGATCGCCCCGCCTAACGGGTAAAAGCACGCTCCGAGTGCGTTTTCGCTTCGCGCAATATCGTTTCCAGAGGGCGATTAAGAAGAAAAAGAGAGGGAGGAAGAGATCTCACCACACGAATTGATTCTTTAGAGCTTGTTGGGGAATTTGGTTCCTGACCGAGAACGAGTCATTTTAGCTGCGCTGCTACTTCGTGGTCAGTCTGATCGAGGTCAGAAAATGGACACATAACGGGTTATTTGTTCATTTTCTGGACGAAGAGCAGGCTGGAAATGGCCGTTCGCGGGTCGGAAGCAAATTCCCCAACAAGCTCTTGGTAGCCGGCGAACGCCACTAACTACTAACAAACTAAATGCTAACCTACTAACCCTACGTCTTCCGCTTCTTCTTCTTCGCCGCCGGGAACAGGATGTTGTTCAGGATCAACCGGTAGCCCGGGCTGTTCGGGTGCAGGCTCAGGTCGGTCTCCGGGTCGTTGACCAGGTGGCGGTAATCAGCGGGGTCGTGGCCGGCGTAGAAGCTGAAGAAGCCTTCGCCGAAGGTGCCGTGCAGGTAGCGCGCCTCATCGGCTGCTTTGTTTTCGCCCAGGATGAGTGCGCTCGATTTGATGTGCTCCTTCCGGAAGGCCGTCGTTTGGCCCATGAAGCCCTTCACGCTGCGGGTGTGGTTCTGGGTCAGCATGGTGGGCACGGGGTCCCACTTGGCGCTGAACTCGAAGAGGCTGAAATAGTCTTCCTTCTGCCCCACGCGGCGCGGGTTGTGGTCGATGCTGCTGAACTCGTACTCCAGCGGGTTGCGCTGCAGCTTGAAGTTCTCGAAGACGAAAGTTTTACTGAAATCCAGCTTGCTCTGTGCGTTCGGGTCGATCGGGTCACCGTCGTAGTACTGCGCGCAGATGTCGACGCCGTCAGCCGCCAGCGCAATGTCGTAGCTGTCCGTCGCCGAGCACATGGCGAACATGAAACCGCCGCCGCCCACGAACTCGCGGACCTTCTTTACCACGGCCAGCTTCAGTTGGCTCACCTTCTCGAAGTCGTTCTCGGCGGCCAGCTTTTCCTGGTATTCCACCTGCCGCCGGTACCAGGCCGCCGTATGGAAGCTGCGGTAGAAGCGGCCGAACTGCCCGGTAAAATCTTCATGGTGCAGGTGCAGCCAGTCGTATTCGGCCAGCTTATCGCCCAGCACCTCGTTGTCGTACACCGTCTCGTAGGGAATCTCGGCGTAGGAGAGCACCAGCGTCACGGCATCGTCCCACGGTTGCACCTTGGTGCCCTCGCGGAAGTTGAACTCGGGCGTGTAGACGGCGATCTTCGGCGCCTTCTCCAGCTTCATCGCGTCCATGTTCTTTTCCGGGTTGGCGATGTCGGCCAGGATGGCGTTGAACTTGGCGTCGGGGATCACCTCGTACTTCACGCCCCGCGTCAGGCACTCCCGCTCGAAAGCGCGGCTGTGCGTGAAGGCGAAACTTCCGCCCCGGTAGTTGAGCAACCACCAGGCGTCGACCTGATTATCGAGCACCCAGTAGCAAATGCCGTAGGCCTTGAGGTGGTCGGATTGCGACTCGTCCATCGGGATCAGGATCGTGCCGGCCCGGAGGGCGAAGGAACCGCAAAAGAGAAAAAGAACGAGAAATAGTTTACGTAATGACATACTTGTATAGGGGCTATTATGACTTGGATAAAGGTAACGCGCGAGGCGGGGAATTAGGTGTGCGGCCCTCACTCCTATCTAATAAACCGCCGTCGGTCGGCACCATGCATCGCACCCCCCGCCTAAAGTCGTTCCTAGTTCGTCAGCCCCTTATGGCCTTGACTAGCTACAGTCCCGCTAAGGGATGGTTCCAAGCTTTTAACGAGGAGACGCAGTCCCTCGTATCAATCCTACTCCACCACCAACCGCGTCGCCAGCCCCGCCGCTCTCCCGCGTCCGTCCAGCGGCTGCACGAAGTACAGCCCCGGCCGCGTATCGGCCAGCGAGACGGACGTCCGCCCGCCCGTCGCCGTGACCCGCCGCAGCTCCCGCCCCGTGATGTCGTACAGCAGGTAGGCGGCGGCCGTTCCCTCGATCGTCGTTTGCCCGGCGGCCGGGTTGGGGAAGATCTTCAGGCGGTCGGCTTGGGCGAGCGGCGCGCGGGTGGGCACCAGCTCCTCGATTTGAAAATCCCAGATGCCCCGGCCGTAGGTGCCGAAGCGAACGAGGTTCTCCTCCCGGATGTATTCCACCGAGGTGTAACGCTGGGTGGGCGCAAACTCGCCGGAGAGGTCGAACCATCGTTCTTCTTCCGCGACGTAGACGAACGGTCCGGCCTCGGTGGCGGCGAAGAGTAGACTCTCCGTCGCGTTGCCCACCAGGTCGATGACGACGGTGGGCGGCAGCCCTTCACTGATCGGCTCGAAGTTGACGCCGCCGTCGGTGCTGCGCCAGACCGGCGGGTTGCTGTAGCCCGAACCGCCGAGCCAGACGGTAGTTTCTTCGGTGTTGGAAGCGTGAATGGCCTGCCCGTAGAGGTACCAGCCGTTGGGCAGGAAGTTGAGCGTCTCCTCCCACGTCCGGCCCCGGTCGGCGGAGGCGAAGAAGCGGCCCTCGGTCGTCGCCGCGTAGAAGCGCTCGGGGTTCAGCGGCGAATAGTTGAGGGCGGAGAGCTGGCCCGCGCCCGCGTCCTTGAAGTCGAAGGGCAGGTCCACCGCCGTCATTTCACCGTAGCTGCCGCCCAGGCGGTTGCGGTCCATCGTGATCTCGACGAGGAAGGAGCCGGGCGCCCCCTCCGCGCTGCCGCCGGCGACGTAGAACCGGGTTCCTCCGCCGGGCGGCGCCATCGTCGGCGCGATCCAGATGAATTCGTCGGGGCTGTCGATTTCGTAATAGCTGTAGTCCAGCGCGTCGGGCGTCCGCAGCAGGTCGTGGAAAGCGTAATAAGCACCCCGCACGTAGGGGCAAAGCACCACTTCGCCGTCTTCGCTGAACTGCACGTGACCGTAGTCGCCGCTGATGTGCTGGTAGCCGCCGAGCACTTCCCGCCGGTCCACTTCGGTCTGCTCGATGAATTGCAAGCCTTGATCCTGCGACCCCGCCACCACAAAATTACGGTCCGCGGGGTTCGTCTTCACATCGTAGTACTGGCTGACGTTGAGGCCTTCCTTCGCTACGTTCAGCCATTTCCCCAGGTTAAAACCCGCCTCTTCTTCCAGCCGGTTGATGCCGCCGTGGCTGCTCACCAGCACCCGTTTCGTACCGTCCGCCTCGGTGATCTCGGTCAGGTTCATGATGTCGGCGTGTACGTAGCGGTCGATGTCGTCGTAATAATCGTACCAGCGGTTGGGCCGCTCGAAGGTCTCACCGCCGTCCCGGCTGATGAACAGTTCCACCGCGCCGTAGGCCACGAAGTCGGGGTCGGAAGGGCGGACGTAGATCGCCTGATTGGCCCAGGGTGTTTCCTGGAGGTTCGGCATTTCCGTCCATTCCCCGCCGCCGTCGTCGCTGCGAAACAACTGATTTGCGAAGGTGACCATAATGCGCGTCTCCTCCGTTCCGGGAATCATCGCCGCCCCCACGCGGCCCCGAAAAAATTCCTCCGAGTCGACCTCTTGGCTCAGCAGCAGATCATATTCGTAGCCGTCACTGGTCCAGATCAACTCGTAGAGATGAACCACCTGCCGGTTGTGCATCCGCTTCATCAGCACGAAAGTGCGGTCGGTGCCGGGCGCGTGGTGGAGGTGGGTGATCTCGAGCGGCCCGAAGTCGTCCGTCGCGGGTGGTTGCGCGACGGGCTCGTAGGTCATACCGCCGTCGGTGGACTCGAAAATCCGCAAGCCGTCGTCATCATTTACCAGCGTGGTGAGTATGGTGGTGCCGACCACGGTTGGGCTGTGTACCAGCCGGATGTCGTCAGGACGCACCGGCCCCGATTCGTCTTCCACCGTCGCGTATTCCCAGTTTTCGCCTTCGTCGCTGGAGTAAACGGGCGCGTTGCCGAGGAAGGCGATCAGGTTGGGGCCGCCCGGCTTAGGCACGAAAAACAGGTCGCCCGGTCGCAGTTGCAGCTCGTCGTTCACCACACTGAATGTCTCGTTCGCGTAGTCCATCTTCCACACCGACCCGCCGTCGGAAAGGATATATAATTCGTTCGGCCGCCGCGGATGCTGGGCGATGTCGTGTACGCTGCCGGCCGTGTATTTGCTGCCGCGCTCGAACCATTCCCCGGTCAGCAGGCCGTCGGCAAAGGTTTCCACGCTCTTCTCCCCCGGGTAAGCGGCGCGTTTCTGGTGGCGGGCCAGCGCGTTGCGGGCTTCCAGTTTTTGCCAGTCGGTACCCGGCGCGGCGCGGTGCAGCATCGCTTCGTAAGCTTTCCGCAGGTTGCGCATTTCCTCGCCTTTGTCCTCCCCTTCCAAGCTTAGCTGGGTGGGCGGGGGTGGTTTTAAGGGGGCGCGGTCGCAGGTGCAAAGGAAGGTAAAGAGCGCGGTTGCAACGGCTAACGGGAGGAGTTTCATCTTAAGGGTGTTGTGTGGGTAAATATAACGAATGTGGGGAGGACGTTTTGTCGGGGGCTGGACGGGACGGCCCAAAAACAATTTGTGTCGCCTCCCCAAAATACCTACATTTGTCGAAGCCTAACTCGATACCGATGAAGAAGAAACAGAAGGTTAACCGCAAGTACAACTTCCCCGACGCCGATCTGTACCAGATGTGTATGGACGCCATCCGGCTGGCCAAACGGGACATCAAGCCGTTCAAGGATTATGGCTACGACGGTAACCGGCTGAAGGGTTTCCACGCCCGCTGCCAAAAATTCATCGCCGTACCCGACGACGATGAGCTGCTCGGCGATCAGATGGTCGTCACCGACAAGAAGTACGAAGCATCCGAGAAGGTCAAGCACGCCATCCGTAGCATCATGACCCGCGTGCGCATGAAGTTCAGCAACCGCACCGGCCGCTACCGCAAGTTCGGCACCGCGAAGATCGGCGATATGACCGACGCCCAGCTGCTCTTCTGCGGCCGCCGCGTCATCCGTGTCGCCCGCGCCCAGTGGGACTTCCTGGCCGAGACCGGCCTCA
>ENA-ORXT01003775-ORXT01003775.1-marine-metagenome-genome-assembly--contig:-NODE-3775-length-16270-cov-7.967023_pt1 | contig 16270 bp, 10 predicted proteins | sample MGYA00237868_ERZ511482 | MGnify/ENA metagenome assembly ERZ511482 | reverse complement strand
AGGTGAAAACAGAACATCCAAAATACGAATTAATTGTATCGCATACCGCAAAACGAACCGGAGCAACTTTAATGTACGATGCTAAAATTTTAACCTTAGAAATAATGAAGTTTACAGGACATAAAAAGAGAGCAAATTTTTTAAATATATCAATATGAAAGCCGAAACCGGAGCTAAACGAAATGCCCACAATCCTTTTTTTAAACGAACAATATAACCCAACTATAATGATAAAAATACCAATAAGTTCTGAAAAAATTTTTAGAAGCGAAACAGTAGGAGTATTTAGGAATGGGCTCCCCACTATCCGTTCAAATGCTGCGGCTTCGCAACAAGAGCCAACGCTTCAGGCAGCATAACCACTACTATCAGGGCTGCTATATAAAATTACAATATATTTATAATCAATAAGTTGTGAAGGGGTTTATTTTTTTGTAAAAACATTATAAAAACAATTTGCTCGTTTTTTGCTCAAATTCTCTTTTATATGGTCAATATTAAGAAATTTAGCTTAAATGGCTTTCCTATAATTAAAGTTATGTTAGTAGAAATCTAAATCCTCTTGTGCAAAAGGGATACTGACAGATAGCCACGCCAAGTAGTTTCTCATCAGATTTAGGTACAGTATGGTCGCCATTGGTAAGCAAATCATACAACTTGCCTAATACGGAGTTCATTAGTTCTTCTGGTAATACTTTTTCATAGGCAAAATTAAATTCATTAAATTATTGGGTTTTTACTCAAAAACTATTATGCCACAACAGAATTTTACTCACACACACTATGTATTAATAAACAAGAATAATCGTGATATGCACTATGCATTTACAACACATATTATGATTAAAATTAATATTATGGTGAATTAGATGTATACATAATTTTGGGTTTAGAATAAATTTCTTTTTGGATTTATAGTATGTTTTAAAATGCTTTTTTCAAGCAAAAGCAAATAAATTAATTTTTTTTTTTAATTTAGTAAAGTGGTAAAGGTTATTTAACAATTGCATATAGAAATTTATCTTGCTATTATATTTAATTAAGAAAATACAAATAGACATTAAATTTTTAGAAATTATACTTTAAATAAAGAAATACCAAGAAATTAACAAGTCTTCTATTATTATATAATAGATCAAAAAAACTAACATAAGTGGCTACAAAATCATACTACATAGGTAATAATAAAGCAAATGAAGTTGCTCTTTTAAATAGTAATGATTTAATTGTTGTGCGCAATCACGAAAAAGTCAATGAAGATTTTGTAAAAAATCAAATAACAAGCGTTTTTAGCCACTTTCCTATAAACTATAAATGTCTGAGCTATTTCCCTGAGTCGAATGTTTATGTTTTTAAATTTCTTTCCAAAAATACTAATAACCCAATCTCTAAAGAGTTAAGAGATGAAATCCTAACTGCTCTTAAAAGAAAAACAAATGTTTTAAAATATGCTGGAAAATCGCTTAAGTTGAAAAATGCTAACATATATCAAATATATACAGAAAATTTATTTCTTAAATTTAGAAACGATGCAAAAGAAAGGCATATAAAATCTGTTCTTAAAAAATTTAAACTATTCGAAAAAAGAAAACTAAAGTTTTGTACAAATGGTTATTTTGTAGAATCTGCTAATGGCATAGGACAAGATGTATTTGACCAATCAATTGAAATTTTAAATCTAAATGAAGTAAATCTATGCCATCCGGAAACAGTAGTTAAAAGAAAAGGTTTAAAACAAAATTTCAATGCTTTTTATACCAACAAAAAATTTGACGGTGTTTGGGCAAGGGATAAAGTAAAAGCAGATGTTGCCTGGAAGAATAGTACTGGAAAAGATATCAATATTTGTATAATAGATGATGGAATAGATTTTGACCATCCCGTATTTAAGAATAAAATAAAAAGATCAAAGGATATGCACAACGAAAAAAAAGATGCCTATCATAAATTTGATGAAGAAAAACACGGTACAGCTTGTGCAAGTATTGCCGCTGGTAATGATGAAAATTTTAAAGGAATTGCACCTGATTCAAATATTATTCCGATAAGAACAAAAAGTTTAGGTTCTGTTTTAGAAGCCGATGCTTTTTACTGGGCGGCACTACAAAATGCGGATATTATATCTTGTAGTTGGGGGCCACCAGATGGCAGTATTTATAAAGATAATGATGATAAGATTGAATACCCAATTCCCGATCATACAAGGCTGGCAATAGATTATGCTGCAACAAAAGGAAGAAACGGAAAGGGATGTATAATAGTTTTTGCTGCTGGTAATGGAAAAGAACCCATAGAATATGATGGTTATGCATCACACAAAAATGTAATTTCAGTTGGTGCTGCCAACAAAATTGATTTGCCAACAGTTTATTCTGATTATGGAAGTCCTATCTTTTGTGTTTTTCCAAGTGGAGATTTTACAATAGAATCTAAAAATAAGATAAGCAGAGCTTATGGCCTTAGAGTTGCTGACAGAATTGGTCAAAAAGGATATGTTGATGGTGATTACTTTGATGTATTTCAAGGTACATCTGCCTCTTCTCCAGGAGTTGCAGGAATAACTGCTTTAGTTTTATCTGTCAATCCGAATTTAAGTTCAAAACAGGTAAAATCAATACTAAAAAATTCTTGCGAAACCATTGGTAACCAGAAAAATTATAAAAATAAAGGAGGGTATCCATATAGTGAATTGTACGGATATGGTATGCTCAGAGCCGACTTAGCGGTAGAGAATACCATTAAATATACTAACATACAAAATCAAAAATAACCTTATGAATTTAAGAAAAGTTTATGCACTCCATATTGGAATAAACAATGTTGACTTATCTAATGAATTTTATAATTACGCCAATATACCACCATTAAATGGCTGTATTAATGATATGCGAAATCTTGCAAGCTTTCTAAAAAGCAAACTTAAAGATATATTGACGGAGCAAATATTGCTTTCTTCAGATAGTTACAAGAAAGAATTGTTACCTACAGGTGATAATATTCTGAAAACGGTCAAGAGGTGGTCCTTAGGTAGCGATGAGCAGGAAATTTTCATCATTATAACGTATTCAGGACATGGAACACCAGTACCTGATAATAGTGAAGATGAGGGAGATAACAAAGATGAAGCTTGGGTGTGTTATGACAGGTTTTTATTGGATGATGAGTTGAGGGCTGAATTTGCCAACTTCAATTCAAACACAAAAATTTTAGTTGTTTCTGATTCGTGCCATAGTGGTACAATGATTAAAAATACAAATTTTGACAGGGTTTCAGAAGAAAAGAAGAAGAAGGTAAGATTTGTCCCCTATAATGTTGCGAATGGAATTATTCTTCATAGTCTAAACAGAAATAGAACAACCTCAAGAAATGTAGTCAACACTTCTCCAAAATCAGGTGCAAGTGTGAAGTTGCTGGCAGCTTGTGAAGACCATGAATACGCTCAGGAAGTAGATGGTGCAGGAGTTTTTACTACTGCTTTGTTAAAAACTTTAAATAAGTACCCAAATATCACTTTCAAAAGTTTGATGGATAAAGTTAAGTTAGAAATGAATGATGATCAAAACCCCAGGATTGAAAATGATATTTACGGGTCAAGAAATTTTTATGATGATGAAATGGTGTTCGGCAATGCTAAAGTTGAGGGCCAGGATGATGGATACGACTCTTCCTATGGTGAAGATAGTCCTTTAAAAAAAATTCCTGATTTATCATTTTCAAACAATAAGTTATTAATTAATAATGGTAATAACTGGCATGAGAACAGCTTTAAAAAAGAAATCTCTACTAAAATTAATAAAAGATCGCTTACAAACACTAAGAATATTTGGGATGAAACTTATAACTATATTTTTGAACTTAACAGAAAAAATAGTGGAGAACTTCCCAAGCATATTGAACCGGAAATATACTCACATCTTCACTGGGATTTGGATGTCTGTAAAAAGAATGAAATAAATTCAAGATATCTTTCTACCTATCCTAATCCTAAACAATATGATATTGAAAATGAATTAACCTGGCATTTAACAGATGAGTACAGTCAACTAAAAAAAGCTTTTAAAGAAGTGTGGAAAACGTACATTGGAAAAGAATCCTTGTTAAAAAATGAAATACAAGATAAAGTTTGTACAATTGGTCATATTGATACAGGTATTCTTGAAAACCACCCTGTACAGCCATTAAACTTCAACAAAAAAAAATCGAAATCATTCATACTTTATGATAATTTATCATTTTGGAGAAAGAGTTTTATTGACTCTGATGTTCCTAAAATGGTAGATATTGTAGAAACCCAAGGGCATGGCAATGCAACAATATCACTGTTAGCCGGTAATAAAATACCTGAAAATGGGAAGCCGGTTTATTTCGGTGCACATCCCTATGCCGAAATTATAACTTACAAAGTAAGTGAAACCGTAATTGTATTAAGCGGAAACAAAGTTGCCAAAGCAATAGAACAGGCGGTAGATGATGGCTGCCAGGTTATATCTATTTCAATGGCGGGTCTACCTTCACAACAATTGGCAGATGCGGTTAATAAGGCTTACGAAGCAGGTGTTATTGTGGTTGCTGCTGCTGGAAATTCCTGGGTTTCTGGAAATAGAAGCATTTTACCCAAAACAACCTTGTACCCCGCAAAATGGGAAAGAGTAATTAGTGCAATTGGTGCTACTGTTTCTCATGCACCTTATTTATATGACTTTGGACGACTAACCCGTACTGCCGGAGGCGAAAATATGCAAATGTGTTATGGACCTACCGAAAAAGAAAACAGTACGGCTGTAGCTGCATATACGCCAAATACAACTTGGTTTGGAGAGTGTAAACACATTGATAATTTATATGATAAAACAGGTGGAGGTACCTCCTCTGCAACTCCACAAATTGCAGCAGCAGCAGCTTTATATCTAGATAAATATAGAAAAGAAATTGAGCAGTTAGAATTAAAAGAATACGAAAAATGGAAAATAGTTGAAATTGTTAAAGAAGCTCTTTTTGGAACAACAAAAGAATTTACAATTCCTGATAGGGAGGACTGGAGTGAAGAAATGAAAACGAAATACCCTAAAGACTTAAGTAATCATTTTGGGAATGGTATAGTACAAGCTTATAAGGTAATTACAGATATTGATTTTAGCCCTGAAAATTTAATTCAAAGTCTTGTAAAAGCACCAAAAGCAGATTGTGCAGATAAGTTGGTGCATAAGGTTATTAATTGTTATGGCATTAATAATAAATTGAAAGGATTAACAGAAGCAGCACTTCAAACTGAATTAGCACAATTAGTGAATCTGGATAAAGCGATATTTGATTTTATTGAAAAAAGCGAAATTGATGAAGACGAATTAGTAAACAAGGCGTTGCATAAACTGGCAGTATTAATTAAAAAATCAAAGCTGGCTTCTAATTTTTTGAAAAAAAATCTAATAGACTATGAAGAAAATGATTTAGATGAAGATGAGTTTAGAAGTTCGGGTATGATTCAATCGCAAAAAACAATGGCAAATGTTAAAGTCACCACTACAAACTTAAGTAAACAAGAAATTAATGAATATATTAATGAATACAATGTTTTTGGAGAAAATCCTAATGAATCTGAGGATAGTGATATAATTTGCCTGGAATATCAAACTGAAGTAATATTAGAAAATGGTGGAGAAGGAACCTTGAGAAATTTAACAGGTGCTCAAATTGAAGTTGTACTGAATAGAGAAAATGATAATGAAGGGGATGAGTTTGCTTTATTTCCGCATATTGCTTTTGTGAGCGATTTAGATGGAGAAGAAGAAGACAATTTTGTAACTAACAGTAAATGGTTTTTTGAAGACAACTACACAGGTACAAGAGGAATTGAAGCTAATATCAATAAAGATTCATTTGTATTTGATGTAAGCCAATTGGTAAATACTACACGAGGAAACAGCAACATAAAAGAACAGATAAAGAAAGTAGTTTGTACAATTTTCAAATTAAACCTTACAAAGCTTAAACAGAAAATTGCAAAAGCAGGGGCAAAGGCATTTTTTAAAAGAAAAAATGAAATACGGATTTTTGATTTATACAAAAACAAATCTCGCCATAAAGAAAAAAATAAGTGGGATGTTTTAAACATCAAACATAAAAATAAACAGACCGTTGAGTATTCCAATAAATATATCAAAACAATTAATGAAAAGGAGCACATATTAATATGTTTTCACGGCTTATTTAGTAATGTACAAGATGGCTTTAATGAGTTTTTTGAAAATAGGGAAGTAATCAATCAATTTGATGATGATAAATTTGGGAAGATTATTATAGGATGTAATTGCTCTGATATAGTAGATGGCATTGCAGAAAATGTAAAAGATTTTATTAAAAATTGGAATTTATTAAAATTGAAAAAATTTAATGAATTTAAAAGTATCACTATTATAGCTAAGAGCCGTGGTTGTATTGTTGCCCGCAAATTTGTAGAAGAAATTACTAAGGGAGCTAAACCAGCTAACATAGATCAGTTAATATTAATGGCTCCACCCAACCAGGGAACTCCAATTGCAAGAGAAGAATTATATGAAGATTTCTTAAACATAGCCACAAAACTATTGCCTCGAAAAACACCAAGTGCTATGCTAAGTATCATTTTATTTTTAGCAAAACTATCCGTTGATATGCTTAAAGAAGTACCAAACCTTGATGGTATAGATAACCTTGAAGCAGATAGTAACTTCATTAAACAATTGAATGAAAATTTGAGTAAAAAGCCAGATATACTTAAAAGAACTAAAATTGTCATAACAGATTACGAGCCAAAAGCCAAGGCTTTGAAAATATTAGATGATACAGTTATTGATCCTAAAATATTTGATAATAAATGGAATGATGGGGTAGTACCTTTTCATGGAGCCTTTTTTGACATAGAAAACGACAACCAGTTCGACTTAAAAAGCAAATTTCAGGAATTTTTAACAGAAAGCGAAAAGCAAGATGGCAATAAGTCAGAGGTAATTACCAAGTTAATTATTGCAGAATTAGAAGAGCTTGGTCACTTTGGTTATCTAAAACCAAAAATAAGGATAAAAGGTGCTGGAAGAAGAAAAGAAACTGAGCATAACGAAATTGTGCAGATTGTTGCTGGATGGTTGGGTAAAGAAAACGTAGCTTAAATGGAATGTAGCGGCCTCTTAGAAAATGCAGTTAAAAAAGGTAATATTCAAAAAAAAATACACCTCGGTTCTTCCGAAAAAGATCTCATTGTAGATATTCAACGGGTACTTTTTGAACTTGGCTTCCGAAAAGAGCTAAAAATAAACAAATACGGTGTTGATGGTATTTACGGAAAGGCAACTACTGCTGCTGTATTAGCTTTCGCAAAAAAAAATGGTATTAAAAGCGATGGCAAATCTATCCATAAAAAGCTAGCAAAGATAATTTTGCAAAGACATGATTTTTTGCCAAGTATGCATGTGCTTTGGTCTATTTATAAAGCCGACCTCAGGAAAAGATATTACATAAGTAAAGGAACAAGAATTAGTATTGTTGCCATACAAACTTTGTTAAATGAGTTGGGTTATGGCAAACAAATGAGATTTACTTATTTCGGTGCTGATGGAAATTTCGGAAAATATACTAAAAGTGCAGTTGTAACTTTTGCCAATAACCATAATATAAAATCAGGTGGCGACCAGTTAAGTCGGCCATTAGTAAATCTGTTAGTTAAAAAAGTATATAAATATTATGGCAGGGATTGGAGTGATTTAAGTTTAAACTATAAACCTCAAAACAACGCTCCTTTGGTGATTTACGAAGGCAACCGGTTTTTGGGCAAACCCTGCTGGGTCAACAAACAATTTTTACCAGCCCTTAAAAAAATAAACGAGTACGCCGAACGAGCCAATGTTTATGTAGTGGTAACCAGCTCTTTTAGAACCACTACCAATGTTAATGGAGCTATAGTGAAGCCTGCTGTTTTCTCTAACCATCTGGTGGGGCATGGCATAGATATGAATGTGCGCTACAATAAAAACAAACTCGCTAACTCCAGGGTGTTGATAAAATACCCCAACATACCAAAACCGGTGAAGCAATTTTTAAAATCAATTATTGATGACCCCAATTTACGTTGGGGTGGTAAATTTAGACATAAAGATCCTGTACATATTGACGATGGCTTAAACCAAAATATGACTAAATGGAAACAAAGTTACTATGCGGTTCAACAGGCTGTTCAACTAGGTAGGCTTGTTTAAAATGAAAAGTTACTATGCTGTACATAATATTGGTTAAAATATTATTAAAAACAACTAAGATTAAAACACCCCATAACCTACCAATTAAAAAATAAATAAAAAAATTTTGTAGAAACAAAAAAAACACATACATTCGTTAATATTAGTTAAAGATAGTGACTAATTATTTAACCAAAAAACATAAACTATTATGCGCAACATTAATCAACGCAAACAACTAAAAAAACCATTAATGCTAAATGCCGGGCTATTTAAATACTGGCTAAACCGAACTAATGTAAACTAAAACAACCACCCTATGTCAGCCAACCAATACAAGAATTTAACCACCTCAAACAACGGGCTCAATGTAATGCCCTTGCTGCAACCCCAATCGCATTTCTTTTTGCAGGATAAAAACTTTACCCAAACTAAAGCACAAAGTTTTGGTGCTAAATCTGAGAATGTATTTAATATTACCAGCACTTGTAAAACAAATGCTGCCAAAAAAGTGTATGCAATATGCAAGGGCACTATATTACTGCAACCACAAACGGGCAGCACCAACAAAGTTAATGTAATACTAAAGCCTTTTAACCAACCCATTAGCAACATACCCATCAAGTACATTATTTACCGGGGCTTAAACAAAGCAGACTTTATTACCGGAAAAAACGTAAATGCAACAGGAACAGGTTTTGTCGACTATATACAAGAAGAATTCAAAGCTTTTTACAAAAATGCCAAAGATGATGATGCACCTGATGAAGCCCCACCGCCATTTCTCGCCAAATATATGGGCTACCCCGAAAAAGTAAGCGACCAAAATGCCAACCAATTGATAGACCATTTGTTTTATAAAATTGCCACTACCAAAACCAATGGCGACGAAAAGCCCGAAACCGCCTACGAATTACCCACCATACCCCGCGGCACACAACTGGGTACCGTTAATGGCGAAATAGGTATTGACATTATATTAAACAAGGGCGACTACTATACCGAAAGCGATGCCGACCTCTTTCAGTTAAATTTGGCTTATGCCAGGGCAGCCACCGGAACCATTAAACTAAGCGGCAACAACTTTTTTAAAAAACGCCAGCGCGAAATGGCTACCCAATTTATAGATGTAGCCGCTTTTTATGGCTTACACGCCAACGGGGCCGGTAAGGTTTACCAGGCTGCCAAAGCAACAGCCCTTACCAAAACCGACGATATTTATAAACTGTTAAACGGCTTTAGCAGCAAAAACACCACTTACATATACATACAAGCCAACCGCCAGCGCAGTTATAATTTTTACAACAACTATACCACGGCAAGCGACAATGCCAACAATATAAAAATAGGCAAACCCGGCGATGCCACCACCGAAACCACCTTTGGTAACTATGGCTGGCCTATACACCAATACGAACCCACTATTACTGCCAGCAAACCCGCTGCCTTTGCCTTGCAACTCATTACCGATAATTACCCCGACGCCGCCCTTTATGTACATACCGGCACCCTGCTTAGCCAACACGAAGAAAATTTTGTAAGAAATACCAACCTCTTACAACAAAATACCGAAACCAACCCTGTATATACCAAACCCATTGAGTTTGCGATATCGGCAAGTAACAAAAAGCCTATTGCTGCTTTTATAAATATACTCTACGAAGGTAAACAAATGACTGTTGAACAAACAGCCGAAAATGAAGAACTAAACACAGAAGATTTAATATTAAAAGATATTGATGATGTTTTTGGACTGTTGGATGCTAAACCTGTAAATAGACCACAAAATGAACAACAATTACCAACAATTGTTGATGATCAATTCCAAATAATTAATTTCCCAATTGAAACAGGAAATAAAGACATTGGAATAATAAAACATCAAATAATAGAAGATCGTATTGAAACCTATGAAGAGGATGAATATTTAGGTAGGTTTACTTATGAAACCTCAATAGTCAACATGAAACGAAAAACATCTATACCTTCAAAAACAAAATCAGCAAATTTTGATAGCTCTAAAACGAATAATCAAAATCTCAATGGACACTACCAAATACAATCTCCTTATTACCTGAGAATTAAATCATTTTACCACTATACTAAAAGTATTAAAGGCTTAACCATACAAACTTCAGATTTTGGAAAACCTTCTAAAAAAATATTAGGACTAACAAAAGCAGAACTCCAAAGACTTAAGGCCAGTATTTTGGATGAAAAAACATACAATCATAAATTATATTTTAATCACATTAAATATAATGGAAGTGAGGTGCTGATAGCATCACAAAATGTCACTTACAAAGTATTCGAAATTTTAATAATCGCTGAAGATGTTGAAGGGAATCTGAAAATTATTAGACCAAATAATGAAAATGAAAACACAGAATATGTGCCAATAGAAGTCTATACAATTGATGAATTATTTATTTTTTCAAAAGACTACAGCGAATTTGAAAAAGATAATTTCATTAGATATTCATATATAAAATTGGAGGTTTAATGGGGAAGAAAAAGGTTAAAGAAGCGGTTATTTTAGAAGATGGTTATATAATTTATGTTGATGAGATTAGTAAAGCAGATAATTTCAATCCGACAGAAACTGATATATTATTTTCCTTTTCAACTGGTAGGGTTCGTAAGTTTAAAGGAAATCAACTTATAACAAATAACGACTATTATTTGTCAATATACGATTCTAAGACAAATGAATTTTCAGGGTATTTTCCTGAACTCGAATTTTGGGAAAAAGAAACATTGAATGAAAAAGGAATTTCTACTATAAGAGATGTAGGTGCTTACGATCTAAGATATTTTAATTTAGTTGAGGGTATGGGACCTGTTTTATTTAGTCATAAGCAACAGATTGAAGATGACACCAAAGTCTTTACTGTAATCAAGTATATAAAATGGGAAACAGATAATGAAGGAATTGTAAAAGCGTCATACCGTACTGCTGTAAGAAAGTTTAACTTCAAAAATCTAAAGTTCCAATACCCAAATCCGGATAATTTTAATGTGTTTAAAAACCGAATACTATATAAAGATGAACCCCTTTCATTTTTTGATCTTAATAAAGACTTTGATGGATTTGAAGAATTACCATATATAGACTTGCCAATAGAATCATTTTTTATAGATTACTTCATTCATAGTCCATATCTTGATCGCACATCTTTAATTACAGATGTAGTTCATTTATTTCAGCAATTAGTTTTTGATAATAAAGATTTTAAAAAATATCTTATTGATGAAAACTTATATACACCTTTTCAACATCACTTCGATATTGTTTCATTTGGGCCGAAATCAAATCCTAATATTACAGAGGAACAATATGACGCTACATATACAGTAGAATATTTTAGTTTGCTCAGAATTAGATTAATAGAGTTTAAAGAATGGGTAAAAGGGGTAGCATTTAAACCTGAAAATCTATTTAAAAATTTTTGGTCGAAGCCTGATAAGATTGATTTTTTAGTACGAATAGTTGGCTTATTCAATGATTTAGAATTAAAAAAATTGAAATATGATACGAAAGTGCAGTTGTTGAAAGATATGGTGAAAGATAACTATAAAATAACTGGCCAATGGAATCCTTTTAGTACAAGTTTAGATTTTTCTGAGGAAGAAGTTGTAGTTAAAATTGTTAAAGCTATAAACGATGTTAAAGCTAATGATTTTTTACTCTTATTAAGTAAGCCACCAGATTTCCTGATCACCACCAAAACATTTTATCAAATATTGTATGATGAAATACAAGATACTTTACTTCTAAATGATGATGGAAAAGGAAATGGAGGCCAATTTGTGAAAAAGATTTACTTCTTATGGTTACAGAGTAAATACAATCCCGCAAACAAAAATATTGATCCAGACACTTTAGTAAAACACGAATATACTAATTACAATGCAAGCCATCAATTTCAGAATAAAAAGGCGAACGGACCAAAAAGTTTTGATGAAACTGCAGCTCCTATATTAATTCCCTACGAATCAGAAAAAAAACTTTTATGGTATGATGACAATTTTAATTTTCCATTTAAAGAAAGCCATATTGTTGCAATGCACGAAATGTATGAAGAAATTGATGAAAGCACGTTAGATTATTTCTTCTCTTTAGTTTCTCCTTTCAAAAAAAAACCAACTAAAAAATATGTTCCTTATGGATTTTATAACATTTTCACACCAATATCTATTGTTAGAACTGGTAAATTAGATACTATAATTGGTATTCCAGTAGGAGCAAATGTTGATACACCTTGCGCATTAAATGATAAAGATGATGATGAAGAAAATAAAAACCTTATACCTATATTTTACCTTAAATATGTTGATGATTTAGGAGATTATAGCGACTTTAAAGAAACCATAGGAGTTGTAACTGATGTAGTACTCACTTTTGCAGGAGGTATTGGAATTTATAAAAATTTGGCTTCCGGTGGTTTCAAAGTGTTAAGGAATTACTTATTAAAAGGTATTGATAAAGCAGCTGCTAAACAAATTTTAAAAAAAATAGCCTTTGAAAGTTGGGAGTTGCTATTAGAAACTGCTTCTTTAGCATATTCTATTTATACAGGTGGGTGCGCCATATACAATGATTCTCCTTGTGATCCACCTAAAGAAGGATCTACAAATTATAAATTATATAAAACTTGTGAGGCAGTTAATAATTGGTTATTTTTATTAGAAATAGTTACACTCTCAGGTGACGCTTTAGCGAAAAAATTGTTCGAAAAACAAACTCGAAAACTTAATCAAAACATACCCGCAATTAATGATATCCCAAATGTACTGCCTGATGATACTCCAAATAGAAATGAAGTAATAAAAAATTTAACAGATCTAAAAAAGAAGGTCAAAAAATTAGACAAATTAGAAGCAGCAGCAGAATCATTTATAAAAAAATTAGACAAATCAGTTTCAAATAAGTTAGACGAACTTAATATTGATATTGACGTAAGAATTGCCTTTTTTGAAGATTTTGAAAATGCATCTCCTTCCTCAATTTTAGAACTTGGTGAAAATAAAGCTATAGCTGTTGAGCGTTGGGCCGATTTGTTAGATAAAAAAGTTATTGACAGGAAAGATACTAAAATACTTACCAACGATACCCTATACCAGCGTTACAGTAAAGTTTATAAATACGATAAATTAGTACCAGAATTAAATGCTCTCACAAAAGCCAATCGTCAACGGTTTTTAAACAACTTTGCTGACCAAAGCGATGATTGGTTTAAGAAACTTGCTGAAAAACCAGAAGCTATTGGAAAGTGGAATAGAATGACTTCCGAGATGAAACTTGTAGCAAAAAATAGACCGGACGTATTTCTATACCGCCTTGCAGATCTTCCCCCTGGAACAAGGTTTTATAAGTTAAAGACCAACTATGTTCTTCAAGCACCCAACAGAAGTGTTAAAGTGGCAAAAGGAGATGGACATGTAACAGTTGAAATGCCGGGAGACTATTATTTTGTTGGAAAAGAGGTAGAATTAGATGGTTTCGATTTAAAGAAAGTTATTAAAATGTATAAGGACAGTGAGATTTTTTACAGTAAATACCTGAATAATTATTGGATTAAACTTAAAAATCAACATAAATATAAACCAGCTAATGCTGCTAAAAACGGTTATCCTGATATACCAAGAAGTGATTTTTTTGGAAGAGGTACTGGAGGGCCAAACTTTGAAGGTCTAGGCCTCTACATGACAAAAAATGATAAAAATATAGACGTTCTAGGTAACGGCGAATATCATTTAGTGGAAGGAAAACTGAAAGGGGATTATACTATGAGCGATATAAGTAAACGCTTGGATGACATAAAGGGGAGCATTAAAGTACCTATATCTGGTGATCCGAAATATGATTTTCGCAACTTCTGGCACTCAATAGGTGTTGATTATAGAGACGGTGAACTTATAGCTACCAAACTAAAATTTGAAATACATCATGTCGATAATTTAATTTTTAATAATTCAACCAATAGCCTTGAGATGTCAATTCAACCAGTTTATAAAAAAGCTCATTCTGCGACTAAAAGTCATAAAGGTGCTCATGGAATGTATTCAGAAATGATTAAAGCAGTTGGAGATTAATTTTAATAAAGAATAAATAAATATGGAATTTGAATTTGAATTTGAAGCAAAAGGCCCTATTACAGAGCCTGATTTGAATGCTTATGAAAAACAAAAAGGATTTGTTCTTCCAGAAGAGTATCGTTTGCATATGTTAGATTGGAATGGGGGAGGAGTTAATATTCCTTTAAATTATAAGGACGAAGATGGGTTTGAATTAGCATTAAGTAGTTTATATCCGTTAGCGAATGACATTTTAACTTTAGTAACGGTAAATGATATGTTAGAACATATTCTTCCCGAGGGGTATATAGTAATTGGAAGTACAAGAGCCGGATTGGATATCATTATATGTGTAGAGTCTGGTGAAAAATATGGAGAAATAAAGGCTATGAGAGAAACCTCTGAGCTTATCTATATAGCGCCTTCACTAACCCAATATTTTAATCAATTAGTAATTGATGAAGATTATATTGATTAATTTATATCGATCAATGTTCATAAAAATCCTTCGCTTTTTTTAATGAAGATGAAAAATTATAAATCTAATGCCAAACAAAAATAACACAATACAAACCAAACGTTACTACCCGCGCTTATCTTCTATACTAAGCATAGAAGATATACCCGATACCTTTGGCTTTGTTAAAGATGGCATAGATAAGTTATTTAAAAAAATTCATTATAAAGACCTCCAGTACAACAAAAGCCCCCGTGGAGATGCCGCTTTTTACAGCCTCTCCATTATTTCCAAAAAACGTTTGGCTATAGAAGTACCCGGCACCGGCATCTTTTTAGTCCTCAATCCAGATGTAGAGGATAATAATATTTCTGCCTTCCCCATTACCGTTGAGTACGAGTGGAAAGTACTGGCGTACCTCCGCAGTTTTAATTTACAGCAATTCTCCTTTGCCCCACAAGATTTTTTCCAGTTAGCTCTGCGTGTATTCAACCTCTCCGAAGAACAAGCTATTGCCAATTTCATCAACACTTTTGTAGAACCCATTAACGTGGCAACCACGGCTTTACAGCAGTTTGTAAAAGATGTAAATAAAGCACACAATTTAAACATCCCGGCGCCAACAGTAGCCACCAAAATATCAGATATTGTTACTCAAATATATACCAAGTCTGGTGAGTACGCCACCCTTATCGCCTTTACCACTTACATTGTCCAAAACGATTTACAAGAAACCAAAAACAAACTCAACAAATTTTTCCGTTCCTTAATTCCGCAAGATATAGAGGAGTATATTAAAGATATTTTAATACCCAAAGCAAAAGCAAGCCTCACTTTGTCTGCCGGTATGGAGTTTCCCCGTAAAATGCTCATCCCTGTTTACGATAAAGATGGTAAACATCCTACCAATGATCAATTAACCGGCGAACCTTTTAGCGAAATAGCTGCCGATGCCAAGGGCGACCCAAAAGTAATGCTCACTTTCGGCGAAGCATTGTTTCATGCCAGCACAGAAGAAGGTTTTGGCTATACTATGGATTTGGTGCTCAACACCACCTACCCGGCTATGATTGGCAATACCGGGCTTATTATCGACATTCAAAACATTAAAATTGACCTTAGCAAAAAAGAAAACATCTTAGAAGCCGATTTAGACAACCGCTCCCCCGATTTTATCGGTGCTTATATTGAAGAAGCAGCTATCATTCTGCCCCCAAAATGGTTTAAAAATCAAGACAAAAATACAATCTTAGCCATTATTGCCCGCAATATGTTAGTCGGCACAGGCGGTGTAAGTGGCAGCCTCGCCTTAGAAGCCATTGGCGCAGGCGTCGATAGCATCCTTTGGGTAAACATCGGCAAAGCAGATGGTTTCAAAATTGGCTTTGAGTCTTTTGATATTGAGTTCAAACAAGGGCGTGTATTAGAATCCAACATTAAAGGTGCTTTACAAATCCCCAGACTAAAAGATGCCAATAACAATATAGCCAGCATTGAAATTAGCGGGCATCTGGATGATGATGGTGGT
>ENA-ORXT01003774-ORXT01003774.1-marine-metagenome-genome-assembly--contig:-NODE-3774-length-16271-cov-18.730085_pt1 | contig 16271 bp, 21 predicted proteins | sample MGYA00237868_ERZ511482 | MGnify/ENA metagenome assembly ERZ511482 | reverse complement strand
GGGGGGGGGGGGGGGGGGGGGGGAGGGGGGGGGGGGGGGGAGGGGGGAGAGGGGGGGGGGGGGGGGGGGGGGGGGGGGGGGGGGGGGGGGGGGGGGGCGGGGGTGGAGCGGGGGCGGCGGGGGCACGGCTCCAGGGGAGAGGGATGACGCAGCGCGCCGGGCGCAGCTCGGCCTTGCATTTGGCGCGCGACCGCGAGGCTCGCGTGCGGAGTGGAGGGAGGCGGGTCACAGCGGCAGAATCTGTCGGGGCGCAAGGCGCTATTGCGTGCTCGGCTCTGTCCTTTGTCCCAGCCGATCTCTCGATCGGCGTCGCGCTCCCTGGAATACGTCGACCAATTCGGCACCTCCCATTTAGATGAACAAAGAAATTCCGGTTGATTATCAAACATGGCGAGGAAGCAAATGCGTAACGTGGCTGCGTAGTTGTATGGTCAGGTATTTCTTTGGCACGGTCGTCTGATATTCACAGTAGCACTCGTTGGCAACTGTGTGGCGACACACGATGTGAGGGTGCCGCCACGCAATCGCCACGAAGTAACCTCAAAACGCTGGCGGGCGAAACCGCCGACGACGTGAAGGCCGACGCAACAGAGCCTAAGTGTGAGCCGTACGCGCTGACGTCTTTCGTCTGCTCGTGCGCGTTTTCCCCTGCACTAGTGTGGCCAGAAAATGTACCTCACAATGGGTGGGTGGGACAGGCAAACGAGACAGCCGCCAAGGGCTGTACACAGGAAGCCACGGTTGATCACTTGATTTACACGTTTTCAGGAGATCACGATGCGAAGAGGTCCTATTTTGCTGTGCGCTACATCGTCTGCGGCTTGGAACAGTCTACCGAGAGATACCCGCTGCGCGACTGCCAGACGAGCAGCGTTTACGCCAGGGTGCCCGCGGCCGAAAAGGGCTCGGGAAAGAACCTGGCGGCGTCCCCTGCGCGTGTTACGCATGAGCACGCCACCAACACATCATCTCCTTCTTGATGATGGCTATGAAGTTATCTGCCATGTTGTGAAGACACAAAGACTCCGTGGTGCATTTACTTTGTTGTCTTAGCCTGCCGTACATCCCGCAGTTGCTAAGCAGTTTGAGCAATGATCTGTTGGACAATTTCCTCTTCATCTCGAATCGTTTGAGAGATGAAGCAGACCGGTGCAAGAGCATTACCATGAATGGCGTTTTCTTCTCCTGGTGACGGATTCGCGCATTGAGAGACACGAGTCGGGATAGTCTCACTCCTTCGCGGTGCGGTGTGTTGATTCTGACAACTTCTCCATGTGCGAGCCGCACCTTGGCGTCATGGTGTTTTCCAGGCGTCACGACCGTGACAGCATGAAAGAGAGGATGCAGTACCACCTCGCTCGTTTCAGTTTCCGTGCAAAGGACACGAGCTTGTCAACCATCGACTCTGGCAGCAGTGCGAAAAAAGCTGTGCTACAGATGTGGCCGTACGAGATTCCTGGTGCTGCGCACGCTTTGCATCCAGCTGCTGAGGCAGATTTGGGCTTGACGGGGGATTCGTCTGCGTACTGTCACACTCTGCTAATTGCGTTTCCTGGCGGTACGGCGCAGTCAAACTCAGAAAACCAGACTCCTGCCGCAATGCACGAGATCTACCGCTTTCGGTTAATGGCCGTCCCAACAGCCAGTGTCGCAGCCTTGGTATTTGTAGGCCCACGTGAAGCCGACTACCAGATTCTCCACCTTGCGGCGTTTTCCGTTGTGGAAGTGTCCGGGTCAGTGGCGTTGTCGGAGCGTGATTTCTCTCCACCTTGAATCGCGTTGCGCAAGTACGATTCGACCAATCCTTTCGAGCATGTGGGAACGCACTGATTGATGATGTTTAACACTCACCTGTTACAGTCATTCTCCAGAAAATCCCGCAGTCCCAGAGGCTAACATGTGCAGACAACACTTCTCACTCGAACAAAGTGGCCAATTTTCAACCGGAACCTGGTGACAGTCTGCCCATTTTCCTGAGGACTTCCAAAACAGGAGTGGACCACCACGCTTCATGAGCTGCCAGAGGCTGTCTCAGGATGTACTCGCGAGATATGATCAGAACCCTTACGCCGCAGTTCACGTGCCAACGATCATTCATGCCGATATTTATGACGTGGCGTTGGTTTCAGCTGTTGGGATCCACAAGGGTGCGTTTGGGGCAACGACATGGAGCACTGATGCGATGGGTTGGAAACACTGCCACACATGTGCCGATGTCAGTCATCTGTCATTGGCTGACCAGCAGCACGGCAAAAGCTCCGTTTCTACAGGCCAATGAACGTTCGGGAACCGACATCTTCGGGAACAGTTGCCATCAACAGTTCTCCACACGTTACCCTCTCAGAAGGGCCTGTGGGCCAGGGCGTCCGCTCGCTCGGAAAGACGGACCAACCGATCACTTTTTTTGGCCGGCTGGCACACTCTCGTCTGCAGTTTTCCTGACCATGCCGCCGATCGAACGGAAGCATGCTCGCACCTGTCTGGCATGCGCAAACGCTCTGCGCGTGGTCTGCCCGCAGCTGATCGATTGCGCCCGAGCCGGCTTGGATCAGACCTTGCACGGCCTGCGTGTCGCATCAATCACGAGGGTCACGGAGACACTGGCTGCATGGCCGATAAGCAAGACCTCTCCATTTTAAGCAGTTATGTCTAGTTCGAGTCGGTTACCACACGATAGCATTGCGGCACGCTCAAATCCGATGCCACTGACACTGCTGCACTGCTGCGTTGCACTAATCGCTGCAAGCTCAGATGATCAACATCTGTGACAGATCAGTTCCAAAGTGCAATAAAACGCGGACGAATTGTGAATCGTAGTCGCGCATCTACGAATATGTGTGGCCCGCATTCGTTCACACCACAGCACAGGACGATCCAGTGCCGCGACCTCGTTTGAAGCGCCACCACCCGGTGGGAAGGGGTGCACCACCACCTAGCCGGGTGCGGTGGAGCGTGCGCCAGCCTTCTTCTCAACGATCGTCGTCCCTGTTATGCGCATCAATGGCTGATCTTCGTTCGCTCTCCCCGCGCGACACCGTGACCTTACCTGTGTGTTTACTGGTATGCTTAGACACGCACCCTCTCTTTGTATGCCTCTGATTTGTATCGTCGGCTACATGTCCAGCTGAGCATGTGGGCAGTGATAATGTTGTAACTGGCCTGGATTGGATGATGTTCCTGACGTACTTTCGGAGATCCATGGCCACAGAAGTGCTAGCACGTGCCTCTTTGCGTTGTTCCTCCTCATCATTTCTCCATGCCATTGCGGCGCGTGCATCCCCCCTACATCAACTCGTCTCTTTCTGCTTTATCATCTTTGCCATCACTCAGCCTCTATCTTCTGGCTCGGTATTTGATTGTATCTTCTCCGCGGGCTGTCCTGTTGGGCGATTGTTTTGCACTGGTCACACAATGCGAGCACGTAACTTGATGTGTCACGGACTGCTCAGGTTGAGTTTTCTATTCTTTTCACCTCTGCCTGGCTCGGCCCCGCCTGCGCTCTGCTCTCTGTGTTCTTTTTGTGCTGCTCTGTACAAACTTCTTGGTCTCGCAGGGGAAGCCGCACCAAGCAAGAAGTCAAGTCTTGGCATATGCCGCCGCGGTTTTCTTCCTGTGCGTGCCTCTTTCAACACTGTTCATGCCAGGACTGTTCTTTTGTCTGGCCTCCCTCCCCGCCCTTATTGTTTCACGCTCTTCTGTCGAACATAAACTATTTTTTCATCATACTCCAGCGCGCTGCTCGACTCTTGCTCACAGTTACTAATATGGCAATTCACGGTTGTCCTCATCGGCGTGTCGGCAATGAGCGCGTTCATTGTATTGCTGATCCCCGAATTCTGTCCTGGTGGACAGAGACTGACTCGCGGACCGACTCTCTCCCCCAATCAGACGCGCCCCTGGGACTGACTTGGTGCTCCTGATTGCTGACCTGTGCCCATGCAGCCTGGAAATCAACATCAGCTCCTCTTCTTTTCTGCACTTCTGGCGAGGAGGCAGTAGAAAAGCTCAAGATGTCGCGTGGGCAGCTTGCTCCGTGCCAAGAAAAGCGGATCAAGCGGCAACAAACAGTGAGTTCTGCTCGATGCAAGGTCCTGGCACAGAATGCGGGCTTTCTATTGGCTTCGATGCCTTCTTACTGTCGTTTTAAACCAATAGAGTGCTCTTATTCAGAGTCAGTCTCTGTTTCTGTCCCCCAGGACCAAATTCGAGGATCAGCAATAGGGTTCCTCACTGAGTGGGACAGACCATCTTACTCGTCGATGCATCGACTTGATCGCCGGTGTGTCTTTGTGGTACCACCTGAGTCAACGACCATAAGCAGCTTAACACCAAGCTAAAGCGCCCTATTGGACCACATTCGCATGAAGTCTGGATAAACCACAATGGGGGCCACTCTTAGTAATTGTGTCTATGCAAATTGGAGTAAGTCATAGATACGTGACGACGTAAATGTATAAAACAGAACGGAGCTACCCGCTCAGTTCTTCAAGTCCCAGCCCTCAGAAATAATATCAGCGTGCTCGCTGCCGCCTGCATCTCCCAAATATTGACTGCTGCCACTGCACCATCTCAGGCTGGCATTTTGAGTGCATCCACGTGCCAAGGACGCGCCAGCGGATTGGCATATGCTAACACGCTGGCTTTTTAACCTGTTCAGGATGCTTGCCCGGTTGCATTTCCGGCTCACCACAACCATGCAGTATACCGGCGCGTCTTTTGAAGCTCCATTATTTCGGACGGATCAACAGCAGTATTAGCTCAAACGCGAGATGTTCGTGGACGTGAACACCGCGGGATGTATTACTCGCTGTGATCATTGTTGACGCACCTTCTGCGTGCGCACCGGCTGCGCACGCGCATGCCACGGCGGCGCGCCCTGGTCCTGACACACATAAGACAGAGGCCTGTTGGCCTTAATCGAAAGGCGTGGTGGCCATCGCGGCCTCCGCGGCCTGCCTGTGCCCCACCCGTCCGTGGTGGTGGCCGACGCATTGGCAGAAATCGCTGTACTATGTGGGCCTGGCGGGGGCGCCCCCACCGCCTTCAGCGGGTGACGGCGGAGGCGGCGACGCGTCCCCGCCCGAGGGTGTCCACGCTCCGCCCGGCACGGCCGCGTCGCCGCCCGCTGCGGCGCGGCCGGCGGCGGCGCCGGAATCCACTCGGGCGGGGCCTGCGGACCGAATTGGGCCAATTCATCCAGAGTGGTCTCCTTGTTTTGCGTGATTGCTTCCCCCACCCTTCCGCCTCGCGCCCCCGCCCTCGCCGCCCCCGTCACAAAACCCTGCCTCGGCACGTGCCGGCACGCCCACGGCTGGCAACGCGAATGGCCTTCACGATGCGGCGCCGCCGCTGCCCTCACCGGCTCCTCCTCCGTCACTGGCCGCCAATGCCGCTACCGGCGCGGACGAGTGCGCCGCCGCGGATGCCGGCGCTCGGTGCGGGGCTGCTGACGCAGCCCCGTGCCCGGGCCGCCTCGCCGTTGGGCCGCGCCCCTTCCCGCCCCATGACTCGCCACCACTCGGCCCGTCACCGACAGAGAGGCCGACCGCGGCGGCGCGGCCGACCGCGTCGACCTGGGCTCGCTGGAGCCGCTCTCCCTCATCAAGGCGGTGGCGCCGACGCCGTACGCGAGCGTTGCGTCGGCACTTTCGGGTGGTGCTGGGCGGCTTCGGCCGCCCTTAATTTCGTCGATGGCCGGGGCGGCTACGCCAGGGCCGCGTTTTTCGTGCCCGCCCCCTCACCCCCACACTTGCGGCGGGCGGACGCTTGAGCCGCAGCTGGGCTGGCTGCTGCTGGCACCGCTGTGGCGCCACAACTCTTTCTGCGCGGTGCGCCGACGCCGACGGCACGAGCCACATGGCCACGCTGCCGGCGACTGCGCCTCCGCAGCCGCCACCGACGCTCTTGACGCCCGCCACGCCTCCGCCGCGACCGCCAGCCCGGCGGTGTACACGCGTGGGCGCCGGGCGTCCGCCGCGGCAACCCCATCCAGCGCCGCCCATGAAGCCGCCTGCGTGCCGCCAGCCGCCGCCACCGCTCGCTGCTTATCGCGCGCCTGGCGGCGCCGCGGTCGCAACGTGCGCCACTTGCCTTGCACGACCGCGCCGCGGCATCGGCTGCCTCTTCACCATCGGCGCGACCAGCGTGACGCCGACCGCGGCGCCCGCTGCGTCGCGCTTTGCCGCCCCGGGTTTTCCGCTCTGTGCTGCCGCAACAGATTTCCCTGCGCCGCTGCCCACATGCGGCGGCGCCGACGCAGCAGGCGACCGCAGGCGGCAAGCGTGGCCGGTGGCAGCCATGCAACAGGCCTTGGTCGCCTCGCCGGGCGCGCACGACTCACCAAAGTCGCCGTGCCTTGTCATTGCGGCGCCGCCGCCGACACGTTTTTGGGCGCTCCAAATTCCCCCGACGAAGGGGCGGGGTGAAGAAGAACGCCCTGCCGCCGCTGCGCCGTTTTTGCCGTCTGCCCCCTCGCCACCGGCTGCCGCCACCGACGGCCCTCCAGTTTTGCACGTGTGCGCCGACGCGCCGCAAGAGCGCTCGCGCGCCGACGCGCGCCGGCGGCCGCCGCCAACTACCTCCGCCGGTGCCAGCAGCGGATTCGTGCCGGGTCTCCCGCCCCCCCTCCATGTCGGAGCCGCCAAGATCGCCACGCCCGCCTGGCACGACGCTGCCGCGCTGCACAGCGACTGCTGGTCTGTCCGGGCGCTGCCTACGCGCTGCCGGTGCCACCGGCCGCTGCGTCGCTGCCCCACCCGCCGAGGCCTCCACCCGCCGGGGCAGTCGTCGCCCTTAGCGTCGCGAGCAGGGGATGTCAAGATAAATATCCGATATCTTGGGCTAATGTAATTGCAAACAAAACGACAATATTCGACATCAATTTGCGCCAGCATCTCGGGATATTGACACAGTGACGTCCAGAGCTTCCCGTAGGTGGTCATTTTTTCTTCAATGGACAATCACGGACGAATATTCTGCGACATATTCCAGATTATATCCGTCTTCTGGCCTGGATACGGCAAAAAAACCGTATTCAGACAACTCCTGGTCGTGAGGCCGACCGTCGCCGCCGAAGCCGCCCGCGCCACTTCTTACGGCCACGCGGCGTCGGCGTGGACCCCCTCGACCGTCCCTCCACGCGCCTTATAGGTCGTAGCGCGTCTGGGTGAGGGGGGCGCGAAGGGCGGTCGGGCGGGGCCATGCGCCGGCGCTTTCCCGTCGCCGACGTGGGCCACCTCGCTGCCGCTGACCGCTGGCCACGCCGCCATGACGCCGCCACCCTCCGTCGCCCGGCTGCCGTCTCCCGCCGCCAGGCGACCTTTCTGCCTCAAACAAGTACCCCTGTCTTGTTATCAACTGCTGACCACAGCTGCGTGGCCCCCGCCGATGTCCCGAGTGGCTGCTCTCACCGAACTAAGACAATGAGATGCTGCCTCGCTAACTGAGCTGGTCACAGTGTTCGCTACCAGGGTGCTGTGCGCTCTCCGCTCTTGCGGCTGTTCGTAGCAGGCTCGATCGGTAGCCGCACCGCCGCCACCGTAGAATTCGAACCCTCCTTCACTATGTGTGCGAACACGCTATCAGCGACAGCGGTCGCTACCCTTTTCTTGGTACTGGTCTCTCCCAGCCTGTTGCTGGTGTTTGAGGAAGAGGCTACAACGTATGTTCAGGCTACTGTGTACGTCAGCAGTCGCTGACACGCTCAGCGTTCGGATAAAAAGGCTGCACAGTAGGCACCGTCGCTCTGCCGCCCCCGCCACGATACCAATGTGAAGCAGCTAGCGAAGTGCGCGGCGATAGTTTTCCGACCTCAGGAAGTGATCCGCGAGCAGGTGGTATAGGATACGGCTTCTTTTGCTAGCGTGGCATTTTTAAACTATCCGGCTGTCCCTCCAGCTGGCCTGACTGCCACACGCACCGGCATGTGGCCGGCTTGTCCTTTTGCGGCCCTTCGTGACCTTGTGGATGGCACCCTTTTGCCCTTCACGGTCTATCATGCCTCATCGGGCGCCAACATTGTCGCATGTGCTGCAGACGAACGCAAAAGTCGGGTTCTCCTGGCTCTATCGGCCGCAGTCGGGACGCAGCAGGCTTTTATCGAATTAAAAGGGCACGGCGCTTGCCTCCACGTGACCTCTCGGCACTTCTGCCAATGCCGGTGATAGCACGTCGCGGCGAGTGTCTACTTCCCCCTCCGAGCGGCGCCTTAACTGACCTGCCAATCCCATTCAGGTGAGAGCCTGTGGAGGTTCTTCCCAATCAGCTTGCTACCGCGTAGCGCCATCATCTGTGGCATCCTCGCGGCCATGCCGCGCAGCACCCCAACCGACGCCCATTAAGCGGGGACGACCGGGTACAGTGCATTACGACGGGGTATAGGAACCTTCCGTACCTCCCGCTGCTCATTGAGGACGAGGACGCCCAAGGTGGTGAGGAATGTCCACTCCCTCAGGGCGCCAAGAGCGAAGTAGCCTATTTATTTGCCCCTATCACCGTATATATTTGCTGCACAGCGCTGCTTATCCGCCAGAGTCTTGGCCCAAGAAGGTGCTTCAGCATGTACGCGTGAGGCGTTGGAGAGAGACACTGTGAGGCGGGTGATGGCGTTAATGTCGAGGGCCCGCAGCAGAGACTACCATGCAGCAGGTCGACCTGCCAGCGAGTAAGACGCGTGGCCAACTCGCCACTTTCGCGGCAAGTGGTTCTGAGAGCCTTCTTCGACAACACAAGAACTGAAAAAATTTCGTCCAGATTTTGAAAGGCGGAAGTGACTTTCAAGTCCAGCAAACAAGTATTCTCCAGGCGTGGTCAGCTCCAAACACGGGTCCTCAGCCCGCGTACCGACTGCCGCTCTCTTGGGAAGAAGGGCGACGACAGGAGGGGGCCCTGTCATCAACGTCATGTAAGCAGAGCGGTATTCTGTTGGCGATTGAGTGGGTCATATCTCCCCGGACGTTTCCCAAAGTGGGTCGCGCACGCGTGTCTCGGAGGGCCGTGGCGTCCTCCGAGATCGCACACTTTCGCGTTATCGCACGCGTACGACAGAACATACCCATGTGCTTCACATCAAAATTCTGGACGTGGTCCTCGCGCGACTCACGTTCACCACTGAGAAGATCATGATACTGTCAGCGAAAAGCCTCAAGCAAGAAAAATTAAGGAAGGTTGAAACCGGGTGTGTGCCCGAGGATTTGAACCGGCGACCTAGCGGACTGCAGCCGCTCGCTCTCAAGCGCAGATGGACCACTGAGCTATTCAACCAACTCTTGCATATCGGGCCGACTTTCATGACAGCTTTATTGCCCGTTTTTCACTCCTGCCGTCCGCAAAGTTCAGAGCGAGTGGATATTGCACCGCGTCACAAGCCAAGTAGATGAACTCTACGTGCAGCTCCATCGAAGCAGCGGCTTCAGATGGCCTCTGTTTGAGACCAAATTTCAGTCGCCTGCCAACGCGACCAACAGGCTGGGGGATGAGGGGAAGGCGTAGCGACAGTTGTAGCCAGCGCCTGAAGAACCACTGGCAACACAACGCTCGAAAGCTGCTCGCCTGTTGGCACACCTTTCTGTGACGCCGCACAGAAAGTTGCGTGCAGTGTTGCCAGTGAGTCCCGTAAATCGGCGACGGCACGGAGGCCGGGGAGGTCCACCGGCGCGAGCACTGCAAGTACTTTCACAGACCTGGTCGATAGACGGCGGCCGATCTCAGGTACCACACAATCTGCTGCCGTAGTGACGGGTGCTGCCGTGTGGATGACCACGTCGACAGCCCCTGGTGCATCCAGCGCCACGCGAGGGCAGCCAGTCGCCAGCAACTACGTTGTGTCGGAGATTCATCCGAGCATGATCGCACTTGTATGCGGTGCTGAGGGGCACGCCGCCTAGCAAATGAAATCGCGAGAATGAAGCAATACAAGGGCAACTCCTCCACTCGCGTGGGCATGAACTTCGACAAAGCGGGCCTGTTGCCGTGTAGTTTGTGACACTGCGAGCCACGGAGAGCCCTGTATGAAAAGCTGGCTCGCCCGATGGCCGCGCGAGATTCAGCACGGGACTGCTCCGCGACAAATTAGTGGGCCATCGCTGACGAACTCCCACCATGACCTAATCCAATACAAGGGGACGGCAGATCTTGGAGCCGGCCAAGGTCAAGGCGTCTCCGGGCGCCAGAGGTCGCCCTTGTCGTCGGCGGAGGTTGTCTCGGTGGGTGGCGGCGACCGGGGTGGGCGGGACGAGACAAGAGACACCGGCGCACTCACAGGCCGCGCGCAGTCCCGGGCGCGTCTTCGCCGGTGTCGGGGTTCCGGGGACCCGCGACGTCGCCTCTTGTGGATCCGGTGTTGGTGGTGCGCCTTTAACGGACTGTCATCGGTTTGGTCCTTGTTCCCTAAAACAATGTGCATTCCTTGGAGCTCCTCTCCGTATTCGGAGGTATGCGGGTGCACCTTGCCGAGTCATCGAGCCGGAAGCAGCGACGCCACTCCCTGAGGGCCATCGATGCGGTGCGGCTCGTGGGGGAGAAAAGAAGCACAGGAGACCTCCTGGCTGGCGGATTCTGAAAAAAAAAATGGGCTCCTTGCTCGCTTGGCCGTGCTTGGGCCCGAAGTCTCGCCGCCCTACGCGAGTGAGTACTCCGGGGCCCCGGCAAGGGCTTACGATGGAATCGCCTTGGCGCCGTTTGTCCAGGATTCGCGAAGGAGGACAACTCCCAGTGGTGAGCGGCCACAATGGAACGATTTCAGACCATTGCAAGGCCCCCTACGAACCTCGATATGGTCAAAACGCTGATCCCGGGTCCGTACGTCCTTCTCGTCCCGATCCTTGTACCGTCTCTTCGTTACTACTTGGAGCAACGGGTGCAGCGCCAAAGGCTCATCAAGGGCTCTGACCACCACGTCTTCTGAGTAGCCTCATTTTCTGTGGCTGAATGCACCAGGCTTCCCGGACCCCCACAAAATGGTCATGGCAGTGTGGGCGGCCGAGCTTCTTATCCTCGCGTGTATCCAATGGTGTGAGGAGGTTCGACCAAGCCGGACACCGCGGGCATCCTCGACCCGCGCGGCTGGGGGGAGGCGGCCTGCTCGTGACTGCAAAGTGCAGCAGCTCGCCATCAAGGCCTCCCGTATTGTATACAAGCAGGCCGTGCGGATGGAAAGTGCGCTTGGATACGAAAACATCAGCACAACATTCCGCGATATGGTGCGCGCAACGGTGGAGCACGACGATCATCGCGGGCACCAAATTATGGAGGACCCACTCACATCACGCCACCACGGGTTGTCAGGATATGGTGTTCGGGCCGTAATAGGATACGGACACACGCCGATCCTTTGTAACTGGTTACGGATAACTCCCTCAGCTGAGATCCGCATCAGGAAATTTGCCTTCGGAACCGGATATTTGAGTAGATTATATTCGTATCCGGATACGATTATTGAATCCAAATAAAATCCCCCAAGACCGACGGACAGCTCAACTAGAGCCCAAGATGAACGCCATCCAGCCGTTTTTCGAGTGCTCAATGTACGTCAGTAGACCTGAAATCCACACATCATTTCGACGCCCCAACGGGCGCCGTCGAGGCGGTTCCCCGCCGTTTGTGTAAACGGACGTCAGAACGACCGTTCTGAATCTCGTGTTACACTCTGACAACAACGCAATCGGGTCGAGCCGCGTAATTGAACGGTTCCACCCGGGTCGGGCTGGATCGCCGCTTGTCGCTGCCAAATGTTCGGTCATTAATTCCCCGATTGTTGGCACACGAAATGAGAGGTCGACTGGGTTTGACCAGAACTCTCCAGGCGCGGAAAGCCTCATCACTTTATATATCCCTGTATCCTGACTCTCATATCTGGGATACGGATCCGATATAATCTCGCAATCTCTGTTGGACAGGATAGATATATCCTCTCCTCCTTTTCTCATGATGCATTTGGGATATGCGTCCTCGGCTCGTATCCGAAGTGGATACGGATATAATGCACGGATTTAATCCTCGGGGATATATCCATGACAACCCCTGCCCTCGACTACGGAAGAAAGAACTATATTATGGTGTTTGTGCGAACCGCTGGGCTTGCTCTCAAATGCGCTGAGTCGGGGGGCCTCTCCTTGCAAAGATCATCCTGTTTGTCACCTCCGACTTCCCGACGGTGACTTCCGGGACTTGGCTGATGGACTATTCTGCCCCTGCGGACTTCGCGGGAGTGTTGAGCTTTGCTCGGCAAGTTCGAACGGTCTGTCGTCTTTGCATGGCGGATACTTTTCCGGCTGTTGTCTTTTTCATTGTCACTGTATGTACTTGCTTCATGAAGGTGGCCCGTGCGTGGTGCGTCTCCGGGAGATCGGCGACGTGCGGCGTCGGGATTTGTGTGTTGCTGAGTGGCAGAGCTCGCCGCACATGGGGCGCTGAGTGGCTGTGCACACTGCAGGTGTGCCCTACGTTTGTGCAGAGCCGCGGCGTGCTTGCTGAACATCCGATGGGGGAGGGGTTCCCAAGGGCTCGTTGATCGTGGGAGTCGTCCGGGGCTTATGAGGCCGGTTGCCTCGGGCCTAGGAACCATCCATCGTCAAACAACGTACACTTCCCACTTCACATGTGAGAGACTCCGTGACGCTGCTCCCAGACGCTAAAGTTGGTCCGGCACCAACCGGCATGTCCAAATTGGCGGCTTCCTGGGTGAGCAGATCGGCATCCCGCCAGCCACGCGTATGCTATCTGCTGGTAAGATAACACCGAGCACAAGGGAGGCTACGAAAGAACGCGCACGTTACAAGAGAAGCTACCTGCCAACTAGGTCGAGAAGGGCGCGCTGTGGCATTGCCGATGGTACACTGCGCTTGCGGTGGCTGATTCACTTTACTGCCGTTTACAAAGGAAATGATTTCCGGTCGTCTTGAGACCCTACACACACCTCGAACCAACACCATGCGGAAATCGAAACCGTGTGCTTAGTGGATGCTCAACACATGCTCTCGAAAAAAACGGCACAGAAAGTGGCCAACAAACAGTGACTGCGTCGCAGACAATGAAAAGCCCTTATCACCGTATATGTTTTCTGCACATCGCTGCTACTTCGCCAGAGTCTCGGTCTGAGAAGTGACTTCAGCATGTCCACGGGAAGCGTTGGAGAAAGACATTGTGTGTGGCAGGTGATGGCGTGAAAGACGAGGGTCCTCGGCAGGGACGACAATGCAGCAGGTCGACCTTCCAGAGAGTAAGTCGTGTGGCAAACTCGCCACTTTCGCGGCAAGTGGTTCTGAGAGCCTTCCTCGCCAACACAAGAGTTGCAAAGATCTCGTCCAGATTTTGAAAGGCGGAAGTGACTTTCAATTCCAACAAAGAAGTATTCTCCAGGCGTGGTCAGCTCCAAACAAGGTTCCTCAGCCCGTGTACCGGTTTTAGCTCTTTTCATACTAACGGCAACGACAGGAGGGGGCCTTGTTGTCGACGTCATATAAGCAGAGTGGGATTCTGTTGTCGATTGAGTGGGTCATATCTCCCCGGACGTTTCCCAAAGTGGGTCGCGCACGCGTGTCTCGGAGGGCCGTGGCTTCCTTCGATATCAAGCCTTCCCGCGTTATCGCACGTGCACGATAGAGCACACCCATGCACTTCACTTCGAAATTCTGGACGAGGCCCTTGTGCGACTCACGTTCACCACCGAGAAGATCATGATATTGCTGACCTCCAAAAAATGGCGAATGCAGAGTGGTCGCAATCATTCAACAGCGTACGTGGACCAATGGAAGGACTAGTAATCATGTGAGTTTCTTACACAGTCTCCCCATGCAGCTCTGCGCACTGGAAACGCACATCAGGATCTCAAGAAATCTGAAGAAATTTGTCGACAAATTCTGGCCCAGAGCCCTCTCTTCAGCCTCAAGCAAGCGGCCAAAAAGTCTCAGAAAATCTCATTCTGTGTTGCAAAGGCTGTGCGTGACTCCTGCAAGACGCGTTGATTGGCTTGCAACATTACTGGCGGAAACTCTCCGCCAATAGTTTGATCGTGGCTTGTCGAGCAGCGTATCCGACTTCAATTGTACGCTGTGTCGTCGGTTCTGCCTCTCTTCTCTGTGCAACCGTCATTTTCGGGAGGTACGCGATACTGCCAGCAACATGCTCCAAGCAACATAAAATGGGGGGAAGGTTGAAACCGGGTGCGTACCCGAGGTTTCGAACCGGCGACCTAGCGGACTGCAGCCGCTCGCTCTCAAGATATGACGGACCACTGAGCTATTCAACCAACTCTTGCATGTCAGAGAAGCTTCCATAATGACTCATGATACCACAGCCTCCTTCTGGTGTCCGCGAAGCTGACAGCGGGTGGCCATTGCACCGCGGCACAAGCTAAGCAGGCGAACTCTACGTGCAGGTCCATCGAAGCAGCGGCTTCAGACGGCTTCTGCTTGAGACCGAATTTCAGTCGCGTGCCAACGCGTCCATCAGGCTGGGGGATGAGGGGAAGGCGTAACGACAGTTCTAGCTGGCGCTTGAAGAACCACTGGCAACACTCCGCTCGACAGCTGCTCGCTCGTTGGCACACTCGTCTGCGACGCCGCACAGAAACCTGCCTGCAGTATTGCCAGTGACCCGCGAAGATCCACCGGTGCGAGCACTGCAAGAACTCTGTCACAGAGGTCTGTGACAGACTTCTTGCAGTTGGTCGGGAGACGGCGGCCGATGTCAGACACCACCCAATCTGCTGCGGTAGCGACGGGTGCTACCGTGTGCAACACAACCTGGACAGTTCGCACCGCATCAAATGCCGGTAGGGGGCATTCATTGACCAGCAACCTCGTTGTGGCGGGCATTACGCCGGACGAGATATCATCCCGCCATACAGCCGAGGCGTTGTTTGCTTCAAGCTGTTAGGAGAAGCGTAAGCGCATAGATACGTTACACCAGCGTATAATATTACACAGGCGCTCGTGTATCATCCAAAAGCAAGCAAGCTGGTGACCACATGGTAGAGAGAGATACCATCAACGGATAGGGACGCCAGACGACGTGACGCATAACTTTCCTCAGGCTGAAAAAGCAGGCAAATCGTCAAGTTGTCGGGCGAGACAAGTACTCTCACAGTGTCTATTCTTCGGCAGCACAGTACAGCAGCATCTCCAGCACCATCAGCACGTCGACTTGGTTGCGGCAGGCCAACAAAAGCTTGCAGTTTGTCTAGGATTTCGCTAAGTCGCGGCATTCGGCGTCTTTGTTGAAGTGACGAACCAATTACGCTTGTTCCCATCTGGGCGAATAGCTGTGTGATGCAGCGAGTGCGACGGCTACGGCGCGCGCTGTCTCTACATAGCGATGGTTTTTCAGGCTCTGATAAGGGAAAAGGAAAAATGCTCGTCTGCTAGTGTCCAGTACGCAATCAGGGATTTTCAGCTGACCGTCTCTCATAGCGTTCCTGCTCCCCAAGAAATATCTTCGGTCCCAGTTCTGTTCGTTTGCGGTTGGGTTCTAGGGAGGGTGCTACTCAAACTACAGCAAACGACTTTCGATGAGTTTTCGTTTTCTGAGCCAATCTGAATTTGGTGTTGAACAGACCACTAGTGCCCGTGGGCCGGCTAGCGCCTCGTCTGTGACATTCGGTTGCATTCAAGCAACCTCAGAGTGAAAGGGTCCTCTCACTACCTGTCGAAAAGCTATGTTACAAATGGAAAATGTATTTTTTTGCACTATCTGGTATGGGCGGGAACTACCGAAAAACAGCATGCGAATCATGAAACATTATATCAAAGTAGCTATCTAAAGATGATCCGGCCAACACAAAAAAAGCATGGCTAAACAGCATCGTCGTTCAACAGTTGCGTGAACACCACATTGTCAGTCACAATGTACCCTGCGTCATCATAATAGGCCGCAGGCGCTCCGACAATGATTTCTCGCGGATCACCAACACGGGAAGTGCCAACATACACCTGCCCATGTCCGAAAACTGGTTGCGGCAGCCATAGACCAAGGCGCTTGAGGGTGGCACCCTGGGCTTTGTTGATGGTTGCGGCGAATGCCACGCGGATGGGGAATTGCCGTCGCTTGAGCTTGATCGGTAGCCCACAATCGCTGGTGGTCACGTCAATTTTTGGAATGAGGATGCGCCTGTTGGTGCCAATTTGGCGGAGCTCGATGACATTGTCGCCAAGCCGTGTAACTATGTACCGCGTTCCATTGCAGTCGCCATTTTGGGCCGCCAGGTTTCGTAGGAGCATGACAGTCATGCCTACCTTGAGCACCATTGCGTGCGTTGGCACTGAGGAGTGGTCAAT
>ENA-ORXT01003773-ORXT01003773.1-marine-metagenome-genome-assembly--contig:-NODE-3773-length-16272-cov-6.071442_pt1 | contig 16272 bp, 16 predicted proteins | sample MGYA00237868_ERZ511482 | MGnify/ENA metagenome assembly ERZ511482 | reverse complement strand
CTTATAACGTTGCTATTAACAGATACACCGTGATGAATACAGTTGCGAGAAACTCTATCAAAACTAAATCCAATTTCTCGTCTTGCTATTCTGTAATTTAAAATAGGTGCAAGAAACGCGGTGCCGATAATACGTTTATTATCTGAAAAAAGATTTATTAAATTTGCTCCCGTACTATGGCCAATTAATATTATTTTATTCGAGCAAATATGTTCTATTATTGAAGTAAGTGAAAATTCATCTGAGTGACGCGATCGACAAATTTGATCGGATTCACCTGAACCTAAAGGATCAACTGTATGTGTAGCAATTCCATGCCTCGCTAAACTATCTGCAATTCTTGTGTATAGAGCATATGGACCCAACCTACTACTACCAAAAGCTCCGGGGAAAATTACTGCATGAGTTGCATTAGAATCTACGATACTAGCATAGTGTTGAGTCGATATTATTCGACCTTTTTTTGTTTGCATTACGTTTATATTTTTTCGTGGCCACGTTTTTTCTAATTCGATTCTCTGAACCAAGGAAAGCGGTACAGCTTTTCCAGTTGGAAACTGAAAATTAAAATAATCTCTAGCTTTACATCTATTTTGTACATAATTTCCAATCATTGTTAAAACAGAGCTGGAACCTATAATTAGTGATTTCTATTAGCTATTTTTTTGAAAGAAATAACTGCCCCACCTACTGATTCTATTAATCATCTCTGCAGAGCTTTCTAAACCGCTTAAATCAAGTGATTCTATCGAAAGATTTCCCAATCTAAACAAAAAGAGCTTCTCAAAAAAATTTGAATCTACACCCAGCAACTCATCTTCACTTAATCCAGAAAATTTTCCCAATGAAAATGGAGATAAGTTTAGACAGTTACTGTTTATATTGCAAAATTCTCCAACTAATTTTGCAGTAAGCGCACACTGAGGTGTATCTGCAAAATATATCTTTTTTATGTTATTTTTCTCTACGTAACTCCTTAGTGTAGACAACTCGCCACTTCCTTGATCCGTTAGAGTCGCTTCAACTGTAAAGCCATGTTTATTATTTGAGTTCTTAGTGGTATGTACATGTCGGGTGATGTGGAAATTTTTTACATTCACAATGCAAACCTTAAATAGGTTAATTTACTTTAATATTACTATAAGTCTCACTAGCGGAATCGATCATCACAGCTTGCGTACCGCGTACAGAAGGTTACGCTAGCGTTAACGCCCCTTGCACACAAGATGCATTTCAATCAACTATGTACCTCCGGTTAGAAAAAATTGACCCAACCCGCAATCATCGGCGCTGGTACGTACTAAGCGTCCAGCCAACGCTGTTCGGTGAGTGGGCGCTGATCCGGGAATGGGGCAGGATCGGCAACAATGGCGGGGAGTCAGACTCTGCCCTCTACCCTTCTGAACTGGACGCGTTGAGCGCCTGCAAGGCTGTGAAAGCCATCAAGATACGGCGGGGTTATGTTGCTCAAGCAGAACAACTGGATTTACCACTCTGGGGATGAATTTCTCCAGCCAGCGTTTTTCTAAAAACATATTGCGATTATCGCTGTTTTATCCGACTTACCCTCAGCCATTCAAATTCTCAAAAAGGAATATACCCGTGCAGATTGCTGAACTGGAAGCTGCCCTTGATCGTATGAGCTATGCAGAGCTGAAAGCGATTGTTCCCATGGTCTCGATGAGAATCACCGAACGCGAGAAAGCGGAGCATGACGCGGTTAAAGCCGAACTTAAGGCGCTGGCTAAATCGAAGGGTGTCGAGTTTGAGGAGCTGTTCGGCAGCGGTGCGAAGCCGGTCAAGGAAAAGAAAACCGTTCCGCCCAAATACCGCAACCCGGCGGATGCGACGCAGACATGGACCGGGCGTGGACGTAAACCCGGATGGATTGTTGAAGCGCTGAATAGCGGCGGCAATCTGGACGATTTCCTGATCCGCGATTGATCGGATCGAAGTGTATTTTTTGCGGCCCGTTTGATGACCAATCGCACACGGGCCGCGCTTTTATCGGAAAAGGCGGCCAGGTGCGGCGTGCTTTGAATCAGGCATTCACGGTTTCATCCATAGTCACCACAGATCCTCGTAAGAGAGGATACGGAAGGCAGTTCCATCAAACACGTTTGTACTATATATGTTCTGTGGCTGCAAAGTAGGAATGTCTCTCGCTGAGCAAAGTAGAAATGTCGCATCGGTGGTGCACTGGCCTTCGGTCAGGGGGTGGCTAGCCACCCCCTGACCGAAGGCCAAAATCATGTCGGCGCAGCCGCTTCGGGGTCAGATTTCTTGCGCGTGAGAGGAGGGCGTCCACGTCGAGGTTTGCCCGTCTTCTCGTACCCGATCTTCTCGCTATTGGTCTTCATTCGGGCCTTCTTCGGCGGCCCCTGTGCATCCATCTCTTCCTGCATCTCCTTGATCATGGCAAGTTGGTCACCGAGCAGTTTGTGGCCGGTAACAGCGGCATGGGTGACACGCTGGTTCTTGTCGAAGACCGTATAGGGCAGGGAGATACCTTTCCAGCGGATCTGAAACCGGCCATCGGCGAAGGCATAGGTATCGACGTCCTTGCCCACCAGATCGCGCGTCGTGTCGTTGACCTCCAGCATGTACTTTTTGCGCTCGTACATCAGCGTCAGTTGCCTGCCAACGCTGCGCGTGTCACGCCAGCACAGGATATCGGCCAGACGATCCGGCTCGACATTCAGGGGACGGTGGAGATTGTCAGGGCGCGCGGGATCCTTGGCGAACTTCTTGTTGTACTGCTCGATGAAACCGGGAAGGAAGGCATTGCCATCCTCAATGCCCGTGACACCAGCGAGCCGCAATTCCTTCACCAGCCGGTCCTGAAGCGTGCGGTTGGCGCGCTCGACCCGACCCTTCGCCTGGCTGGAATTAGCGCAGAGAATCTCGATGTTTAGTTCCGACAATGCCCGTCCAAACTGCGTCATCCCCGCGCCGCCTTTGGCGTCTTTCTTCGCGACCCGAAACACCGTGTGCTTGTCCGAGTAGAACGCCACAGGGCGACCGTGGGCCGTCAGATACCGCTCCAGTGCAGCGAAGTACGAGAACGTGCTCTCGGACGGCACAAACCGCAATTCCATCAGTGTCGACGTCGCGTCGTCAATGAAAACCAGCAGGGTGCATGGATCGTCCCGGTCCTCGAACCAGCGGTGATCGGAGCCGTCGATCTGCACCAGTTCTCCACGCTTTTCCCGGCGCAGGCGTGGCTGGTGAAATGTCCGACGCGCTTTCTTCTCGAGCCAAAGGCCGTCCACCATCATCCATTTGCGGACCGTCTCGCGCGAGACCTCCATTTTGTGAATCTCGGCCAGCTTCTCCGTCGCTAGTGTCGGGCCAAAATCTGAATAGTTCTCCCGGATCAATGCCAACGCATAATCCCGAACTCCATCCTCCGTCCGGTTGTTCGATCGCCGTCCACGCGCCCGATGCCGGATCGACGCCGCACCGTCCTGGCGAAAACGCCGCAATAAACGCTGTACCTGGCGCATGCTCATATCCAGCAGAACCGACGCCTCCCGCGTCGCCATCCGGCCATCGGCAACCTGTGACAGTATCTCGACACGCCGTAATTCCCGCTCGCTCATCGTTATCCACCCCATAGGCGCCTCCCGTCCCCAAACTGGGAAGGGTAAGCGACATTCCTACTTTGCGGGAAAACGACACTTCAACTTTGCGGCTACATTCTTGTGGCCGGTAATCCGATTTATGTTTAATATTTTTCCAGCGCTCGCAGGATCATTCGCCGCTGATGATCCTGTCCGCCAAAGAATACGGCGAGAACCCGAACCAGATTCTTGTCGTCATCAACATCAAAATACACCACCGCCCGGTCTTTGGTGACATTGCGCAGGCCGGAGCGGATTTCGGGGCGAAGTGTCCCTTGTTTCGGGGTCGTGCCAAGCGAGCGCAGATGCCCCTTTATCTGGCCGATACGCCGCTCGGCGCGGTCCATCGCATCATCAGGGTGTTCGCCGAATTCGATGTAGCTCTCGACCAGGAAATCGAAGATCGCGACGAGATCGTGCGTCGCATCGGCCGCGATCTCAACCCTGTAGGTCACGCGCCGCCCGCCGTTCAGCGATCATGGTATCGACACTGGCGAGGCCCTCATCCAACGACATGAGCGGCCCGCTGGACCGCGCGTCGATGAGCGTTCTCAGCGCCTGAAGTTCGACCTCGCGTGTTTCGGTCTCGTGACGCAAAAGATCGAGGCCACGCTGCATGACGGCGCTGAGACTCGGGTACTGGCCCTTCGCCACGAGATCGCGAGCGTAGGCATCCTGATAATCGGTCAGCGAGATCGAGGCTTTGACGGTCATGACGTTCCTCCTGCATCGAATATACTACTCAGTAGTATATTGATCAATCCATATCCGCGATTTGGATTGTGATCCTGCAAGGATCAGGGGGCGGCGATTGCCGCCCCCGACGCCGGTCAGGCATCGCCGTTGGCGTCGCTTTTCGGCTGGTGCTTCGCGAGGAGGAGGAAATCCTCGGTGATGAGATCGGTGGTGTAGATCGTCTCGCCGTCTTTCTCGTAGGAGCCTTGGCGAAGGCGACCGCGGGCGTGGACGAGATCGCCGGGCTTGCACTTGTCCTTGATCCACTTGATCGTGCGCTCATTGAAAACGGTCGCCGTGTTCCAATGGGTGTTGTCGTCCCAGGAGCCGTCTTCCTGTTTGCGCGGATAATCCGAGGCGATGTTGATCTTGAGGGTCGTGCCGACCTCTGCGATGCGGCCAATCCGTCCGATGGTCTGGAATTCTGCTGTACCACGCATGGGGTAGTCCTCCGTTTGGTTGTTTCGATGGCTTTGTCCCGGCTGGAAGGGGAGGCGCGATCAAGTTGAAAGACGGAGGGTCCGCCAACGGTGGAAACCGTAATGACCGAAGGGAATGGTTTTCTGCTTGATCGTGGAAGCCGACCCTGGAAGCAAAAGCCAATCAAGAGAAACAGCCATTCGGAGGACGAGAACCAGAAACGACGTGGTTCTGCTGAATTTCCTGAACGGACGGTATCGCATCGCTGGTCGGCTGACCCGCGCCATAAGAGCCGGTGTTTCCGCCCAACAAGACGGCCCTTTACGACGATACTGGAACCCCGGAACGGTTTGAGCGCGCTATCAGGTGGATCATGGTAGCCAGCCCATCTTGTCCGCTCCCTGGTCGCCTCCAAGGCTACGAGAAAGATGCACGATCTTCCCGCTGATCTCTCCGGGGTGCCCCTCGCGGTCCAGCCGATGACGCCTGCGCTGCGCTGATGGCATCAGAGTGCAACAACCGCCCGTGATTCAACCGGGTTTTCTCATTCGCGATCCACCCTCACGAAAGCGATATTCCGGGATCAGGGCCAGAATTTCGAGAGCTTCATCGTGACGGCGTCGAACGGGCGGACTTTTACATCATCGTCATCGACAAGCGTGGCGATCAATACCCATTCCCCGTTCCGCAATTCGAAGGCTTCGAGCGTTCGGGCAACGGGATCGACCAACCAAAGGTGGCCGACGCCTTCGCGAGCATAGATCGGGCGCTTCTCCATCAGGTCCATCTTGCGGGTGGACGGCGAGAGGATTTCGCAGACCCAATCGGGAGCGACCTCGAAATAGGGTTTCTCCGGCAATTCCGGCATTCGCTCCAGATGCCATCCGGCGATGTCGGGGACGAGAATGTCCGCCGCGAGGTGCAGTTCGGGTTCGTCCAGTATCCGCCATCCGCCGGGGCCACCGTCGTCGTCATCGACGAAGTAGCGATCCAGGCGCGCGCCCAGCCTTGATGCGGTATGAACATGAGGCGGGGCGGGGCGCGACTGCATACGCAACGCACCCCCGATGATCTCGGCGACCATATTGGGTGGCGCGTCGAGAACATCCTGATAGGTCGCGGGTTCTATTTGGCGTGGTGAATCGAGTGCCATGGCCTGTTTCATCTTTCAAATCTCCACTGAGTATAGCACGAAACGAGCGTGGCGTCACAGCCACGCTCTCTCCACGGCATTCGCTGTCCTGTCAGGCTGCCAAGGCTTGTTCACCGCCTGCGACCGGCAGGATGGCGAGTACCCTTTCAATGACCGGAAGGCTCTTGTCACGGTTGTCCGGATCGAAGGGCACGAACACCCGTGTCCGCCACTGGATGATCTCGGTGAAGCATCCTGCGGCCTTCAAGCTGGCGACCAGCGGGGCGGGGGCGTTCTCGACCTCGATCCGGTTGCCTGCCCCGACGCGGCGCAGCTTCAGCGATGCGCCATGGGCAAGGCCGATCCGGCGGCCTTCGTCCGTGATCGCCATGAGGATCGACGCGGCATCCAGCGCCTCGGTCGGATCGAGGATGGCCTTCAACTGCGCGGCATCGGCTTCGGAGAGGACGCGGCCCAGGACGGTCTGGCCATCATCAGTGACGGCCCGCCAGATCCGCTGCTCGTATTCCGGCAACAGCTTCCAGATCGGGAGCAGTAGCCCCGTGACGATGGGAACGCGCCGCGTTGCGATGTCCGGCAATGCTGCGGTGGCTGCGTTCCACAGGCCGATGAAGGCCGCTTCATCACATTCGGTCCATGCCTCGGCGTCGTAGTCCCTCTTCGTCATATACCGTTCGCGAGCGGGGCCGACGAGTTTGACGCGCTGGCGGGTGGTGCCGTCGTCCAGCACATCACTGCGGGCTTTTCGCAGGATGACCGGCTCGCCGGTATCGTCGTTCACGACGAGGGCGAGGCGAGGATCATTCGCGGCCAGCACATGCGTCGCCGTGGTCTTGTCCACCTTGTCGCCGCGCTCCAGCGTGACCAGCTCGGTTTCCGCCCCGGTGCGGGCATCGGTGTGGATGACGCGCCGGTCGATCAGCGTCAGCGTATCCGCCCGGATCGTCTCGACACCGATGTCGAGTGTTCCGGCCTCGCGGGCCGCTTCCGTGCGTTCGGCGATGATCCCGGTCAGCTCCTCCATGATGGCGTTCTGCATGTCGATGCGGAGCGCCAGCAGCCGGTTCAGGAAACGGCTCATGGGGGGCAGGTCTTCCTTGATCGACCCGTCGTTCGTTTCCAGAGACAGGCCCGTGACAGCCTCGAACTCGGCATAGGTGATGCTGGTCGCCTTGCCGAAGATGAGCGACAGGTAGAACTGGCGCAGGGCCGATCTGGCCATCGGGCTTTCGAGCGAGTCCTCGGCCCGGAACAGACCCTGGCTGCCGGTCTGGCGCTGGCCCTTGGTCAGCGCACCCAGCGTATCGAGGCGGCGGGCGATGGTGGAAATGAAGCGTTTCTCCCCCTGCACATCGGTCGCCATGACCTTGAACATCGGCTCGCAAACCTGCGCGGAGCGATGCGAGCGGCCAAGGCCCTGCACGGCGGCATCGGCCTTCCAGCCCGGTTCCAGCAGGTAATGGATACGGCGCTGGCGGTTCCTGGCATGGATGGCCGCGTGATAGCTGCGCCCCGTGCCGCCCGCTTCGGAGAACACCAGGATGCGCTTGTCGCCATCCATGAAGGTGTTCGTCTCGGCGGCATTCGCCGACGCGCTGCGCTTCTCGATCACGAGACGCCGGGTCTCGCCCGTGCCGCGATAGACGGGGCGTTTGGAGCGACCCGTTACCTCGGCCACCGCATCGGGGCCGAAATGCCAGATGATCTGGTCGAGGGCGGTCGGAACGCTGTCGAGCATCGCCAGCTTCTCGATCAGACCGTCGCGCAATTCTACCGCCTCGCGGGAGAGGACGACCGCCCCGGTTTCCTCGTCGAGAACGGTCTCCGTCGTCTTGTTGCCATCGGCATCCTCGACCACGCGCTGAAGCTGAACGGGGAAGGCTTCGGAAAGGTACCCCAGGACGTATTCGCGAGGGGTCAAGTCAATTGAAATGTCTACCTTTTCTTCCTCAGTCATACCATCCAGACGCCGTGTGAGCAAGGCTTCCCCCGTCGACACGAGCTGGATGACGGCGGAATGGCCGGTTTCGAGATCGTTCTCGATGGCCTTGCACATGGCTGGCGTCTTCATCCCGGTGAGCATGTGCGCGAAAAATCGCTGCTTCAAACCCTCGAACCGGCTCATCACGGCGGAGCGACGCTGGCCGTTGTTCGAGGAGCCGTCGATATCGGTGATGTTCGTCGCGCGCATGGCGGCGTCGAGATTGGTGTGGATGATCTGGAAGGCATCCGCCCATGCGTCATAGACGCTGCGCTGACGATCGGTCAGCGCGTGCTCGACAATGGCATATTCGACACCCTCGAACGAAAGAGAGCGGGCGATGTAGAGACCCATGGCCTTGAGGTCGCGGGCGACGACTTCCATCGCCGCAACCCCGCCGCTGTGCATCGCCGACAGAAACGCTTCGCGGCTCGGGAAAGGATAATCCGCGCCTGCGCCCCAAAGGCCAAGACGGGTGGCATAGGCGAGGTTCTCGACCGTGGTGGCCCCGGTGGCGGAGACGTAAGTGACGCGAGCCTCCGGTACGGCGTTCTGGATACGCAGGCCCGCGACGTCCTGTTGGGAAGCAGATTTCTTGCCGCGCCCGGTGTCTTCGCCCCCTGCGGCGTTGCCCATGGCGTGGGATTCATCGAAGGCGATGACCGGACCCCATGCGGGGTCATGCTCCTCCGGTCTATCGGCGGCCAGCCAATCCACGATCTGCTGGAGACGGGTGGTGCCCTCCTTCCCCTCGGAGCGCAGGGTCGCGTAGGTCGTGAACAGGATGCCATTGGCCGCGTTCACGGCCTCGCCGGGTTTCCAGCGGGAGAGCTTCTTGATGTCGGTGGGTGATCCCCCGATATCGGTCCAGTCGCGCACCGCATCCTCGAACAGTGTGTCGGTCTTCGAGACCCATAGCGCGCGGCGGCGACCGGCGAGCCAGTTGTCGAGAATGACCGAGGCGATCTGGCGACCCTTGCCGCACCCCGTCCCGTCGCCGAGGAAGAACCCGGCCCGGAAAGGGACAGCATTTCCATCATCCTCCTGCGCGGCATGGACCTCGTGCCAATCCTCGGAGATCGTCCAGGCACCGGGGAGGAAACGGGCATGGGCATCGCTGGCGTAGATTGCAGTTTCAAGCTGGGCTTCGGACAATGCGCCGGTTTCCACCAGCCGGGCAGGAACGGTCGGGGTCGATGTGGGGATCGGCGGGGCGACACTCGCCATGGCAATGCTCTCGACCAGCGGGGTCGGGTGCGGGCTGGCCCCGGCAATATCGACCCGCTGGGGGCGATAGCTGGCGTACACATCCGAGACGGGCTCGTTCTGACGCGGGGTTTCGAACGCCTTCCATGACAGGGGCGCGTTGACAGGCACGGGCCTGGCGGGCGCAGATTTTACCGCTGCGACACGGCGCAAGGCGGGACGCTGCACAGCGGGGCGGCGTGCAGCAGGGGTCGGCTTCGGGAGAACGACTGGCGCGCGGGCCGGGATGATGTCCCCGGCCTTGATGAGATTATCCAGCGTCTCCAGATCGGCATTCGTATCGAAGAAACAGCCAGCATCACCCGCGCCGTCGGCGATCTTGTCGGCAACGATCAGGCGGGTTTCCACGCCGGTCCCCTGCTTGCGATAGACAGCCCCGGCCATCCCTATCGACGCGCGGATGGCGCATTGCGCTGCCAGCGCGCGCCAATAATCAGGTTCGCGCTCGGGGCTGAACCGCATCGGCATGATCGCGACCAGCCGCCCACCGGGGGCAAGGCGCTTCATCGCGGATATCAGATGGCGGGCCGCCATGTGCTTGTCGTCATCCCGGTCGATGGAAGACGAGAACGGCGGGTTCATCAGGATGATGCTCGGCTGGAACGAGGGCGGGAGCAGGTCGTCGATCTGCGCGGCGTCGAAACCGGACGAGCGCTGCCCGGTGACGATCTCCAGCAATGCGCGGCGGCGGGGGTCGATCTCGTTCACGGTGATCCGCGCCCCGGCCAGCTTGGCGAAACTCGCCAGCGCGCCGGTTCCGGCGGACGGTTCCAGCACCACGTCATCCCCCGTGATCGCCGCCGCCTGTGCGGCGAGGAACGCGAACGGGATCGGCGTGGAGAATTGCTGGAGGCGGATCTGCTCCTCGGACCGCTTCGTCTGGGTCGGACGCTTTTTCTCGGCGGCGCAGAGTGCCGCCAGATCGGGGGCCGCGCCGCCCATCAGCGTCGCGTGGGCGCTGGCGGTCTCCAGCGCATCGTAGGCACAGCGCCAGTCCCAAATGCCGCTTGATGCGGGTGCATCGAACGCGCCTTCCAGCGTGCGTTCCAGCATCCGGGCAGTGATGAGCTGGCCCGCGCGGATGGCGGTGCTGAGCGTGGCCACGGCGTCAGCCAGATGGCGGGTATCGGTCTCTTCGGGAGCGGTCAGCATGGGGTCTTCCTCCTTTGCTTTTCCGAGCCTCATGGCTCGCAAAGGCGAAAGCCTCCCTTTGTCTTTTCAGATGAACAGATCGGCGCGTTGCCGCCGCCGGGCGTCTTGCGCTATGGTTCGGACGCGGTTGGCGAAATGGCCAACCGTGGGGACTGGTAATCCCCTCCGCTAGCGGTCCGGTGCGACCGCAACAGCACCTCTCTGGCCCTTCGGGTCGGGGAGGCTGTGACGCATGTCCAGGGCCTCGGCCTAAAGGTCATAGCGGCTGTCTAGCGGCGGCTTTACCACTCCCCGGCTGCCAAGGTTTCCTTGGTGGCCGCTTCACTGCCGGGGAGCGGGATATGATGGATAAAACGAAAGCCCCGCATCCGGTCGAGGTTCATATCGGCGCAAGGCTCCGCATCGCGCGAACGATGATCGGGATGTCGCAGGAAAAGCTGGGTAAGAAGCTCGGCCTGAACTTCCAGCAAATCCAGAAATACGAAAAAGGCGCGAACCGCATCGGCGGCTCGCGCCTGTGGGAAATCGCCCTGGCACTGGAGGTTCCACCCGCCTTTTTCTTCGACGGTCTGGAGAATACGCCCGCCGAAGATCCGGACATATCCGGGTATGCCAACGAAGTGATGACCTTCGCATCGTCGAAAGACGGACTACGGCTCATCACACGGTTTCGCGCGATCAGAAGCGAACAGTCACGGCAAAATCTCATCGACCTGATGGGATCAATCGCCGACGATGAGGGATGCGACTGACCCTTCCAGGGTTCAGGCGGCGCGCTGAACGACCTCGAACGCCATCGTCGCGGCCTTCGGTATCCGGCAGAGCACCCCGTCCTCGGCACGAAAGCGCAGCTTGCGCCCGTGCTTTTCGACGGTGAATTGCTGTCGTTCGACATCATGCGCAAACCGGAGCGGGTTCTTGAACCGGACGACAGCGCCGTTCTGGAACGCCGCACGGGATGTTGACGCCACACTGCGCTGCTCCCGGCATTTCTGCCGCCATTCGAGAGCATGGTCGTTATCGGTCTCGTCGAGGAGCGCGAGAATGCGTTCGGGGCATTTGAAGCAATACGGTCCCATGCATTCGGTGACTTCCTTCCATCCCAGGGTATGACCATCGGGGTCTTTCGGCTTGTAGCTGACCAGCACGACCATGCCGAACACGACCACATCACCAGTCTTGCGATCCGTCCGGCGAACGGCGGCATAATACTCCGAGTTTCCATGCAGGCTGCTGTCGAGGATTTCGAAGCGCGGATGGTCCGGGTGATCGGAGGCCATTTCACGGTCGAGGTATTCCTTGATCGTGAACAGCCCTTTGAAGAAGCGATCGTATTCGGATGTGGTGGTCCAGCCCATGACGGTATTCCTTTCTCTATAGCGCCGGGATGGCGCACGAGGAGAAAAGCCGCCCTCGATCTCTCGATCAGGGCGGCTCAAAGGGCTGGATGCGGCAGACGATCAGGCGGCTTCCGCTCCGGCGATCTGGCGAGAGACATCGTCGATGCTCTTCGAAAATGATGCGAGGGGGGAAGGACGGAGCGTCCGGCCGGGCGCTCCGTCTGTCGTCAGATGATATCGACCGTGGCGAGGATGACCGATCCCTCACCGGGGTCCGCCTCCTCGATGGAGGGTGGGTCATCCCCCCATCGAACGACGTGGCGTCGCCGACCGTCGCGCCGCGTCAGATGTGCGGCCTCGCGCTCAAGGGCGGCGATGATGCTGGCCGGAAGACCGGCGTCGTCATGCCGGTCAACCTGCGGAGCGGCCATCGGACAGGGCATTAAGCCGCCTCCCTGCGCTCATCCGCTTCCTCGACGGTAAGAAAGCGGGTTTTCCGGTCGGAAGGGTTCGGAGCGATGATGCCCGCGCCGGGGATGATCGGAACCGGCTCGGAGATATGGACACCGCCCACCTCGACGGAACGAACGCCGTTCCCGTCCTCGATCAGCGTTTCACCGTGGATGTTCTGGCCCACGATCTTCTCGCCGGGTTCGAGGTTGGAATAGGCGGCAGGGACTTCCGGGGCTTCATCCTCGACCTCGTCATTCGCGGCGAGATCGTCCTCGACCTCCTCGAACACCATGTCGCCCTGTGTCCCCATGCCCGGCGGGGTCCAGGTCTCGACGGCGATGCGCTGTTCTTCCGTCAGCGTGGCAAAGGGCTGTGCGAACAGGCTCTCCATGTAGGCGGCAAGCGTCGCCTTCTTCACGGTGCGATGTTCCTCGGCCTCCGCCGTCAGGCCGAACGCCTTGAGGAGCGCGAGCATGTGGTCGCGCGTGACCCGGCTCCAGTAGTTCGCCGCCGTGGGGCGCCATACCGCCCGGATGTCCGGCACAGCCTCGGCGGCGACCGCTTCCATGAAGGGTGCGCGATCCACGCGCCCCTCGGCCATGGCAGGCTCGACCATCCCGCCGATACAGGCTGCGAGGATGCGGTCCTTCATCGCCGGTTCCAGCGCCCGGAAGGCGCGGAACTTCTCACCATCGGTGAGCGCATCGTCGAAGAACGTCAGGTCGAGCGCCTCGCGCGCCGCCGCGATCCGGCGTTCGGTATCGGCATCCTGCGCTTCGGGGCGGCTGTGCTTCTGCCACGGCATCTGCACGGTCACGCTCAGGCCGGAAACGCCATAGCGTCCGCTGACCAGCAGCGAGCAGGCCAGCCGGTAGGTGAGCGCATCCCGTGCCAGATCGGGGTCTTCGGTCAGCGCCGCTTGCACGATGGCCCCGCGCTCGATGGCAAGATCCTGCGTCAATGCGCCGGACAGCACAGCCGCGCTGAGCGGATCGACCTCCTTCGCACCCACACCGCCGATGCTGTTGATGACGGTCGCACCACCGGAGGGAGCGGAGATACGGGGGGAAGGCGCGGGGACCAGGGTTTCCCCGCCCATCTCGTCACCGACAGCTTCGCCGGTATCGGCATCGTCGGCAGGCTGGTTCTCCGCCTGCCATGCCGCGTAGTCTTCAGGGCGAACAAGGCCGGTTTCGATGCGGAAACCGCCGCTCCCGTCATGGGCAACGACGACACCTGCGCGCGCAGCCTGATCGGGCAGATAGGCGTTCTGGAGGGTTTCCGCCTCTTCTTCGAGACCTTCGTATTCGTCGTTCAGCGCTTCATACGCCTCGTTGTCCAGCGCATCGCCCTCGGCCTCGATCTTCTCGGCGATCTCGTCCAGCCGCTCGGCAATCGCCGCGAGACGGGCTTCGCCGTCCTCGTCCTGCTCGACGGGCTGCTTATAGATGCGGCCATAGGCGGACAGTTCCGAGTAATCCAGCCGGGGGCGGGTTTCCGCCCATTTGAACCCCTGCGCCGTGCGGATGGCTTCGGCCTGTTCCATCAGCATTTCATCGCGGATGGTTTCGGCCAGCGCCCGGTCTTTCAGGACCGTATCTTCCTCGAACAACCCCTCGACCATCTCGCCGCCCCGCTCGCGGTAGCGGTCCATGACCATCACGGCCAGCGGATCGTCGGCGCGGATGTCCTGATCGGCGAGGACGTTCCGGACGCGCCATGCCTGATGATCCTGCGGCTCGCGCGTGAAACCGTCGAAGACGCGCTTCTGGGTTTCCAGACACGGATGCGCGGCATAGGCTTTCATCACGTCGAGCGTGATGCTGCCCGCGCGCACGGCGGCGCGGATGTCCCCGTGAACGAGACCGAAGCGCAGGCGCTCCTTCACGGCGCGCACCGTTGCCCCGAAGGTCTCGGCAATCTCCGCGACCGTCGAGCCTTCCTCGATCATCGCGGCGAACGCCTCGAATTCGTCGAGGGGGGCCATGGACTCCTGCATCGTGTTCTCGGCCAGCGACAGCGCGGTGACGTGATCGGTATCCTTCGGGATGATCTTGCAGGGTGCCTTGAAATCATCGGGGATTTCAGTGGTGTTCTTCAGGTAGATCAGCGCCAGCATCCGGCGCCGCCCGGCGAGAACGCCGTAGGTGCCATCGTCGAGCTGCTGGACGACGAGGGATTGCAACAGCCCCAGCGCCTTGATGCTGGCGGCGAGGGCGTGAATGCCTTCCTTGCTATACTCGGTTTTGGCGCGGACGTTTTTGGGGTGATCGGCGAGCTTGTCGAGGGGGAGGTATTTCATCGGATCGGTCCTTCTCTCTTTCGCGCCCCCATCGGGCGCACAAGGACGAAGGCCGCCCTTTCACCTTTCGGTGGGGCGACCTTGCCGGTCGGGATCGGGGATGGAAGGGCGGTTATGCAGCCTTGAGAGACCGAAGAACCTGCTTCACGGCATGGCGCCCGTTGTTGTTCAGATGCCGCTGCCACGCATCCTGTGACGGTGCCCAACGGAATCCATTGCGTTTGAGGATCGTTCGGGCATCCGCGTCGGGTTTTGCATCGAAGACGATCTGGATGCGGGTGATGTCCGTGTTCTCGATCACGCGATAGCCCTCCCCCTCCACGTCCTCGACGGGGGCGCGATCCGCTTCCGCCGCGATCTGACCGAGGCGTTTTTTGAGACGCGCAATGTTCTGGCTGAGATTCTGGAACTCCCAGCTCTCGTACAATGGCGATTTCTGGCGAGCGGTTTCGATCATGGCATCATCCATGCCGAGAACGCGCAGCCGCTCGTTGCCGGTAACGACGGCCTTCATCCGCAGCGCGGCATTGATGGCCTTCATCGCCTCCTTGGTATCCTCCAGCGTCTTGATCCGGGCGGTCAGCTTTTCCTGAGCTGCCGGGTCATCGGCGCGGATCGGCTCGACGCTGCGGCGTCGGGCGAAAGCGAGCTGAACCGGGGTCGGGCGAACGGTCGGGCTGTTTGCGGTGGTCATCGGGGCTTCCTCTCTTTCGCGCCCCCATCGGGCGCAAAAAAGCGCAAAGCCGCTCCTTGATCTTTCCGGGGTGGAGAATGACGGACCTGTCAGGACCAGGGATCGACGACCTCGACACCCATGGCCCTGAAAGGTGCCATATCGCGGGTGGCAACGGAAAACCCTCTCGCCAACGCAGTCGAGGCAATTGCCGCATCGGCGAACTCGACCCGCTCGCCGCGCGCTTCAGCGGCGGCAGCACGGTCGGCGAGAAACTTGGCGGCATCGACATCGAAGACGGCGATGCGACCCGAGAATATCTCCGTTACCGCCGTCTCGATCCGTTCGATCAGGGTGCTGCGGCGTCTTCCCTCGGCCAGACGCGCCGCGCCAAAGCGCAGCTCGGCGACCGTGACGGTGGTGAGCCAGAGCGAGGCAAGGTGCTGGTCGTTCAGCCATGCCATGACATTGGCATTCGGTTCGACCCGCATCGTTTCGGAAATCACGTTCGTGTCGAGAACGATCATTCGAATCCAGCCCCCCGGACGGGGGTTCGATCACGCGGGAACTCGATGTCGGCGAGGTCCGCACCTCCCTCCTGCCAGAGCGCGCGCAGCATATCGCCGGGGCGAGGCCGATCTGTTGGAAACAGACCTTCCGCGAGAATCTGCCGGGCCTTGGCCTCGGCACTCACGCCGTCCTGTTCGGCCTGGGCCTTCAGCGCCCGGTGAACTTCATCCGGGATTTGGCGGACAGTGATCTGGGCCATCTCATACCTCCTGTGCAGGTATGAAATGATAGCATTTCTGAGAAGTGCTTTCAAATCCTGGAAATGTCGGCAATGGGTCAGTTTGAAAGTCGATAGTGCGCCGCATACAGTATGGTCCGCAAATCGCCGATAGCGGTCGTCCATTGCACCTGCGAAGCAATGCTAATAACGGATGTTTCGCGTAGACGATCACTCGTAGTTATTAAACGGGCAATTTGTATCCAATGAGCAATTTTGATGACATTCCAATCGGCCTGCCAGATCAGGACCGATTTGGCTTTGATCCGTTCGCCAGTGCCATCAGCGATTGCATTCGTAGTGTCGAGAACCCGCTTGGCTGTCAATCGGCGTTGAACATTGACCCCCAATCGGCGTGCAAAAATGACCCCCCTGCTGCGCGCTTTT
>ENA-ORXT01003770-ORXT01003770.1-marine-metagenome-genome-assembly--contig:-NODE-3770-length-16286-cov-4.372879_pt1 | contig 16286 bp, 11 predicted proteins | sample MGYA00237868_ERZ511482 | MGnify/ENA metagenome assembly ERZ511482 | reverse complement strand
CATTCCGACGCCGGCAATTCCAAGGTCGTTCACCAGTACTTCAAGGTGCGCGGTTCCGACCGTTTCGCCCTGTTGCGTCTGCTGATCGAACTGGACCCGGACATGTACGCCGTCATCTTCTGTCGCACCCGCCGCGAGGTGAACGGCGTGGCGGAAGACTTGCGTTACGCGGGCCACGCCTCCGATGCGCTGCACGGCGATATGAGTCAGGCCCAGCGGGACGACGTGATGAAACGATTCCGTAAAGGCCGCATCAAGCTGTTGGTCGCTACCGACGTTGCCGCCCGCGGTCTTGACGTACAGGATCTCACCCACGTCATTAACTACAACCTGCCCGACGCCCCCGAGGTCTACGTTCACCGTAGCGGCCGTACGGGGCGCGCCGGCAAGGAAGGCATCGCCATCAGCATCGTGACCGGCAAGGAAGTACGCAAGATTCGTGACATCGAACGGTACTCCAAGATCGAATTTCAGCTGCAGGACGTACCGAAGCAGGAGGAGGTCTACCGCCAGCGCGCGCTGCGCTTCGCTAATAAAGTCAAGGAGGCCAAGCTGGACGACAAAGTAGCCGCCTACCTGCCCGAAGTTATTGAAACCTTCGAGGGGATGGAGCGCGAGGAGCTGATCCAGAAAATTCTCGGCTACGGTCTCGGCACCCTGAGTACGCAACTGAGTGGCCAGAAAGCCATCGGTAATGCTAAGGAAAGCACTCGACCGGATAAGAAGGGTAACATCGATTATCAGACCATTACTATCGCCGCCGGGCGCAACAAGGGGTATAACGTACCGCAAATCATCGGTATGATCAACCGGAAAGTGCCTGGAAAAAAGATTGCTTTCGGTAAAATCGACATCCAAAACAACATGACTTACGTAGGTGTGGATGCGCGCGAAGCTAAAAAGGTCGTTGCGGCTTTCGAGGATGCGGTCGATAAAGGCACCGAACTCAACGTCCGGATGTTCGAGGGCGGCACTAAAGTAGACGGCCCGCGTAAGTTCGAACCGCGCAAGCGTAAGGCTTTTAAGCCGGGCGGTTTTAAGAAAAAGAAAAAGTGGTAACACTCTTTTAACGATCAGAAAAGATAGAATCATGTGACCTTGACCGTGGCCGTCCGTCACAAGGGTGTCTTCCGAAGGGAATGAGCTTGGATAACAAGCTAACCGGGTAACCGGGGACAAACGATAGGTTTTTCATGATATGAATATGGGTTTTAGGTGTTTTTCTTGGAGAGCCGGGCTACATGCCTGGCTCTCTCTTTATTTCCGGGAATAGGGGAAGAGCGGATTTACAAAATAACCTTGGGCTTTTTTTTAATTCGGTGCTTGGTAATTTCCGATTGGTCGCCTTATATTTGCGCCGCCTTAGGAATAAGGTATTTGGCTGAGCAGCCAGCAGACGCGGATTTAGCTCAGTTGGTAGAGCGCAACCTTGCCAAGGTTGAGGTCGCAGGTTCGAATCTTGTAATCCGCTCTATACGCGTCAAAAGGTCATCCTTCTTCGGAGGGATGGCCTTTGTGCGTTGTGGGAAAAGGCCTTCTTAGTCGCCAGTCGGTTCGAACTATGAACGAAGTGATCACGACCAATAGGGAGTCATCTTGTAATCCGCTCTATACGCGTCAAAAGGTCATCCTTCTTCGGAGGGATGGCCTTTGTGTGTTGTGCGCCAGGCATGGCGCACGTATAGCGGGTATTAACCTAACGTTAAAACGATTTGTTTTTAATACCGTATTGTTGTATATTTGTGTATCAACAAACAGCGGCAAAACATGGGTCTTACCATCCACTACAACGGCAAAATCAAGTCACCCTCCCTCATTCCCGAGCTCATCCATGAGGTGGAGGATATTTGCAGAACGATGAACTGGAAGCACCAAACCATCGACCGGGTGCTGAAGGGCGTGCCGGAAGATTACGTTAATTTGTTGGGCATCACTCCCGGAGAAGGCTACCGCGCCCACGGTATTTCTTTCCAGGTACACAAGGATGCGGAGTCCGTTATGCTCAGTTTTGGTCCGGACGGGCGTACGCTTTCGCCGATGGCGCTTTATCGCCCTGATCTGACGGACTGGGCGGACGATATGCTGGCGCACTACTCCTTCACCAAGACGCAGTTTGCCGGGCCGGAGGCCCACGCCGCCGTTTGTCGCCTGATGAAATACCTGGCGGGCAAATACTTTCTCTATCTCGAAGTGAGCGACGAAGGCGATTTCTACGAAACGGAAAACATGGCCGCGCTGGAACGGAAATTCAACGCTTACGGCGACGCAGTCGACCAGGTGGCGAATGCCATCAGTAAGGCGGACCTCAAAAAAGTCACCTCCGTTCCCGACCTGCTCAACATGCTGACGAAGGCATTACCGGGTATGGATATCCGGGTGGTGGGGGATATGACGGCGGAAGAGGAATAAGCAGGTAGCTTTGCCTGGCTATGCGTTATCTCTTTTTCCTGCTCCCGCTTTTGTTTACCCTCGGTTGTAAAACCGTCGTTCCGGTAGTTCCGTTTCCCGAACCGGAAGTGGAACCACCGGCCGGCGTTATTCTCACGGTTTTGCTTTACGCCCGCGCGGGCGTGGATTCATTGGAGGTTTACGATGTTATTCGCGGCCCGGGAAGACTACGGAAGGATTATCCGGCCACCTTTACTGGCGGTGAGGAGGGAGATTTGCGCTTCAGCTTTCTGGATGCGGAGAATCGTGTGATTCGTCAGCACAGTGAGCCCTTTCCCGGCCCCAATCGCTACGAGGCACCGTCAGAAGACGGTAGACTCACTAGTATTGAGCTGCCGGGAGAGGAGCGGTTGATTGTCCTGAAAACTCAGGACGGCGGACGGCTCGAATGGGTAGTGATAAGTGGTTACAACGACGTTGGAACGAGGATTGACCAAAGGGTAAGCCTCGGGAAACGGTAATCTATCCTAACTTTAGGGTTTTATATCGAACGCCCCTACCAACTTATTTCCCATGAAAAACGCTATTCTGCCGTTGCTGCTGCTTTGCGGTATGGCGACTGTTTCCGCACAGGTGACCAAGGTCAAAGACGCTGGCGCTGACGCAACGCGCATCAACTTTACCGTCATCGGTGATGGTTATCAAGCCGCGGAAACCGCCAAGTTTACCACGGACGTTAACAGCGCCATGACGGATTTTTTCAACGAAGCCCCCTTCAGCAATTATACCAATTTTTTCAACGTACACGCCATTTTTGTAGCGAGTGCGGAGAGTGGGGCGGATCATCCCTCGACTGATGGTGGCGCGGGTCACCCCGAGTTGGAAGTGAATACGGCCTTCGATGCCAGCTTCCATTGGGGCGGTAGTTCCCACCGTCTGTTATACGCCAACACGGCCAAGGTGAACGCGGCCGTCGCGGCCAACTATCCGGCATCTGACCAGGAACTGGTAATCATCAACACCCCTTTCTACGGCGGTGGCGGCGGTGGGTTTGCCGCTTTCAGTACGGCGGCGGCGGCCAGCGACCTGGCCCTGCACGAATCGGGTCACTCCTACATGAGCCTGGCGGATGAATACGCCGGAGGCGGTGCGGGTGAGCGCGCCAACAACACCTCCGTAGCGAATGCCGGAAACGTTCGTTGGTCGGATTGGATCGGGACGAACGACATTGGTGAATTCGATAATGGAGGTTGGATCAAATGCGCGAACGGTACTTGCATGATGGAGTCACTGAATCAACCTTTCTGCTCCGTCTGCCAGGAACAAACCATCGAAACAATTTACGGCGACGTCAGCCCGCTGGAAAGCACCAGCCCGGCAATGGCGGACGTTGTTTTTGACGGTACTGACCTTGATTTCTCCATAACTACCATCAAGCCCATCCCCAACACGCTGACCTACATCTGGACGCTCGACGGCAACCAAATCGCGGTAGGTACGGAAGAAGTTACGCTCGACGCTGCCGACCTGACGCAGCCGGACATGACACTCCGGGCCACCGTTACCGATGAAACAGGTTTAAGCTTGAAAAACGCCAATTACGTATTTACTTACGAATGGACGATAATGAACCAGCTGCTGCCGCTGGAATGGGTGGCCTTCACCGCAACGGGCGACGGCAAGCTCAACCGCCTCGATTGGGAAATTGCCGAGCCGGACGGCAGTAGCCACTTCCTCATCGAGCGGTCCGGCGCAAACAACGACTGGGAAACCATTGGCCGGGAAGCGTTCACCGGCGTGGCGACCTACGTATTTTACGATGAGTCACCGTTGGCCGGCGACAACAACTACCGCTTACGCGCCGTGGATTTTGACGCGACGACGACGATGAGCCCCATCCGCGTAGTGCGGGGTGTGCGGCGCAATTTTTTCAAGGTTTACCCGTCGGTCACCGACGGGCCGGTCAGCTACGAAGTTTTCAGCGAGGATAACGGTGAGGTCGCCGTGCAGGTGATCAGCGCGGATGGCCGCGTGGTGCTGTCCCGGAAAACGACTTCCGCCGCGGGTTGGCTGCGGGACTGGATCGATCTCTCGTCGCTAGCCGCCGGTGCTTACACCGTTCGGGTGGAAACGAGAAAGGTGGCGCATACCGAACGGGTGGTGCGGCGCTAGCAAAAATGTCTCTGGTCTGTCGCAAAAACCGCTTCGTCCGTATTCCCGAAAACAGCGCTGTACGAAGGATGCACGGAAAGATAGGGAGTAGCCGTCTTTGAGGGGGTTGGAGCAGACACCGGTCATGCGAATGCTCAGACCGTTTACCGTAGCAGAAAACCGTTGTAAAGCATACGCCCGTGCGCATCTTCCTGCCTGACGTCTCCCGTGACCGGCCGAATCAGCAGCGCGTCCAGGTGAAACGGAAATTCGTGCTCGCTCACTAATTCCAGCCGCTTGGCTACGGGGTTGGGCTGGAAACGGAGTTCGACGCGCAGCCAGCCGTCTTGCGTATCGTAGGTGGCGTTGGACCAGGCTTTTTGATCAGTGATGCGTTTGCCGTTATGATCTAGCTGGCGGAGGTAGAACTTCGGCCCGCCGAAGCGGCTGCCGTCGGCGTATACCCACAGACTTAACTCGGTGCTGTCCGTCGTTAGCGTATCGAGCGGCAGATTAAGCAGTTCCGTCCAGCCGGGAGGAACGGCGGTACTGCCGCTGCCGAAAAAGGCGCGGTCGGTTACCGTTTCCTGGGGGAACCACAAGGCGTCGTCGGTCAGGGTGGTATCGGCTTTAGCCAGCGCGCGCGTTCGCTCGGTTTGGTTTTTCAAGGCGGCGGCGGATAGGCGGCGCATTTCCACCCGGTCGTTTTTCAGTACCGGCTCACCAATGGCAAACAGACCGGCTTCGCGGGTCGATAAAACGTTTTCGGCGGAGGCGAGCAGCAGGATGTCTTTTTCCGCCGGGAGTCGGTCGAGCAGTGGCTTTTCCACCAGCGGATGGCTAACGATCTGGAGGCTTTGCAGCACCCAACTCAGGCCCACGCGGGAGAGCTTTCCGTTGAGCAGCGGCAGACCGGTGCTCAACGATAATTTGTAGCCGTCGTGGTTGCTGCGCCAGGAACCGTCCTGGTGAATTTTGTCCGACCAGCCGTTCTCCGTCGGCAGCAGGTAGATGGCAGAGAATGTAGAAGTATCGACGCCATGGTCCGCGGCCAGCTTGCCGTAGCGGCCGAGGGCGCTGGGCGTAAAGGCGTTCGGGCCGATGTGATCCTGGAGGGCGGCGTTCAGAAATTGATGAGCTTCGAGGGCCCAGAAGAGCAGCGGCGCGGCGACGAGCCAGGCGTACCATTTTCCTGCGGCCAGGTCCGCCAGGCGGCTGAGACCGAATACGGTCAACAGCCCGAGCACGTAATAGAACGGCCAGCCGAAGCGCGCCGGTGCCCGAAACTGTAGAATGCTGCCCAGATGAGCGTACGTCCAATCCTCGAAATAAATAAACGGCAATCCGAAGGCAAAGACGAGCCCCAGAACGGTTCCGCCGAAGAGCACCGGCAATTCGGGGGGCACCGACTTCCCAACCTTCCGTCGCACCCGCGGCCCCGCCCGGGAAATCAGCATCAGTGAACCCAAAACGATGGGCACGAAGCCGAGGTAGATCCGGTTTTCACGGAATGGTACCTTGAGCCCACCGATAATGCGGCGCGTAAAGTCGAAAGTAAACGTACCCTCATCGGTGATCAAACCACCGACGTCGGCGATGTTACGGAAGAAGCCGAAGGGCACCTCGACGCGGTCGTCCACGTGATCGAAGTGCTTGAGCGTGAGGATGATGGCGAGCGTGGTGATGACGCTTACGGCCACCCAATACAGTAGTTGTTTCCACGGCAGGCGCGTGGTTGGAAACCACCGCAGCAGTATGCCGACCCCGGCCCCGCCCAGCAAAAAACTCACCGCCACGGCGTAGAGGTAAGGGTTATTCAGGCCGATCAGAATGATCGCGATGGCCAGTCCCGAACTCTTGAGCCAGTACCGTTTCCCGGCATCGTAGGCCAACATATACCAGGCCGTCAGCGGTAGCAAAAAGGTGAAGCCCAACGTGTACTGCCCACCCAGTTGGCGCAGGATTTGCGGGGACATCATTGCGATCACGAGCCCGCCCGCAACGGCCAGCGGCGTACGTACGCCGATGCGGCGCAGCAACAGAAACAGCAACAGCGCCGCGAGCGGGTTGCTCCAAAAAATCAGTACGTTCGAGATGCCCGTCGAATAAGCCGCCAGCCCGGGAAAGGCCGGTCGCAGCCACGCCATGACAACCGCCACCATCGAGTGAGCGTCGGTCATAAATACGCTTTCCGCGTTCGGGTGGTACTGGCTTTCGAGGTACACGCCCTTGCCAAATTGCGCGTGGTATTGCAGGTTATAATGGATGGTCAGTCCGTCTCCGCCGAAGGTCGGCGCGGTCAGGTTAGGCCGCAGCATCAGCCCGTCGAAGTACAGGCAGAAAACAACGGCGGCCAACGCGAAAACGAGCGGCGCGCTCCACCAGGGGTCGGGGCGGGGTTGGGGCATGGGGCGAAGGTACGTCAAGTGGGAAGTATGGAAGTGGGAAGCGGAAAGTCGTGTCGGCACTTTGTCTCTTTCCCACTTCCCACTTTTTACTTCCCACAAACTACTTATAGCCGGGGACGCGGGATGCAACGCAAAGGTCAAAATCCTCGTTAGGGCTCCCGTCGTCTCCTTCCACCCCCGTACCTTTGGGCCATGACCCACCTGTTTCTCAAATTTCCTCCTTTACTGGGCGGTAACGGCGATGCGAAAGCCTACCTCGTTCTGGCCCTGATCGTTCTGCTCGTCATCGGCGTGCTCTGGTTCGTCTTTCGGCTACTGGGTAACGAGCGGGATTAAGTCCAGCGACTTACGGCGTCCCTAAATAAGATCTTCCAGGCGAAACCGTGCTACCGTATAATTCCCGTTGCGCCGGTAGCGGACTTTAAATTTTCGGCCCACCTTACCTTCGAAGCGACGGATGATGCCGCCCAGGCTCATGAAGCCGACCGTCTTTCCGTTGATGGCCATGAGGCGATCGCCCGTCCGCAGGCCCGTGCGCGCGGCCGGGCTGCCGGGTATGATGCCCGCCACGGTGAAGGTGCGCAGGTTCGGCCCACCGGCGATGACGGAAAGGCCGGAGCGATCGTAGCGAAACTTTTGTTTCCAGCGGCGGGCATCCGGCCGGAAATAGACTTTTCTACGGGTATAATCCAGCGTCACGTTGAAACGGCGCAGAATGCGATTGCCGATGATGCCTTCGCGACCGTTGAGGAACGCCAGCCCGGCGGTGTCGATGGGCTGGAAATAAGTGACTACGCCACCCAGTTCCTTCCCCCCGATCCGAAGTACCCGAGAGCGACCGACGCTGCCCTGCATGCTGCCACCCAGGCCGTTGGCGATAAAAGCCGGCACGCTCTGCGTCGGCAGGTCGTAGGAGGTGGAATCTCCGTAGGTGTTCAGCAACAGCGAAAGCCCCGCGCCGGAGTCGAGCAGCAACCGCCGCTCGCGCGGTTCGTTGCTGGCCACGCCGACGGGGACTTTCAGGTACGCCCGGTTGCGGACGAATTCCGACGGTACCAGACGGCGTCTCCTGCCGGGCTTGAATTTGTTGGGTTCGTGCAAAACGAGAACGCCGCGCTTAAAATCGAACTCGCAGGTGAAGCGCATCAGGAAGTCCGCGCCGAGGATGCCGTGGATGACCGTGCCGGTGATCATCTTGAAGTCGAAGTAGTTTTCTTCCAGCACGAGCAGGGAACGGTTACGGGCCAGCAGACGGTCGGAAAACCGCAGATCGACCCCCGTAGCTAGGTGGGCCGTCAGGTTGTTTTCAACGTCGGCCCCGCGAATATTGAAGGTGCGCCGGTAATTTACGTTGAGTATGTCCGTCATTTCCTTGTCCAGCAACACCGTGTTCTCCGCGCCGGTATCGATGATGAACCGCAGCGGCAGGATCTTTTCCATCACGACGTCGATAACGATGAAGTTGTTTTCAATTTCGAACGGCAACTCGATGCGCTTGTACTTACCGAGTATCTTCAGGTCGGACTTCTGGCCGGCCACCGGGAAACTCAGCCCGGTGATGACGAGCAACAGCCATAAAGTACGGGCGTAGCGGCGGCGGGAGAGCGAAAAGGTTTTGTTTACATGGTTTACGGGCACGACGGTAAGATAAGAGCTTGTTATGGAACTCAGGTTTGGCGGTTTGGCGGGTGTGCGCTACATTTACGCCATGCAAACGACAACGCGTAACAACTGGTGGTGGCTGAAAGATACTCTCCGAGCATCCTGAGCGGCCTTCGTTTGTGTAACACAAAGAAACTTAAAGCCTGCCGGATTGCTCCGGTGGGCTTTTTTTGTGTAGAGTGCCGCGCCGCGCGCTGTTTTTGCCGACGGAGGACGACGCGGAGTCTCGCGGAGCATAACGCGACACAAGGTCGAGGCGCGGTGCGCCGAATTATTGTCCACCTTCGCGCATCTTTATCCGACGGCACCTATCGGCACATCTAACTTAAAGCTTAAAAATCTATAATGTCAACAGTAACCGAGATACCGACGAAAACGAAGATCAACGTCTTGACCAAGCGCATGACCGCCGACCACCTCACGCCGGTGATGCTCTACCTCGCCGTCCGCGACCGGTTCACCGATCCGGTGTTGCTGGAATCAAATGAGGCGCGGGACAATGAGCATTACTACTCGATCGTAGGTCTGGAAACGCTCGCCTCCTTCCAGGTAGACCGGCGGGAGATCACCGAGAAGCGATTCGGATGTTGGGCGGTAACGGAAAAGGTGGAAGACACCGATATGGTTTCGCGGAAGTTGAACGAATTTCTCGGTGATTTTGAACTGGATTACACCGATACCGACAAGATCGTCAAGCAATTCAACGGACTGATCGGCCATACTAATTTCGAGGGCGTACAGTATTTCGATACGCTGAAGTTTGACAACAAGAAGGTATTGCGCGCCCCCGACCTGCGCTACCACATGTACCGCTACATCCTGGTTTTTCACCACTACCGCGACGAGCTACTCCTCATCGAGAACCTGCCGGAAGGGGAGGAAAGCGGGATGGAGCGCGTAGAGGCCGCCATCAAACGGGGTGGGGGCGTACACCCTTTCCGACGTCAGGGGGAAGAAAGCAGCAATATGACGGATGATGACTTCATGGAGATGGTCGCGACGGGCAAACACCACTGCCGGATCGGGGATGTTTTCCAGATCGTGCTCAGTCGCCAGTTCCAGCAGTCGTTTCGCGGCGACGAGTTCCAGGTCTACCGCGCGCTGCGCAGCATTAACCCCTCGCCCTACCTGTTCTACTTCGACTACGGCGACTACCGGATCATGGGCTCCAGCCCGGAGAGCCAGATGGTGATCGGCGGCGGCGTGGCGCGGCTCAACCCCATTGCCGGTACTTACCGCCGCACGGGGGACAAGGCGAAGGACGACGCGGCCACCAAAGAACTTCTTGCCGACCCGAAGGAGAACGCCGAGCACGTCATGCTCGTCGATTTGGCGCGCAACGACCTCAGCCGCCACACCAAGCGGGTGAAGGTTAAAAGCCTGCGGGAGGTGCATTACTACAGTCACGTCATTCACCTCGTTTCCACGGTGGAAGGCGAGCTGGAGCGCACGGACCAGACGGTGCGCATCTTCGGTGATACCTTCCCGGCTGGTACGCTCTCCGGCGCGCCGAAGTACAAAGCCATCGAACTGATCAACAAGTACGAGAACCAGCAGCGCGGCTTTTACGGCGGAGCGATCGGGCTGATCGACTTCGCGGGGGGGATGAACCAGGCGATCCTCATCCGTTCCTTCTTTAGCCAGGACAATACCCTTTACTACCAGGCCGGCGCGGGCGTGGTGGCCGCCAGTGACGAACACTCGGAGATGCGGGAGGTGTACCACAAACTCGGGGCACTGACCAAAGCTCTTGACAAAGCGGAAGGCCTTTAAATTCTCGATTCTCGATATGTGATTCTCGATTCTTGATTTAGCAGCCGCACGTCGGAGGCATAGTCGCAAAAATAAAAGATGAAGATTCTAATTTTAGACAACTACGACTCCTTTACTTACAACCTCGTCCAGTACATACAGGAGGAGACCGGCGGTGAGGTTGACGTTTACCGCAACGACGAAATCGCGCTCGACGACGTAGCGCGCTATGACCTCATCGTGCTCAGCCCCGGTCCGGGCGTGCCCGATGAGGCCGGAATTATGCCCGCCCTGATCAAACGCTACGGTGGTGAAAAGGTAATTTTCGGTGTTTGCCTGGGGCACCAGGCGATCGGCGAGGCCTTCGGGGCCAGGCTGCACAACCTCGACCAGGTCCACCACGGCATCGAAACCGAGATGACGCGGACGCTTACGGGCGACGTGCTTTTTAAGGACGTGCCGGAGAAATTCAACGCCGGCCGCTACCACAGCTGGGTGATCGACCCGGCGACCCTGCCCGACGAACTGGAAATAACGGCCACCGGCGAATATGGCGGAATCATGGCACTGCGGCATAAGCACTTTCCGATCTTCGGCGTTCAGTTTCACCCGGAAAGCATCATGACCGAGCACGGGCGGCTGATGATCCGGAACCTGCTCAACTTCGCTAAGGAACGAATCGCGGCAGGCACTTAGAAACTTCGGTTTCGGGCAAAGAACTAGGCACTAATCCTTCCCCCGCACCCGCGACCTCGCCCCCTTTTTACCTTTATTCCCTTTTCCCTTCCCCCTTATACTTTTAATAATGACCAAGAATCTACACATCGACGTTGACGAACGCGGCTACTACGGTCGCTTCGGCGGCGCGTACATCCCCGAAATGCTGCACCCCAACGTGGAGGAACTGCGCAGTAAATACCGGGCGATGACCGCCGACCCCGAATTCAAAAAAGAGTTCGACGCGCTGCTCAAAGATTACGTCGGCCGCCCCAGCCCGCTTTATTACGCCAAGCGGATGAGCGCGCATTACGGCACGAATATTTACCTCAAGCGCGAGGACCTCAACCACACCGGCGCGCATAAGATCAACAATACCATTGGCCAGATTCTGGTCGCCCAGCGGCTAGGTAAAAAGCGGATCATCGCTGAAACGGGTGCCGGTCAGCACGGCGTGGCGACGGCGACCGTTTGCGCCCTTGTCGGTGTGGAATGCATCGTCTACATGGGCGAAGTCGACATCGCCCGCCAGGCACCGAACGTGGCCCGGATGCGGATGCTCGGCGCGGAAGTGCGGCCGGCCCTGAGCGGCTCGAAAACGCTCAAGGACGCCACGAACGAGGCCATCCGCGACTGGATCAACAACCCGGAAGATACCCACTACATCATCGGTTCCGTCGTCGGTCCGCACCCGTATCCGGACATGGTGGCCCGTTTCCAATCCGTCATTTCGGAGGAGATGAAATGGCAACTGCAAGAGCAGGTCGGCCGCGATTACCCCGACGCCATCGTTGCCTGCGTGGGTGGGGGCAGCAACGCCGCCGGAGCTTTCTACCACTACCTGAACGACGACCGCGTACGCCTCGTCGCCGTCGAAGCCGCCGGCCTCGGCGTCGATTCCGGTGAATCCGCCGCCACCTCCGTGCTGGGCACCGAGGGCATCATCCATGGCTCCCGCACGTTGCTGATGCAAACCGACGACGGGCAGGTGGTCGAGCCCTACAGCATTTCCGCCGGTCTCGATTACCCCGGTATCGGCCCGCTGCACGCCTTTCTCATCGACTCCAAACGCGCCGAGGCGATCAGCGTGACGGATGAGGACGCGCTGGCCGCCGCCCTGTTCACCGCTCGTACCGAGGGCATCATACCCGCGCTGGAAACGGCGCATGCTTTCTCGGCGCTGGACCAGATGGCATACGGGAAGGATGACGTGATCGTGGTTTGCCTGTCGGGTAGGGGGGATAAGGATCTGGCGGCGTTTACTACTTATTTGAATGAGTTGAGTAAGAAAGAAGGAGTGTAGAGTAACGACTAAGGAGTATAGAATAAGGAGTATAGAATAAAGAATAAGGACGGGGCAGGCATTATATCTCGGTATACCACTCGGTCGCTACGCTTCCTCTCCTCCCGCGAGGAAGCGAAGCGACCGAGTGGTAAGGGCGGTAGCCAGAGCCGTCCTTATTCTTTACTTTTTAATCCTTGCTCTTTTAAAAAAAATAACAAGACAAATAATAGTCAATGAACAGACTCACCGACCTCTTCCAACAAAAGAAAAGCAACCTCCTCAACGTCTACTTCACCGCCGGTTACCCGGAGCTGGACAGTACGGTGACCATCATCCGCAACCTCGCCGAGGCGGGGGCGGACCTCATCGAGGTCGGCATACCGTATTCTGACCCGATGGCGGACGGGGAGACGATTCAGAAATCCAGCATGAAGGCCCTGCAAAACGGGATGACGGTGGACGTGCTCTTCGGCCAGATTCGGGAAGCGCGCAAGCACACCGAAGTGCCGCTGGTGCTGATGGGCTACTTCAACCAAGTGATGCAGTACGGCGCTGAGCGGTTCGTTAAAACCGCTAAGGAAGCCGGCGTCGACGGCCTGATCCTGCCCGATCTGCCGGTCTTCGAATATGAGCAGGAGTTCCGCGCCATCGCCGAGGCGCACGATATGCAGGTGACCTTCCTGATCACGCCGCAGACCTCCGATGAGCGAATTGCGAAGATCGGTCAACTGAGCACCGGCTTCATCTACGTGGTGTCGAGCAGTAGCATCACCGGCAAGAGCGGGGAAATTACCGACGAGCAGAAGACGTATTTCGCGCGGATCGCGGCCTTGGATTTGCCGCAGCCTAAACTGATCGGCTTTGGCATCAGCGACGCGAAAAGTTTCCGGACGGCGTGTGAATACGCGAACGGGGCGATCATCGGGTCGGCGTTCATTCGACATCTGACGGCGGCGGATAACGTGGCGGAGGCTACGCGGGCGTTTGTGGAGGAGGTATTGCGTCGCGCCGACCTTCAAGTCGGATAGTGCAGGTTCTTAAAATCAACCTGCGGGTTTTATAGATGTCGACCTGAAGGCTTTTTAGATGTCGACCTGAAGGTTTTTTTAGATATCGACCTGAAGGTTTTATAGATATCGACCTGAAGGTTTTATAGATATCGACCTGAAGGTCGATTTTACTAGGTAGTTTAGAATGAAAAAGCTGATCGTCCTCGGCGGCCCCACCGCCTCCGGCAAAACATCGCTGGCCATCGACCTCGCGCGCCACTTCGGCACGGAGATCATCAGTGGTGACAGCCGGCAGTTCTACACGGAGATGCGGATCGGTAACGCGCGGCCGACGGCGGAGGAACTGGCCGCCGCGCCGCACCACTTCGTGGCGGACCGGAGCATTCACGCGCCGCTGACGGCGGGAAAATTCGCGGAAGAGGCACTCGTTAGGCTAGAGACCGTATTCAAGAACAACGATTACGCCGTAGTAGCAGGTGGCAGCGGTTTGTACCTGCGCGCGCTGTGCGAGGGGCTCGATGAGTTTCCCGAGGTGACGGATGGGGCGCGCACGCGGGTGCAAAGGTTGGGGGAGGAGCGGGGTTTGGCGGGCCTGCAAACCGCCCTCGCCGACGCCGACCCGGATTATTACGCCCGGGTGGATACCCAAAACGCGCGACGACTGGAGCGTGCGCTCATGGTTTGCTACTCCGCCGGCCAGTCGTATTCGAGCTACCTCGGCAAGCGGCCCGCGCGGCCGTTTACTTGCGTCTACCTGAGAACCGACCCGCCCCGACCGCTGCTCTACGAACGCATCAACTACCGCGTCGACCTGATGGTGGCGGAGGGGCTGGAGGAGGAGGCGCGAACGCTTTACCCCTACCGCGCTCTGCCCGTTTTGCAAACCGTCGGCTACCGGGAGTGGTGGCCGTACTTCGACGGGGAGTATTCCCGTGACCGGGCCATCGAGTTGGTGAAGCAAAATAGCCGGCGGTACGCTAAGCGGCAGGTAACCTGGTTTGGTCGGGGAGAGGCGTACGCGGCGGTCGGCGGTCTGGAGGAAGCATTGGAAAAGATGGCACTTCTGGATCGGAAGTAGCATGCGGTTCGAGTTCCTCCAAGCGTCCGGTTGTAAAACGAGGCCCCGCAAATTCCCTTGTACCCGCGCGCCCGCCCAAATTCTCCGTTTAACAAATCCACCCTATTTTGCGAACGCGAACAAACGATTTGTTACAAACCGCGTTTGCCTCTACGATATGACCACCAAGGATTTTAAAGCCATTGCCGATACCGTACCCAAAGAGCCCGGCGTGTACCGCTTCATCGGCCCGGACGACACGATCCTGTACGTCGGTAAAGCGAAGGTGTTGCGCAACCGCGTCGCCAGCTATTTCGGCGAACGCAAAGACCGCCTGCACCGCACCCGCATCATGGTCCGTAACGCCGCCCGCCTGGAATTCACCATCGTGGAGACGGAAGCCGACGCGCTGCTGCTCGAAAACGCGCTGATCAAAACCCACCAGCCGCGCTATAACATCAACCTGAAGGACGACAAGAATTACAGCTACATCTGCATCAAGAACGAGCGGTTTCCGCGGGTATTCATTACGCGCAACGTGATCCGGGACGGCAGCTATTACTTCGGGCCGTATACCAGCAAGAACCGGCTGAAGGTAATACTCGACCTGATCAAACAGCTGTTCCCGCTGCGTACCTGCACGCTGAATCTGAGCGAGGAAAACATCGAATCCGGCAAGTTCAGCGTCTGCCTCGAATACCACATCAAGAACTGCGAAGGCCCCTGCGTCAAGGAGGAAGAGGAGGCGCCCTACAATGAGAAGATCGCCCAGGTGAAAAACATTCTGAAGGGCAACTTCGCCGAGGTGAAGCGCCACTTCGAGGGCGAGATGGAGCGCCTGGCCGGGGAGATGGAATTCGAGCGCGCCCAGCAGATCAAGGAAAAACTGAAGGCCTTCGGAAATTACCAGAGCAAGAGCCAGATCGTTTCCACTACCATCCGTGACGTCGACGTTTTCGGCCTGGCGATGGACGAAAAGGAGGCTTACCTCAACTACATTAAGATCGTCAACGGTGCGGTGATCCACACCAATACCCAGGAGATCGAAATGAACCTCGACGACGATGAGGAGAGCCTGCTGACGTATTCCATTCCGTTGCTGCGGGACCGCTACAACAGTATCGCGCCGGAGATCATCCTGAGCCGCGACCTGACGCTGCCCGGTGTGGAAGCCGAGGTGATCGTCCCGAAGATCGGCGACAAGAAACGGCTGGTCGAACTCAGTGAAAAGAACGCCAAATACATGCTGCTGCAACGCAAGAAGCAGCGCATCAGCCACTCCAACAAGCAGACGCCGGGCGAGCGCATTCTCAAGACGCTGCAATCCGACCTGCGGATGGACGTGCTGCCGATGCACATCGAATGTTTCGATAACTCCAACATCCAGGGCACCAACCCGGCCAGCGCCTGCGTGGTGTTCAAAAACGCTCGGCCGAGTAAGAAGGACTACCGGCACTACAACATCAAAACGGTCGTCGGGCCGGATGACTTCGCCTCCATGACCGAGGTCGTCCACCGCCGCTACCGCCGGCTGGTCGATGAGGGCGAACCGCTGCCGCAGTTGGTCATCATCGACGGTGGTAAAGGCCAGCTCAGCCACGCGATGGAAAGCATCGATATTCTCGGTTTGCGGGATAAGATCCTGGTCGTCGGTATCGCCAAGCGGCTGGAGGAAATTTACTTCCCCGACGATTCCATCCCGCTGCACATCAACAAGAAATCCGAATCGCTGAGACTGATTCAGCAATGCCGCGATGAGGCGCACCGGTTCAGCCTGCGCCACCACCGCAATAAGCGGAGCCTGGGCATGGTGGGTACCGAGCTGCACGAGATTCCCGGCATCGGCGATAAGACGG
>ENA-ORXT01003768-ORXT01003768.1-marine-metagenome-genome-assembly--contig:-NODE-3768-length-16304-cov-16.470327_pt1 | contig 16304 bp, 19 predicted proteins | sample MGYA00237868_ERZ511482 | MGnify/ENA metagenome assembly ERZ511482 | reverse complement strand
TGCTCCAACCGTCCAAACGGCCAAACGGTGCCACGTTTGGCTGTTTGGACGGTTGGAGCCATTGGTGGAGACGCTCTGAGGGGCGGCCCCGCCCCCGTCCATGGGGTGGTAGGCAGACGTGAGTCCACGGTGGGCGGCGGCGTGGAGGGATGATGACACAAACGGGTCGGGCGGGCGGATGCGCGCCTCCTGTTGCCCTCGGTACAGTAGCAGAATGGGCTGCAGAATGTCTCTGGTCTTGGTCCATTGGCTCGCAGACAGCACGTTTCCGCGTCGAGAGCGCGGGCAGCGCAGGAGCCCAGGCCATCGACTGACCAGCGGGATCAACGCCAGTCTTCAATTGTGGAGGATCAAGTCGGGCGATGGTTTTTATTGAATTCAGTATGTACTCATCAATTTACTTCACGAGACTGTGTTTTTTATTGACCCAGAAGGGGGGCCACAACAAATCATGAGTCGCACAGACATCTATTCTGTTATACGTAATTCCATGGAGGATCAAGAGTAACTATGGCCGCATCCGTCACTTTTCTTCGAAGAAGTACTGAACAGCTGGTTTCAGCCGTTGCATGAGATCGTCTCCACGGCCGAGACAGCGCATGATCCACCCCACAAGGGCTCTGAGTGCCCCTTGGACCACACGAATCCGTACTCTCCACTGTTTCTCGTCGGGCCAAATGGGTGGAGGTCTAGGCAGCGGTTTCGGCGTTTGGGCGCGCCTCGTTCCTGCCGTGGGCCCCCGCGCGTCCGCGTGGCAAGGCGGCTCTGCGCGCCCCCCCCCGACCTGCGAGGCGCGCGTGCGGCCGGCGGCGGGCCCCGCTGCTCCTCGCGCCCCCCTCGCCCCCCCCCGGCTCCCGCGCCATGGGTGAACCCTGCGGCGTGTGCGTCGGCGGTGTGGAGCCGCATCCTCCTCTCCCGCGCCACCGTCCCCTCCCACCCCCTCCCCCGTCTTGGCGGCGTTGCCGTGCCACCCCACCGCCAATCACCTGGCGGCAGAGACCGTCACCGTCCAGCGCCCGCGCGCCGTGGGTGCCACGGCCGCGGCCGGCAGCTGCTGGCGGCGCGCGGGGGCGGCGGGGGGCGACGGACTGCGTGGCGGCGGCGTTGACGGGGGCGCCGCGTGGCGTGGCCGTGCAACCAGTGGTGACGCGACAGTGGCGGCGGTGGCGGTGGGGGAAGCCGGCGTGGCCACGCGTGTTGTGACGCGGCGGTTGCATTCTCCGTGTCACCCCGTCGCAGACAGGCCGGGGGTGGACGGCAGCAGACCACATCTCCGCGGCCTCTCTGTTTTCCTTCCACTCAACGCACTTTGCATTAGTTGGCTGCCGTCTGTGTTTTTCTGACGCAGCGAGGTGCTTCCTCTGCCGTCCTTCTCCCCTCCTTCCTCCTCCCCCACCCTCGGCACGCCCTCGACTTCGCTCGACTCGTCCGAACGCCTCTTGCACGCGTGCCTGACATGGTAGAGTGGTGGAAGATTGTCGTTACCGTGCTCTGCATCATCCTGTCGGGTGCCTTCTCAGGCCTCACGCTCGGCCTGCTGTCGCTGGACTTGGTCGACCTGCGGGTGCTGCTCGAGTCGGGGACCCCCCGGGAGATTAAGTATGCCCAGCGCATCCTGCCCGTGCGGAAAAAAGGCAACTTCCTTTTGTGCACCCTCCTCATTGGCAATACGGCGGTCAACTCGGCGCTCGCCATCGTCACGTCCGACCTGTTTGGTGGCATTGCCGGCTTCATCTCGTCCACGCTCATCATCCTGTACATTGGGGAAATCATTCCCCAGTCCGTATGCTTCAAGTATGGGCTGTTCGTGGGCTCCCACGCCATCCCGTTTGTCAAGCTGGCCATGCTCCTCACCTCCCCGTTGGCGTACCCAACCTCCCGGGTGCTCGACTGGGCGCTCGGCGGGGAGCAAGTCACGCGGTACAACAAGTCGCAACTCAAGTCCCTCGTCAACTTGCACGGCGAGCAGGTAGCTGACGGGCTGGCGCGGGGGGGCTCGGACAGTGCTAACGGCGGGTCAGTCCCGGACGGGGACGTGCGGTCGGACGACGCTGGCGGCGGGGACGATGGGGACGTGCCCGACGTGTCGTCCAAGCCGAAAAAGAGGGGCCGCAAGCCGACCAAGGCGCTGCTGACGCTCGACGAGACGACCATCCTGCGGGGTGCCCTGGACTTTGCGTCCAAGAGCGTGCGCGACGTGATGACACCCCTGAAGAAGGTCTTTATGCTCGACAGCGAGGAGCGGCTCTCTTTCAAGTCGCTCATGGTCATTTTCCACTCTGGCCACAGCCGCATTCCTGTGTTCGAGGGGGAACGCGATAACATTGTTGGCATGCTCTTTGCCAAGGACCTGATTCTGCTCGACCCGGACGACAACGTGCCCGTGAAGACCGTCCTCGAGTTTTTCAACCGGGAGGTCCGCCACGTCGTAGCCGACACGCTCCTCGATAAGATGCTGCGCGATTTCAAGAGCTCCCGCTCTCACCTGGCGATTGTTCGCGACGGGGTGCCCGACCGGGGCTTTGTGGGCGCCGATGTTGGTTACCCGGTCGGCGTGCTCTCGCTGGAGGACGTCCTCGAAGAGCTGGTCGGTGAGATTGTCGATGAAACGGACGTGTTTGCCGACAATGTGTCGACGCAGGTCATCCGCCGCCGCCACGTCGATGGCGACGTGTTACGGCTGTTGCATCATGGGGCGCTCGCGTCAGACGAGCACCTGTCAGACAAGGAGGTGCTGGTCGTGGCCAGCTATCTCGCCCACAACACACTCGAGTTTTCCCCCCGCTTTGTCACCGAGCGAGTGCTGCGGTCGTTGCTCGCCGTCACGCCGATGCTGACACTGACGGACCCGCGGGAGGATGGGGGCGGTGGCGACGGGGCGCCGCGCACAGGTGGTGGCGGTGGCGGTGGCGGCGGCGGCGGCGGCGGTGGCGGCGACGCTGCAGCAATGAGGTTGGCGGCCGTCGACGCTGCCGCCACCGATACCGCTGCTGCTGCCGCCGTCCCGCGGGGGGCCTCCCCGCCCGCGGATACCGGGGCGGTCTGAAGTGTGGCCACGTACGGCGGCGGGGACCACAGGATGGTCGTTGGGGACGAGCCGCTGCTGCCGCTGCCCGTGTTGGGCGACGGCGTGTCGGCGGCCGTGCCGCCACCGTCAGACGGTGGCCACGCCCGTGGTGTGGCCACCGACGGCCGCGGCGTGGTGGGCGGCAGCAGCGGCGGCAACGGTGGCGGCGGCGGCGGCAGCGGCAAGCCGAGGAGGGCGTACAAGGAAGCCGCTCCCGCGCGGCGGCGGCGGCCGCCGTCACCGCCGCGGGCCTTGCGGCGGCGACGGAGGATGCGCGGGCAGTCGCGCGCGCGGAGAGGGGGGGGGGGACGCCCCCGGCGTCGGTGCGTCGGCCGCCCGCCGCCACCCGACACGGCCGCCGACGCTGCCGCCAGCGCCGCCGCGATCGTGGCGCCGCCCCCGGCAGACGCGTGGCCACCCGCCGCGGCTGTCGCTGCGGTGGCGGCGCCGTCCGATGGGGCGGCACCCGCGGCCGCGCAGGCTGGCGACTTGGCCGCCGCCGCTGCCAGTGACGGCGGCGACGACCACCCGCCGGCGTCGAGCATCTGCCGCAGGCGCATGTAGTTCCAGTAGCCCGTCGTCGGGGAGGGGGTGGCGCCGCCGCCGGCTGGGGCGCCGACCAGCGGGGTGCCGGGCGGGCAGAGGGGGGTTGGTGCGGGCAGCGCCCGCAGGGGGGCAGGACTGGGGGTGGGTACAGCGGCCATGGCGGCGCTGGGAGGGTGGGGGAGGAAGTATCGCAGCGTGGGGAGGGATCGGGTGGGGAAACGGGTGGGAGGAGAGGCGTTGGTGAGAGGGAGGGAGAAGGGTGGATGTAGAGTGCGAGTCCGTGCGGGACGGGGGGGGGGGTTGGTGGGGAGCGGTGATGACGGCAACATGGAACGGGGTGTGAGCGGGGCGAGCGTCTCGGTCGTCGGGGATACGGGGCGGTGGGCACGCTCCCTGCGGCGGCAGCGACCGTCGGTTGATCCTATGAGCGAAGAGTGGCCTGTATAGAGCGGCCGCACCAGGAACGGTCGGCGAACACTGCCACTACAGCCACGAGTGAATAGGGTTCGTGGTGCTACCGCTGCACGCGGCCCACAGTTCAAACGACACGCCATGAGCGGCCGACAGCCGCGCCACACAGTTCAAAAGAAGAAACCCAACAAAAAGCTGCGGCGCGGTGGGTTCCCAGCTGACGAGGTGGCGGGAACGCGGCGGAGCGGGGCAATGGGGGCCCTTGAACATCCAAGGCGCGGTGCACCCCGTGGCGGGAGCCACGGCGCGACCGGCACCCGCGCGGCAGTCTGCCGTGGAGCGTCGGGGCGCGCGGACAGTGGGAGGTGCACCGGCGCGTGGTGGCCGCCGGTGCGCGCGGCACGGCGGCGAGCGCGGCGTGCGCTGCTCGGCGAGCTGGGGAGGTGCCATGGGACGCTTGGTGGTGTCGCCCGTGGTGCCGCATGCTGGGGGTCTGGGATCGCACGTTGGGGCACGCCGAGCGGGTGGGGGCCGCCACCATGGATTTTTTTGAGCTCTTGTCTGTGCGAAACTGGCCGCGCGAGAGCCGCCGCCAGCCGACGGCCGCACGGGCGCTAGCCTGCGTTTGGCAGGCCTGTGGGGCCGCCGCTGCAGCAACAGGCGGCTGCCTGTGGCGAGGAGCCGCGCGCCAGGCGCGCGCGAGGCCTCCCTGACTTTCAACTGGGGACCCTCAACGCCCCACGTCGATGACCGGCTCGTGTAGACACGGCCTGCTGCGGTCCCATGGCCACACCGGCTCTCGACCGCTGATTGGCGAGGGCGGCTCGCTGCCTGCCATGCTGGCGCGGCAACAGGGGCCTGGCGCCGGACGCCCTGGAAAGCCCTCCCAGTACGCACGCTCGGACGCACACCCCCCACGCCCCGACCGCCAGCCCTACGTCACGCCGCCTCGAGAGAGGCGGCGTCGGGCCGGGCCGCACACCCGCGTCGACCGTCGCGGGGGCGCGGCACGGAAAATGTTCGCCGGCTCGTGCCGTGGCGACGGGGTGCGCTTGCGAGCGTTCCAGCCGACGGTGTCTGACGCACGCGGTGGGGGGAAACCCACACTGGGAACACAGGCCAACAGTGGGGCGTCTCTGTCAATGGTGTCCTGCAGAGCCCCGCGCGGCCGTGCTCCCGCGCTTCGTGGGATCTAAATACATGAAGAGCTTGTTGCCATTTCTTGCTTCACGTTCGGACTGGTGTTGACGGTAGGGGGCTTTATGAAGGTGGATCGAACTTGGTTTTCGAATGAATGAGCCAGAGTTTTGATAGCCAATTGTCCATGTATCATGCAGGCCACATCGAGTGTACACGTGGCTCGTCGTCAGCCGTGAGTTTGTAGCAGTCGGTCCGTTGCGTTTGGTGTGCAACCTTGGCAGTCGCGCGGCCGCCCGCGGGCGGTCCTCTGCTGCTTGGAGGCCACGCTGGCCGCGCGCGCAACCCGCCACCCCCCCTTCCATCCAGTGCCGCTGTTGGTCGCGTTTCCATCTTCCACTCCGCCCCGCCCCACCCCCGCCCAGAAGCCCACAGACGCTGAGCCTCCACCTCCAAGCCATACCCGGGTGCACCCCTCTTGTGCACACGCCCCGCGCCGGTCCTGCACCGCTTGTGCGCGCACGCAACGCTGGCATCGGCGGTGCACCGACAGCCAGGGGCGCACACATATCAACCGTGTGCCGCTGCTGTTGCTGCCGACCTCCGCAGTCACTAGAGACCTACACTCTTTTGCCTCACTGCTCCCTCCACCTTGTTGCTTGACGTTCCTCGTGCGCAGCACCACGACCAACTCCTTAATCGTTGCGCTCTCCCTCCCCCGCGTCGCTATGGACCTGACGTTTGTCGCCACTGGTGCCGTCCTCCCGTTGACGGCGTCGGCGTGGGTGGCGCCTTGCCCCGCCCGCCGGCCCGCCGCTGCCGCCGTTGTGTCGCCCGCCCGTCTCGGCCGGTCGACGCTGGTCATGGCGGCGGGCGGTGCCCCCCCCCCCCCCCCCCGCAACGCACGCCCGAGGAGGCCATGGTCCGCGCCGCCATGCTCTGCGACGAGGCGGCGGTGGCTGCCGCCCTCGAGGCGGGCGTGTCGGCCAACTATGCGTCGACGCAAGGGGACAGCCGCATGACGGCGCTCATGTGGGCCGCGTCGGAGGGCAACGTGGCGATTGCCAAGGCGCTCCTTGCCGCTGGTGCAGACGTGAATGCTGCGGCCAATACTGGGCACACGGCGCTCATGTACGCGTTTGACAACCTGCCGACGACCAAACCACGGCCGCCGCCGCCGCCGGGCTTCCCGGGCTTGACGGGCAAGAATGCCAAAAAGGCGCCGCCGCAGATGGAGGTCAAGGCGCGCGTGACGGGCCACGCGGGGGTGGCCAAGCTGCTCCTCGTGTCGGGCGCCGACGCAAGCATTGTGTCGCCGTATGGAGAGACGCTCCTCCACTTGGCCGCCCGCAAGGGCTACCCGGGCCTCGTCGACCTGCTCGTCAGCCGGGGCTTGGACGTGAATGCGGTCAACAAGGGGTACCGCCACACGGCCCTGCATTTGGCGGCGATTGACAACCACGCCGACACCATCCGCACGCTCGTTGGCCTCGGCGCGGCGGTCGACGCCAAGAATGTGGTGGAGTGGACGCCCCTGCTGTGGGCGGCCGCGTGTGGCAACGCCGACGCGCTGACCGCGCTCGTCGAGTGCGGCGCGGACGTCAACACCAAGGGCTCCGCGTCGGGCCGCGTGGCGGACGGCGGTAAGACGACGCCCCTGCGGGAGGCGCGCAAGAGTGCCGAGGCGGAGAAGCTGTCGCGCATGCTCATCCGCGCGGGCGCCATCTAAGTTTGGGTCTTCTCGTGCGGTTGTGCACGATCAGTTGGGAATTTCAGCAGAGGTGCCCCGATGGCACCTGGTGGGTGTCGTTGGTCGGTCCGCTGAGAGTGGCGGTTGCGTCGTTTGTTGTGTAGTGGAGCATCGCGAAACGCTCTGGCCTTTGGTGCTTGATTCTGGAGCAGTGGAGCCTGTCGTTCACGGGATCGTGAACGTATGCTGTGTCGCTGGGGGGTGCTCGTCCTGTACATATGCTTGCTTCTCGGAGCAGCGGCCGGGCGCCCATTATGGTTCTCATTGTTGATCCTTGTTGAACAAAGGGTGGTGAGCTTGGCGAGTGCTGCGCGAAAGCCGCGTTGACGTGGGTTCTTGTCTCCTGTTTTTTTTTTGTACCACTGATTAAAAGCAAACTTTCCACGCCACAAAAAACGCACGGGCGTGTGCCGACGCGCAGCAGCGCATGCATCTACCTTTTCGAGACTCAAGCGTTCAAACGGGTATCGTCAACAACGAGCACCCTTCACGCACAAGAAAAGAATCAAACGCAACAGAAGAAAGAACAAACGCCGGACAAACCAGCCACACTCCCCCCCCCCAAGTGGCTACAAAGACCCTGCGCGGTACCGAAACGGGATCTCCTCACCACCCATTGCCATCCACAACCGCCCGCGTGCCAAGAAGTGACCCCAAATAGAGTAAGCGCCGCACCGCCCCTTGGTCACCGACAAGCCCCCCTGCTGTAGTGACACGCACCCTTGTCCCTGATGACCGCCACCCCCCGCCACCGACTGGCCACAAGGCTGCTGCGATGCGCATCCACGCCACGCCACGACATCGTGCATGTCGCTGCGTCCGCCCGCCCACCCGCCGTCTGCAACCTGCACACGTCTCGGCACCGCCTCGCCACCCGCCGCTCACTCCTGTTGCGGCTTGCGCACCCGCACGGTCGTCTGCACGTCCCCAACGGCCGCTGGCGCCGCCGTCTTGGCGGCCGTCGCCGGCACCTCCTCCCCCCCCGCGTCGGCGCGCACGCGCTTCCGCACCGTCGTCTTGACCGCCGCCGCCGCGTCGCCGTCGCCATTCCCGTCGGTCGGCGTGGACGCCCCCTCCCCCTCCCCCTCCCCCTCCTCGTCGTAAAACTCGTACAGTTCATCGAGGATGTTGAGCACCTCCACGGCCGTCTCGTACTTTGGGTTCGTTCGCCAAAACACCTTTTCGGGCGTCACGCCGACCACCTTCTCCGCGAGCTCCACCGCCATGTCGCCGACGTGGGAGCGGGCGTCTGGGTCCGCCCCCGCCGCCAACAGCGCGCGCACCGTGTCGGGGCGCTGGTAGCCCGTGGCCATGTGGAGGGGCGTCAGCCCGTCGTGGTCCGCCGCGTTGACGTTGCCGCCCCGCTCAAGCAGCGCCGCGATGGACGGTCGCATGCCATTGGCGGCCGCAATGTGGAGGGCGGTGCGGCCGTTGGAGTCGGCCGCGTCGGGGCTGCCACCGGCCGCGAGGGCGGCGTCGACCGCGTCCATGTCGCCCTCCATGGCGGCGGTGAGGAGTGCAGCGTCGGCTTCGGTGGGGGCGGACATGACCCCGAAGTCGACATTCTCCTCCTCCTCCTCCTCGACATCGTTGGCGGCGTCGCCATTGGCGGCGACGGCGCCATTGCCGCCAGCGGGGCTGGCGGCGGCAGCGACCTTCGGGTCGCCGCTGCCGACGGCCGCCGCTGGCGCGGCCGTGTCATCCGACGCGGCCATGTGCGGGTGGCCGCCGCGCCGCGCCGGCGGCCGCGTGACGGTCAGCCGCGCCGGCGTGGGTGCCGGCGCGACAAAGGTTGACGCTGGCCGACCGCGAACGCGACCGACGGGCGTGCCAGCGGCAGGCCGAACAGCAGCCGACGTCGGCCCACAGAATGCCATCATGGCCATCGCGTGGGGTGGCAGGCAGGTCAGTGAAGCAGGGGGCGTCCGCGTCGGTGCAACGGTCAGAGGCGCAGGCACCTGGGCGAGCGTGGAGGCCAGCAGAGCGGATATCTGCAACAGCGCAGCAGATAGAGAAGTGGGGGGCAGACCAAGCACCACGTCGCCAGTGGCGCCAGCGAAGAGGTCTTAAAATGGGCGGCGGCGGTGCGAGCGTGACGCCGCTGCCACGGCGGGGCGAGCGGGGCGAGCGGGGCGAGCGGGGCGAGCGTGATGCCCCTGCCACGGCGCGGCGAGGATCGAGGAGCGTTGGGGAGAAGGGCTGGGTGCCTGCGCTGGCTGCCCGAGCGAGGTGGACCTCGGCGAATCTCGACAGCCAGGTGCGTTTGCGCGCACCATATCAAGGGGAGCTACTATACTTAATAATATAAATGGACCTCCGTCTTGGACTTTCCACGGCGTTGTCCTCAATTTACCATCCAACGGACGAGATTGCGCCTTGGCGGCGTCACAAAGCTCAACCGCCGCGGCAGCTCGCGCGTGTAGGCAAGTGCCCGTCCCCCAGACCTCGTCCCCTGCCGCCACCCCGCCGCTCCGCCTCCTCGAGCTGCACTACGCTGCTCGTTCCCCCCCCTATATCCCTCCCCCCTCCACCTTTCTCCCCCCACACAACTCCTTGCTCTTCCACCACTCCCCTTTCCGCCCACCCCACCACCATGAACACCCCCGCCGTCCACCGGGCGCCGGCCTTTGTGCCCGTTGCCGGCTCTGCCTTCCGCGGCGCCGCCGTCGTGGCGCGCCCCTCCGCCGCCGCGATCTGCGGCGCCCCCGTGCTGCCCCCCGTGACCGCCGCACCCGTGGTTGTCGTTGGCGCGCCGCTCTTTGGTGGCGACGTGGCGATGCGCTGCCGCCGCAACCTTAAGCTGGAAAAGCGGGCGCGCAACCGCGCGAACGGGCGGACATTTAAGAAGTCCAAGCCGCGCTTCTTCAACCGCCGCTCGGCGGTGGACACGACGACGGACAAGGACACTGAGTTCCTCTCGTCCATCTTTAACGTATTGACCTTTGACGCCCGCTCGTCGGCGCCGACCGACGACCGCAAGAAGGGGGGTAACAAGGACCGTCGCCCGCGCAAGGAGTAGGCGAACCGCAGCAGAGATGGGATGGGAGGGGGGAGCGGGCGGCGAGGGGTGGGCAGTCTGGCTGGTTGCTTTTGGTTTTTTTCTTTCGTGTGAACGGCGAGCTCCTAGGTACTGTATTCTGTTGTTCGTGTGCTCTTTGGATGTGTGGTGCCAATCGTGTCACTGGCGTCGCGCACTGCATACTTGGATGTGTTGTGCCAACCGTGTCACTGCCGTCGCGCATGCATACTCTGCTGTTGGCACCATCTCGGCTTGTACATGTGTCTGGGCAGCGCCTGCAGCGTGGTTTTGTGAGTCCAGAGCACACCGTGCTTTTTCTTGCACGCGCCGACTTTTGCTGCTATCTGCTGTGGTGTAGTCAACGTGTTGTGCCGAGGTCAGCTTCACTCTATTGCACGCGTTCGGCCCCGCAGCGGCGTCTGACTGCGCGCGGTCGGTCGTCGGGTGAGAAGTGGTGCCGTAGTGCTGGTGAGCGCGTGCGGTCTGAATGTGTGTGCACGGGTATCCTCGCGGTGGGAGTGAATGGCCGAGGCCGTGAGTTCGACCAGGGACGTCTCATTGAGTTACAGAGGGCCGACGAAAAAAACAAAAAAAACCGACAAGAGAGACAGGCGCGAGAACAGAAATGGCGTGCGGCAAGAATAGTCTAAAAAGTACACATGGTACACTAATGTACACCGCATCGTAGCGGGTGTGCACGTGGATGCCATCGTGCTCATCTGCTGGCATGTTTTTTTATTCTTTTATTTTATATGCTCACTCTCATCCCAACGACACAGCCTGACGCAGGCACCGCGCAGGGAAAATAAAGTAAGAGATACGCGGCGCTTTCGAAGCAGGCACGCGTCTCAAAATTGTGTCACCACCATCCGCCGCGCGACCGACGCCGGCTATGTACAAGGGGTCGCGCGTGGGGAGGTCGCGACGGGGTCGCCGGTCCGCACGGGGGTGGGTGTGACCCACCACCCGCAACCGACAGGAACAGCGGCAAGGAGCCGCCGAGTAGGAAGAACAGACGTCCAGCGCCTGCAGGTCAAAAGGGAAGGGCCGGGCGGTCAACGCGGAGATGGTCTCGCCGCGCTGCAGTCGTGCCGCAGACAAGATGGTCTGTCGTCTGCCGGCAGCGGCGGTACAGCCCACAAAAGGGGGTAAGTACGTACAGGAGCTCGTCGAGGTCCGGGACCGCCTCGCCACAGGTAGTCCTGCGCAAAACGAGGAAGATGCGTGCGCGTGGTCCCGGACAACATGGCGGCAAGCCCCCAATGGTGGGGCGGCCAACGCACGCAGCCGTCGAGCCGTCTCAAGCAGCGACGCGCACCTCTCCCCGCCGCGTAGACGTAGCAGCAGTGCATGCCGTTCTCCGATCGTCACCGCTGACAAAACTGACGTTGTCGTTCATGCGCAAGCGGTACGACGACGGCACGACGCGACCGTTGACGAGCGCGACGACCCCCTTTGAGGCAAACGTCGCCGCTTCCACAACGCCTGTCCGCACCGCCAGGTCGAGCAGCGTCGACCCAACGGCAAGGCGGTGCAGCTGGCCTGCCGCACACACAATGACCCAGCTGTCGCGGATGGCGCGGCCAACAGACGCGAGCGTTAGCAGTGCGGCCTCAGACGCGGCAGCGCTGCTAGTCTGGCCACGGCGCGCCGGCCGCGCCTGCGCCTCGTGGAGCTCCGCGTGCAGGGTGTCCGTACCACTCCAGGCTGACGCACCCGCTACGTCCGCAGAGTGAAAGCGTTCCTGCACGGGCGACGCGTGCGCAGCCTTGGGGATGGGGACAGGCGCAGAGGCGGCCGGCCGGTGGTGAAGGGAAGGCCGGCGCGGAATGCCGAGAACTCGCGACTCGTCGGTGGTAGGTAGAGGGGGGCGATCACAGGCGTCAAAGGAAGAGACCGGTACAGACAACAGAGCTGTCGGCTCGGAAGAGCCCGTCTCCTTGTAGATCCAATGCGCCGCCTGACCATACTCCGCTAGCACGTGCATCTTCTCCGTGCGCACCTGCACTTCAAGCGGCGTGCCAGAGGACGATCGCACAGTCGTGTGCAGCGAGCGGTACCCATTGGGCTTGGGGTTGGCCAAGTAGTCCTTAGAGCGCGACTCGATCACCGACCACGCGTCCTCCACGGCGGCCATCACGTCGTAGCACGCAGCCGCCTCATCATCGTCCCCGGCCGCCCGAGGCTGCACAATGACGCGCAAGGCGAGCAGGTCGTGAATGTCATCCAGCGACTTGCCGGACCGGGTCATCTTGCGGGCCAAGGAGAATATGCCCTTCACACGGCCCCGAATCCGCACCGACCGCGCCGACCGCCGGACCGCAGGGGAGCGGGACAATGTCCGCTCAAGCTCCCGCTTCGTCTCATCCAGCGTAGCTGCGCATTCGTCCATCCGGGCTCCGATCAGCTCCCGAACACGCGCGCACTCCTCTGGGTACAGGGCCTCAAAGCCCAGCTCTTCCAGCTCCGTCTGCACGGCCCACACACCCAGCTGGTTGGCCAGCGGCGCATACAGGCTGAGGGTGCGCGTCGCATCCGCGTGGCCCACATCGTCCGGGTCCTCGCAGGGCACGCCCGCAGACGCCATCCGCCGTGCAGCGACTACGGCTGTGGCCAGCTGCAGCGCCACCGCCCGCACGTCCGTGGCCGTCGCCAGGATCAGCTGCCGCAGGGTCGCAAAGTTTGCCTCACTCATGACTGAATCCTTGGTCACCTCAACAACGTTGTCGACAATGTGATTTTGCCGCAGGATGAGGAGCACGTCACCACCCACGTTGGCCTCCACGTCTGCCTCCGACAGACCAGACGATGCCACGTACGACGAGAGGGTGTCGTCCGAACCTACCCCCGCAAACATCAGTGACGGAGACGCGACCAGGCCACGCAGGACCGCCGCAATGACAGTGTCCACGTCCCACTGCAAATCAGCTACGATGGCCGCGACGGACACGTTCTCCACCAGCTGCGTCGTCTGCGTCTGCACCGAAAGCGTCTGCGCCATCTCCAACGCGCGGACGACCTTGTTGCGTGCAATAGGTCCCAGATACGCGTACATGGCAGAGTCCAGTTGCCGCACGGCCGCCGCCAGCTGCGATGCGCTGTCGGCGTCCATGCGGGGCAGCTCGGGCGCCACCGGGAGCAGCGGTACGCCCTTGACACCGCTTACAAGATCCTCGCCAAGAACGTCGGGCATGGACGAGCCCATCGGGACAAGCTCCGCGAAGCGGTCAGCGGTTGACCGCTCTTCCAACACGCTCGACGCCGACGGCGGCAAAGTCGCCACAGTCGACCCGGACCGGTACCGGCCGCCCGAGTGTGAGGCGGGCCAAAATCGCGCGCGCATCGTCCACGACGAGGACGAAGGCGAGCCCGACGGGGAGACAGACATGGGCGACGCGCCCAACAATCCGTCGTCACTCTCCCAGTGGTACTCGCTGGGTCGTGGCCGGTGCCGCTGCTTCAACAGACGCACGTCCGACACAAACCGGACGGAGACGGGCGACGACGCCATGAACGCCGTCCGCGGCTCGGAGGGGGTCACAGCTTCTCCCGCCATGACCGCATCCCGCACAGTGTCCCGTTCCCGCAAGTGCATCATCCCCGCGACCGTGCGGGAGACTCGTCAAATCAAAAAAAGGGGGGACGCGGGACGGCGACGGAGGTAGGAGGGGGAAAGGAGGAAAGGGCAACGTCGACGGGAACGCAAGGCAGGTGTGCGCGCGCGAGCGCGGCACGCCCGCGTCACCAGGGATGGAAGGAGGGGAAGGATAGGGAACAGGGAAGTGGCGAGCGTACAACGAAGCGGTAGTGCCGCTACAGAGACAGGCGCGACCAGACTGTTTATATCTGCGCAGCGATGGCGGGCCACTGGGACGTCCCCAACGACACGTGCGCGCAAAGCACGAGCACGCACCCGCCCAGGAGCGTGGACCGGGGGGCGCCTGTGGGGGCTGGCCCAAAAAAACCAGCGCCGTCAAAACAGCGGCACTGGGCCAACACCGACGCGTCTGGCCAAACAGCGGCACCCCCTTCGAGGGGCGTTGCAAAACGGAGCCACTGTCCCAGCGCCGCCCCCCTCCCACCGACCCCTCCCGCCCAGTGTGTCTGTGGGCGACTCCCCAGCTGGCTGCCACAGGCCCACCTCCGGCGTCTGTGGGGGCCAACGCGGCCACTCCCCCGTCGACAACCGCGCTGAGGGGGTTGTCGGGGCGGAGTGGAAGGCGGCGAGAGCATATTGGCGACCGGTTCCGCCGTGAAACTTCAAAAAAACGGGGTGCTGGCGGGGCCACACTCTTTCGTGGCGACACTGCTGGCCAGCGCGGCCTCGGCCGCGGGGCCTTCACGAGCGAGAGGTGGTCGCTTTTTGCACCGCTCCGCACCTGACGAACGTCACGGATTGGCGGTTCCTGTGGCTGAAACGGATTGCAGGGTCCCCCCACCTCGCAGGAACGGAGGGGTCGGCGCCGCTTGCGCGCCGCGCGCCGTCGAAGGCTCCGCTGGAGGGGTGGAACCGCTGCGAATGCGCAAGAGATGACAACGATGGAGGCGGCCTGTGGACCTGCAGGGGTGGCCGAGCGCCCAGTTGCCAACGTGGCGTCCGTACTCGTTGCTTACGTTGCACTAAAAATCTGCCATCCAACCAATCTGGCCGCACGCTGGGCGGGGACAGGTCGTCAGCGACCGCCACCACACCCCAGGTGTCGGTCACGAGGCGACCCGGGCCCTGCTGGCTCTTCCTTAGGCACTGCGAATTTCTGTTTCCGGCCAGGGGCACATCCCCCCCCTTGGTTTAACTCACACCCGACAGAGGCGCCAGAGGCCGCCGCGGCGTCATCTTCGCGCGTGTGGCTGAAATACGCCTCCATAGAGGTGCAAAAAGCGCAAGCGAGGCGCAAACGATTCCTCACAAGTTGCGTCTTTGCATCCATATTTCGACGCCCAGCGAGGCACCTGCAGAGGGAGATTCGCACCTCGTGGACCTCGCAGCGCACGTGAGGACCTCGGTGGCACATATCCGTGATATGGAAGCTGTGAAACCGGGCTCTCGAGTACGAAGACATTGTTGCTTGGTGGTGTAACGCTCGCTGTTGCCGCAAGCTGAGTGGTCCAGTGAGTGCGGAGATCGCCAGATTTTCCTATCTCGGTTGCTCAGAGTACACATGATGGACGAAAAGAGTTCATCAACGTGCAGCACGTCATGCAGGGTCCTCGCTGGTGCCGCCACCTGGAGGTCTGATAGAGACGAAAAAATCTGAGCTCTTCCACCAGTGCACAGCAATGAATTGCTGTTGAGGACTTACACAATATGCGTTTCTCGTCTCTGCGGAGGCGAGTCGCTATCATACCTTTACGCCGGGTGCTGCTTGTTTGCTTTGCTGGCCATTGCTTTATACTGAGAACCATAAGACAAAGATGAAGATATCAAATGGGGACCGACAATGGGGACGCGACAACTGGAGAAGAGAAAAAGACACAGCGACAACTGGGTAAGAAAAAAGGGACCCAACGCAGTACACGTGGCACCTCTTGGACGGTGTGTCCGACGCGATCGAGGTGCCGCCACGTATTGACATGAAGGGGAAAACGTTCAGTGTGATACAGTCTACACGCTACACAACACAGACAAGCCACGACACGCACCTACATCAAAAGATATGTACTACTAGCGCTTCTCACTTCGAATACACGCAGCCTCAGTCTCACTCCGAAGGAGCGAAGCCTCACGTACAACCATTGTGCGCAGTGCCTCACGCCGCGCAACCTCATCGGGGTCACCGCGCCCACGCTCTTGTTCGTACCACGCGGGCCCCCCACCACCACCACCCCACTTGCCCCCGCCGCCGATGACTTTCTCATCCTTCTCAACCTTGACGTGTGCCCCCGGCTCAACCTTCACGGTAAATCCCGTGAGGTTCTTCGCGATGGCCTCGGGAGAAGACAGAGTGGGTGCCATTGGCTCGACCTTGAACTTCATAGTGTTCATACGCTGCAAGAACAACGAGGAAGCCCTCCCGGTCCCGGGCACGTACACGACCGGATTCTGAACACGGAGGGGAGTGGCGCGCGGGACGGGTGGTAGCAGCCCCGTGCCAACAGCCGCGTTGGCAGCCCCTGTGCCAGTCGGGTACAGTAGGGCGCAAGCTGCGACCCACCCAATTGTGTCGAACGACCGCGCGCCCTCGCCGACCACAGAGTTTGTCGGCGACGCCTCCGCCGCGGCCGCCGGCATTCGCCGCGTCAGCGCGTCGCATGTCGTGGACGCGGCCTTGCACCGCCGCATGCGCCGCCGCCGCCGTCGCTCACGCGCGGCGACTCTCTTGGCCGCCCACATAGTGGCGACCTCAAAGTTGCTCGCGGCGGCAGCGACCTTCTGC
>ENA-ORXT01003767-ORXT01003767.1-marine-metagenome-genome-assembly--contig:-NODE-3767-length-16308-cov-6.527324_pt1 | contig 16308 bp, 13 predicted proteins | sample MGYA00237868_ERZ511482 | MGnify/ENA metagenome assembly ERZ511482 | reverse complement strand
GCTTCAACCGAAAATAGGAATTGTCCCTTAGCTTTGGCTTGCTGCCATTTTCCATCTGAAGTCAATCCACCAGCAGGTACAATACAATGGACGTGCGGATGATAGCCCATCTAAATTTAATATTTATGATCCATGGAAAATTGGCTACCTACCGGTAGCGAAAAACAAAATTCTTGCTAGTCCCGATCTGAAAGATCTTATAAGGAATAATAGATGACTTTCTATTAAAATGAAGTCCTCCAAAGCCGGAAAGGGCGAAGCTCATTTGATCACAATCATATTCTATCAAAATCAAAAATAAAGATGTATTGCCTACGACAAAAGTTAGCACATCATCCACAAAGGTCTAATCCCTAGAACAGCAACTCAAACTTTATTTATTCAACCTAATAACTCTTTACAAAGAAGTCATTATGTCTTCTTGCCATTTATCACAAAGCCGTTGAATATTATTGCAGTCTTAATTGAAATATTTCATAAATTTTATATAATTTATGATGAATTTGAAGTTATTAAAAATTTAAAATAAATTTATCATGAAAGAAAATCTAAAATTCAATTTTATTGAAAGTAAACTGAAAGATGTTATAATCAATAAATGCAAGCAGGCTTCCATCATAGGTGGCACAGCAGACGGAACTCAAAATACTAGTGCAAATCATCCTAGGCTTGATCCATTCGGTATCCTCGAAACGGAATAAAAGTCATCTGGTAAATAATTTAAAGAAAGACAACCAACTTGTTCCGTAGGATCGTTCAAAGAATCCGACAAGTTGGTTGTTTTAATATAGACATTGTAGGTTTTAACTGCTAGTTCAAGAATTATCTTATAGCAATCATATACTTTCAATTTCATAAATTTAAAAGTGTTACCTCTAGTAATTACTAAGATTTATCCTTTATAAAGCTAGTTGCTACTCATGAATATTAAAGTCCTTTAACTTAACCCAACCACTATTTTGTTTTTGTAAAAACTTCTCTATGAACCAATCTTGTCGCTTCTTTTAAAGCACCCTTATCAATGACCAAAGAGATATGTTCCCCACTAATACTATTACTGATGAGATGCATCCAAATGCCATTCTTCCGGAGGATGGAAATTGCTTTTTCTAAGGCATAATTATGTCTGCCGATGATCGCAATTATGCCTATGTCATTATTGATATTGATGCTTGAAATATATTGTTTGCGGAGCTCATCTTTGAATTCTTCATTCAATAGCAATTCGGTGCTTTTAATGTCTTTTTCTGAAATGACAAAACCAATGCCACGCTCTGATGAAGCTTGAGAAATCATTTTCACACTAACATTTTTCTTTTGTAAGGCAGTAAATATTCGGGCGTCTATTCCCACTTTTCCTGAAAGTTCATCTCCTTCAATGGCGACAAGTGCTACATCATCTACCATAGTCACGGCCTTAATGGCTCGCTTGCCACCTTCGTAGCTTATGGTGGTTCCAGATTTTTGTGGTTCGAGCGTTGATTTAATGACCAATGGAATCTTTGATTGCATGAGTGGAACGATCGTTTTAGGATGCAATAAGTTCACTCCAAAATTTGCCATCTCATTCGCCTCTCTGTAGGTCATTGATTGTATCTGAACGGCGTCGGGTACGACCCTTGGGTTAGAGCTAAATATTCCCTTGACGTCCGTCCAATTTTGAACCTCTGCGGCTTGAATAAAATTGGCGATCAATGTAGCGGTGTAATTGGATCCATTTCTGCCAAGGGTAACCGTACGACCAGTTTCACTACTTGCGATAAAACCGGTAATCACGGGAACTTCATCAAGTGCTAGGTCTTTAAAAAGCGCTTTAGTTTTTGTTCTGCTCTTGTCCATGTTTACCTTAAAGGCATCTAGCACTTTCTCTGTATGGATGATAGACCTTGCATCAATAAATCGAGTTTTAATTCCATGCGCTTGAAGCAAATGAGTGATACTTTTGGCACTCATTAATTCTCCAAAAGAAAGAATGCGATCATAGGCAAACTCATTCTCATTTGCCTTGAGTAATTGAATGGCTTTCAAGGTGGCTTCCAATTCATTTAACTCCTTACTTAAATCAAAGTCTGATAGATCTTCTTGCTGATATTTTTTAAAGGCCTCAAATTCATCGGCGAAATCTAAACCATCCTTGGCTAGATCATACATGGCGATTAGTTGATCCGTACTTTTGCCTCGAGCGGAAACCACCAAAGCCAAGGATCCTTTCTCCGTAGCTGCTTTTACAATCTTTTTCACCGTGTCTAGATTCTCTGCACCATACAAGGACGAACCGCCAAATTTTAAAACCGCTCGTTTAGCGTTGGAATTTGTGGAGTGAGTATTCAGATAAAATTCGTCAATGCAAAGACTGATTTTTTCTGTTTCTTTTAGAAATCCATCATGTCCATACTTAGATTGGAATTCTCTAAAGATGGCCTTGGGAATATGTTCTGCTAGAAATTTTTGAAATCTCACAGGAACCAAAGTATCCGAAGTAAACCCAATTACCAAGGTTGGAATTTTTAAAGTCGCAAGGGCTTGAATTTCACCTCCCCTGTCTCTGCCGATGTTATGCGAGTCAATACACTTGGTGAGATAATAGTAGCTCAGTGCGTTGAATGATTTTACAAACTTATCTCCTTGGTAATTGATATAGGAAGACGCTTTGAAATCGTCCAATTTCGCATCTTGGTCCGTCTGATCATCGATGAGTACATCACTGGTCCGATAGGTGAGCATAGCAATAGACCTTGCGGCTTTCATTCCTGCATGACCTCCTTCTGCATCGCCGAAAGTTGCATCTGATTTTAAAGCAATCCGCTGGGATTCATGTATGGCAATTCCCCAGGCTGATTCTTTGGCACTGCACGCAAGGAGAACCAATTGCTCAATCTTACCTGTAAAACTGTAGGCAAATTCCAACGCCTGATACCCGCCAAATGATCCCCCTATGGCCGTATGTATCTTTGTAATCCCTAAATGTTCGGCCAACAGTAAATGTGCCTGCACCACATCTCGAATGGTAAAATTCGGAAAGTCTAGATCTTTCGGCTTGGTCGAACCAAAAGGCGAGCCAAGGGCATTGGCGCAGATGATGTAGTAGTCTTTCGGATCATAAAAATGACCCGATCCGAAAAGGTCCGGCCACCAACTCAATACATTTGAGTCAGCGGAGATGGCATGAAAGGCCCAGACGACATTGTCTTTACTTTCATTTAAAGTTCCAAAGGTCTGGTAAGCCAATTCTAAAGACTCGATTGACTGATTAGATTCCAGCTGAAATGCTTCGTGGTGTGTATATTTTTGAATCATTGAGAATGAGGTTTAAAGAGCTTGATCAAGATCAGTAATTAAATCATCCACATGCTCAAGCCCGACAGACAAGCGTAGATACCCTGGTGTTATTCCCATGTCCAATTGTTCTTCTGAGTTCAGCTTGGAGTGTGTGGTTGAAGCAGGGTGGGTCGCAATAGATCTGCAATCCCCAAGGTTTGCCGTCAGGCTAAAAATATTTAATTGATTTAAAAATTGCTTGCCTTGCTTTACGCCACCAGCTATTTCAAAACCCACAAGGCCGCCGCCTAATTTCATTTGTTTCGTGGCGAGTGCATGTTGGGCGTGAGAAGGAAGGAAAGGGTAGCTGACATTTTCTACGCGTGTATCTGCTTCCAACCATTCTGCCAGTTTCAATGCATTGCTGCAGTGTCGATCCATTCTTACGGCAAGCGTCTCGAGACTTTTGGAAAGAACCCAGGCGTTGAAAGGAGAAAGACTGGCACCCGTACGTCGGATAAAGTCGTAGCACTTTTGAATCAAGTCCTGCTTCCCAATGATTGCTCCACCAAGCACTCGACCTTGACCATCTATATATTTTGTGGCAGAATGAATAACCAGATCAGCGCCAAAATTGGCAGGCTGCTGAAGGTAGGGGGAGGCAAAGCAATTATCAACTAAAAAGCTGATGTTATTAGCCTTGGCCAATCTACTTATAAATTCAAGATCGGCAATTTTTAAGGTCGGATTGGATGGTGTTTCCAAGTAGATGATTTTTGTATTCTCTTGGACTCCATTGGTCCATGCTTCTTCATCGTCTACCTCTACAAGGGTACAATCTACACCCATTTTGGGAAGAATCTGGGTGAGTATGTAGCTCGCATTTCCAAAAATATCTTTAGAGGCCAGGATGTGATCTCCTTGCTGAACCAATGCAACGAAACTTGTGTATACCGCGGCCATGCCCGAGGCAGTGGCAATTCCTGCCTCACAGTTTTCTAGCAAACAGAGCTTATCAATGAATTCTGTTGTATTCGGATTAGAGAACCTTGAATAGAGATTACCTTTTTCCTCTCCACTAAATATGGCCGCTCCTTGTTCTGCAGACTCAAAGGTGAAGCTTGAGGTGAGATATAAGGGAGTAGAGTGCTCTCTATTTTGACTCTGCTCACTCTGTGTGCGAATGGCCGTTGTTTCAAATTTATAATTTGACATGAGAAGGGTTTAGAGTTTTGATTAAATGTTGTTTGATGCAAGGGTTAATGGATCTGGGGCATGCAGAAATCCCCCAAGCATTCGTGCTTAAGATATCGTTCCTAAGTTCTAAGAACCACGATATGAGTATAGTTGGATTTTCCATTTTTAAACTTTATATCAAAAATGGATGGATGGCAGGCAATTGAAAATTGCTTTTTCTCATCTTTGCTCCTTTATGGGTCAGAGCATGGAATTAGCACCGTTGCATAGGTAGGCTGGTTGCTAAGGTTTCAAAGGGCCGTATCCCTCCACCTTTCTTGATAAGTGAATATTACTGAAAGAACGTTTTCACAAATCTAGTTTATTAATTTAAAATGGGGGCTTTGGTGACAGAATTATTTAAACAACTGCTTTGAATGATGGTTTGAAGACTGATTTCTACGGCTTTTATTATATAATTTATCCGTTTAAATCTTCTGAAATGTTAAAGTTTTTAAGCTTCAAACATATATATTAAATATTTAATATGTTTTGATTCTGACCTTTGGCAGTTTCCTTGATATGGGACATTTCAAAGGGCGAAATATACTTAAGGCAATAATTGTAATCACGATATTATATTTTGAAATATTAATTAATAATTAATTCTTAAGAATTATAACGTATAGAATTGATTTGAGGCAAACTATTGTTTGGTAAGAATAATTGCCGCATCTTTGTCTTCACAAACAATAATAATAACAAACATTAAATTTTAAGCCCATGTTCAAAAGAAAATTTGTAAGAACTTTTCTAGTTAGCGCGCCTTCAAGCCCAGCAACAAGAAGTTAAGAAGTTCCTCCGAAAACTATTTTAAGAATAACTGAAAGGCTTCCTACGATATAATGTAGGAGGCCTTTTCCTTTTTATGAATGTACCTTAAATACGAAGCTATTTTTTGATCAAGCGCTTATGGGAACCATCACAGCTTGGTAGTCTTTTTGACAGCCCACAGCTACAATCATGTATTCCATAGCCATCAAGGATCCTTTCCTTGTTTTTATGTATTCGACTTATTATGGTAGCTGACTTCATTGCTGCAGAAAAGAATAAGTGATATCCTCTTTGTCTTCCTGGACTAAGACTTTTAAACGCCTGCTCGTATTTCTTATCTAAGAAAAATATCTCTTTAAGCTCGGGACATAACTCTAAATTTATAGATGCTGCATTTGCAACAGCGGCACCTGATTTTTCTAAAGCGATGGCCTCTTTTAAATATGCTATAATTGTTTTCTCAACAGCTAGGACCTCATTGATGGATTGAAATTTAAACATCCGAACTGACTGGCTATTTTTACCTGGCTTCACCAGCAGGCCTTTCGAGTCTTTCAATAAAATGCCTTTGAAAAAACTCAAGGCACAATAGTTTTTAAGGCTAGCAAGTATGACTACATTTTTTCCGTCGATCGTATAGCAAGGAGCTTTCCATTTGAATTCTTCGATCAGTTCAGTATCCGCGAGTAAACTTCTCAGTTTTTTCATCGCCACTTTCCATTGTGTTTGCTCTTGAAAATATTGATTGACCGGCGTTTTCATGTCAGGGCTTCATATTTTGCGTTGTGACTCAATTTTGCTTTTGTATCAACAATAACGGGATTGGTGATTTTAGAATAACTCGGAGAATATTCTAAACTTATTGAAAATGACTTTTCTTGACAAAATAAATTCTGACGAAGGAGTAGGCCAAGAATTAAAACTGTTGCATTAAAGAGCTGGTTGAACATGGCAGATTTTTTAGGCTGGAAATGGTTTGTTCCTCTATATAATTAAAGTTAATAAGCTTATCGCAAATATCTGGGTGTCCTTTGGTACTAAAGGTCATCAAGTAAAGAAAACACAACAATTACCTACTATAGCTCAATGTTTTAAGGGCTTTTGAAGAAAAGTTAATAATTATTTAGGTAAGCTTACAGCGTTTTTCGCTTTCAGCAAATATGATAGTTGTAGCTACGGTTAAATTCAATTATAGAAAAAAATAAAAACAATGAAATATACTTATCTAATATTAGCCATGAGCTTTTTGATGTTCTCTTGCCAAAGAGAAGAGCTAGAACTGGATGTTAAAAATGAAGTAGTAACCGGAGATCCAATGGTCAAGGTGGATGGATCAGTAGTTGGTCTAGTAACGGATGGTGCTGGTGAGCCTGTTGACGGGGCGACGGTAAGTCTTGGAAACATCACAAGAACAACCAACGAATTTGGTGTCTTTACTTTTGTAGACCAAGAACTTTTTGAGGATGGGACCTATATTAAGGTAGATAAGCCTGGATATTTTGCTGGATCTCGAAGATTTAATGCTTTAGCGGATGAACAGAATAATATCCGAATTAGACTGATTGAAAAAATTCAAATTGGAAGCGTATCTGCTGGAACTGGAGGAAGCCTAAATGTTTCAACTGCCTCTATTGAAATGCCAGCTGGTGCATATACCACTTCAAGTGGTGACAGTTATAATGGGGACGTCAAAGTATTTGCTAAATACTTAGATCCTACAGCGGCAGAAACTTTTGAAGAAATGCCTGGTGATTTAGTAGGTATAGATTCAGAAGGAAGCCAAAATGCGCTAGCAACCTTTGGTATGTTGGCTGTCGAACTGCAAAGTGATAATGGAGAGGAATTAAATTTGCCGGAAGGCACAACTGCTACCCTTAGAATTGCGGTACCGGATGCCATTCTTTCTGTAGCTCCCCAAGTAATTCCATTGTGGCATTTTGATGAGACTCAAGGAATCTGGTTAGAAGAAGGAGAAGCTAATCTTGAAAACGGTGTATACGTAGGCGATGTTGAACACTTCAGTTATTGGAATTGTGATTATCCACTTCCTACAGTTGACATCAATGGGACGGTGAGCATTAATGGTTCTCTAGCTAATGGTGTGAAGGTTCAGGTAATTGATCAGACAACTGGGTTTATGGGTTGTGGATATACAACTTCTAGAGGAATGTTTTCAGGAGGAGTACCTGCGGGAAATGTTTTGATAATTAGAGTTTTGGATCCGTGTGGAGGAATTATGTACGAAGCAGAAATTGGTCCATTCACTGTGGATACGGATTTAGGTCTCGTTGATTTTACCACTGCTTTGGCAAATGTCATGCTTTCAGGTGTAGTTACTAATTGCACGGGACAGCCGATGACAGAGTCTGCAGTTGTATTTGATTTTGGATTAACAGACATGGTTGTACTGTGTGAAGATGATGGTAGTTTTAATTTCTTAACACCTCCTTGCCTAAATGGACAAGTAGATGTATATGGACTTGATCTTACCAATTCATTGATTTCACCTGAAGCAACCATCAATTTCTCTGGTACCCAAGATGTAGGAACCCTGATTGCTTGTGAAGATTATATTGAAGAAGGATTTATCATTGAGTATGATAACAAGAATTGGGGGGATTCTAGCTTGGATTCAGCCTTAGTTGGATATAGCATAGAAATAGATAGCTTTATAAATGGTGCGACCACTAATGTTGTTTTAACTTTTACTATGATCGATTGGATCGTATTCGACCAGAATGATAATTTAGTTCAATACATAGGAGAGTATAGTTATACGGTTGGTGAAGATACTGCGCAATTAAATGGTACATTCGAAAGTCAAGGATTTACTGTGAATGGTACCTCTTCTTATGAAGAAATCAATCAAGCTGGACAAAAATATGTACGGTTTAATTATAGTACCACTGATGTTCAAGAAGTAGAATCGAGTTTGTTTCCTGGAGATGTTGGTGAAGTGAATATTTTTCTCACAATACCAATCAACTAAATATCTAAATGGATATTGGAAGACTTATAAAACGATTAAAGAAAGGAGAAGACCAAGCTTTCAGAGAGCTGGTCTTCTCTTACTCTTCGAAATTGCTGACTACGGCTAGGGTTTATTGTTACAGGACCCGAGAAGCTGAAGATATTCTTCAAGATTCGTTTATTATCATCTTTCAAAAAATTCAAAGTTTCAAAGGCGATACAGAAGGAGCTTTACTTGCTTGGATGCGTCAAATTGTAAGGAACAAAGCCTTCAGTCGGAACCGCCTTTTTCAAGTGAAAAACGAAAGGTCTGTTGGAGAATATTTTGTAGAAATTGAAATTACACCAGAAGCACTTTCTAACCTTTCATGCAATGAAATTATGGATCTAGTACTAGAACTTCCGGATGGTTACAGACAAGTTTTTGCCCTATATGCCATCGAAGGGTACAGTCATAAAGAAATTGCAGCGTTATTAGACATAAGTGTTAGTGGTTCACGATCACAGTTATCTAGAGCCAAGCAAAGTTTACAATCAAAATTTACCCAGCTTTCCAAAATTAATTACAAATGAAAAAGGAAGTCAAAAATTTTTTCAATCAAAGTTATGAGCAACATCAGTCCGACGTTGATCCAGCTAATATTTGGGAAGCTATTGAACGAAAAAATAATGAGAAGAAACCTAAGGGAATCTTCTGGTGGATGTTTGGTGCATCAGCCTTGGTTCTTGCCTTAATCGCATATCAGTTTCTCGGAACAGGAAACATAGAGCAATCCATCGTTTCAGAAGCAGCAGTAGAAAAAGATCAGAAGAGTTCTAGCCTTTCGGCAAATTCAACTTCCAAATCTAATGTAAAGAATACACCAGCAACTAACAATACATTAATCACTGATAAGAATAACATTCAAAAAAATACGGAAATTAATAACAGTCAGCCGTCTACAGAGGCCCAAGAGCTATCTGCTAGTTCTGCAAGTACACGGAATATTAAAAATACTCAACAACCAGCGAAAGAGCTGCTAAAGTCTAAAAGTAAGATCACTTCAGCAATCCCTGTAGAAACAGTGAATACAACCAACAATAATATTCGAAATTCAACTAATTATACAGAAAAAAATAAGCTAGCAAACCAAAATAATAACTCAATCAATAATACTGAATTGCAGATGGTGGAAGTGGAAAAATCATTGGAAGGCATTCAAGAAACAACGCAGAATTCTAAGCCAACGAAAGCATTAGGAGCATCACACGTTATCATGGAAAGTATTGGTCGATTAGAAAATGACCTGGAAGCGTTTACTGTTTCAATGGAAATTGTTCCATGCATCTTGAGTATAAGTGATGTGACCTCAAGCGCAGCTTTGAAAACTGCCGGGGAATCTGAAGATTCAGAAAAAATAAAGAAACAGGCAGCTAAATTTAGCCTTGTCGCCTTGGGAACTGCTGGACTGTTCAATGATCAATTTGTTGATGGAGATAAGGATTATTTAGCCTTTCGATCTGATACCGAAGATCCTTTAGAAAGCTTTGGTACACAGATAGGCCTAAATTATCAATGGAAGAATTTTGGAATAGAATCGGGCGTGAATTACCTCAGAGTAAATAGAGTCATGGAATGGACCAGTTCGTATTTTGGAAATTCAGAGGGTGACATAATCTTTGAACATGATCCTTCAAGATTTGATCCTTCCTTTTTCTCAGCGACGGCGGATTCGATGGGGGTTTATTTTTATAAAAAGTCTTTTAGAAAATACAATGAGACACACACGGTTTCAATTCCTGTAATTCTAAATTATTCATATTCTCTGAAGTCTTTTGATCTTGGCGTTTTTGCCGGAGCCGCATTTCACATCGTTCAAAAAAACAATGTTGACGTGCTTGACGAGAGTGGAGCACTTATCGATCAGAGACAACTTTCATCTGATATCAAGCGACGTCCCGATTTGATGGCTGGAGTTTTTGTTGATTATAAGTTGAATGAAAATATTTATTTGACTGGACGTATGGGATATAGACATCGTAAAACAACAGAGGCTAGCCTGGTTAGGAAAACGGGGATGTATAACCTTGGTTTGGGGCTTAAATATCACTTGAGTAGATAATGAATCGCTCCTCTGGAGCTTTAGAATTGTGCTGCTGTACTGTTAAGAATATATCGCTCCTCCGGAGCTGTCGTTATTTCTCTTCACAAATGATATTTTATTGCTCTAAGAGTAATTGATCATCTGAAATAAAGATCTAGTGCCAAAGCCTCACAGAATATTCCTAATAAAGCAAATCCATCAATAGAAGCTCCATCGGAGCCACATATAAATAGAGGGTCAACATATCAATAGTCTCCTATGAATAAAAATCCCAATTTGGCACTACGTGGCAACATATTCGTAATTCAACAAATCCAATCATAAGAAGCTCCAGAGGAGCGACATATTAATAAAAAGAATAGGCATTAATCTTAAGGCAGTCTAAAACCTTCTATGACTTCAAGTGCTTCCTGAAATTATATTTACCTTGCGTCAGGTACAGTAATATTATTTCATGTTTTCATTATTAAACAAGCCCTATCCTTGTAATTATGGTCAGACAGAACTTATCCGAGTTGCCATTCTGATAGGCCTCTTCGTAGCCATATTTTTAGGAGCCTTTCAGCCCTTTGGAATTGGTGATCGAGAGCCTTTACAAATTATAAAAATTGTCGCTGGTTTTGGTCTTGTTTCAACCTTCGTCTGTTTGTCAGTCTATATAATTGGTCCAAAGCTTTTTCCCGGCTACTATGTTGAAGATAACTATACTATTGGCAAAGACATCCTGATGAACTTGGTTCTGGTTTCACTCATTGGATTGTGTAATTTCTTATATTTAAATGCCTTTTGGGCAAATTTAGATTGGACCATTTCACTGTCTATCATCGGTCAGACCTTTTTAGTCGGTATTTTTCCAATATCATTTCTTACGATATTAAACTATAATAAACTCTATAGATCAAACTTAAAAGTCAGTGAGGAGATTAATAGTCAAAAAATAAAAACTGAATTATTGTCCCCTGCGAAAATGCCTGCCTTAATCATTAAAAATGAGAACAAAACCGATGAAATTGAACTGGAACATTTAATGTATGTAGAATCAGTTGGAAATTATGCCAGTATTGCCCAGGCGAAAGACGATAAAGTGGTTAAAGATTTATTCCGGACTACATTAAAGGCGATTGAAGAGGAAAATCAATTGTCACATGTTATGCGATGCCATCGTTCTTTCATCATCAATTTAGACAAAGTGACGGAGGTTACTGGAAATGCACAAGGCCTCAAGCTAAGTCTTCGTGGAAGTGAGGAGTTGATCCCAGTTTCCCGTAAATACATCCAGTCAGTGAAGACTTATTTTCAAAAGGTAAACAGAACTAATGCCTAATCTATTGAGTTTAGGATTGTCAAACATCCCACCAACTTACCAATTACCCCATTTTCTTGTTAAAAATCCCTTTAGGATCATGTTCGTCACAATGGACAATTTCACAAAGGAATCTAACTTAGCTTGCGGCTAATTCTAAATGATAAAAAAGACTATGAAGAAATTGATGATGATTTTTCTATGTACTATTTCAAGTTTAAGTCTTGTTGCACAGGAAAGTTTAGTACAGACGATTAAGGGGCAGATTATTGAGGAGGCAACTGGATTGCCCTTGATAGGAGCTAATGTATTTGTTGTAGATTCCGATCCGGTTATTGGCGCAAGCACAGATGTAGATGGATATTTTCGATTTGAACGCATGCCCGTTGGACGTTATCAGCTGGCGTGTTCCTATGTGGGTTATAAAAATATGCTGAGTGGTAATCTACTCTTGACCTCAGGCAAAGAGCTGGTTGTAGAATTTGCCATGGAAGAGGATGCCTACACCATAAATGTAGAAGTTACAGCGACTGTTGATCAGGATCCTCAAGCAGAAGGCCTAACTTTAATCAGTGCTCAAAAATTTAATTCTGAGCTGGCTTCAAGATATGCTGGAAGCCGATCGGATGTGGCTAGAATGGCCGCAGGTTTCGCCGGCGTCTCCGCCAATGATGATTCACGCAACGATATTGTGATCAGAGGAAACTCTCCGACGGGTCTGCTCTGGAGGCTCAATGGAATTGACATTCCTAATCCAAGTCATTTTGGGGCGCTGGGAGCGACGGGGGGACCGGTAAGTATGCTGAATAATAATCTATTGACCAATTCAATTTTTATCACTGGCGCCTTTCCTGCCATTTATGGAAACGCATTGTCTGGTGTTTTTGACCTGACCATGCGTAAAGGAAATAAAGATAAATTTGAAGGGATGGCTGGGATAAGTTTCAATGGCTTCGAGGCGGGTATTGAAGGACCGATCGGTAAAAATGGAGGCTCTTATTTATTCAATTACAGATATTCAGTCATTGATCTTGTAGATCGTATAACTGGCAATGCATCTGCTGGAACAGGTACAGGAGATGCCATCCCTAGATATCAAGATTTAAGTTTCCACATCAACCTACCCACCAGCAAAATGGGAACCTTCACTCTTTTTGGACTGGGTGGAAATTCGAGCATTGATTTTTTGGCAGATATAGAAGAAACGGAGAGTGTCAATTTATTCTTTGATAGCAGACAGAATCTCTATTATAAAGCTAACATGTTTATCGCTGGCTTAACCAACAAGCATTACTTCAATAATCACTCATTTGGTAAATTAAATCTGAGTTATTCTCAAGCAGGTGCGGGTGTTGTAATAGATTCATTGAATGTAAATTTGGATGCAATACCAATTTTTGGAGATGACTCGAGCAGAGATCGATTGCGTATTGCCTATGATTATAAAAATAAAATAAATTCAAAGAACAGTCTCTTGCTTGGTGCGAGTGTGAATCAATTTCAATTTAATTTTCAAGACAGCACACGTGTAGATGATTTTAGCTTTCGGACGTTGAGAGCCTATGAAGGGAAAGCGACTTTGATTCAGGCATATACACAATGGCAGTATAAGCCCACCAAACGCTGGACATTGAATGCTGGAATATTTGGGCAGCAATTTGGATATAACAATTCGGGAAGCATCGAGCCTCGATTCAATGCCAAGTATATTGTAAGTCCAAAATTATCCATCAACTTTGGTGCTGGTCGTCATTCTAAAACTCAAGATTATCAGCTCTACCTTGTTCAGACACCTCTAACTGGTGGTGGATTTGCTGAAACCAATAAGAACTTATCATTTACTACAAGTGATCAATTGCTCATAGGTATGGATTATGCTTTCGCAAAAAAATGGAATCTAAAAACGGAGATCTATTTTCAAGACTTGAAAGATGTTCCGGTTGAACAAACGGCGTCCAACTATTCTGCATTAAACATCGGTGCAGATTTCGCGGTGCCTTCAAGAGATAGTCTGGTGAACCTAGGAACAGGAACGAATTATGGAATTGAATTTACGCTAGAGAGAAATTTTAGCGAGGGCTTTTATGTGCTTTCCACCGTGTCACTTTTTGACTCAAAATATATTGGGAGTGATGGCATTGAACGAAGCACTGCTTTTGACAATGGATTTATTGCCAATGTATTAACTGGAAAGGAATTTAATTTCAATGAGAAATTTTCATTGGCTTTGGATACGAAATTGACCTATGCGGGAGGAAGAAAATATACGCCGATTGATTTAGCTGCTTCTATTCTTAGGGGTGGGGAGGTACGTAAAACAGAACAAGCCTTTGAGGCACAATTTAAAAATTATTTCCGTACAGATTTTAAATTGACTGTGCGTTGGAACATGAAGCGATTGAGTCAATTCTGGTCCATTGATTTTCAGAATGTATTCAATAGCCAGAATGTTTTTGGGACGAGATATAATGCTGCTAAAGAAATGATAGAGACTACTTATCAACTAGGTTTTTATCCGGTGGTGGAATATAGGCTTACCTTTTAAAGGGCAGTGATATATCTATTGGACCTGCTCTTCATCAAATAAACCACCAAGTTCTTCCATTTCTGGAGGTAAATCATTCAATCCTTTAATAGGTATAAAGGACTCATCATATTTTTTTAAATCACCATCGGTAGTATAAAGGCATGATGCGCCTTGCTGGACAGCGCAAGCAAGAATTATTGCGTCATATTTCATCTTGCGCTTTGTGATATCTAAATCTTGGTAAGCTTTTGATTCAACAAAGTATCTGTGATGTAATATTCTACTTAGAATCATTGAGGTCTGAAAATCAAATCCACAAAAAAGAATATTCTTTTCTTGTATTTTCTTAAACCTATGAACTTGCTCAGACTCAGTGAATTTACAGAAAAGTTCAGATAAGACAATAGAAGGAATTATAAAATAATAGCCGTTTTGGGATAGAAGTTTACATAATTGATTTGCTCTTTTGTACTCCGCCTCTATACCAACTTCGGGCGAATTATCTCTAAATACCCAGCCGCTTATATTTGCATCAAGGCAGATAAGCTTATTCATTTTTTTAGTTAGCTAACTTTTTTAAAAAAAAAGACGTTTCGATCGGAGAAAGTAATTCAAATGGAGCTAATGACTTTAATTCAAATGATGTTATCCTAAAAGAATCACTTGTGAATGTGGCTATCCCATTTATCTTGACTTGCTCATCACAATATTGTCTGAATTGTTTGATCTGATCCTTAGACACCGTCATTCCAATAGAACTTCCATTGTGTAGCCTAATATAAATTTTAGGGGTCGGCTCAGTGATGACTTTACTTAAAATGCCATGTAAAGATTTTTCAATTTTAAATCTTTTAACTGGTTCTTTCTTGCATAGATCAATAATTTTTGCTAATGACTTAAATTTATTGTTTATTGTACTATACCCCAGATTTGCTTCACAATCATAGATATCTGTGACACGATTTACTTTTCTCAAGAAAGTAGAAACTTCTTTAGGTAGATCGTCATCTTCACTCGAATTAACTGAATTGACGATTGTTAAAAACCCCTCCTTGTAGTAGTCTTGATAATCAATAATTAAAGATCTTAGAGATAAGCTTCTATGCCCAATATCATCGAATCTTAAGTGAGATTCTCCCATGAAGTCAATCTCAGGATAATTTTCTTCAACAACACTAATTATAGCTTTTTCAAATGAAATCAGAAGTTCAGCCATCTCTGATGGAGTTAGATTACTAGGGGTTATGCCGTTCCCTGAGAACTTAACCTCTATAGTATTTGATTCTATGTCTTCTATTTTAAAAATACTAAAAAGCGTCATGCTGTTTGGGCTATTTGTTTTTTGTCAAAAATTAAATGCGCAAACCTCCACTTATCTTCCTGAAATGGTCTTCGTTGAAGGGGGAAGTTTTGAAATGGGCTGTACTGAGGAACAAGAGAAAGCACTCGTTCAAAATGGATATTCGGAAGGTTGCAAGACGACTTGGGTGGAAGACGAATTGCCGGTGCATGAGGTATCCTTACGGCAGTTTTACATTGGGAAATACGAGGTTACGCAGAGTCAGTGGGCAGCGGTAATGCCGAAAGATAGCTTGGTTTTTAATGTCGGAATGGGCGTAAATTATCCCGTTTATCATGTCAGTTGGTACGATGCGGTGACCTTTTGTAATCGGCTGAGTGTGCAAGAAGGATTCACGCCGTGCTACTATGCCGACCCTAATTTTGAAACTGTTTTTGACTCACTAGTTGGACGAGCAAAAGTTTATGTGAATGTACATTGGAACACTGCTGCTGATGGTTATCGACTTCCTATCGAAGCGGAATGGGAATATACCGCACGTGGTGGTCAGTCCAGCAAAAAATACGTTTATTCAGGCAGTGATTCTTTACAAATGGTGGCTGTGTTTAATGAAAATAACAAAGAGAAAGGTGGCAATATCGTTGGTTCAAAAAGCCCAAACGAATTGGGCTTATACGATTTAAGTGGCAATGAATGGGAGTGGACTTGGGATGGATATTTAGAAAATTACTATGAAAATTCGCCTCAATGTCAACCGATTGGTCCGCTTTGGAGCGAGCATAAAGTTTGTCGAGGTGGCAATTGGCGTAGTAAGGCGGCACATGCCCGGATCGCGAATCGAATTGGGTTATCTCCA
>ENA-ORXT01003764-ORXT01003764.1-marine-metagenome-genome-assembly--contig:-NODE-3764-length-16319-cov-4.298855_pt1 | contig 16319 bp, 13 predicted proteins | sample MGYA00237868_ERZ511482 | MGnify/ENA metagenome assembly ERZ511482 | reverse complement strand
CCCCGATCCGGACCCCGCCCCCGATCCAGTTCCCGATCCCGATCCCGACCCCGAACCCGACACCGATCCGGAACCCGACCCTGATCGTGAACCCGATCCAGCGTGTGAATCAGACACCGGTCCCGACGCCGCGCCGGTCCCGTACTGTCAACCCGCCGTCGGCAGCGTGATCCGTGAAGTCAGTGACGCAGTAGATGGTGACGATGCGCCGACGCTCCAATGGGAGTGGAACGCTCTCGAACACTTCGACCTCGCCGAGGTCCAGTACGCGGTCCGCTTCAACAATTACATCGCGCCTCCGACGCCGGGTGAAGTCGACCTGTTCCACATCAATTCCATCGACCTGCAGGGTGACGGTGACTACGTCGTCAGCGCTCGACACCTCGACGCAGTGTTTCGAGTCAACCGTGAGGCAGACGCCGACCACGCCGAAGGCGAGGTCGAGTGGATCCTCGCCAGCGAGCCAGCCATCGGCTGGGCCGAGCCAGACCGCAACGCAGCGCGACGGCTCGAGGTGATCGGCGATCCGCTCAACGGACCGCGCCGGCCGCACGACGCTCGCCTCGACGGCGACGTGCTGACGATGTTCGACAATCGGACTGCGGCCAACGGCAGTGCACGCGCTGTCGCGTACGAGATCGACGCAGCTGCAGGGACGGCGACACTGCTCTGGCAGATCTCCGAACCACTCGATCGTGTGAGCAATGGTCTCGGATCGGTTCGCGTCGGGCCTGATGGGAGCCGCCTGGTCGGATGGGGCGGGTTGCAGCCGATGTTCAGCGAGTTCGACATCGACGGTGTCCTGCTGATGTCGATCAGAGAGTCGTCCTCCAGCCAGGCCTACCGAATCGTGAAGTACGAGCCGAACGCCTTCGACATCGACGACCTCCGAGACGGAGCTTCAAGCGTCAACGTTCCCTGACCCTGACCCTGACCCTTTCCCTGACCCCTTCCCTGACTCCGACCCTTTCCCTGACCCGTTCCCTCACCCCGACCACGACCGTCCGGGCAGAATTCTCAGCCGACTTCGAGCGGCAGGAGTGCGTCTGCGGCCTCGGCGATGTGGGCAACCCACTGATCAGCGGTCCGGGGTTCGTCGATCGGCAGGACCACGAACTTCGTCGTGCCGACGTCGATGAACTGCTCGATCAAACGGGCCAGGCCGTTCCAGGACGACGGAACGAGTTCGGTGACGTCATCGAGATCGGGTCGGCGCTTCGCCAGCAGCCGGAGGAGCACCTCGGGCACCTCTCCGAAGGAATAGGGAACGAGGACGCCGTAGTGATCGTCGTCGATCGACCGATCGTGTTCGCGCGCCACGTCCTCGATCACCGCTCGCCCAGCCGCAGCATCGGCAGGGGTGACGAATGACGGCAACCAACCGTCTGCGAGGCGACCGACGCGCTTGAGTTCTGATGGTGCGATGCCGCCGAGCCAGACGTCCATCCGCTTCGGTGCCGGCAGGACTCGAACGCCTTCGTAGTGGAAGTAGGTGCCATCGTGATCGAAGGACTCGCCAGTCCAACACTTCTGCATGACCTCGAGGGCCTCGTTGAAGATCTTGGCGCGCTCGGTTCGCTCGACGCCGAACGCCTGCTGTTCGACCGGGTCGACCGCACCGAGGCCGAATGCGGGCAGGAGTCGTCCGCCCGACATGAGGCCGAGTGTCGCGAGTTCTTTGGCGAGCACGACCGGGTTGCGGCCGGGGAGCACCATCACGGACATACCGAACTTGAGCTTCCTGGTCCGGCCTGCGCCGTAGGCCATTGCCACGAGGGGGTCGGGGGCTTCGCCGCTGATCTTCTCCGACAGCCAGAGCGAATCGAAGGCGTGAGCTTCGAGTGCATCGACGACCACGCCGTACGTCACGTCGTGGAGGTTCGTGCGTGTGCCGAGGCCGAATCCGACGCGGACCTTCATGACCTCTTGGCTGGAGGAGATGTCGTCGTGACTGATGATCGGGCGGGCTTCTCGAGCAGGTTCGGCCATGCAAGGATGCTCGCACAGCGAGCTCCGGGATCAGCGAGTCAGCGGGCGTGAACCGGGGTGCGCTCGGGCAACGGCAACGGCATTGGCATCGGCATCGGCGTGCTGCGAAGGCGCCCGGTCTGCACCCAGCTCACAGCGAATGCCACCACGGCGACCGTCGCAACGATCGCAACGTCGGAAATCTGACCGAGTGTTGACACCGCCACTGCAGCGCATGCGGCAATCGCCGAGATCACCAGGGCGAGCTTCACGGTGGCAATCCAGGTGTCGCGGTTGATGTCCATTGACTCTTTCATAGTTGTAGGGACGCACAACACGTCCGAGAGTTTCGGGAATTTGCGTACTTGTCATCGAATCGTCGGGTTCGTCACGCAATCGCGCGGAATGGTGTGACGGAATGGTGACGAGCACATCTCCGTTCCGTGAACGATTCGACTTGCCTCAGCTTGCCCGGGCTCGAGCAGGCCGGGTTCGGGAGGCGAAGAGCCGACGGTTAGCTTCGGCTCATGTCCGATCACGACCAACCGGCCGATTCGCCCCATCCACCCCAGCCGCCCGAGCCGCTTCGACCGCTCGATCTCTTTGATCTCAATGGCCGAGTTGCGCTCGTCACCGGAGCGTCATCGGGGCTCGGTGACCGATTCGCGCGTGTTCTGCACGGTGTCGGCGCGGACGTCGTCTTGACAGCGCGGCGCGCCGATCGGCTCGATGCCTTGGCGGCTGAGCTCAACGCCACTCGGCCCGGCTCGGCGATCGTCGCTCCGGCCGACGTCGCACTCGAGGCCGATCGCGAACGCATCGTCGCGGAGACCCTTGCGTCGTTCGACCGCGTCGACATCGTCGTCAACAACGCAGGCGTCGGTGGCAAGGTGGCCATCGAGGACGAAAGCCTGGACGTCTTCCGCCGTGCAATGGAGATCAACGTCACCGCGTTGTGGCATCTGTCCAAGCTGTGTGCGCCGTCGATGATCGAGTCAGGGCGCGGTTCGATCATCAACATCGCCTCGATGCTCGGCCACGTGGCGTCGTCGCCGGTGAAGCAAGCGCACTACAGCGCCAGCAAGGGCGCCGTGATCAACCTCACCCGCGAACTCGCCGTGCAGTGGGCGCGCAAGGGGATCACCGTCAACGCCCTCTGTCCAGGGTGGTTCCCTTCGGAGATGACCGACGGCATGGACACCGACGAGAGCAGCCGGCGTTGGGTCCAGTCCAACACGCCGATCCCACGGATGGGCGAGACCCAGGAGCTCGACGGCGCGCTCCTGCTGCTCGCGAGTTCAGCCGGAACATTCATCACCGGCCAGAGCATCATCGTCGATGGCGGGTGGACCGCCCGCTGACCACTGCGGCGCAGTCATCGCAGGCAGTGTGCGCGATTTGGGCACAAAGATGTGCTCTACTTTCCCACAGGAAGTTCACACCACCCAGATCAGGAGAGAAGAAATATGAAAAATATGATGTCCGAGTTCAAAGACTTCGTCAACAACGGCAGCCTTGTCGATCTGGCAATTGCCGTCGTCTTGGCGACCTTCTTTGCACCGATCATTCAGGCGCTCGTCGACGGAGTCATCATGCGAATCATCGCAGCGATCTTCGGCAAGCCGGACTTCAACTCGATCACGATCGATGTCGGCGATGCGCAGCTGCTCGTCGGCACGGTGATCACAGCGATCGTCCAGTTCCTCATCGTTGCGTTCGTCTGCTTCCTCATCGTGAAGCAAGTCAACAAGATGAAGAAGGACGACATCGCCGGTCCGAGCGAGGTCGAGCTGCTGACTGAGATCCGCGATTCGCTGCGGACGCGCTGATCCTGTGTGACCGGCTCGTGCCGGTCGAGAAGTTCTGAACGACGTGACCGTCGGCGTGTGACGACACACCGACGGTCACGTCGTCGCTTTTTCGCACGGCGATGTCGTCGTGGTGGTCATTTGCGCTTCAATATGGTGATGCGTCGTCCGTGGATCGCCTCAGCTGCACTCTTGGCCGCGTGCGGTTCGGCCACCGGTGCCGTCGAGTCGCAGACCCCGACCGCGCCGACGCCTGCGCCGACTGTTGCCGGGGTCGGGTCGCTTCCTGCCGACACTCCGGCTGCAGCGCCATCCGCCACCATTGCGGTTGCTGCGGCGTCCACCACTGAGCTGTCTCGTGCCGATGAGCTGTCTCCTGCGGAGCCAACCGACTCGACGCCACGGGTGGTCATCGGGCGCCCGATCACCGTCGAGGGTGAGGTCGCTGAGCTGATTGGTGACCAGGTCGGGGGCAACCGGTTGTTAATGATCGGCGACTCGATCTTTGCTGGCACCGAGAACCGCTACGGCGGTGAGATGTGTGCGGGCCTCGAGCCACTCGGTTGGGCAGTCGAAGTTGCTGCCGAAGCCGGCCGTTTCGTCGAGTTCGGCATGCAGGTCGTCCGACGCAACGTTCCCGAAGCAGGCCAGCAGAACAACCCGGAGCCGAGCAGCACCGGCACGCCAGCGGCTGCGGGTTCCGATGACTGGGATGCCGCAGCAGTGTTCCTCGGGAGCAACTACAACGGCAACCGAAGCAACTACGACACCAGGATGCGCATCATCCTCGACCGGCTCGCCCCTCGCCCGACGTTGCTTTACACCGTGACCGAGTATCGCTCGAACTACGCAGACGTGAACGTCGTCATTGCCAGCCTCGCGGCAGATTACCCGAACGTCACGGTCATCGACTGGGGTGAAGCGGCCAAGACGCCTGGAGTCCTCCGCAGCGATGGTCTGCACCCCAACGACGCCGGTGAGCAGGTGTTGGTCGACTTGACCGCCGCAGCACTGGGAGACGCACCTGCCGGCGAAGCCGACTGCATCCGGTCGCGATTCCGGGACGACTCGGCCATCAAGGACGGCAACGGCTCGCCGAACACCGGCGGGTCGAGCAGCGGTGGTTCGACCAGCATTTCAGGTTCGAGCAGCGGCGGTAGTTCGTCGTCGTCGGGTGGTTCGAGCAGTAGCGGCGGTTCGAGTTCAGGCGGGGGATCGGGCAGCGGAACACCTTCGACCGCAACGACCGCACCGAACTCTTCGACGCCTGACCCGAGCACGCCTGACTCAGGTACACCTGACTCGACGACACCGGATTCGGGCTCGCCCGGTTCGAGCACACCTGACTCGGGCACGCCGGCATCGAGTGCTCCGGCGACGACATCTGCACCGACGGCTCCTGCATCGAGTGCACCGGCTAACACCGCGCCGACCAACACCGCGCCTGCTTCCACCGCACCTGCTTCCACGGCGCCAGCCAACACTGCGCCGGCCAACACCGCGCCGGCCAACACGGCGCCGGCCAACACTGCGCCGGCCAACACTGCGCCGGCCAACACTGCGCCGGCCAACACTGCGCCGGCCAACACTGCGCCCGCAACCACGAACGCCCCTCCGGCAGCCGACGGGGAGTGACACCGGCACATCGTGATGTCTGTCCGGGGCGCGCCGGGCGCTCCTAGCCTGTGAGACATGTTGCAGGCACAGGCGATCTCGGTGGAAGTGGGCGGGCGGCTGCTCGTCGACTCTGCCAGCTTCACTGTCATGCCGCGCGACAAGGTCGGCATCGTCGGGCGTAACGGCGCAGGCAAGACATCGATGTTCAAGGTGTTGGGTGGTGCCGTCGAGCCGAAATCCGGTGCGGTGCTGCGCAAGGGTGGCTTCGGCTATCTTCCGCAGGACCCCAAGATCGACTCGGCCCTCGATGGCAGGACCTGCGTCACCCACATCCTGTCCGGCCGTGGCATCGATGATGCCCTCGTCAAGATCGAGAAACTCCGCATCGCGATGGAGGAGAACCCTGACGAGCGCAACGTCACGCGCTACGTCAATGCCGAAGAGGCGTTCCGCACGAACGGCGGCTACTCCGCCGAGAGCGAAGCCCGTCAGATGGCTGCGGGCCTGGGCATCGAGGACGAGCGACTCGACCAGCCGATCAGCACGCTGTCCGGTGGCCAGCGTCGCCGCATCGAACTCGCCCGCATCCTCTTCGCCGGTTCCGATGTCCTGTGCCTCGACGAGCCGACCAACCACCTCGACATCGATGCCAAGGAATGGCTGCTCGGCTTCCTGCGCCAGTACAAGGGTGCGCTGCTCGTCATCAGCCACGACCTGGAACTGCTCGACGAAGCAATCACGCGCGTCATCCACCTGGACCGCGCGTCGGAGCACGCCGTCGGTGAGATCTTCGAGTACAAGGGCACCTACACCCAGTACAAGCGGGCTCGCGCCGACGACGAGACGCGGCTTGCCAAGAAGGCAATCCTGCAGGGCAAGGAGATCGACCGCCTGCAGACCGTGGTCGATCGTTTCGGTGCGAAGGCCACGAAGGCGGCCATGGCGCACAGCGTCGAGAAGCGAATTGCTCGCCTCGAAGGCGAGCGTGTCACGGGGCCGAGGTCATCGAAGTCGATGAGCGTCCGGTTCCCGCCCCCGCCGAAGTGCGGCAACACCGTCGTCACCGCCACAGGGCTCTGCAAGGGATACGGCGGCCCGTCGATCTTCGAAGACATCGGTTTCGACCTCGGCAAAGGTGAGCGGCTGCTCGTGCTCGGCCTGAATGGGGCGGGCAAGACCAGCCTGCTGCGGATCCTGGCCGGTGAGACCGAAGCGAACGTCGGCGACTTCAACTGGGGTTACCAGGTACATGCGGGCTACTACGCCCAGGAACACGACAACCTGATGATTCACGAGTCGCTCCTCGACAACATTCGTCGCGCCGTGCCGTCGAATGTGGAACTCACCGAGACGCAACTCCGGGGCCTGCTCGGAATGTTCGGGCTGTCGGGGGAGAAGGTCTTTCAAGATGCCGGAACGCTGTCGGGTGGGGAAAAGACCAAGTTGGCGCTCTCGATGTTGATGGTCGGCCGGAACAACGTGTTGCTGCTCGACGAGCCGACCAACAACCTCGATCCGCCATCGCGAGATGCCGTTGCCGCGGCGCTCGTTGATTGGCCCGGGGCCATCATCCTCGTCAGCCACGACGAGGACTTCGTCCGCGAGTTGAACCCGACCAAGGTCCTGCTGATGCCGGACGGAGACGTCGACTACTACTCAGAGACCTGGCTCGACCTGGTTTCGATGGCTTGAGCGTCGGCGCTGCCTCGTTCGAGACTTCGTGTGGCACGCCAAGTCGTGCCGCACCCCGCAGTGGGATGAACACGTGATCTTTCGTCGTCTTCGAGCCCGTCGTCTCGAACGAGCACGCGCCCATGTGGAAGGTACGTTGCATCGCGCTCGTCAGCTCGGTGTCACATCGCTGCGAGTGCTCGAGGTGGTGCACAGCGAACGCAAGGGTTGCAGGGCCGTCGTGGTGGACGATGGTGGCGCCATGCACGACGCCTGGTTCTGGTGGTTTCAGGCATCGGATGGCGAACTCGTCATCTGTCGGGCCGAGCCGGACGATGCAGCCGATCCCAGCGGCGCCGCGACCCTGTCATACGGCAACGAGCAACGCCGTGGGGTCATCGACCGAGTGCCGCGAGATGTAATGGCGTCGTATCTGCGTTCGCAGCTGTTGGAGAGCGAGCGCTTCACCTGACCGTCGCTGATGAAGTAGCCATGGGGCATGCGCATTGGATACTTCGGTCAAACACTCAACGACGGCACGATCGATGACGTCGTCGCCGAGGCAAAGCAGGCAGAGGCCGATGGCTTCGCCTCGTACTGGTCGCCCAACATCTTCGGTCACGACGCCCTGACGACGTTGGCGATCGTCGGTCGCGAAGTGCCACGAATCGAACTTGGCACTGCGGTGGTCCCGACGTACCCCCGTCACCCCATGGCCATTGCGCAGCAGGCGCTCACGGTGAGCGCAGCGTCCGAGGGTCGCCTCACGCTCGGCATCGGGTTGAGCCACAAGGTCGTCGTCGAAGACATGATGGGGATGAGTTACGACAAACCGATCCGCCACATTCGCGACTACCTGAGCATTCTCGGCCCACTGTCGCACGGCAAGCCGGTCAGCTACGCCGGTGACGACTACACGACGCACGGCGGGATCGACGCCAAGGGAGCGGTGCCGTTCGACACCGTGGTCGCCGCACTCGGGCCACAGATGCTGAAGGTCACCGCAGAGATGGCTGCAGGCACGATCACGTGGTGCACCGGGCCGAAGACTCTCGGCGACTACATCGTGCCCACCATCAACGCAGCTGCCGAAGCAGTTGACCGGCCGAAACCACGCGTAGTCGCGGCACTGCCGGTCTGTGTCACCGACGATTTTGTCGGGGCCAAGGAACGTGCGGCCAAGGTGTTCGAGATCTACGGTTCGCTTCCCTCGTACCGGGCCATGCTCGACCGCGAGGGCGCTGCGGGTCCCGAAGACGTTGCCATCACCGGCACGGCGGCCGAAGTGACCGAACGGATTGCGGCCCTGTCCGACATCGGTGTGACCGAGTTCGCGGCCGTCGAGTTCCCCGGGAATCCCGACGAAGCCGCAGCCACACGCAACGCCGTCACATCGCTGATCGGCTGACTGGCCGTGTCAGGTCTCAGCGTCAGCGTCGATGGCCGTGGCATCGCCACGCTCACCGTCGACATTCCGCCGATCAACTTGTTGACCGGCGAACTCTTCATCGAGATCGCCAAGGCCTCGGCGCAACTGGCTGACGACGACACTGTTCGCGCCGTCGTGCTGCGGTCGGTCAACCCGGAGTGGTTCATTGCTCACTTCGATGTCGAGGCGATCCGGCAGATGCCCGCCGACCAGCCTGCTGAGGCTCCGGCACAGGCGGAATTGAACAATTTCCACCGGATGTGTGAGACGTTCCGCACGATGCCCAAACCGACGATCGCAGTGATCGAAGGACGCGTCGGCGGAGGCGGAAACGAACTGGCGATGAGTTGCGACATGCGATTCGCCACACCGGCTGCGGTGTTCAACCAACCGGAAGTCGCCCTCGGCATCATCCCGGGCGGCAGCGGAACGGTCCGCCTGCCACGCCTGGTCGGACGGAGCCGGGCGCTCGAGGTGATCCTCGGCTGCGATGACATCGACGCCGCGACTGCGGAGCAGTGGGGAATGATCAACCGGGTGATCGCTGCCGACGAGATCTACGCGTTCGTCGACCGCCTTGCGCAACGCATTGCTCTGTTTCCACCGTCGGCCGTCGCTGCAGCGAAAGCCTCCGTGCTGCGTGCCGAGCACGGAGTCGAGAAGCAGCTGCTGAAAGAGGGCAGCGCGTTCGCTGCGCTGCTCGGGGATTCGCAGACCGCCGAGGCGATGGCCGCCTTCATGCATTTGGGCGGGCAGACCCCGGAGGGCGAGCGCCGGTTGGGTGCGTTGGCGGGCGAGCTCCATACGTCTGGCTGACGAGGTGGCGCCAGCATGCGCCGCTCTTGTCGAGGCGTGCGAGCTGTGCGGGCGGCGTTGGTTGTGCTGGTGTGGTGGTGGTGGTGGTGGTGGTGGTGTTGGAGGTCGCCGCTGCCACACTGACCCAGTGGCGTGGCGGCGTTCGAACCTCGTGGCGGCAGGCCTCTGTGTCGTGCTCGGAGCGTTGACGGCCTGTACGGCGTCAGTCGATGTCGTCGCCGAACGTTCGGATCGCTCCGCCCCGGGTGCATCCTCCGGACCGACGTCGGGGTCACCGCAACCCCGACCGCCATCAGCCACGCCGACAGGCAGCACACTCGACTGGATTGGTTGCGACAACTTCGGAATTCCCGACGTCGACATCCTCGGAACGTCCGGTTGGGAGTGCGCCACGCTGACCGCACTGATGGATCCGTTCGACGGCGGTGCCGACTCGGATGACGTCGTCGAGTTGGCGTTGACTCGTCACCGCGCGACCGGTGACCGGCGCGGCTCGTTGCTGATCAACCCGGGTGGGCCCGCCGGATCGGGCATGCCATTCGCGTGGGCAATCCGGTCGGCGTTTCCAGCAGAGGTGCTGCGCTCCTTCGACATCGTCTCGTGGGACGCAAGGGGTGTGGGTAAGTCATTGCCCGCAATCACGTGCGGCGACGGTGAGGACGCCGACATCGACGGCAGTTTCTTGATGGATGCCTGCGCCGAAGCGAGCGGTGCGTTGGCAGCACACCTGGCCGCGCCCTACTCGGCTGCTGACATGGAAGCGATTCGTGTGGCACTGGGTGAGGCGCAGCTCGACTACCTCGGCTACAGCTACGGGGCCGCGATCGGCGCCGCGTATGCCACGCTGTTCCCCGACACGGTGGGGCGTTTCGTGCTCGACGGTGTGACCGACCCGTTGATCGGCTCGAGCGAGGGCTACTTCGAAGAGGGCTTCCCGTACTACGCCGAGGACGGCATCCCGATGGCCACGCGACGGTTCGAGGAGTTGTGCGACGCTACGGAGCGGTGCCTGCCCGATGTCGACACAGCCGATGCATTCGACGATCTCGACGAACTGATCAGTGGGCTGCCGACCGACGACTTCGCGGGTGATCCGGCGGTGGTCGACGGTGCCAGTTTCTCCGAGCTGATCGTCTCCTCACTCAACTATTCCGGCGACTGGGAGTTGCTTGCAACCGGGCTCGGAGATGCGTACCGCGGCGAGGCCTCGGCGATCGCGTCGCTGGTGTCGACCGACACGGCACTTGGCTCCGACGCTGCCGACGATTCGGCCTCGCCGTTCGACTTCGCGAACCTCGTGATCTACTGCGCCGACTTCCGCCACGTCATCACCGAATGGAGCTACTGCGACGGCCTTCCAGAAAACGACCGCACGCTCGAACCGGTCGCCGAGGTCGACGTCGACACGCCGATCCTGGTCATCGGCACCGAGTTCGACCCCTCCACACCGGGCAAGCACGCGCCGGAGTTCGCCGCCGCCCTCGGCGATGCGGTCGCCATCTCCTGGAGTGGGGTCGGCCACACGGCCTTTCCTGCGCCGACACGCTGCATCGATGATGCCGTCGTGGCGTACCTCATCGACGGTGTGGTGCCCGCCGACGGGCTCGAGTGCCCGTTCCTCGATGAAGCTGGCGTCGACCCGACCGACGAACAGTTGGGCGACGTGCTGTTCGGCCACGGTGATGTCGAGTCAGCGTTGCTGCTGCGCGACGCCTTCGAGTTCGGCATCGGCACCGATGACGGCGTCGCCGTCTGCGCCGCACGTGCAGTGAACAGCCTCGATGACCGAACGATCAGCCACGTGGTCCTGGCGGTCACGTCGACGGAGGCCGACGCTGCAGTCGCGGCTGCGCTCGATGACTGCTAGCGCAACGGGTCAGCGAATCGAGACGGGCATGGACGCCTCAGCACGCACCTTGGCGTAGAAGTCGTTGCCCTTGTCGTCGACGACGATGAAGGCCGGGAAATTCTCGACCTCGATCTTCCAGATCGCCTCCATGCCGAGTTCGGGGTACTCCAGGACCTCGACCTTGCGGATGTTGTCGAGTGCGAGTCGGGCGGCAGGTCCGCCGATCGAGCCGAGGTAGAAACCACCGTTCTCGTTGCAGGAATCGGTCACCTGCTTGGACCGGTTGCCCTTGGCGAGCATCACCATCGATCCACCGGCTGCCTGGAACTCGGGGACGTAGGAGTCCATGCGGCCAGCCGTGGTCGGCCCGAACGAACCGGATGCGTAACCCTCAGGGGTCTTGGCTGGTCCGGCGTAGTAGACGGCATGGTCTTTCCAGGCCTGCGGCATCTCGTCGCCGGCGTCGAGACGTTCCTTGATCTTGGCGTGGGCGATGTCGCGGGCGACGATCATCGGCCCCGTCAGCATCACCTGCGTGGTGACCGGGAGTTGGGCGAGCGTGGCGCGGATGTCGTCCATTGGACGGTTGAGGTCGATGTGTACCGGATCGGCGTCGATCAGGTCTTCTGAGCCGACGGCAGGAAGGAAGCGCGCCGGATCGAGCTCCAACTGTTCGAGAAACACGCCGTCGGCGGTGATCTTGCCCATCATCTGGCGGTCAGCCGAGCACGAAACAGCCATGCCGACCGGGCACGAGGCTCCATGGCGGGGGAGACGGACGATGCGCACGTCGTGGCAGAAGTACTTGCCGCCGAACTGCGCGCCGACCCCGGTGCTCTGGGCCAGTTCGAGCACCTTGGCTTCGAGGTCGAGGTCGCGGAATGCGTGGCCCGACGGCGAGCCGGTGGTCGGCAGAGCGTCGAGGTAGTGGGCGCTGGCGAGCTTGGCGGTCTCGACGGCGGTCTCGGCCGAGGTGCCGCCGATGACAATGGCGAGGTGGTAGGGCGGGCAGGCCGAGGTGCCGATTGCCTGGATCTTGTCGAAGATCCACGGCAGCATGGTGGCTTCGTTCAGCAACGCCTTGGTCTCCTGGAACAGGAAGCTCTTGTTCGCCGAGCCGCCACCCTTGGCCATGAACAAGAACTTGTAGGCATCGCCGTCGATCGCGTTGATCTTGATCTCGGCAGGCAGGTTCGTGCCCGTGTTCTTCTCGGTGTACATGTCGAGCGGAGCCATCTGGCTGTAACGCAGGTTGGTCGTGAGATAGGTGTCGGCGATGCCGCAGGCGATCTGCTCCTCGTCCCCACCGCCGGTGAACACGAACTGCCCCTTCTTGCCCTTCACGATGGCCGTGCCGGTGTCCTGGCACATTGGCAGGACACCACCGGCGGCGATGGCGGCATTCTTCAACAAGTCGAGAGCGACGAATTTGTCGTTGTCCGAGGCTTCGGGGTCGTCGAGGATCGTGCGCAACTGTTCGAGGTGGCTGGTCCGCAAGTAGTGCGCGATGTCGTGCATCGCCGTGGCAGTCAGGGCACGGATGGTGCCCGGCTCCACCTTGAGGAACGTTCCCTCGGACGTTTCGAACGTGGAGACACCCTCGGTCGACACGAGCCGGTACTCGGTCTCGTCGGGACCCAGCGGGAACATCTCAGTGAAGTTGAACTCAGCATCAGCCATCGTCTGAGCTTAAGGCGGTCACGTTGTGCCAGGCACAACGTGACCGTTTCACTTCGCCATGTAGGTCAGGTCGTCCTGCTCGTCGGCCTGATCGAGCGCGATGGGCTCGCCGCCCTTGAAGACTTCGTCGAGGAAGGCGACGGCAAAGTTGTTGGTGATCGCCTGAGCTCGCTCGATCGGCATGTCGTCGGCCCCGCAGCCGGCTTCGGTGCGCTCGTTGATCGTGTCGATGACGAGCGGCAGGGCTTCGGGCAACGTCGGCAGGAATGCTTGGTAGGCGCACAGGTCGGTGAAGGTCTCGTGTTCAGCTGCGACGAGATCGACGCGGTACGACGGCGAACTCGCGGTGAGTTCCCAGGGGCGGGTGACGTTCGGCTCGATCGGTGTGGTCTGGTCGTTGGTCCCCGCCATCACCAGGGCGGGGATCGTGATCGAGGCGAGCAGTTCGTCGGTCAGCAGGTTGGGGCCGGCGGCGGGGGCCAGCGGAATGATGGCGCCGACACGCTCGTCGGCGACGAACTCACCGTTGTCGTTCGAGAAGCCCGAGGCCATCGCGTAGGCGGTGAACCCACCGAAGGAGTGGCCGGTGACGGCGATCTGGTCAGGCCTGATGCTGGCGACGTAGTCGACGGTCTCGGTGCTTTCCGGGTCGAGGAAGGCATCGAGGACTTGTTGGGCGTCGTTGGGCCGGTTGATCGCCGTGATCGCGCCGTCGACCTCTGTTTCGAAGAGTCGGTCCGCAGCGGTGTTCCCGATGTGGTCGGGCGCAGCGACGATGTAGCCGTTGCTCGCCAACATCTCGGTGTAGTTCGAGTGGATGTAGCGGATGCCGCCGGACCCGTGGGAGTAGATCACCAGGGGGAAGGGGCCATCGGTGGCAATCGACTCTGCGCCGACATCGAAGGCGAAGGGCGACTCGTAGTACGTGCCCTCGACCAGCGTGTACTGGGCAGGCACCGGGTCGGCACCGGACAGGTCGCCGAGCGGGAACCAGACGTCGACTGTCAGGTTCCGGTCGCCGCCGGAGGTGTCAGCGATCGTGATGGTCTGCACGCCCACCTCGTAGTGGCCATATCCGGCGTCGAAGTCGATGTCACGGGCGCTCGCAGGCTCGGGCGGTTCGGTGGCGGGCGGCTCGGTGGCGGGCGGTTCTGTGGCGGGCGGCTCGGTGGCGGGCGGTTCTGTAGCGGGCGGTTCTGTGGCGGGCGGTTCTGTGGCAGGTGGTTCGGTGGCGGGCGGCTCGGTTGCGGGGACTTCGGTCTCGACCGAGACATCCGTGACGGGGGTCGTCTGTGCCGAGCCATCGTCAGAGCCGGCGCAGGACGCTGCGATCAGCCCGAGCACGATGACAGTGACTGAACGGCGATGGAGAGTGCGCATTTCCTCACTCTGCCACGGCAGCTCGGTCGAGGTGCGCTTGACCGGCCTCGTCGCAGATGGTGGCTAGACGACGGTCTCGACCAGGAGAGCAGTTGCACTGACCAGGCACAGCGCGAGAACCGCTGGCCGGACGACGGCCGCATCGAGGCGGTTGCGGGCCAGACGGGCGGTGATGATGCCGAGCGCGACCGATGGCACGAGCAGCGTCGTCAGTTGCAGCGATCGTCCGCTCACCTCGTCAGCGAGCAGCAACACGACGAACGACATCACTGCGCCGATCGAGAAGAATGCAGAGATCGTGGCTCGCATCGTGGCGGGTGTCTCGTGCTGGTAGGTGAGTGCGACCGGTGGCCCGCCGACCCCGGTCGTCGTCGCCATGAAGCCGGAGGCGGTTCCGGCGGCCAGGAGCGCCGTCGAGCCCACGACGAACTTCTTGCCGACGATCGACACCACCACCGCCGCAATGACCGACCCGGACACCAGGAGTCCGAGCAGCGTGTCGCTCACACTGGAGACGACGAGCGCGCCGGCGACCACGCCGGGAATGCGACCCGTCAGCAAGAGCCCGGCACCTCGTCGATCGATGTGAGTACGTTCGGACCAGGCCACCGAACTCGACAGTGGGATCACCGCGAGAAGGATCGCCACCGGGACGAAGTCGCGGTCTACGAGGGCAAGGACCGGCGAGGAGAGCATGCCGAGACCGATGCCGAGGGATGCCTGCACGGTCGTGCCGATGTAGACGACGAGGACGCAGGCGAGGGCGGCGAAAAGGGGCAGCCCCACGATGGTCATTCAGCGATCTTTCATGCGCTTCGGCGGGGCGCTCGCAGGATCATCTGGCCAGCGATGCTTCGGGTAGCGGCCGGCCATCTCTTTGCGAACCTCGGAGTACGACCCGGCCCAGAAGCCGGGCAGGTCCGCGGTCACCTGGATCGGGCGGTCGGCGGGCGAGAGCAGTTCGAGGCGGATTGGTCGGCCGCCTGCTGTCGGGTGGACGGTGAGGCCGAAGAGATCTTGGACTCGGACCGACGATGTCGGCTGCTCGCCGGTGTAGTCGATGTGAACGCTGCGCCCAGTGGGCAGTGCCAGTGCGGAGGGGGCGACCTCGTCGAGCTGTGCGCCCTCGGGCCACGGCAGTTGTGATCGCAGCACGGTGGTGAGGTCGAGCCCTTCGAGGTCGGCGCGCCCACGTGCGCCAGGCAGGTACGGCGCCAGCCAGGCATCGAGCGTGTCGAGCAGCGTGGGAACCGACCAGTCCGGCCACGGGTCTCCCACGTTGACATGCAGGAACGCGACGCGTTCGCGCAGACTCGAGGAGGTGGTGGACCAGCCGAGCACACGCAGATCGGTGGTCCGCACACGGTCGAGTAGCGCCGCCGTGGTCGCTTCGCCAGGTGCGGGGCGGTCGGTGTGGATGCCGAGCCTGATCGAGCCGAGGCGGCGTTCGATGGTCTCGGTCAGGTCGTTGCGGTCCGTGTTCCAGGTGATCGTTCGCTGCTCGGCGATGTCGGGCTCGAAGTCCGCGAGCACGTCGGCGACGTCGACTGCGGCAGCCAGGCGTACACGCGCCTTGTCGCGTTTGCCATCGAGGTCGGCAGCCACGATGAACGGCTCGTCGACCAGCGAGTCGTCAGCAGGCAGGAAGGCAGTGCCGCCTCCGCGCAATTGGTATTGAGCGGCGCGGCGCAGGGCAGCGAGGCGGTCGGGGTAGGCGAGGAGTAGCACCGCCCCGGTTCGATCCTGGTCGAGGTCGCCTCGGTCGAACGGCAGCCGAGCCCGTCGAGCGAGGTCGGCCGCGCGATCGCGGAGCCGGTGGACTGCCCCGCGGTCAGCGAGGTCGTGGCCACGCCGTCCTGAAATCACGCCCACGCGCAGTGCCAGGTCGGTCGGCACGTCGCGTCCCCGGAAGATGTCGCGCTCGTCGACCAGCGCGGCAATAGCGCAGGCGAGGGGGCTCTGGTCGACGGCGATCATCCGGGCGAGTCTCGGATGCACGGGCAACCCGAGCATTTTCCGACCGAGCGAGGTGATCGTCTGGTCGTCGACATCGAGTGCATGGAGATCCGTCAGCAACTCGCGGGCCTGTGCGAGTGCTCCG